>Ga0207710_10000020_pt1 | contig 338425 bp, 270 predicted proteins | sample KBSS24metaG_FD_184400 | JGI IMG/M metagenome (GOLD analysis project Ga0207710, IMG submission 184400) | Switchgrass rhizosphere microbial communities from Kellogg Biological Station, Michigan, USA - KBS S2-4 metaG (SPAdes) (version 2) | ecosystem: Host-associated > Plants > Roots >...
CCATTCCGAACCCGGAAGCTAAGCTCTTCAGCGCCGATGGTACTGCACGGGGGACCGTGTGGGAGAGTAGGACGCCGCCGGACTTCTTATCGTGTGAGGGGCCATCCACCGGATGGCCCCTCACACGTATGTCAGAAGACCATCGCCACTGAAGATGAGGGTGATTCGAGATGGCGGACGAAGAGACCGGCGACGGCGGGACGAATCGTCGTTCGGCAGCCTCACGTCCGTCCCGGTCCAACCCGGGCAGGACACCCGGGGGTGCCGGGCGCGGCTTCGCCCGTGGCTCGGCTCGGAGCACCGATGGGCGTCGAGGTACCGGCAGTCAGCGGCGCGACGACGAGCGGTCGCGGCCAGGCCCCCGCGACGGCGGTCGTACCACCGGCGGCGGCCACCCCAGGAACGACGAGGCCGGCGGCGGCCGGGACGCGGGCCGCTGGACGGGTGGTCGCGACGGTCGGCCCACCGGCGGCGTCCGGGCGTCTGGGTCTGCCGCTGGCGGTCGGGCCGGGGCTCCCGAGCGCGGCGCTCGGCGACAGAACACCGGCAACACTGGATACCCCAGCGCGCGGTCGACCGGCGCGCCCTGGGGGAGGGACGGCGGTGGCCGGCCTTCTCGCGGCGAGGCGGGTCCAGCCACGCGCGCTGGTCGGGACGCACGTGGCGGTCGGGACGAGCGATTCGACGCGGAAGGTGGCCGTCGCAAGCCAGCGGCCGATCGTCATGTCGACAGCCGCGATCGTCGGGACGGGGCACGCGGCGGCCCCGGCAACGAGCGGGCCCGGCCGTCGGCGACCGCTCGCGGCGACCGTCGGGACGCCGGCCGGTGGCCGACTTCGGACGGGCCACGCGCGTTCCGGTCCGGGGACCAACGTGACGGGCGAAAGCCCCCCCGGCGCGACGGCGGTCCCGAACGCGACCGCCGCGACTTCGGTGACCGCGGCCAGCGGGGTGAGCACGGTACGGGGGGTCACCGCCAGGCAGCCGGTGACAGGGGCCGGGCGCCCGATCGGCGTCCGGGCGGCGCTGACCGCGCTCCGTCGCGGGCCCCGGGCGGTAGCCGGGTGGCAAGCGGGAACGAAGGCGGCACGGTTCGCGGTACAGCCCGCTTCGGCCGGCCGTCCGGCGGCGCCGATCGAGACCGGCGTACCGACAGGAGCGAACCGCCCGACCGGACCCATCGCACCGACCGCGCCTATCGCACCGACAGAAGTGACGGCACCGACAGAAGTGACCGCACCGACCGCGCCTATCGGGCCAACCGAGCTGAGCCGAGCAACGACCGGCGGGACCAGGCCGCAGATCGGAGTCCCAGCCCGGACGCGGCCGCGCCGCGCCGCGCCGCCGATCCCGGTCGTTCAGACTCTGGTCCCGCGGGCTCCCAGAGCCGATCGGCCTGGTCCGATCGGCGTGCGAGCTCCGGGGACACGCACCGTTCACACGAACCGCGAGCCGCCGAGCGAGCTCCTCGGTCTGGCGCCCAAGGGCGATCTGAAGGATCGCGGGGATCGGACGACGCGCGGCGTTCGGACGCCCCCCGATACTCGAACGACGCCCGGCGGTCAGAGCGCCCGACGCGGCCCGGCGGAACGGGCCGTACGGACGGGCCGCGCCGCTTCGGGTCCGACGGCGCGGGCGGAGCTCGTCAGCGGTACGGGCAGGGTCGCTTTGACGGGCCCCGCCCGAGCGGCGGCGGCCGTCCTGTGAGCGGTCGCCCCGCGGGCGGCAACCGCCGAGCTGGCGATCAGCGGGCCGGAGGTGGGCGAGGCTTTGGCGGCCGTCCCACGGCCGACGACAGCGCCGGACGTCCAGCCGGCTTCAGCCCGCGTGACGCACCGCCGCTCCCCGATGAGGCGACACCAGACCGTCTGGATCGCGCGGTCGTGCACGACCTGCGCAGTTTCCCGAAGGTCGTCGCGGATCGGGTCGCCAGCCATCTCGTCGCGGCTGGGCTGCTGGTCGATGACGACCCGGCGAAGGCCCTGGCTCATGCCCGGTTCGCCGCCGCCGCCGCGCCCAGGATCGCCGCGGTGCGGGAGGCCGTCGGAATCACCGCCTACCACGCGGGGGAGTTCGCCATGTCCCTCGCGGAGCTGCGCGCGGCTCGTCGGATCGACGGATCGGCGCGGCACCTGGCGGTCATGGCCGACGCTGAGCGGGGCCTGGGCCGACCGGAACGCGCTCTGGCCTATCTGAGCGACCCGGCGGTGGGCGACCTGGATGACGCCGGCCGCATCGAGCTGCTGATCGTCGCCTCCGGCGCCCGCCGGGATCTCGGCGAGGCCGATGCCGCGGCCCTGCTCCTTCGGGCCGAAGCCGCCGCCGACAAGATCGGTGACTGGACGCCCAGGCTTTGGTATGCCTATGCCGAGGCCCTTCTGGCCATTGGTGACCGCGAGGGCGCGATCCGCTGGTTCACCTCGACAAGCATGATCGACGACGGTGGAACGGACGCCGCGTCACGTGTCGCCGAGCTGGAGAATTCGGTCGAGGAGCCGGTGGTTGAGGAGCCGGTGGTTGAGGAGCCGGTGGTCGACGGGTCGGTGGTCGACGGGCCGGTGGCCGACCGGCCGGCGCGAGCCGAGGAGTCCGAGCCCGCGACCGACGGGCCGGACGAGGCGTCCGGGCCGAGCCCGGCCGAGGCGGCGGCCAGCCCCGAGACCATCGAGCCGGCTGGAACAGCCGTCGTACGGGACGAGCCGACGCCACGCGCGCCGCTCCTGCCTGAGTTCAGCGCCCGGGACCTCGGTCCGTCGGAGGGCCCATCGGACGGCGACAGCTGACGTGACTTCGATCGGTCCGCGCCGCCCGACCGCGGTTCGGGCGGGCGCCGCGCCCGTACCGGGCCCGGCTGTGGGTCGGTCCGTCCAAGGAGCGATCGGATCGGGAGCGGCCCTGCTGACGGACGGCCCTGCTGACGGACGGGGCCGCTGACGGACGGGGGCTGCTCGCCGGCAGCTACAACGGTTTTTCGGGTTGTCCGGATCTGGTCTTCGTTCCCACCACCACAGTCGCGTCGTGATCCGGTCTGTTGATCATCGAGGGCGACAGCCCGGCGGCGGTGAGCGCGGCCATGGCGGCCGGTGCCTGCTCGTCGCTGGCCTCGAACAGAACATGCCCCCCGGGCGCGAGCCACCCTGGGGCGGCGGCGACGAGCCGCCGCAGCGTGCCCAGGCCGTCCCGGCCGCCGTCGAGCGCATGGCGTGGCTCGTGCAGGCGAGCCTCCGGTGGCATCAGCATGATCGCGTCGCTCGGAACGTACGGGGCGTTCGCCACCGCCACATCGACGCGGCCCCGCAGTTCGCTCGGAAGCGGCTCGAACAGATCCCCTTCGTACACTCGGCCACCCCGGACGGCGAGATTGTGTTCCGCGCAGCGGACCGCCACCCGATCGACGTCCACGGCGTACAACTCCAGGCCATCGATCGCGTCGAGCATGACCGCCCCGATGGCACCCGATCCACAACACAGATCGACGGCAACGACATCGACCGGGACGGCCTCGACCGCCGGGACTTCGACGGCGACGGCCTCGACCGGGACGGCCTCGACCGGGACGGCACCGGGACGTTCGCCCGCTGATCTCCTCGCGGGAGATGCCGGTCGGGTCCGGCGAGCGAGGGCTGTCCGCGCGAGCGCCACCGCCTCGGCCGCCAGCACAGCGCTACGCCGACGAGGAACGAAGACCCCGGGCTCCAGCGTGATCCGCAGGCCGGCGAACTCGACCCAACCGAGAACGTGCTCCAGCGGCTCGCCGCCAATCCGGCGATCCAGAAGCGTCTGAAGCTCGGCCGCGGATCCGCCGGCTGCCAGAAGTAGCCGTGCCTCCTCCTCGGCGAAGACACATCCGGCCATGCGTAACTCGGAGACGAGGCGACCGACGTCGGGTACCTCCGGCCGCGACCCATCCGCCGGAGCCGCCCCTGATGACGATGGCTGATACATGAACGCCTTTCGGAACAATCCGGGGCGCTCGCCCGACCGCCACACCTCCGACGAGGTGTCTGCCTACCTACGCCCCGACGACGGGACGCGGCCAGCGGCGTGCGGGGTGAGCGCCCATAACCGTGACGAACTGATGGGGCTCACCTCCTCGAGATCGCCGGGCTCGTCTTCGTCACTATACGACGGGCATGGGACGCGGCGATCAGCCCTTCCGAACATACGAGCGCCGGCGGGCGCGGCGCCTATTCGATCAGCCGGAACAGCAGTCCGGTCCGCGGTTTCGGCGTGAACAACGTGGACTTACGGGGCATCCGCTCGCCCGCCGCCGCGACGGCGGTGACCGCCTCCAGCGGCGTCGGGCGCACCAGTAGCGCGACCGCCGCCCCCGCTCCGTCCCCAGCGTTGTCCCGAGTCCCGTGACCGTTACCGGCGCCGCGCGCGGCCGCGATCGCGCTCGCGGCGTCGTGCCGGTACCCGACGGCCTCCTCCGAGTCCGGCCGTCCCCACAACCCGGCGATCAACCCGTAGTGGGCCACCGTCACGTCCAGTGACGTGAAGGCGTCCGACCGGCCCGCCGGCAGCATCGGGTCGAGCACGGCCGGGTCCGGCTCGTCCAGCAGCCAGGCCTGTGCACCGTCCGTGACCACGAAGGCGCTTCCCGGTCCGGCGGCCGCGAGCGCCCGCTCCAGCGCCGGTCCGTCGTCGGCGGGTTCGTCGAGGGGGCGGACCCGGTAGGCCGCGCCGGCCCGGCGGACCGCCTCGGCCAGGCCTATGCCGGTGACGACCCGGTGGATCGGGTGGACCTGGGGCCCGTTGGCCTGCGCATCCACCAGAAAGGCCAGGCCATGGTCCCACGGGCCGGGGCCGTCGCCGGCCGCGTGCCGCTCGGCCTGGTACTGGCGGTAGGTCGCGTACCGGTGGTGACCGTCGGCGATCAGCGCCCGGCGGGGGAGCAGGTCGGCCGCGATCGCGGCCAGTGAGGACGGATCGGTGATCGTCCAGACCCGGTGGGTGATGCCGTCGCTCATGGTCGCCGTCAGCAACGGCTGGCCCTTCGCGGCGACCTCGACGATGCCCGCCCCCGGGCCGCCCCCGTCGTACAACAGGAAGATCGGTTCGAGGTTGGCCCGGGTCGCCCGGGTCAGCGCCAGCCGGTCCGAGACCGGTCCGGCCATCGTGTTCTCGTGCGGCAGGATGATCCCGGCCTCCGGGTCGGCCAGCGCGAGGGCGCCCACGAGGCCGCGCAGCGCGCGAGACCCGTCGGTGAGCTCGTAGACGTAGAGGCCGGCGTCCCGCTCCCGGGCCAGTGTGCCGTCGGCCCGCCAGGCCCGCAGGGTGTTCGCGGCCTCCTGGTAGCGGCTGCCGGCCTGGCCGGGCCGGTCGCGGGGCAGGATCAGCCGGACGGCGTTCGCCGGGTCGGCCGTCTCCAACGCGTCCCGCTCGGCCTCGTCGACGATGTCGTAGGGCGGGCTGAGGCGGGCGGCGAGGGCGGGCCCCGCCGTCACGGCGGGGCGCAGGGCCCGGAACGGGGCCAGCCGCAGCCCCGCCGGACGAGGGAGGGCGGGTCCTGGCTCGGTCACGCGGCGATGCTAGCCGGCCCACGCGCATCGTCCGCCCCGTGTGGGCTGTGACCTGGCCCGCACCGGCCCCCGCCCGGCTGGCCGCCGGCCTCGGCCGAGCCGGGCCGGCACCCAGGCCACGGGGTGCGTCGGCGGCGTGCGTCGCTGCTCGGGTTGCTGGATCGGTGGGAGTGTGGGGCGGATTGCGTCCACACTGGGGGTGGCGCGCGGGCCGGGACAGCGCCGTCCGGCCGGCAACGGAGTACGCGATGTACGCCGAGCGGCGCGCCGGACCGCGAAACGGCGGAGAGACGGCGGAGACAGGACGGGACAGGCGAGGCGTCGCGACGAGACCCACAGGCGACGGGTCCCACAGGCAGGAGGCGCGGATGTCCGGTGGTGAGGCGGAGGGCGGCCCAGGCGGTCGGAGCGGGCCCGAGCCCGTGATCGGTCCCCCGGAGCCGGGCGGCGCGGTCGGCGTCCCGCCGGGTGGCGGACTCCCGCCGGGTGGCGGCCTCCCGCCGGGTGGCGGCGTCCCACCGGATGGTGGAGCTCCGCGGGGTGGCAGTGTCCCGCCGGGTGGCGAGGTCTACGACTGGTACACCCGCGGGGTGGCGTTGCTCGACCGGGGCAACGCCAACGCCGCAGCGCAGCTGCTGTCCCACGCCGCCGCCGCCGAGCCGGCCGCGCGCAGCGTGCGGGAAGCCCTGGCGCGGGCACAGTTCGACGCGGGCGAGTACTCAGCGGCGCGGGAGAGCTTCGCCTGGATCGTGGCTCATGACCCGGCGGATGACTACGCACAGTACGGGCTCGGGCTGTCGGCCCGCAAGGTCGGTGATCTGGCCAGCGCGGTCGAGCACCTTGCGCTGGCGGTCGCCATGCGCCCCGACCTGCGGCACTACGGCCAGGCCCTGCGGGGCGCCCGCGCGGCGCTGAACCAGGCGTGAGGGCGCGCGAGGACCAGCGCCCGGTTCGGGCCGAAGTGTCCGCCCCAGCCGGACCCGCGGCCGCCACCGACCGGGCCGGCGACCGGGCCGGAGGCCAGGCAACCGGCTCCGTCGACGGCCCGCTGGCGGCCTCGGCCCGTCCCCTCGCCGAGCGGTTCGACGTGGCGTTGCTCGACCTCGACGGCGTCGTCTACCGGGGCGACGCCGTCGTGCCGCGGGCGGCCGAGTCGCTCGCGGCGGCCCGGGCGACCGGCCTGCGCCTGGAGTTCGTGACCAACAACGCGCTGCGTCCCCCCGCGGCGGTCGCCGAGCGGCTGACCAGAATGGGCGTGCCGGCACGAGCCGAGGAGGTCGCGACGTCGGCCCAGGCCGCGGCCACGATGGCGGCGGCTCGGCTGGCTCCTGGCGCGCCTGTGCTCGTCCTGGGCGGCGCGGGCCTGCGGGAGGCGATCGAGGCGGTCGGGCTCCGGCCGGTCGCCTCGGCCGGCCCGCCTGGCCCGCCTGGTTCGGGTGCTTCGGGGTCATCTGTTTCGGGGTCATCTGCTTCGGACCCGGCTGGTCCAGGCTCGGCTGGTGCGGGGGGCCCGGAGCCGGCGGCGCCGGCCGCCGTCGTCCAGGGCTTCGACCCGACGATCGATTACGCCCGGCTGGCCGAGGCGGCGCTGGCCATCCGGGCCGGAGCCCTGTGGATCGCGTCCAACACCGACGCGACCGTGCCCACCGAACGTGGCCTGGCGCCGGGCAACGGTTCGCTCGTCGCGGCGTTGCGTACCGCGACCGGTCAGGAGCCGCAGGTCGCCGGAAAGCCCGAACGGGCGCTGCACGCCGAGTCGATCCGCCGCGGCGGTGCCCACTCGCCGCTGGTGGTCGGCGACCGGCTCGACACCGACATCGAGTCGGCCAACCGGCACGGAACGCCCGGAATGCTGGTGTTCACCGGTGTGACGACCCCGTCCGACCTGCTCATCGCGCCGCCGCTGTGGCGTCCGACGTTCCTCGCCCGCGATCTGGCCGGGCTGCTGGCCGGCGCGCCCGCCGCGCGTACGGACGGCCCGGCGATCGAGGTCGGCGAGTGGCGCTGCGTCGTCGACGACGGCACTCTGCGGTGGCAGCCGAGCAGGCGGCGGCCAACGGGTTCGGACGGCGCCGGTTCGGACGGCGCCGGTTCGGACGGCGCCGGACCGGATGGCGGTGGGCTTGCTGACGACGGGCTGGACGCGCTTCGGGCCGCCTGCCTGGCCGCCTGGCGGGCGGCCGACTCAGGCCAGCCGGTCCGGGCGCTGGCGGCGGACCGGCCCGAGGCCGTCGCCGACCTCACGCTCGGCTGACTGCCGGGCGCGACGCCGGCCCCGGGGTCCGGGCGGGCCGGATGCCTGGTTCGTCCCCGACATCACCACACGCGTTGCACTATGGGTGCGTGACGACCCCGACCCCGCCCACCCCGACACCCACCCCGACACCCACCCGGACGCCCGACCCCACCGGCCGGGCGGCCTGGCCGGCCAGCGGGCGGGGCGGCACCCTCAGCCCGGACGGCTCGCCGGGCCCCTACTACCTGTACAAGGCGGGCGTTCCTGTCGTCGGATCGGCCGACCAGTCGAACCTGGACGGCCGGGCCGTCCACTACGGAGTGCGGGCCATCCAGCTGGCCCTGGGCTGGTGGGGGCACCCGGTCACCGTCGACGGGCGCTACGGCGCCACCACGGCCCAGGCGGTGGCCGCGTTCCAGAAATCCGTCCCGACCCGGCCGTACCCGGACACCGTCCGCCCGCTGGACGCGTCCGGGACCGTCGGCCGGTGGACGGCCTACCGCCTGTTCAGCGGCATGCTCGACGCCTACGCCCAGCGCTACAAGGTGCCGGCCGGCCCGCTGCGCGGCATCGTCGAGCTGGAGTCGGCCTGGGACCCCGGAGCCGTCGGCGGGACGACGCCCCAGGACCTGGGCCTGGCCCAGTGGCGGGTCACCGTCCCCCACAACGGGGTGACCTTCACCGAGGCCGAGGTCTTCGACCCGTTCTTCGCCCTCGACCACCTGGCGTCGTCGTTCCGGGCGAACCATGACGCGGCCGACTTCGCCCACCAGTGGGTCTACGTCATCGCCGCCCACCACGCGCCGACCTGGGCCAGGCAGTGGGCAAGCGCCGGCACCCCGCCGAACACGAACATCGTCGACTACGTCAACTACATCCTGGGCCACATCGGCTGAGCCGGTCCGCGCATCGGCGGCTGGTCGCGGCAGTCGGCGCAAGCGGGGTAGCCGGGGCCGGCCGCGGGCCGATCCTGGGCCGGTCCTGGGCCGGTCCTGGGCCCGTAGGGGCCGGGTCGGATGACCACAAGCAGGCCGACCAGCCCGTGTCAAGCCCGGCCCGCCGAATCACGCCCGGTGGGCGTGATTAGCAGAGGGCGCCGGGCTCGGCAAGGGCCGGATACCCTCGAGACGTGACCTATCTCGACCATGCCGCGACCACTCCGATGCGTCCGGAGGCGTTGCGGGCATACCTGACCGCCGCCGCCGGCGGCGGTGGCAACGCGTCGTCGTTGCACACCAGCGGCCGCGCGGCCCGTCGCGGGGTCGAGGAGTCCCGGGAGCGGGTCGCGGCGGCGCTCGGCGCCCGCCCGTCCGAAGTCGTCTTCACCGCGGGCGGGACCGAGGCCGACAACCTGGCGGTCAAGGGCCTGTACTGGTCGCGCAACTCGGCCGATCCCCGGCGGACGCGGGTGCTGGTCGGCGCGGGTGAGCACCCGGCCGTCCTCGACGCTGCCCAGTGGCTGGCCACCCACCAGGGCGCGCGGCGGGAGGACCTGCCGCTCGACTCCACCGGGCGCGTCCGCCCCGAGACGCTGCTCGCCGCGGTCGAGCGGGACCCGGGCTCGGTCTCCCTGGTCAGCGTGATGTGGGCGAACAACGAGGTCGGGACGATCAACCCGGTGGCCGAGCTCGCCGCGCTGGCTCGAAGCTACGGCATCCCGTTCCACACCGACGCGGTCCAGGCGGTCGGCTCGGTGCCGGTGGACTTCACCGCCGTCGGGGCCGACGCCCTGAGCCTGAGCGGCCACAAGGTCGGCGGCCCGGTCGGCGCGGGCGCGTTGCTGCTGCGCCGCGGCCTGGACCTGGCCCCGCTGCTGCACGGCGGCGGCCAGGAACGTGACGTCCGCTCGGGCACGCTGGACGGGCCGGCCATCGCCGCCTTCGCCACCGCCGTCGACCTGGCGGTGGCCGAGCAGGCCGCCGAGTCCGCGCGGCTGTCCGGCCTGCGCGACGAGCTGGTGGGACGGCTGCGCGCCGTCGTGCCCGACGCGGTGCTCAACGGCGCGCCGCCCGGGGCGGACCGGCTGCCCGGCAATGCCCACCTGACCTTCCCGGCCTGTGAGGGCGACTCCCTGCTGATGCTGCTCGACGCCCGCGGCATCGAGTGCTCGACCGGGTCGGCCTGCTCGGCCGGCGTTGCCCAGCCCTCGCACGTCCTGCTGGCGATGGGGTTCGGCGAGGAGGCGGCGCGCGGATGCCTGCGCTTCAGCCTGGGCCGGACGTCGACGCCGAGCGACGTGGACGCGCTGGTGGAGGCGATCGGGCCGGTGGTGGAACGGGCGCGCCGGGCCAGCGCGCTGGCCGGGTCCGCCAACCGGTGAACGGGCTGTCGGGAAAATCGGTGGAGAGGAGGGCGCTGTCATGAGAGTGCTGGCCGCCATGTCCGGGGGAGTGGACTCGGCCGTCGCCGCCGCGCGGGCCGTGGACGCCGGCCACGACGTGACCGGCGTCCACCTGGCCCTGTCCCGTTCGCCCCAGGCGCACCGCGCCGGCGCCCGGGGTTGCTGCACGCTGGAGGACGCCCGCGACGCCCGCCGCGCGGCCGACGTCATCGGCATCCCGTTCTACGTGTGGGACCTGGCCGAGCGGTTCGAGGCCGACGTCATCGACGAGTTCGTCGCGGCCTACGCCGCCGGCGAGACCCCCAACCCGTGCATCCGCTGCAACGAGCGGATCAAGTTCTCGGCGGTCCTCGACCGGGCCCTGGCGCTCGGGTTCGACGCGGTCGTCACCGGCCACCACGCCCGGCTGGCCGACGGGGTGCTGCGCCGCTCGGTCGACGAGGGCAAGGACCAGTCCTACGTCCTGGGCACGCTGCGGCCGGAGCAGCTCGCCCACGCGATCTTCCCGCTGGGCGAGAGCACGAAGGACGCGGTGCGGGCCGAGGCGGCCCGCCGCGGCCTCGGGGTGGCCGACAAGCCCGACAGCCACGACATCTGCTTCATCGCCGACGGCGACACCCGGGGCTGGCTGCGCGACCGGCTAGGGTCGCGGCCCGGGCCGGTGGTGGACGCCGCCACCGGCGAGACCGTGGCCGAGCACGACGGTACCTACGGGTTCACCGTCGGCCAGCGCCGGGGGCTGGGGCTGGGGCGCCCGGCTCCCGACGGCCGGCCCCGCTACGTCCTGGGAATCACGCCGGTGACCTCCACCGTGACCGTCGGGCCGGCCGAGCTGCTCGACGTCGGCCAGCTGGTCGCCCGGGACGCGGTGTGGCCACACGCGGGGGCTCGGCGCTGCTCGGCCCAGGTCCGCGCGCACGGCGGCGCCGTCCCGGCGACAGCCGTGCGCGTCGACGGCGCGCTGATGGTCACCCTGGACCGGCCCGTGCGGGGCACCGCCGCCGGCCAGGCCGTCGTCCTCTACGACGGTGACACGGTGCTCGGCGGCGGCACCATCACCGCCGTCACCGCCGCGCGCTCCGGGGCGTCGGGAGTGGCCCGGTGAGCCCCTCGATCCCGTGGCCGGCGGGGACCGCGACCGGCGTCGGCTCGCTGCCCGGCACGGACCCGCTGGCGGCGGTGCGGTCCGTCTTCGACGAGACGCCCGACCTGCCCTACCTGCCGGAGCTGCCCGGCCGCGGCGCCGGCGCCGACATGATCGGCCGGGCGGCGGCGATCATCACCGAGCTGCCGATGGACCTCCAGCCCTCCGGGTGGCGGCTGGTGTCCCGGCCGGGTCTGGACGTCCGCCGGGCCCGCGACCTGCTCGAACGTGACCTCGACGCGCTCGGGGACGCGGCTGCCGGCTACACCGGTCCGATCAAGCTGGCCCTACCCGGGCCGTGGACGCTGGCGGGCACGGTCGAGCTGACCAGGGGCCACAAGGCGCTGTCCGATCCCGGCGCCGCCCGCGACCTGGCCGAGGCCCTCGTCGACGGCGCGCGGGCGCACCTGGCGGACGTCGTGCACCGCCTGCCCGGCGCCCGGCCCGTCGTGCAGCTCGACGAGCCGGTCCTGCCCGCGGTCCTGGCCGGGACGGTGCGTACCCCCAGCGGCTTCTCGACCCTGCCCGCGGTGGAGGAGGGGGTCGTGACCGACCGGCTGGCCCTGGTCGGGAAGGGGCTGACCGGCGCCGGGGCGGTAGCGTTCGGGTTCCACTGCTGCGCGGGCGCGGTCCCGCTGGGGGTCTTCCGCGCGGCCGGCGCGGACTTCGCCGGCTTCGACGTGACGCTGCCGGCCATCGCGCGGGGCGGGCTCGACGACCCGGTCGGCGAGGCCGTCGAGGCGGGTATGGGGCTGATCCTTGGCGCGGTGCCCGCGCTGCCCACCCCGCCGCCGCCCGGCCCTTCCGACCAGCGGAAACGGTCCGGCGGCGCGGAACTGTCGGACGTGAGCCGTACGGTGTCCCCGATCAGAGCGATGTGGCGGCGGCTGGGCTTCGCGCCCGGGCGTCTCGGGGAGGTGGTGGCCGTGAGCCCGACCTGTGGGCTGGCGGGTGCGCCCGAGTCCTATGCGCGGGCGGCCCTCCGGCTGGCCCGGCGGGCCGGCCAGGTACTCGTCGAGGCGCCGGAGTGAGCGTGGACCGGACGGGCGACGACGCGGTCCGGACGGGCGACGACGCGGTCCGGACGGGCGACGAGGCGGTCCGGACGGACAGCGCCGACGAGCTGCCCGGCGCGGTGACGGACGACGACTCGGACCCGGTTCCGGCCGAGGCCGCCGCCCAGGCGGCGGCGCTGGCCCGCGACCTCGACGAGCACGCCTACCGCTACTACGTCCTGGACCGCCCGACCGTGTCCGACGCCGAGTACGACCGGCTGATGCGGGAGCTGACCGCTCTCGAGGACCGCTACCCCTCGCTGCGGACGCCGGACTCGCCGACCCAGAAGGTCTCGGGCGGCTTCTCGACGCTGTTCACCCCGGTCGAGCACCCCGAGCGGATGCTCTCGTTGGACAACGCGTTCGACGCCGACGAGCTGATGGCGTGGGAGGCCCGGGTGACGAAGGACGTCGAGGTCACCGCCTGGCTGTGCGAGCTGAAGATCGACGGTCTGGCGGTGGACCTCGTCTACACCGACGGCTACCTCACCCGGGCGGCGACCCGGGGCGACGGGCGGACCGGCGAGGACATCACCAACAACGTCCGCACCCTGGCCGCTGTGCCGACCCGCCTGCGCGGGCCGAACATCCCGGAGCTGCTGGAGGTGCGGGGCGAGGTGTTCTTCCCGACCGCCGCGTTCGCCGAGCTCAACGCCAGCCTGGTCGAGGCGGGGAAGGACCCGTTCGCCAACCCCCGCAACGCCGCCGCCGGCTCGCTGCGCCAGAAGGATCCCCGCGTCACGGCCGGGCGAGCGCTGTCGATGACGGTCCACGGCCTGGGGGCGCGGCGCGGCTTCGCCGCCGATTCCCAGGCCGAGGCCTACGCCCGGCTGGCCGAGCTCGGCCTGCCCGTCTCGTCCTACTTCGAGGTCGTGCCGGACGTCGACGCGGTCTGGGCCTACGTCCAGCGGTGGGGTGAGCACCGCCACGACCTCGTCCACGAGATCGACGGCGTGGTCGTGAAGGTGGACTCGTTCGCGCTGCAGCGCCGGCTCGGCGCCACCTCGAAGGCCCCACGCTGGGCGATCGCGTTCAAGTACCCGCCGGAGGAGGTCACCACCGTCCTGCGCGACATCCAGGTCAATGTTGGCCGGACCGGGCGGGTGACACCGTTCGGTGTTCTCGAGCCGGTCAAGGTGGCCGGGTCGACGGTGGGTCTCGCGACGCTGCACAACGCGGACGAGGTCGTCCGCAAGGGCGTGCTGATCGGGGACACCGTTGTGGTCCGCAAGGCCGGGGACGTCATCCCCGAGATCGTCGGGCCCGTGGTCGACCTGCGCGGCGGCGATGAGCGGGCATTCGTGATGCCGACCGAATGCCCGGAATGCGGGACCACGCTCGTGCGGCCCGAGGGCGAAAAGGACACCCGCTGCCCGAACACCGTGTCCTGCCCGGCGCAACTGCGGGAGTCGGTGTTCTACTTCGCCTCGCGCTCGGCCCTGGACATCGACGGCCTGGGTTACGAGACGGCGGTGGCTTTGCTCGACGCCGGGCGCATCCACGACGTGGGTGACATCTACCATCTGACGTCTGAATCATTTGACGGGTTGCGCGGTTTTGCGAGCAAAAAGATCGACCAGATTCTGCGCGGAATCGAGGCGGCCCGCCACCAGCCCCTGTGGCGGCTGCTGGTCGGACTGTCCATACGCCATGTCGGGCCGGCCGCGGCGCGCGCCCTGGCGCGTGAGTTCCGATCCCTGGACGCGATCGCGGCCGCGCCGGCTGACAAGCTGGCGGCGGTCGACGGGGTGGGCCCGACCATCGCGGGGGCCGTCCTCGACTGGTTCGCCGACGAGCGGCATCTGGCCCTGATCGAGCGGATCCGGTCCGGCGGGGCGAGCCTGGCCGACGCCGGCGCGCAGGACGGCCCGCGCCGACTCGACGGCGTCACGGTCGTCATCACCGGAACCCTGGTCGACTACAGCCGGGACTCCGCGACGGAAGCCGTCCAGCAATTAGGTGGAAAAGTTACAGGTTCCGTCAGCAAGAAAACGACATTCGTCATAGTCGGCTCGGATCCGGGCGCAAGCAAATATGACAAGGCGCGCGCGCTGAAGGTGCCGATCCTGGATGAGGACGGTTTTGCCACGCTTCTTGCGTCCGGACCAGACATTGCCGCCACACGTGCGTTGGAGGACGAACCGAGCGGGTAGCCTCATGTGCTGACAGCGAAAGGACGGGCACGGTGCGCCACCTGACCCAGGGCACGGCACCGCCTGTGGCGGATGCCTCCCGACCATTCCTCAGCCGATCGTGGTTCTCCCAGGCCGTGTTCCCGCCAGCAACGGGGATCTCAACGCGGCGGACCGGAGCAGCGGTGGACCCCGCTGACCGGCCCGGCTGGGCCGGCGCGCTCCGGGCCAGGCGGGCCGGGGTCGATCTCGCCCGTGGTGATCCCGGCGGGGTCGAGCTAGCCGAAGTTGATCTCGCCAGTGGCGGGCGCGATGGCTGCCGCGGCGCGGGACGTCTCCTCACCACCGTCGGGCGGGAACGCCACGACCCGACGCCACCGCTTGGTCTCACCCCGTTCTGGGGCTACGTCACGGCGGTCGTCGTGGCCGGCGCCGGGGTGTCGGCCACCGTGGTCGCCCTCGCGACCGCGCAGGCCCGGCTGCATCTCGACGTCACCTTCGCGGCGCTGACCGCCCTGGCTCTGCTGGTCGGGCTGCGTCCACTGACCGTCACCCGGCTTCGCTACGGGGGCGGATCCGATCTCGCGGTCGTGTTCCTGTTCTCGATCGCGCTGACGTCCGGACCGGCCCCGGCCGTCCTGGCCACCGTGATCGTGTATCCGGTCGTGCAGCGGGCCAAGGGACGGACTGGCTGGCGGCTCGTGTTCAACGTTGCCCAGTACAGCCTCTCCTACGCCGCCGCCGGCGCCGTCGCCGCGCGCCTCGGGGTGGACGGTGACCTGAGCGCCGTCCAGCTGCCCGCCGTCGGCCTGGCCGGCCTGACCCTGTTCGCCACCAACTACCTGACCGTGGCGGCGGCCGTTGCCCTGCGTGAGGGGGCTCCGCTGCTCCCGGTGCTGCGCACCGACCTCACGTACCACGTCACGGTGGGCGGGGCACTGCTCTCGCTCTCCCCGCTGGTAGCCGTGGCCCGCGAACGCGGCGTCTGGCTGGTGCCCCTGCTCCTGCCCGGCCTGGTCGTGGTCAACAAGATCGGCGAGGTCACGCTCCAACGCGAGCACCAGGCCACCCACGACAGCCTGACCGGGCTGCCGAACCGGGCGTTACTCCTGGCCCGCGCGGCCGCGGCCCTCGGCGGCGCCGCTCGGGGCGGCCACCGGGTGGCGATGTTCCTGCTTGACCTGGACCGGTTCAAGCAGGTCAACGATACCTACGGCCATCAGGTCGGCGACCGTCTGCTGGTCGTCGCGAGCGCTCGGATGCGCCGCGCCCTGCGGCCAGCCGACACGGTCGCCCGCCTCGGCGGCGACGAGTTCGCCGTCCTGCTGCCCCGGCTGCCAGGCGGGGCCGCCGGTGTCGACGGGGCGCTCGAGGTTGCCGAGCGGATCCGGGCCGCCCTGCGCGACCCCTACGACCTCGACGGCGTGGTGGTGGAGGTCGACGCCAGCGTCGGCGTGGCGGTCTACCCCGACCACGGCGGCGACGTCGGCCCGCTGCTCCGGCAGGCCGACATGGCCATGTACCTGGCCAAGGAGCACGGCAGCGGCGTCCGGCTGGCCGGTCTGGGCGGTTCGGTCGGCTCAGGCGGTTCGGTCGGTTCGGTCGGCACAGGCGGTTCAGTCGGTTCGGTCGGCACAGGCGGTTCGGTCGGTTCAGGTGGTTCGGTCGGTTCAGGTGGTTCGGGTGGTTCGGGTGGTTCAGGCGGTGGCGGCCTGGCCGGTTCAGCCGGACCTGGCGCCCTCGCACCGCCCACGCCCACCATCGACGAGCTGACCGCCGCGCTGGCGAACGCCGAGCTCGAGCTGCACTACCAGCCGCAGGCCGAGATGGCCGACGGCCGGGTGCGGCGCGTCGAGGCACTGGCCCGCTGGGCTCATCCCCAGCGGGGACTGCTGCTGCCCGAGGTGTTCGTGCCGCTCGCGGTGAGCGGCGGGCTCATCCGCGCGGTGACGGCATGGGCGCTCACCTCTGCCCTGGACGAGGTCGCGCGCTGGCGCGCGGCCGGGATCGAGGTCGGCGTCTGTCTGAACGCCTCCGGGCCGGACCTGCGCGACCCCGCGTTCGCCCGCTCGATCGAGATCGCGTTGGCCGGTCGGGGCCTACCGCCGCGGGTCCTGGTCGTCGAGGTGACCGAGGCGGTCGGTCTGGCCGGCTCCGACCCTGTCGAGTCCAGCCTGCGTGAGCTGGCCGCCCTCGGCGTCGGGGTGAGCCTCGACGACTTCGGGGTCGGCGCCAGCTCGCTGGAGGCGTTACGCCGGTTCCCGTTCACCGAGATCAAGCTGGACCGGACCATCGTCCGCGGGCTGGAGACCGACGCGGCGAACGCCAGGTTCGTCCGGGCAGTCGTTCGTCTCGGCGCCGAGCTGGGGCTACGAGTCGTCGCGGAAGGCGTAGAGACCGCCGGCGAGCGTGCCCGCCTGGCCGACTACGGCTGCGACGCCGTGCAGGGCTGGCACGTCACGCCCGCGCTGCCGCCGCAGCTCGTGGCGGGCTGGCTCGGCTCCCGCGCCCCGGCGCGTCGCGTCAGCGTTCCCACCAGCGGCCCGGTCCGCGGCGACGCCCACGCGCGCCGCGCGGGCGTGCCCGGTGTCGTGGCGCCCTCGGGCACTGGGACCGGCGGCATCGGGTCCACCGGCGGTGGGGCTCAAGGCACAGCCGCCTCGCGCCCGAAGGGCTGTCGCGCGGCTATCGGATGACGCGGGCGAGGGTCGCGGCGATGCCGGCCAGGTGAGCCAGCCGGTCGGTCTCGGACGCGCGGAAGCGGGGGCCGGGCCGCCCGACGAGGATCACCCGACACGGGTCCCCGACGGGCGCGGCCGCGAGCTCCATCCCCACGGCCGCCCAGCGTGAGGGGAAGCCGCCCTCGGCCACGTCGATGCAGCGAGCCGCCGCCAGCGGCAGCCACGGGTGCGCGCCCCGGATGCGCTCGGGAATGCCCAGGTCGTCCCGGCCCAGATCCGGGGCGCCGGTCGAGGCCGAGCGGATGCGGACGTCGTCGCCGGCCAGCCGCTCCAGTAGTACCGCCCAGTCGGCGTGGAAAAGGCCGCTGACCATCCCGGTCAGCGTGGCCAGCGCCGCCTCCGGCCGGGCCGTCAGCGCGTCGGCCACCTCCAGCTCGTCGGGCGGGTTGCCGTCGCGGGCCGAGTAGTGCCGCAGCGCCTCGACCCGCACCCCCTCGACGGACTGGGCGGCGGTCAGCACCCGGTCGGCCAGGCCCATCGGGGGCAGCTCGACGACCAGGTCGTCGACCGCGCCCGCCGGCCCGCGCTCGACCACGGTGAGGCTCACGATGTCGATGCCGGCCGTGCCCAGCGCCGTCGCGACGGCGCCGAGCGCGCCGGGACGGTCCGGAAGGGCTACGCGCAGCAGATACGACATGCCGCGAGCATGCGGAAAGCGCGTAACGAGAGCGTGCCCAAGTGGTCACGACCTGGTGTCAGCGCGGCGATTCCCACCCGGATGCCGCCGACCAGCCCGTCCCCAGGGCCAGCCCGTCCCCAGGGCCAGCCCGTCCCCGGGCCAGCCCGTCCCCGGGCCAGCCCGTCCCGCGGATCAACCGACGGCGGCCGGGCGCGCGGCGGCCCCCGCCGCGCGCTTTCAGCCAGCGGCGAGCCGCTCCCGCGTCCGCTCCAGCCGGGCCAGCGTCCGCTCCCGCCCCAGCACCGCCATCGACTCGAACAGCGGCAGCCCGACCGAGCGCCCGGTCACCGCGACCCGGATCGGCGCCTGCGCCTTGCCGAGCTTCAGCCCGCGCGCCTCGCCGATCGCGGCCAGCGCGTCCTTCAGCGGGTCGGCCTCCCAGTCGGTGAGCGCCGCGTAAGCGGCCGCCGTCTCGGCGATCAGCTCGGCCGAGCCGTCCTTCATCGCCTTGGCCCAGGCCGCCTCGTCGGTCGCCGGCGCGTCCAGGAACAGGAAGTCGACCAGCGCGAGCACGTCCGAGAGGACCACGACCCGGGTCTGGGCCAGCTCGGCCACCGCCTCGAACGCGGCCGGGTCGTAGTTCTCCGCCGGCCACGGCGCGGCCCCGCTGGCCACCCACGGCTGGCAGGAGGCGATGAAGTCGGCCAGCGGCAGCGCCCGGATGTACTCGGCGTTGAACGCCCGCAGCTTCGTGACGTCGAAGAACGCCGGCGACGGGTTGACCGCGTCCAGCCGGAACTCGTCCACGATCACGTCCCAGGGAACGATCTCGCGATCGCCCGAGGGCGCCCAGCCCAGCAGCATCAGGTAGTTGCGCATCGCCGCGGCCAGGTAGCCCTCGTCCCGGAAGTCCTCCAGGGCGACCCGGTCCCGGCGCTTGGACAGCTTCTGGCGCTTGGCGTTGACCAGGATCGGGGTGTGGGCCCAGGTCGGCGGGGCGGCGCCCAGCGCCTCCCACAGCAGCTGCTGCTTGGGCGTGTTCGACAGGTGCTCCTCGGCCCGGATCACCATCGTGATCCCCATCAGCATGTCGTCGACCACGTTGGCCAGCAGGAACGTCGCGCTGCCGTCGCCCCGGGCGATGACGAAGTCCTCCAGGACGGCATTGTCGAACGTCGGCTTGCCCCGCACCAGGTCGACGACGACGGTGCTGCCGGTCTCGGGCGTGCGGAAACGGACGGCCCGCCCCGGCTCACGGGCCAGGCCCCGGTCGCGGCAGAACCCGTCGTAGCCCCTGTGCTGGTCACCGGTCCGGGCGATCACGTCGTCCCGCGCGCAGTCACAGGCGTACGCGGCGCCGGCCGCGAACAGCCTGTCGATCGCCTCGGCGTGGGCGCCGGCGTTCGCCGACTGGAAGAAGGGCCCGGAGTACTGGTCCGGCCCGACACCGAGCCAGGCCATCGCGTCGATGATCCCCTGTGTCCACTCCGGCCGGCTGCGGGCGGCGTCGGTGTCCTCGATGCGCAGCGTCAGGCTGCCCCCGCTCTGCCGGGCGACGACCCAGTTCAGCAGCAGCGAGCGCGCGTTGCCGACGTGGAACATCCCGGTGGGGGAGGGCGCGAAGCGCAGTCGGGGCGTGAGAGTGACCACTACACGACCGTATCTCCCTCGTCCAACGCCCGGCTGTGACGACCTTCGCGAGCCGGAAAGTATGGTGGTACAGGGCACCAGCATGGTCGCCTGTACCTGCTGGGGCTGGCTTGCCCAGCTCGGCAGGAAGTGCCCCTTGCGGGGTCCATGACCGGCGGGCGAGAGGTGTCAGCGCGAATGGCTATAACCCGGGACGAGGTCGCGCACCTGGCGCATCTGTCGCGCATCGCGATGGGCGACGACGAGCTCGAGGCGCTGGCCGGCCAGCTCGACGGGATCCTCGCCGCCGTCGCCCGGGTCTCCGAGGTCGCGGCGGCCGACATCCCGCCGACCACCCACGCCGTGCCGCTGGTCAACGTCTTCCGCCCCGACGTCACCGTTCCCTCGCTGCCCCGCGACGAGGCCCTGCGCGCTGCCCCCGCCGTCGAGGACGGCCGGTTCATGGTGCCGCGCATCCTGGATCCCGAAGAGTAGGCCGCCCTATCAATCCCGGGCGGCCGACTCCGGCCGTCCTCCACGAGTACCACGAGGAGACACGCGCTGTGACCGACGTCACCCGCGCGACGGCCGTCGAGACCGCCGCCGCCATCGCCGCCGGCACCACCAGCGCGGTCGAGGCGACCCAGGCGGCCCTCGACCGGATCGCGAAGGTCGACGACACGATCCGGGCCTTCCTGCACGTCGATACCGAGGGCGCGCTGGCCGCCGCGGCCGCCGTCGACGCCCGCCGGGACGCCGGGGAGAAGCTGGGCCCGCTGGCCGGCGTCCCGCTCGCGCTCAAGGACGTTCTCACCGCGACCGGCATGCCGACGACCTGCGGAAGCCGGATCCTCGAGGGCTGGCGGCCGCCGTACGACGCGACCGTGACCAGCCGGCTGCGCGAGGCCGGCGTCGTCATCATCGGCAAGACCAACATGGACGAGTTCGCGATGGGCTCGTCCACCGAGAACTCGGCCTACGGCCCGACCCGCAACCCGTGGGACACCACGAAGATCCCCGGCGGCAGCAGCGGCGGCAGCGCGGCGGCCGTGGCCGCGTTCGAGACGCCGCTGGCCATCGGCACCGACACCGGCGGCTCGATCCGCCAGCCGGCGTCGGTCTGCGGGCTGGTCGGGGTCAAGCCGACCTACGGCGGGGTCAGCCGCTACGGCCTGGTCGCGTTCTCCAGCTCGCTCGACCAGGCCGGCCCGATGGCCCGCACGGTCACCGACGCCGCCCTGCTGCACACCGCGATCGCCGGCCACGACCCGCTCGACTCGACCAGCATCGACGCGCCCGTGCCCGACCTGGTCGGCGCGGCCGCCGCCCGCGACCTGACCGGCGTGCGCATCGGTGTCGTCCGCGAGCTCGACGGCGACGGCTACGCCGACGGGGTGGGCTCCGGCTTCGCGGCCGCGCTCGACGTCCTGCGTGAGCTGGGCGCCACGGTCGTCGAGGTGAGCTGCCCGAACTTCGCCTACGCCCTGCCCGCCTACTACCTGATCGCGCCGAGCGAGTGCTCGTCCAACCTGGCCCGCTTCGACGCGATGCGCTACGGCGCCCGCGTCGGCGGCCCCGACGACTCGGCCGAGACGGTGATGAGCGTGACCCGCGAGGCCGGCTTCGGCCCCGAGGTCAAGCGGCGGATCATCCTGGGCACCTACGCCCTGTCCGCCGGCTACTACGACGCCTACTACGGGCAGGCCCAGAAGGTCCGCACCCTGGTCAGCCGGGACTTCGCCGCCGCCTACGAGCAGGCCGACGTCCTGGTCTCACCGACCACCCCGACACCGGCGTTCGGCCTGGGGGAGAAGGTCGACGACCCGGTGGCCATGTACCTGTCCGACCTGTGCACGATCCCGTCCAACCTGGCCGGCGGGGCGGCGATGAGCCTGCCGGTCGCGCTGGCCGACGGGCTGCCGGTCGGCTTCCAGATCATGGCGCCGCCGCTGGCCGACGACCGCCTGTACCGGGTCGGCGGCGCGCTCGAGGCCGCTCTGGACGCCCGCCGCGGCCACCCGTTCACCGCCGACGCCCCCGACCTTTGATGCCCGCCCCGAGCGCGAGCTGAGTCCCGCGAGGCCGTCGGCGCGGCAGCGGGATCTCGCCCGCCGTTGCCGCGGCTGGCAAACATAGGATGGGCGAGTGACGAGGGATCGGAACGATGGTCGCCCTGCGTAGCGCGCGCCGGGACCGGTGGCTGCTCGCGCCGGTCTGGGTGCTGACGCTGGCCGTGCTCGGCGTCGGCATCGCGCTGGTCGTCCCGATCCTGATCTTCTGGGGGGCGGTCGGCCTGATCGGCGCCGTGTTCGCCACCCGAGTCCTCCTGCGTGATGTCCGGTCCGAGGCCGCGGCGGCCGACGAGCCCGCGGCCGAGCCCGCGGCCGAGCCCGCGGCCGAGCAGGAACCAGAGCCCGCGCCCGCCGCTGAGGAGAAGCACCGATGACCACGATCGCTCCGGCCGCGACCCCGGCGACCCCCGCCTTCGCCGACGCGCTGGCCCGCTACGAGCCGGTCATCGGGCTGGAGGTCCACGTCGAGCTGGGCACCGCGTCCAAGATGTTCTGCGGCTGCGCAACGGTGTTCGGCGAGCCGCCGAACACCCAGGTCTGCCCGGTCTGCCTGGGCCTGCCGGGCGCGCTGCCGGTCATCAACGAGGCCGCCGTCCGCTTCGCCGTGATGATCGGCCGGGCGCTGCACTGCGAGATCTCGACCTGGTCGCGCTTCGCCCGCAAGAACTACTTCTACCCGGACATGCCGAAGAACTTCCAGACCAGCCAGTACGACGAGCCGCTGTGCTTCGACGGCTACCTGGACGTCGAGGTGGACGGCGAGGTGCACCGGATCGGCGTCACCCGGGCCCACATGGAGGAGGACACCGGCAAGTCGCTGCACGTCGGCGGCGCGACCGGGCGCATCCACGGGGCCACCCACTCCCTCGTCGACTACAACCGGGCCGGCATCCCGCTGGTCGAGATCGTCAGCGAGCCCGACATCCGCTCGCCCGAGGTGGCGAAGGCCTACGTCGACGAGCTGCGCGAGGTCTGCCGCTCGCTCGGCGTCTCCGACGTCCGGATGGACCAGGGCTCGCTGCGTTGCGACGCCAACGTCTCGCTGCGCCCGCGCACCGCGCCCGGCGAGCCGGAGGCCCCGTTCGGCACCCGCACCGAGACCAAGAACATCAACTCGCTGCGCTCGGTCGAACGGGCCATCCGCTTCGAGATCGTCCGCCAGGCCGCCGTCCTGGACGCCGGCGGGAAGGTCACCCAGGAGACCCGCCACTTCGACGAGGCGTCCGGAACGACGTCGTCCGGCCGCTCGAAGGAGGAGGCGACCGACTACCGGTACTTCCCCGAGCCCGACCTGGCGCCGCTCGCGCTGACCCGAGAGTACGTCGACGCGATCAGCGCCAGCCTGCCGGAGCTGCCGGCGGCGCGGCGCGCCCGGCTGGCCACCGAGCACGGGTTCAGCGCCAAGGACCTGGCCGACATGCGCAACGCCGGCGTGCTCGACCTGGTCGAGCGCACGATCGCCGCCGGGGCCAGCTCCGAGGCCGCCCGCAAGTGGTGGCTCAACGAGCTGGCCCGCCGGGCGGCCGACGGCGAGCTCGCCCCCTCGGAGCTCGCGATCAGCCCCGAGTGGGTGGCCCGGATCGCGGCCATGGTCGCCGCCGGCGAGCTGACCGACGCCCTGGCACGCAAGGTCATCGACGGCGTCCTGGCCGGCGAGGGGGACCCCGACCAGGTCGTCACCGCCCGCGAGCTGAAGGTCGTCAGCGACAGCGGCGCGCTGACCGGCGCGGTCGACGCGGCCATCGCCGGCGCTCCCGAGATCGCGGCCAAGGTCCGCGGCGGCAAGGTCAACGCGGTCGGACCGCTGGTCGGCGCGGTCATGAAGGCAATGAAGGGGCAGGCTGACGCGGCCGCCGTGCGGGCGTTGCTGCTCGAGCGGCTCGGCGCGGACGGCTGAGACCAGCCCGGCGGCCGCGTCGGTCCGGCGGCCCGCCACGTCCGGACGGCCGCGTCCGGACGGCCGCGTCCGGACGGCCGCGTCCGGACGGCCGCGTCCGGACGGCCGCGTCCGGACGGCCGCGGCCGCCGCGGCCGCGGTGTGCACCGCCGCGGTCGCCGTGAAAGCTGAACATCGGGTGAGGGAGGGACGCGGGCGATGAGCCGACCGGTCAGCCTCGAGGGCGCTCCCGAGCCGGGCCCGTACGCCGGCGACGGCCCGCGCCTGATGGCCACCAGCGACCTGCACGTCCGCTACCCGGAGAACCGGCTGCTCCTCGACCGGATCCGCCCGACCCACCCCGGCGACTGGCTGCTGGTCGTCGGGGACGTGGCCGAGCGCCTCGACGACGTGCGCTTCGCGCTCGAGGTGCTGGCCGGCCGGTTCGCGACCGTCGTCTGGGTGCCCGGCAACCACGAGCTGTGGACGGCCGAACGCGGCGACGACGCCCTCGGCGGCCAGGCCCGCTACGAGGCGCTGGTCGCGATCTGCCGGGCGCTGGGCGTCCTGACCCCCGAGGACCCGTTCCCGCTGTGGACGGGCCCCGGCGGCCCGGCGCGGATCGCGCCGATGTTCCTGCTCTACGACTACACGTTCCGGCCCGAGGGGACCTACGCCAAGCCGGACGCGCTGGAGCGCGCCTACGCCGCCGGCGTCGTCTGCACCGACGAGCACCTGCTGCACCCGGACCCGTTCGACACCCGCGATGAATGGTGCCGAGCCCGGGTCGCGCTCACCGAGGCGCGGCTGGCGGCCTGCGATCCGGGCGTCCCCCTGGTCCTGATGAACCACTTCCCGCTTGTCCGCGAGCCGACCCGGGTCCTGCGGCACCCCGAGTTCGCGCTCTGGTGCGGCACCGAGCTGACCGCCGACTGGCATGTCCGCTTCCCGACCGCGGTCGCCGTCTACGGGCATCTGCACATCCCTCGCACGACGTGGTATGACGGCGTCCGGTTCGAGGAGGTCTCACTGGGCTACCCCCGGGAATGGCGCAGCTTTCCCTTCCGCAAGCCCCTGCCACGCCAGATCCTTCCCGCGCCGCCCGAGTCGTCCGCGCCCGCCGGTGGGATGCGGACAGCCCGCGCCGGACGGTGATCATCCGGACCCGGGCGCGTCAGGATGTGATCTCCATGTGTGGTCCGTATGGTGGGACCCCAGCGCGGCGGCTTGCCCGCCGATGATCGTCCCGACCGCCCGGACCCGAAGCGGCGCGGGACCGGAGGAGGCAGGGCCACCGTGCCGCTCGGACCCACTGGGTTCACCGCGTCGACCCCGTACCGGCCCCGCCGCAACCGCCGGCGGATGTTCATCGCGCTGGCGGTCGTCGTCGTGCTGCTGGCGGGCTCCGGCGTCGGCTACCTGCTGCACTCCCGCTCCGACAGCCAGGCGCAGGACCGGCACGCGGCCGAGGCCGCCCGCTCCTACCTGGCCGCCTGGCAGTCGCTCTACACTGGCGGCACGGCCGCCGCGACCGGCGCCGGCTCCTCCGCCGGCCGAGCGTCCGGCGCCGCCGCGACCAGCGGGACCGGCGCCCGCGCGAGCGCGTCACCGGCCAAGCCGGTCAGCGACGCCGCCGCCGCCGGCGCGGCCGCCCGAGCCCACGCCCGGACGGCGATCGACGCGGTCACCGAGCCCGGCGCTGCCTCGGTGGACACCGTGTTCGGCGCGATGGTCAGCCTGGGCCAGAACCTGCGGCTGTCCGGCGCGAAGATCACCCCGGGAACGCTGTCCCGCCACGGCGACACGGCGACCTTCGGCTACACCGCCGCCCTGGCGCTCGACGGCCTGTCCGCCGGCTACACCTACCCCGGCCAGCTCCAGCTGGCCCGGGCCGGCAAGGCCTGGAAGGTCCGGGCCGCGCTCGACGACGTCAACCCGGCGCTGACCCCCGGCACCTCGATCACCCGGGTCGGCTCCACCGGCAGCCGCGGCCGCGTCCTCGACAGCCGCGGCACCCCGCTGGCCGACGACTCCGAGCTCGCCGGCAACCTCGTCGGCTCGGTGGCCCCGGCCTCCGGCCTGCAGCGGGTCTACAACACCACGCTCAGCCCGTCGGGCGGCGCGGTCGTCCTGCGCGACGCGGCCAACCGGACGGTCCGCACCCTGACGACGTTCCCGTCGGCCAGCGGCCAGGACGTCCGGACCACGCTCGACCTGAACGTCCAGCGCGCGGCCGAGGCCGCCATCGGCGCGGCCACCCAGCCCAACGGCGCGATGGTCGCCATCGACACCCGCACCGGCGGCATCCTGGCCCTGGTCAACCACCCGCTCGGCGGCTACGGCCGGGCCGCGCGCGGCGCCTACCCGCCCGGCTCGACCTTCAAGATCGTCACGGCGACGGCGGCGCTGATGGCCGGCCGCAACGCGAACACGCCGCTCGACTGCTCGCAGAACATCACCGTCGACGGGCGCACGATCCAGAACTCCGAGGCCGAGCAGTTCGGCACCATCCCGCTGCGGACGGCCTTCGCCAAGAGCTGCAACACCGCCTTCATCCGGCTGGCCCAGGGCCTGCCCAAGGGCGAGCTGGCCCAGGCGGCGAAGCTCTACGGCTTCGACGGCACCCAGCCGCTGCCGATCGCGTCGTTCGGCGGCAGCTACCCGACGCCCAAGGACGACGTCGACTACGCCTCCTCCGCCATCGGCCAGGGCAAGGTCCAGGCCAGCCCCATCCAGATGGCCAGTGTCGCCGCCGCCGTGGCCAGCGGGACCTGGCGCCAGCCGTTCGTCGCCGGCGCGGCCCCGCGCTCGAACGCGCTGCCCGCGAACGTCCTCGGGCCGCTGCGGGACTTCATGCGGGCCGTGGTGACCGAGGGCACCGCCGCCGGCGTCCCGTTCCCCGGCCTGGTCTTCGGCAAGACCGGGACGGCCGAGTACGCCGACGGCAACCCGCCGCCGACCGACGCCTGGTTCGTCGGCTACCGGGGGACGGTCGCGTTCGCGGTCGTCATCGAGGACGGCGGCTTCGGCGCCGACTCGGCCGCCCCGGTCGCCGCCCGCTTCCTGGCCGGGCTGGGCGCCTGAACGCCGGCGCCTGACCTCGGTGCCTGAACTTCGGGTGCCTGGCGCCGAGGGCCGGGCCCGCGCCTGGAACGTCCGCGAAGCGGCCGCGCCGCGTGACCGGTGTCGGCCTGGCCACCGGACAGACGCGCCCTCTCGGGATCGCTGACGATTTGCGCAGGTCACGGGCCTGCCCCCGATCCTTTCGACGATGAACGCACAACAGGTCAGTCGTTAACCGGCCACCCGGTCGGAATCGCTAACCCGGCGGGCGTATGCTCAGGGGCCGAACAAACCGGCTTCCCGCCGGTGGTTCGCGGACGCGTATCGATCGGGTGGGTAGACGGGGGAGCCTTGATCGGCATCGTTTTACGCCGGGTATTTTTGCGCGCTCTGACGCGTCGGCCAAGGCCGCGATATTCACCGCTGGCCGCCAGCGCGGACCAGCCGGGGACGGTTCGGCCCCGGCTGGCCTTGTGATGGGCGCGCATTTCGTGAACGGGCACCGCCTTACCCGCGTGCGCCCGACGTTCACGCGGTGGCTTGCCGCGGCTTGCATCCTCCTGCTGCCGGCCCTCGTCGCTGTCGCGGCGGAGGAGAATCCCGCTGCGGCCGCCGCGGTGCCAAGTGAGCCGGCGTCGGCCGACATCGTCGTGCTGGTGGACGAGTCGGGAAGCATGGACAGCTACCTCGAGGAGGAGCGGGCGGCCGCGCGCCTGGCCATCGAAATGGAACCGGCGCCGGCATCCCGGGTGGCCGTTTATGGGTTCGGCAGTGTGCCGCCGTCAGGTTCGGGTTCCGCGATTGAGGCGGTATGTCCGTTTCGATCGACATTGACCGACCTGACCTGCCTCGACAATCTCCGTATCCGTTCCCGGGCGGCGGGAAACGACACGGACTACGGCGCCGCGCTCACCGATATCGTGAACACCCTCGATGGGCTGGGGGACAGCGGCCGGCGTCGGATTGTCTACCTCCTGACGGACGGGCATCTCGATCTCAGCGAAGGCTCCGGCTCCGGTCGCCCCGGCGATGTCCCTGGTTCTTCCCGGGGCGGGGACGCCGATGCCCGGTCGCGGCTCGGCGGCGTGCTGCAGATGGTCGCCAATGACCACGTCGAGATCTGGCCGGTCGCCGTGGGGGCGCAATCGGCCGGGGTGAACCTGCTCGGGCAGGTCGCCGGCGCCAGCGCTCACCCGGCGGAGCGCTGCCCCGACGGCGATCCGATCGGAGCCGCTTCGGCGACGTCGGTCGATTCCCTGGCGGATCTGGGGGTCGGCGTCGCTGCCGCGGCTGGCCGGGCCCGTTGCCGTCACCCGGTCTTCGGCACCCCCAGCGCGCCAGTCAACGGCGCGGCCACCGCCACGCTGCTGGTCCCGCTGCCAGCCCGATCGGCGCGGATCGCCGTACCCACCCTCGGTGGCGAACAAATCACGATCATGGATCCGCGTGGAAACCCGGTGTCGGTGTCGACCGCGCCCGGCCTCGCCTCGGCCGTGCTGGCCAGCCCCCTGCCCGGGCAGTGGACGGTGACGATGCGCGGTGTCGGGCTCCAGGAAGCACCGCCCCGCCCGGTGCTGGTCTGGTCGGGCGGGCTGAGCGCGACCATGACCGCGACCCGAATCGATGCCGGGCACTATCTCGCGCGGGTGGAACTCGTCGCCCCGGCCGGCGCCTTCGACGACGAGTACACGACGGCGGAGCTCCTCGAGGGCGTGTCGGCCACGGCCGCCGCCGCGGACGCCGGCGCGCGGGCGACCCTGCAGCCCGACCAGGAGGAGCCCGGAACCCTCAGCGGCGTGGTCGCCGTCCCCACTCCGGCCCCGCCCACCCTGACGATCCACGCGGTCGTGACGGCGCCGGGGGCCGCGGCGTACGAGCTGACCCAGCCGTTCACCCTGGCCGACCACAGAATCTCCCTGTGGGCGCCCGCCGGGCACGTGCGGGCGGGCGAGAGCGCGATCGGCTATGTCCATGTCGACGGAGCCCCGGATCCGCCGCGCCTGGCCGTGAGCGTTGCCCAGGGGCCCCGCGGCGTCGTCCCGGCCGGCGCGGGCGAGGCGCTGTCGTTCACCAGGGTCAGCGGCGGATGGGCGGCCCCGTTCCCGATCCGGGTCGGCCGGAGCGTGAAGCCGGGCCAGGTCCACGCGAAGGTCCTGCTCACCGACCAGGACGGGCGGACGGTCGACTCCGATCTCCTCCGGCTCATCGTGACGAAGCGGTCGGGCGCCCCGCTTAACCCGTTGTGGATCATCGTTCCCGTGGCGGTTGCCGTCCTGCTCGGCCTCATCGGCGTGCTAGCCGTCTGCCGGATCCAGATCCGGCTGTCTCGGCGGCGCTCACCCGAGCCCCCTCCTGACCTGGCCGAGGCCTTCCCGCCGGCCTTCGGCCTGTGCGTGTGGCTCTACGTCGACAAGGAGATCGTCGACTTCCTTGAGGTGGTGGACGGGACCGCCGTAGAGGTGGGCATCGACGTCGTTCCAGGTACGGAGCCGAAGCTGCGGCCGGCCCGGGGGCAGGGCCTTTTCCGGATCCGCCGCGGCACTGAGCCCGGGAAGGCGAGCCTTTTCTGGGCCGGCGACTGGAAGCCGTTCTCGCTGAACGACCCGGTCGCGCGCAAGACCTACGTCGGTGAGGACGGGCAGACGGTGGTGGTCACCGAGTCCGCGCTGTCCAACCCGGAGCCGGAGCACAACACGATCCCGGAGGGGGAGGTTGTATGAACGGGGGCTACGTGGCCGGGCGCGAGGAGGGTGACTTCCGAATCTTCGTCAGCTTTGCCGGCAACGACAACATCGGCGGTGAACTGACCGATTTCGTCGAGCGGCTGGCGGCCGCTGTGGACGATGCCCGCGGGCACGACCATTCCGTGGTCTTCTTCTCCGACACAAGCATCCCCCGAGGGCACGCCTGGCGGAAGCGCATTGACGAGGAGCTGGCTGCGGCCGACCTGTTCGTTCCGGTCGTGTCCCAGAGCTTCTTCTACTCGAAGTACTGCGCGCGCGAGCTCGCGGCCTACCTGCCGCCGGGGGCACCGGCCGGAGAGCCGCCGGTGGACCGGCCGATCCTGCCGCTGTTCTGGATGGACGCGGCCGAGGTTCCGGACGCCGACCTCCAGGGAAGCCTGTCTGTGCTCAGGCGGCCGCCCGGGGAGCCGCTCCTGCGCCGGATGTCCGTATCCCACCGTGACGCCTTCGACCAATGGCTGGACGATCTGGGCTACCGGATCAGGGAGTACTGCGATGCCAGGAGGCCGCCGGGCCGGCACGCGAGCGCCCTCGGCGAGAACGCCGCATTCCGATGGGACCGCCGCCCGCCCCGCCCGCTGACCGCCTACGCCGACGGCGTGTTCCGGGTGGTCGTCGGCTACGGCGACAGCGACAACAACGCCGGCCGCGTCGACCAGTTCGTGGCGGATCTCCGGGTGATGTACGGGAGGGTGAGCGGGCGGCACGACCGCGAGTTCACCTTCACCGCCGTCTCACCGAGCAGCCCGAACGCGGCGGTCGAACTCGCCCGGGCCGATGCCTACATTCCACTGCTGTCGCCCACGCTCCTGTACAGCGCGGCGTGCAGCCGGCAGCTCAGTGCGTTCCTCCGGATGTACCAGGACACGGTCTCCCTCGCCCAGGTGCCCGACGACCTCGTCTATCCCGTCGTCTGGCGAAAATGTCCATGGATTCCGGTTCAGTTCAACGACCTGCAGATCACGGAAATCATCGCGAACGCGGACGGGAAGAACTTCCATCGGTATCAGCGGGACCAGGCAAGGTCGCCGGTCTACGATGAGGAGCTGGAAAAGCTCGCGCGTCAGCTCGACGACGGCGCCAAGCGTCAGGACGGCCTGGAACGCGTTGCCCCGCTGGACCTAGGCACGACCATCCGGGCCTGGGACCGCCACTATCCTCCCTCGACCTATTCCTTGTTCCGGGTGGGTGTCACGAATAGGAATCTGCCGCACTTCGAGCGGGACGGCGCGTTTGCGTCGGGACGGAACCCGGACCGGATCCGGTTCTACACTGACAGCGTGCCGGGCTGGGATCCGTACCGGAAGGATGGCGGTGACATCAGCGAGTCGCAGGTCGAGTGCGAGATGTCCCGCGCGGCCAAAAGGCTCAGGATGAAACGGGTCGTGCCATTCCGGGACGATTTCTGCGCGGACATGATGGCGGTCGGCTCGGCGGAGGACCCGCACCTCCAGCTGGCGGCGGGAAACGCCGACATCGTCGTCCTGACGGTCGACCCCTGGCTGCTCCAGCACGAAAAGATGCGCCAGGTCCTGACGTCCGTCTGCACCAGGCACGCCGGCCCGCGGGTGGTGGTGGCGCCGCTGAGCGGCCAGGACACTGACGTGAGCGACCCGTCAGCACGCGGGCTGTTCCTGGACCACATGGAGAGTTCGTTCGGCGCGTGTGGCGGGGAGCAGGAGTTCATCGGCGGTGAGCTCGCGACGGTCGAGGACTTCGCGACCGGCGTCTACACGGTGCTGGAGCGGTGGGCCAGCCGGTCGTCCGGATCATCTGGCGGCCGGTCTTTCAACCCCGGGATCGGCGATGACGATGGCTGAGAAAGCCGCCGGGACAGAAGCCGCCGGGAAAATAGTCGCGTTCTATTCGTTCAAGGGAGGCGTCGGCCGCTCGCTTGTCCTGGCCAACGTCGCCTGGACACTGGCCGCGTGTGGGAAGCGCGTCCTGGTGATCGACTGGGATCTGGAGGCTCCCGGCCTGCACGAGTACTTCCGGTCCTGCCTCGATGGCCTGGCCGTGGCCGGCGGTGTCGAGGGCGTCATCGACCTCCTGGTCCGGCTGGGCCCGGATCCCAGGCCCAAGCCCGACGCCGAGCCCGACCCCAAGGACAGCCAGCGCGCGTCCAGCCCTCCGCCGGTCCCGGCTGAGCTGGACCGTGATCCCCAGGACATCGCCGACGCCGCGCTCGCTGGCGTGCGACCCGACGAGTTCGTGATCCCACTCGGCATGTGGGCCGGCTGCCCAGGGCTGATCGACCTCATGCCGGCCGGAATCCAGGACGAGAGGTACTCGGAGCGTGTGGCGGCTTTCCGGTGGGACGAGTTCTATGACAGGCGCGGCGGTGAACGGTACCTGCACGGCCTGGCCGCGCTGCTGCGCTCCGAGTACCACCACGTGCTGATCGACTGCCGGACCGGGATAGGCGAGACCGCGATGGCCGGGCCGCTCCAGCTGGCCGACACGGTGGTGAACTGCTTCGGGATGAGTCGGCAGAGCATCGACGGCGCCGTGAGGATGTTGAAACACATCGACAAGCGTCGGCGGCGCGGCGAGAGCGCGCCGAAACGAGTATTGCCGCTGCCGATGCGGGTTGACCGGGGGCGTTCCGCGCCCGCCTACGCGGCTCGGCAGATCTATGAGCGGAAGTTCACCGGATCGCTCATCAGGCTCGGCATTGACGCGAGCACGTACTGGCCCTCGGTCGAGATTCCCTATCAGACCGACTATGCCTATGAGGAGCTGCTCGCGCCATCCAGTGGCCTGGACCCGCGCGACGACCGCATCGCTCCACAGGTCAATGCCCTGGTTCGCTACGCTACTGGCGAGGAGCTGGACGGTATCCCGGAAATCCCGGCCGCCGAGCGCGCCCGGCTGCACCGGCGAGCCCGACGGGAGCGTGAGGCGACGTTTGGGCGGATGGTGCTCAGCTTCGCCCAGGAGGACGCCGTCTGGGCGGCCTGGATCGAATGGTGCGCACGGTCCCGGGGCTTCGAGGTCATTCGTCATTCGGTCTCCGCGCCGATCTGGGAGGATCTGCCGCCGGCCGAGTTCCTCGCGAACCATTCGGGCGGCGCCGGCGCGGAGCCGATCTGCGTGGTGCCGGTCCTCTCGACGGCCTACCAGGAGTCGACTGCCGGCGAGGGGGTGCTCGCCTGGGCCCGGGACCGGCTGACCAGCTCGAAGGACCGTGTCCTGCGCCCGGTTCGGGTGCAGGCGGGCGCGGTGCCCGCCCGCGGCGCGCTCGACCTGTTCGGCCTGGACACCGAGGTCGCGGCCGGCCGGCTGGCCGACCTCCTCGGCCCCGTCGCGGGCGGCCGTGAGCCCCGTCGCCATCCCGAGCCGCCCTTCCCGGGCGGAATGCTGCCGATCCAGGAGCGTTACCGGCAGCGGCTGGCGCGCGCGCACGAGGCAGCCAACGGCCGCGCGGTCGCGCTGAACGCCATCCGGCTGGGGGTCAGCCTGTTGGAGGACGGGCGGACATTCGAAGCCGAGGAGCAGTTCGACGCCGCGCGCAGGCGGGCCGACCTGCTGGGCGAGTCGGGCCGCGCCCTTAGCGCGGCGGCTTACTGGCGGCTCGGCCGGCTCGCGCTCGACGGCGACGACAACGACCGGGCCCGGGCCGTCGAGTTCTTCCGACACGCGCTGGCCCGGCGCGAACCCCCGGGGACGAGCCCTGAAGCAGGCCCGGAGACGGGCTCGGAAGCGACTCCAGAAGGCGGAGCGGACGCCGGTCCAGAAACCGGAGCGGAACCGGCCGCGGGCGAACCGGCGCTGCCGGCGGCCGCGCTCGAGGCGGAGGACGAGGAGTGGGTCCCCGCCGCCGCGGACATCCGACTGGACCTGGCCCGGGCCTACCGGCTGCTATCCCAGGAGCCCGACTGGCTGGCCGAGGCCGAAGGCCTGGTCGAGGCGGTCCTGGCCGGCTCGGGCCCGGGCGACGCCCGGACCGAGGGGCGCGCGCGGGTCGAGGCCAGCATGATCGAGATCAGCCGGGGTCGGACCGCGTACGGCCGGCGCGGCCTGCTGCGGGCCCGGTTCGCCCTGACCGGGCGCGATCCGGCGACCGTGTGCGCGATCGACCGGGAGGTCGCCCGGCTGGCCGAGGCCGACGGTGACCTGACCGCGGCCGGGCGGTACTACGAAATCGCGCTCGCCAACGCGGACCTGACGGCGGGCGAGACCGGCTGGCGTTTCGTGGTCGAACTGAACTCCGACGCCGCGCGCCTGTTCGACCGGCAGGGCAACCCCAACCAGGCCCGGCTGCTCTACGAGCGCGCCCTGGAGGCGACCGGCCGGGACGGCACCCGCGACTACCAGCTGTACTTCACGACCGCCATCCGGCTCGCCCGTGTGACAGCGCGGATCGAGGAGACCCTCGCCGCCGGCGCGGCCGGTCCCGCGGCGCCCGGCGGACAGCCGAGGACGTCCCGGGACTGCTACCGGGAGGCGGTCGACGCGGCGGTCGCGCACAACCTGCCGCCCCACGCCGATCTTGCGGACGCTCTCCGCCAGATCCGCGGCTGGGTCCACGAGACCGACGGCGCCCAAGCCGCCGCGCTGAACGTCGCGCGGACCTGCTGGATCGGCTTGCGCCTCGACGACGAACCGGTGCTCACGGCGGAACTTGAATGGTTGCGTCAGTTCCGCGAGGAGATCGACATGCCTGCCCTGCTCGAACGCGTCCGGAGCGACTTCCCCCAGGAGGACGCCGGCCGCATCGTCAGCCTGCTGGAGAACGGCAAGGCGTCGCGGTGAAGGCGGCGATCATCACAGCGAGCGTGACCGCCCTGGTCGCCATTATCGGGATTGTCGCCAGCCAGGTCGCGCAGCGCGAGACCGAGCGGCGCCAGGCCCGGCTGGAACGGGTGAACGCGCAGCTGCGGGAGCTCTAACGGGCCGCTGTTCGCCCTGTCCGAGGTGAACGAGGCCATCTGGAGGCGCAGCCGGGAGGTCTGGCTGCCGTCCACCGAGGTGCGCCGCTCGGGATCGGAACTGAGCCCGGGACACCGGGACGAGTGGAACGACTGGTTCCGCAACGTCTTCATGCCGACCAACCGGGCCATGCGCGACCTGATCGTCGCGCATGCCGAGCTCCTCATCGAGACGGAGATGCCCGGGCCCCTGATGGACCTGTGCGCGCACGTGGCGGCCTACGAGATCGTGCTGCTCGAGCCCTCGCCGGACCTGAAGCGGGAGCCGTTGTTCCGACATCCGGGCGCTCCGTTCGTCGACTACACGAGGAGCTCGTTCGCCGCGCTCAAAGCGCAGCAGCGAGCCCTGCTGCGCCAGTCGGCCCCCCGGGTGAGCCGGAAGGGCGCGGCGGCCGACCCGCCGGACACGCTACCGTCCGCCGACGCCCCGTCCGCCGACGCACTGCCCGGCCCGGGCGCTTGACGCGACCGGGGTCCGTCCGCGAAGGTAGGAGCATGCGGCCCAGCATCGTAGTACTTCGGAAGCGCGCGTAGTCGATCACCGACGTCGCGCGCCGCCCCTCAGTGCCCTGGAGCACGAGGGGCTTTTTAGTGCCCTGGTTCGACCTCGCCCGGCCGGAGTCGGTGAGGAAGTCCGAGGAACGTCAAGGAAGACGGACACATGAGCAAAGAGATCACCGGAGCGGCCTCGCTCGTCCGGTCGCTGGAAGCGGTCGGGGCCGAGGTCGTCTTCGGTATTCCCGGTGGGGCGATCCTGCCGGCCTATGACCCGTTGTACGACTCGCCGGGCCTGCGCCACATCCTCGTCCGCCACGAGCAGGGGGCCGGCCACGCCGCCGAGGGGTACGCCCAGGCCACCGGCCGGGTCGGGGTGTGCATGGCCACCTCCGGCCCCGGCGCGACGAACCTCGTCACCCCGATTGCCGACGCCTACATGGACTCGGTCCCGATCGTGGCCATCACCGGCCAGGTCGCCAGCGCCGCCATCGGCACCGACGCCTTTCAGGAAGCCGACATCTGCGGCATCACGCTGCCCATCACCAAGCACAATTACCTGGTGGGCCACGTCGACGACATTCCCCGGGTGATCGCCGAGGCGTTCCACCTGGCGGCGTCGGGCCGCCCGGGCCCAGTGCTGGTCGACGTGCCCAAGGACGTCCTGCAGGCCTCGACCGCCATCCACCCGCGCGACATCTGGCCGCCGACGCTGGAGCTGCCGGGCTACCGCCCGGTGACCCGGCCGCACGCCAAGCAGATCCGCGAGGCGGCCAAGATGATCGCGCAGGCCCGCCGGCCCGTGCTCTACGTCGGCGGCGGCGTAATCAAGGCGAACGCCTCGGCCGAGCTGCGGGTCCTGGCCGAGCTGACCGGCATCCCGGTCGTCACGACGCTGATGGCCCGGGGCGCGTTCCCCGACTCCCACCGCCTGCACCTGGGCATGCCCGGCATGCACGGCACGGTCGCCGCGGTCACCGCCCTGCAGAAGGCCGACCTGCTCATCGCGCTGGGCGCCCGGTTCGACGACCGGGTGACCGGCAAGCTCTCCACGTTCGCGCCGCACGCCGCCGTCATCCACGCCGACATCGACCCGGCCGAGATCGGCAAGAACCGGGCCGCCGACGTGCCGATCGTGGGCGACTGCCGCGAGGTGATCGCCGAGCTGATCGCCGCCGTCGGGCCGGAGGAGCGGGCCGACCTGGGCGGCTGGTGGGAGCAGCTGGACGGCTGGCGCGAGCGCTACCCGCTTGGCTACACCCCGCCGGAGGACGGCTCCGTCTCCCCGCAGGGGGTGATCGAGCGCATCGGCGCGATCGCCGGGCCGGACGCCGTCTACTGCGCCGGCGTCGGCCAGCACCAGATGTGGGCCTCGCAGTTCGTCTCCTACGAGAAGCCGCGGACCTGGCTGAACTCCGGCGGCGCCGGCACGATGGGCTACGCGGTGCCGGCGGCGATGGGCGCCAAGGTCGGCCGGCCCGACGCCACCGTGTGGGCGATCGACGGCGACGGCTGCTTCCAGATGACCAACCAGGAGCTGGCCACCTGCGCGCTGGAGGGCATCCCCATCAAGGTCGCCGTCATCAACAACGGCGCCCTGGGCATGGTCCGTCAGTGGCAGACCCTGTTCTACGACAAGCGGTACTCGAACACGACGCTCGGGACGCACGCGGCGCCGGGCGCGGTCTCACGGACCGGAGTCGGCCGGGTGCCGGACTTCGTCCGCCTGGCCGAGGCGCTGGGCTGCGTCGGGCTGCGCTGCGAGTCGCCGGCCGACATCGACGCGACGATCGAGAAGGCGATGGCCATCGACGACGCGCCCGTCGTCGTCGACTTCATCGTCCACCAGGACGCGATGGTGTGGCCGATGGTCGCGGCCGGGGCGAGCAACGACGACATCCAGGTCGCCCGGGACATGGCGCCCGACTTCGACGGCGGGGGAGAGGGCCTGTGAGCGGGAGGAGCGAGCAAGCGGAGGGGACACCCGAGGAACGAGGGTGGCCCCGGAGCGCGCGAGCGACGGAGCGAACCCAGAGGCCTGTGAGCGGGAGGAGCGAGCAAGCGGAGGGGACACCCGAGGAACGAGGGTGGCCCCGGAGCGCGCGAGCGACGGAGCGAACCGGGGTGGACGAATGACCAGGCATACGCTTTCCGTTCTCGTCGAGAACCGGCCGGGTGTCCTCGTGCGGGTCGCCGGGCTCTTCTCCCGCCGCGGCTTCAACATCGAGTCGTTGGCGGTCGGCCCGACCGAGCACGGCGACATCTCCCGGATGACGATCGTCGTCACGGTGGACGACCTGCCTCTCGAGCAGGTCACCAAGCAGCTCAACAAGCTGGTCAACATCATCAAGATTGTCGAGATGGAACCGTCGGTGTCGGTCCAGCGCGAGCTGATCCTCGTCAAGGTCCGGGCCGATCCGAGCGTGCGCTCCCAGGTGCTGGAGACCGTCCAGCTCTTCCGGGCCAAGGTCGTCGACGTCGCACCCGACGCCGTGACGGTCGAGGCCACCGGAACGCGCGACAAGCTGGACGCGCTCATCCGGATGCTTGAGCCCTACGGCATCCGCGAGCTAGTCCAGTCCGGCATGGTCGCCCTGGGCCGGGGCTCGCGGTCGATCACCGACCGCAGCCTGCGGGCCCTCGAGCGGACCGCCTGACCGGACCCCCACTCACCGTCAGCAAGGAGAACGCTCCACCATGGTCGAGATCTACTACGACGCCGACGCGTCGTTGGACAACATCGCGGGCCGCAAGGTCGCCGTGATCGGGTACGGCAGCCAGGGCCACGCCCACGCCCTGAACCTGCGTGACAGCGGCGTCGACGTGCGGGTCGGCCTGCCGGCGGCCAGCAAGAGCCGGGCCAAGGCGCAGGAGCAGGGCCTGCGCGTCCTCACCCCGGCCGAGGCGTCGGCCGAGGCCGACGTGATCATGCTGCTCACGCCGGACACCACGCACCGCAAGATCTACGCCGAGGACATCGCGCCGAACCTGAAGGACGGCGACGCGCTCGCCTTCGGCCACGGCTTCAACATCCGCTACGACCTCATCCGCCCGCCGGCCGGCGTCGACGTGTTCATGGTCGCGCCCAAGGGCCCGGGCCACCTGGTCCGCCGGACGTTCGCCGAGGGCAAGGGCGTGCCGGTCCTGATCGCGATCGAGGCCGACGCGTCCGGCTCGGCGCTCCCGCTGGCCCTGGCCTACGCGAAGGCGATCGGCGGCACCCGCGCGGGCGCCCTGCGCACCACGTTCACCGAGGAGACCGAGACCGACCTGTTCGGCGAGCAGGCCGTCCTGTGCGGCGGGACGACCGCGCTGGTCCAGGCGGGCTTCGAGACGCTGATCGAGGCCGGCTACCAGCCCGAGGTCGCCTACTTCGAGTGCCTCCACGAGCTCAAGCTGATCGTCGACCTCATGTACGAGGGCGGCATCGCCGGCATGCGCTACTCGATCTCCGACACCGCCGAGTACGGCGACGTGACGCGGGGCCCGCGGGTGGTGACGTCGGCGGTAAAAGACGAAATGCGAAAGATCCTGGGCGAAATCCGGGACGGGTCTTTCGCGCGCGAGTGGATCGCTGAGGACGACGCCAACCGGCCGAACTTCACCAAGCTGGTCGAGGAGGGCAAGTCGCACCCGATCGAGCAGGTCGGGGCGAAGCTGCGCCCGATGATGTCCTGGATCGCCCCCGAGGACTGACCTCTCGGCACCGCGGGGCACCCGCCTCTCGGCACCGCGGGGCACCCGCCGCCCCGTGCCGCCGCGCCCGGGCAGGTCGACGCTGTAGTTCCGCGTGATGGTTGCGCATAGTCCTATAGGCGATCTGGCCCGGGCGGACGGCTTCGAGTGAGTACGATCACATCCGGACGTCTCCGGGGGTGGTCGCCCTCCGGCGATCCCGGGGGAGGCTCACGCACTGTGCCTGTGGTACTCGTGGCCGAGAATCTGTCACCGGCCGGCCTGGACCTGCTGTCCGAGGAGTTCGAGGTCCGCCACGTCGACGGGGCGGACCCCGCGGCGCTGCTGGCCGCGATCCCCGAGGTGGACGCGGTCATCGTCCGTTCCGCAACCATGATCGACGCCGATGTCCTGGCCGCGGCCCGGTCGCTGAAGGTCGTCGCCCGGGCCGGCGTCGGCCTGGACAACGTGGACGTGCCGGCGGCGACCGCGCGGGGCGTGCTGGTCGTCAACGCGCCCCGATCCAACATCGTCAGCGCGGCCGAGCACACGATCGCGCTGCTGCTGGCGGTGGCCCGGCGCATCCCGGCCGCGGACGCGTCGCTGCGGCGCGGCGAGTGGAAGCGGTCGTCGTTCACCGGCGTCGAGCTGTCCGGCAAGACGGCCGGCATCGTGGGCCTGGGCCGGGTCGGCCTGCTGGTCGCGGCGCGCCTGGCCGCGTTCGGCCTGCGCATCGTCGCCTACGACCCCTACGTGGCCCGGGCCCGGGCCAGCCAGCTCGGCGTGGAACTCCTCGACCTGGGCGAACTGCTCCGGGTCAGCGACGTGATCACCGTGCACCTGCCCCGGACGCCGGAGACGCTCGGCCTCATCGGCGCCGAGCAGCTGGCCCAGGCCCGGCCGGGCGCGATCATCGTCAACGCCGCCCGCGGCGGGCTGGTCGACGAGGCCGCTCTGGCCGAGGCAATCGCCGGCGGCCGCGTCGGCGGCGCGGGCATCGACGTGTTCACCACCGAGCCGCCGGCCCAGTCACCGCTGCTCGCCGCGGCCGGGCCGATCGCGGACCGGGTCGTCGTCACCCCGCACCTGGGTGCCTCGACCAGGGAGGCCCAGGAGGCCGCCGGCCTGGCCGTCGCGGGCTCGGTCCGCCTGGCGCTGCGCGGGGAGTTCGTCCCCGACGCGGTGAACGTGCAGGCCGGGGGCATCGTCGCCGAGGACGTGCGGCCCGCGCTGCCGCTGGCCGAGAAGCTCGGCCGGCTGTTCACCGGGATCGCGGGCGAGCTGGCCGTCTCCATCACGGTCGAGGCCCGGGGGGAGATCGTCGCGCACGACGTGTCCGTGCTCCAGCTCGCCGCGCTCAAGGGCGTGTTCGCCGACGTCGTCGAGGGCCGGGTCACCTACGTCAACGCGCCCCTGCTGGCCCGCGCCCGCGGCGTCGAGGTCGGTCTCGTCACCCACAGCGAGAGCCCCGACTACCGCAGCCTGATCACCGTGCGCGGCGTCCTGGGCGACGGCACCCGGGTCCTGGTCAGCGGCACGCTCACCGGACCCCGCCAGATCGAGAAGATCACCGCCGTCGACGGGTTCGAGGTCGACCTGCGTCCCGCCCACCACCTGGCGTTCTTCCGCTACTCCGACCGACCCGGGATCGTTGGCGCGATCGGCGCCGTGCTGGGCGAGGCCCAGATCAACATCGGCAGTGCCCAGGTGAGCCGGCAGGCGGCCGGTGGCGACGCGCTGATGTCGCTCTCGCTCGACGACGCGGTGCCGCCCGACGTCCTCGCGGAGATCGCCCGGATCGTCGGGGCGACGTTCGCGCGGGCGGTGAGCTTCCCCACCGGCTGACGGCCCGTTCCGGCCGTAGCCGCCCGGCCTCAGCTCGGTCCGAATCCGGCCCCGGCTAGGTCCGGATCCGGTCCGGATCCGGTCCGGATTCGGGCTGGTCCGGGCTGGTCCGGGCGGGAACGCCACCCGGCCCGGCCTGGTTTTGGGCCGGGGCCAGGTGTCCGATCGATTGCAGTCTTGTGGACAGAGCCCCCATATCGGCGGCGGCGGGTTACCGTGCAAGGGTGAAGGGAAGTCGACGGGATCCCTTCGAGGGCCTGGTTCTCGACGAACACTTTGTCCGCGCGGCTCGCTTCAGCGAGCCGCCCGCTCTCGAGCGGGTCCGCCGACGAGGCGCGGTCACCGTCGTCCCCGCCCGGCGCCGCTGGACCCGCCGGCTGGGCTGGCGCTCCCTGCCGGGCCACCGCGTCGCGCGCATGCTGACGCTGCTGTCGCTGTTCGCCGCGTTCTTCGGGATCGCCTTCGGCGTCTACCGCCAGGCGAGCCGCTCGATGCCCACGCCGGCCGCGCGCGCCGCCGACGTCACCGTCCGGGTCTTCAGCGGCCGGGCCGCCGCCCTGGCCTCGGCGGCCGACGACGTGCCGGGCGGGGCCCGGGGCGGCGTCCCCCTCACCACGGAGGGCTCGCTCAACCCAGGCGCGGTCGCGGCGGCCGGCGTCGGCGCGCAGGCCGCCGGTTCATCGGGCTCCGGCGAGGACGCCGGGGCGGGCGACGACCCGCCCGCCCCGATCTGGGCCAGCGTCCTGCGGGTCCGCGACTGCGTGCGGCCCGCCGGTGACTCGGCCGAGGCGACGCTCGTCGCCGTCTCCTGCCAGACCCCTCACCCGGAGGAGGTGACCGGGCTGGTGGACCTGCGCCGGCGCTTCGGGGCCTGGCCGGGGACGGCCGACGTGGCCGCCTACGCGCGCTCGGCCTGCCGCAAGGAGCTCGCGGTCTACCCGGGCGTGGGGACGGCCGCCTACGACGCGGCCGCGATGGTGCCCGGCCGGGCCGCCTGGGACGGCGGAGTGCGGGTCCTGGTCTGCACCATCCGCCTGCCCAGCGGTCTCCCCGGCGGTGTCGGCGGCACCGAGCTGGCCTCGCCGGCCACGCCGGTCCCGGCCGCGACGGCGTCGGCCACCCACGCCTCGGCCGCCTCGGCCACCCACGCCTCGGCCGCCACCGCCTCGGCCGGCGGCGCGGCGTCGGCCGGCGGCGCGGCGCGGCCCGGCGGTACGTCGACCTGACCGGCCCGCTTCTCGACGGACCCGCCGCGCGCGGAGTAACGTAACGTTTCTATGCGCGAGCTTCTGCTTCTTATCCGCCGTGGCGGGGCCTGACACCGGCTGGCCTCCTCGCCGCGGGGTTCTGCGCGCGCCGGCCCACGCCGCCCCCACAGCGCGCCGCCCCACAGCGCGCGGGGTATCCAAGCAGGAAGCGAGCTTTTCAGTGGACTCCTACGGTCCGGTATACGAGGCCACCCAGACCGGGCAGCGACCCTCCCGGATGCCGATCGACAAGTACCGCCCGTTCACCCCGGTCCCGCTGCCCGACCGCACCTGGCCGAACGTGACGATCACCGCCGCGCCCCGGTGGTGCAGCGTCGACCTGCGGGACGGCAACCAGGCGCTGATCGACCCGATGACCCCGGCCCGCAAGCGGCAGATGTTCGACCTGCTGGTCGCCATGGGCTACAGGGAGATCGAGGTCGGGTTCCCGGCCGCCAGCCAGACCGACTTCGACTTCATCCGCGAGATCATCGAGGGCGACCGCATCCCGGACGACGTCGTCATCCAGGTCCTGACCCAGGCCCGCGAGGAGCTGATCGAGCGGACCGTCGCCTCGCTGGTCGGCGCCAAGAAGGCGCTCATCCACCTGTACAACTCGACCTCGACGCTGCAGCGGCGGGTCGTGTTCGGCCAGGACCGGGCCGGGATCACCGACATCGCCGTGCAGGGCGCCCGCTGGTGCGCCCAGTACGCCGAGAAGATGCTGGCGGACACCGACGTCCGCTGGCAGTACAGCCCGGAGTCGTTCACCGGCACCGAGCTGGACTACGCGCTCGAGGTCTGCGAGGCCGTCATGGACGTCTGGCGTCCGACGCCGGACCGGCCCGTCGTCCTGAACCTGCCGGCCACCGTCGAGATGGCCACGCCGAACGTGTACGCCGACCAGATCGAGTGGATGTCACGCAACCTGAGCCGGCGTGACTCGGTGATCCTGTCGCTGCATCCGCACAACGACCGCGGTTGCGCGGTCGCGGCGGCCGAGCTGGGCGTCATGGCCGGCGCCGACCGGGTCGAGGGCTGCCTGTTCGGCAACGGCGAGCGCACCGGAAACGTCTGCCTGGTCACCCTGGGAATGAACCTGTTCTCCCAGGGTATCGATCCAATGATCGACTTCTCGGACATCGACGGCGTGCGCCGCGCGGTCGAGTACTGCAACCAGCTGCCGGTCCACCCCCGCCACCCCTACGGGGGCGACCTCGTCTACACCGCCTTCTCCGGCTCCCACCAGGACGCCATCAAGAAGGGCCTCGACGCGATGGAGCGGACGGGGCAGCGGCTGTGGGAGGTGCCCTACCTGCCGATCGACCCGAAGGACGTCGGCCGTTCCTACGAGGCGGTCATCCGGGTCAACAGCCAGTCGGGCAAGGGCGGCGTGGCCTACCTGATGAAGTCCGAGCGCGCGCTCGACCTGCCCCGCCGCCTGCAGATCGAGTTCTCCCAGGTCGTCCAGCGCCACACCGACGCCGAGGGCGGGGAGGTCACCGGCGAGCAGCTGTGGGGGATCTTCTCCCGCGAGTACTTCCTCGACGGCCACGACGCCGACGCGCCGCTGCGCCTGCTGGGCTCGCGGACGACCGCCGCCCACGGCGAGCGGGACGAGGTCAACGTATCGATCCAGGTGAAGGGGGCCGAAACCGCCGTCGTCGGGGTCGGCAACGGGCCGATCGACGCCTTCGTGGCCGCGCTGGCCACCCACGGCGTCGAGGTCCGCGTGCTCGACTACAACGAGCACGCGATGGGCGCCGGCGCCGACGCCAAGGCCGCCGCCTACCTGGAGGTCGCGGTGGGCGACCGGGTGCTGTGGGGCGTCGGCATCGACGCCAACATCGTCACGGCGTCGCTGCGCGCGGTGGTGAGCGCGGTCAACCGGGCCGGCCGCGACGAGGATCTGCTGCCCGCCTCGGCCGCCTGACGGTCGACCCGGATCCACGGGTGGTGCCCGGTCGCGTCCGCGGCCGGGCACCACGCGCATCGCGGCGCGGTTGGGGGCGGCGGCCGTTCGGAATATTCGCGCCGGCCGGTCGCGTGGGTCAGGCGGTCGCGTGGGTCAGGCGGCGCCCGGGTCAGGCGGTGGTGCGGGGAGTGCCGGCCGGCCGCAGCCGCGCGCGAGCCCGGGCCGGGCCGGCGGCGGTCGAGCCACGCCGGCGCCGCGGCTCACCGGGCGGCACGAGCCCTCCCGTCCGGGCGGAGCCGCCGGCGGCCAGATCAGCCAGCCGCAGCAGGAGCTCGTCGACGCGGACGGCGCCCAGCGGCCGCCCTGTGTCGGCCACGACGACCACCGGGTCGAAACGCTGCGCGGGCGGACGGGTCATCGCGCGGCGCACGACGTCGGCCAGCGGTTCGTCCGGGCTGGTGAGCAGGCTGGCCGGAATCCGGCGGCCCGGCCGGCCGTCCGGGTGCGGACGCAGCTCCAGCCCGACGGGCCGGCCGTGGCGGTCCACGATGATCCCCTCCGTGCCAGGCTCGATTTCGGGCGTGTCCGCCGCTCCCGGCGTCCGGGTGGCGCCCGCGGCCTGGCCCGCCGGCCCCGGCCGGCGACGGGTGGGCGCCTTCAGCAGGCGTCCGACGCCGTCCGGCGCCGGACGGGTCGGCGTCGGCCCCTGCGCCGACGCCGGCGGCGCCGCGCGGGCGCCGGTCGCGCCCTGAGCCCCACCGGGTGAGCGGCCGCCCGCGGCGCGGGTGCCGGCACCTCGGGCCGCGGCGGGCGCCGCGCCCTGGCCCAGCCCGTGCCGGCCGTGCCGGGCCGCCTCCCGGATGTGGCGCCCCACCGCCGGGTCGAGCCGGGCCCAGTCCGCCGCCGGCCGGCCCAGCAGCCAACCCTGACCGAGTTGCACCCCGAGGGCGACCAACAGGTCGAGATCCTCGACCCGCTCGACGCCCTCGGCGATGACCAACGCGTCGATGCGGGTGGCGAACGAGCCCACGAGCTCGGTGAGGGCCTCCCGGACCGGGTCGGCGACGGCGCCGTTGACCAGGTCCCGGTCGAGTTTGACCATCTCCGGTCGCACCCGGGTGACCTGCAACAACCCGGCGTAGCCGGAGCCGACGTCGTCCATCGCGACCTGCGCGCCCCGGTCGCGGACGGCGGCCAGGGTGGCCGCCAGCCGCGGCGCCTCGTCGATGCTGGCCGCCTCGTTCAGCTCCAGGACGAGGCGGCGCAGGTCGGCATCGCGCCAGCAGGCCGCCACCTCCGGGTGGGTGAGGAGGTCGGCGAACACGTTGACGGTCAGGAACGCCCCGTCCGGAAGCCGGTCCCGGGCGCGCAGCGCCGCCCGCAGCACGCGGGCCTCGAACACGGCCGCGACGCCGGCCTCGCGGGCGGCGGCGAACCAGTGGTCGGGCGGGGGCGGCTCGTCGCGACGAGTCATGGATTCCGGCGCCTGCCCGCGGGCGCCGGAAAAGCGCGCGAGTGCTTCGTACCCGGCGATCGATCCTCGCTGGAGGTCGACGATCGGTTGGAATATGATTCGGGGCTCGGTGGGGTTGTCGACGGCCTGGCTCAGCGCGGCCGTCCACTGGTCGGGGTTGTATCCGCAAGCCGATGGCGCGTATTTCCGCGTGTTTGCTCCGTCGATGTCGGCCATGGCGGAACACCCCCCTGTAAATATGCTGATGTAAACATGATGTGTATCCTCCGAGGGTTTTCTACCATCCCGAGTTGATCTACGAGGACCGCTCCCGTGACGTTGTGACAGCGGGGCCCCGACGTGGCCCCGGCGGGGTCCCGGGCGGATTTCGCCAGACGATTCGCCGCTGGCGATCATTGCTGGTCAAGGTGAGCATTCGCCGGGTTCACGATGTGGCCTCGAGGCGCCCCGGTGGTGACCGGGACGAACACGGTCGCCACCATTCGTGCCACGGGTTGTGATGGGGTGGGTACCTCGGTGTCAATCACAGTGAAACAACAACGGTGTGGCCCGGGTGGGGGAACTTCGGCCCACCAGCGCGTCGGCTGCCGCCGTTCGCGCCGGCCGACGGAGCGGGCCGCGGCGGTCCGTCCGGCTCCCGCCGCCGCGTCCCGTACAGTCGCCTCATGAGGCTCGCAGTGATCGCCGGTGACGGAATCGGCGCCGAGGTGGTGGCGGAGGGTCTGCGCGTGCTGCGCGCGGTGCACCCCAAGGTGGAGACGACCGAGTTCGACCTCGGTGCCCGCCGCTACCTGGCCACCGGCGAGACGCTGCCGGACTCGGTGCTCGGCGAGCTGGCCGAGCACGAGGCGATCCTGCTCGGCGCGGTCGGTGACCCGGCCGTCCCACCCGGCGTCCTGGAGCGGGGCCTGCTGCTGAAGCTGCGCTTCGACTTCGACCACCATGTCAACCTGCGCCCGGTCCGGCTCTACCCGGGGGTCATCTCCCCGCTGGCCGGCTCGCCCGAGATCGACATGATCGTCGTCCGGGAGGGTACCGAGGGCCTCTACGCCGGCGCCGGCGGCGTGCTGCGGCGGGGCACCCCGCACGAGATCGCCACCGAGGAGAGCCTCAACACCCGCTTCGGGGTCGAGCGTGTGGTGCGTGACGCCTTCACCCGGGCTCAGGGCCGCCCCCGCCGCCGCCTGACGCTGGTCCACAAGACGAACGTGCTGACCAAGGCGGGCGACCTGTGGCAGCGCACGGTCAGCGAGGTCGCGGCCGACTACCCCGAGGTGAGCGTCGACTACCAGCACGTCGACGCGGCGTCGATGTTCTTCGTCACCGACCCCGCCCGGTTCGACGTCGTGGTCACCGACAACATGTTCGGCGACATCCTGACCGACCTCGGGGCGGCCATCACCGGCGGGATCGGGCTGGCCGCCAGCGGCAACATCGACCCGACCGGGGCCCACCCCAGCATGTTCGAGCCGGTGCACGGCAGCGCGCCCGACATCGCCGGCAAGGATCTGGCCGACCCGACCGCGACCGTCCTGTCGGTGGCCATGCTCCTGTCCCATCTGGGCTTCGCCGGCGAGGCGGAGCGGGTCGAGCGGGCGGTCGCGGCCAGCCTGGCCGATCGCGCGGGTCGTCCCGGCGCTCCGCGCTCGACCCGCGAGATCGGCGCCGACCTGGCCGAGCGGGTCGCCGCCGGCTGAGCCCCGGGCCGGGGCGGGCGCCAGATCGCGCCCGCCCCCCGGTCTGTCCGTTTCACGTCGTCCCGAGGCGTCCCCACCGGGTCGCCGGCCGGGCTATCCTCGACGTCAGGCCGTAGATCCGGTACGACGGCCGCCGAACGTGCCTGACCAGGGCGAGGCTCGGCGTCGATCGTCGCCGGGCGCGCCCAGGACCCCGCATACGCCGGATGTCCCGCCGCGCCCGTGTCCGTCCGCTTCGTCCGACGCAGGAGTACGCGTGGCAATCACCCCGACAGCAAAGATCTGGATGAGCGGCGAGCTCGTCGACTGGGACGACGCCCGGATCCACATCCTCAACCCGACCCTGCACTACGGCTGGGGGGTCTTCGAGGGCATCCGTTCGTACGAGACCGCCCGCGGCGCGGCGGTGTTCCGGCTGAGCGACCACATTGGCCGCCTGTACCGCAGCGCGAAGATCTACATGATGGAACCGCGCTGGTCACGGAACGAGATGATCCAGGCCGTCAAGGACACCATCACGGCCAACGGCATCCCGTCCTGCTACATCCGGCCGATCATCTACCTGGGTCACGGCGAGATGGGCCTCAACCCGCTGCCGTCGTCGATCGAGGCCAGCATCGCGGTCTGGGCCTGGGGCGCCTACCTGGGCGAGGGCTCGATCGAGGCCGGCGTCCGGGCGACCATCTCGACCTGGCGCCGCAACGACAACAACATCATCCCGCCGGCCGCCAAGGCGTCGGGCCAGTACCTCAACTCGTCGCTGGCCAAGGTGGCCGCCATCAAGGCCGGCTACGACGAGGCCATCCTGACCAGCCCGAACGGCCACATCGCCGACGGATCAGGCGAGAACGTGTTCATCGTCTCCGGCCGCAGCATCATCACGCCGCCGCTGACCGACGGCCCGCTGGGCGGCATCACCCGGGCGTCGGTGTTGCGGATCGCCGCCGACCAGGGCTACGACGTGCGCGAACAGCACATCGTCCGGACCGACCTGTACCTGGCCGACGAGGCGTTCTTCACCGGGACCGCCGCCGAGATGGTGCCGATCATCGAGATCGACGACCGGGCCGTCGGGACGGGGACGCCGGGCCCGGTGACCCGGGAGCTGACCGAGATCTTCCACCAGGCCACCCGGGGAGAACTGGACCGGTACAAGGACTGGAACGAATACGTTCAGGAGGCCTGAGCGCCGGGCCGGCGCCGGCATTCGGCCGGCGTTAACTAGATATTTCGCGCGATGCCCGGGTGGCCACGGCCCCCGGGCATCGACGCGTCCGATGTTTCCTCCAGCCCGTCCGATGTTTCCTCTAGCCAAGGCCCGAGACTTCGCCTACCGTCTCCTGTCACGTCCCTCCTTTCACAAGTTCACAAGCTCTTTTCGGAGGTCGCGATGCGGGTCCGTGACGGAATGAGCCCCCTGGTTTTGATGATTGGTCCTGGTCACACGCTGCGTCAGGCGGCCCGGCTCATGCGCGGGCGTCGGGTCGGCGCGGCGGTGGTCCACGACGTCGACGGAGTCGGCTACGGAATTCTCACCGAGCGCGACATTCTCACGGCGTTGGCGGCGGACCAGAACCCCGATGTGGAACTGGCCGGCAACCACATGTCGAGGGAGGTGGTGGTGGCCGATCCCGACTGGCCGTTGGACACCGCGGCGGCCGCGATGCTGCGCGGCGGATTCCGCCATCTCCTGGTGTGCGCGGACGGTGAGGTGGCCGGCGTGCTCTCGATGCGCGACGTCGTCGGGTGCTGGAGCCGTGAGCGGGTGACGGCCTGACCGTGCCGGGGCGGCGGCACTAGTCCGTAGGGTCGCCCGCGCCGTGGCGCGTTCGGCGGTAGTGGGCGGCGCGTTTGTGCCACGTCGGGTATTGGTCGCCCGTTGAACGGGGATCGCCGCACGCGCCGGATGGCGATAGCGCTACGGTCAGCATGTGCACGAGGACGAGGCCATCGCGCTGTTGCGGGCGACGTTGCTGTTGAAGGAGCTCGACGAGGCCGACCTGAAGCGGTTGGCCGGTCGAGCAGTGACCCGGCGTTACCGGCGTGGCCAGGTCGTGTTTTCCGAGGGTGACCCCTCGGACAGCCTTCTCGTGGTCGCGTCCGGCCGGCTGAAGGTGCTCACCACGGCCGACGACGGGCGCGACCACGTGCTGAACATCGCCGGGCCCGGCGAGACCCTCGGCGAGCTCAACATCGTCGACGCCGGCCCTCGCTCGGCCAGCGTCGAGGCCCTGGAACAGAGCGAGGCGCTGATCCTCGACCGGGCCGCCGTCTGGGAGCTGCTGCGGGAGCGCCCGGCCGCCGCCGAGCAGCTCATCCGGGCCCTGGTCGCCCACGTCCGCCGCCTGACCGGCGCCAACGCCGACCTGGTCTTCCTCGATCTGCCCCGGCGGGTGGCCAAGCTGCTGCTCCTGCGGATGCGCCAGGTCGGACGGCCGGTGATCGAGCTGGGCCTGACTCAGACCGAGATCGCCTCGCTGCTCGGCGGGTCGCGCCAGTCGGTCAACCAGGCGCTGCGGGAGTTCGAGCGGCGTGGCTGGCTGCTGTCCGAGGGCCAGACCATCACGTTGCTGCAGGTCGACCGCCTGCGCCGGTTCGCCGGCGACTGAGCCCGTCGAAGACCCGCCCGTCGCGACGGGTTCGCCGGGCGACAGGGCCGCCCGGGCGACGGGTTCGCTGAGCGACGGGTTCGCCGGGCGACGGGGCCGCCCGGCGACGGGGCCGCTTCGGGGCGGGAAAGGCCCCAACCGCCCGCTGGCGGGTACCCTGGCCGGGTCGGCCGCCCGCTGGGCGTGTGAGTGAGCGTCGGACCACACTTGACACGTGTCGGCCATGTTTCGTCATAGTCTTGGCAGCCGGCGGCGACCCCGTCCTCGTCGCGCCGCCCGGCCGCTGACCTACGCGACCGGGCGCGCGGCGTCTCCACCCCGCCGCCCGCCGCCGGGCCACACCGTCCCAGCCGCGGCCGGCGTCCAGACCCGGCCGGTGGCGGACATCGAGAGGCAGTCAGCGTGCGGCTCTACGACCCCGATGCTTTCCACGTCTACGACACGACGCTGCGTGACGGCACCCAGCAGGAGGGTCTGTCACTGTCAGTGGCGGACAAGCTCGCGGTGGCCCGTCACCTCGACGACCTGGGCGTCGGTTTCATCGAGGGCGGCTGGCCCGGCTCCAACCCGAAGGACGCCGAGTTCTTCCGCCGGGCCCGCGCGGAGCTGAAGCTCGCCCGCTCGGTCCTGTCCGCGTTCGGCGCCACCCGCCGCGCCGGCCTGGCCGCCGCCGACGACCCGCAGGTCGCGGCGCTGCGAGAGGCGGGGACGGACGTCGTCTGCCTGGTCGCGAAGTCCGACATCCGCCATGTGCACCGGGCGCTGAAGACCACCCCGGCCGAGAACCTGGCCATGATCCGCGACACCGTCGCCCACCTGAGCGCCGAGGGCAAGCGGGTCTTCCTCGACGCCGAGCACTTCTTCGACGGCTACCGCGTCGACCCCGACTACGCGCTTGAGGTCGTCCGGACCGCCGCCGGGGCCGGGGCCGAGGTCGTCGTGCTGTGCGACACCAACGGCGGCATGCTGCCCACCCGCATCGGCGACGTCGTGAGCGCTGTCGCGGCCGGATCGGGCGCCCGCCTGGGTATCCACTGCCACGACGACACCGCCTGCGCGGTCGCCAACACCCTGGTCGCGGTCGAGGCCGGCGCCACCCACGTGCAGGGCACCGCCAACGGCTACGGCGAGCGCTGCGGCAACGCCGACCTGTTCTCCGTGGTCGCCGGGCTGGAGACGAAGCTTTCGCGCCCGGTGCTGCCGGCCGGCAAGCTCACCGAACTGGTCCGGGTCTCCCGCGCCATCGACGAGGTGACGAACTCCACCCCGCACACCCAGGCCCCGTACGTCGGCGCGTCCGCGTTCGCCCACAAGGCCGGCCTGCACGCCAGCGCGGTCAAGATCGACCCGGACATGTACCAGCACATCGACCCGGCCGCCGTCGGCAACGACATGCGGATGCTCGTCTCCGAGCTGGCCGGGCGGGCGACCGTCGAGCTCAAGGGCCGCGAGCTGGGCCTGGACCTGTCCGGCCAGCGCGAGGCCCTGGGCCGGATCGTCGAGCTGGTCAAGGAGCGGGAGGCTCGCGGCTACTCCTACGAGGCGGCCGAGGCGTCCTTCGAGCTGCTGCTGCGCGACGAGGTCGAGGGCGCCCGCACGTTCTTCACGCTGGAGTCGTGGCGGGTCATCGTCGAGCGGCGGGCCGACGGCGAGGTCGTCAGCGAAGCCACGGTCAAGCTGCACAGCGGCGGTGAGCGGATCGTGGCCATCGGCGAGGGCAACGGGCCGGTGAACGCCCTGGACCGGGCGCTGCGCAGCGCGCTGGAGAAGGCCTACCCCGACCTGGCCGACCTGGAGCTGGTCGACTACAAGGTCCGCATCCTGGAGGGCTCGCAGGGCACCGGCGCGGTCATCCGGGTCCTGGTCGAGACGAGCGACGGACACCACCGCTGGGACACGATCGGCGTCGATCCGAACATCATCGCCGCGTCCTGGGACGCGCTGGCCGACGCGGTCAACTACGGCCTGCTGCGCCAGCACGGCCCGTCAGCCGGCGGCGCTGGCTGACGGGCGGTCCCGGGGCCGGGCGCGGGGTCAGTCCTCGGGGATCTCCTCCCACCACTGGCACCACCAGTCGCCGCCGACCAGGATCCGCAGCTTCGGGTGCCAGCAGTAGGTGACGTCGGCGTCGGTGTCCAGGTAGTACAGGCAGTTGTCACACCGCTCGGCGCCGTTCGGCTTGCCCCGCAGGATCGCGTCCTCCTTGAGGTGGCCGAGCTTCATGCTCAGCTCCTCGTCGATGGGCTGCGGCTCCGGCGCTCCGACGTCGTAGGTCGTCTCGGACACGTCGCTCCTTCTCGTCTTCGTCGTCGTCTGCTCTGCTGGTCTGAGGGCGATTCTTGGTCTGAGGGCGATTCTGCGGTACCCGGCCCCGCCGGGGCGAACCGCCTTCCCATCGCGGGGGAGCCAGTGAACGGATACGGTCGCAGTCGTGCGCATCGTGCGGTATTCCGACGGCTCCCGGACCGGCTACGGCCACCTCGAGCCGTCGGCCGGCGACTCGTCCGGCCTGGTCGTCGTCCCGATCGCCGACCCGTTCGCGGGCGGCGGCCCGGTACCGGCGGGTGAGTCGGCACCGCTGGAGGCCGTGCGGCTGCTCGCCCCGGCCGAGCCGAGCAAGGTGCTGTGCATCGGCAAGAACTACGCCGACCACGTCCGCGAGATGGGCGGGGACGTGCCCCCGGCCCGGCCGATGCTGTTCCTCAAGCCGCCGACGTCCGTCGTCGGGCCCGGCGACGACATCGTCCGGCCCGGGGACTCCGACCAGGTCGACTACGAGGGCGAGCTGGCCGTCGTCATCGGGCGTCGCTGCGCCCACGTCCCGCCGGCCGAGGCCCTGTCGTACGTCTTCGGCTACACCTGCGCCAACGACGTCACCGCCCGCGACCACCAGCGGGCGGACGGCCAGTGGACGCGGGCCAAGGGCCACGACACGTTCTGCCCGCTCGGCCCCTGGATCGAGACCGAGCTTGACCCGTCCGACCTGGCCATCTCCACCACGCTGGACGGCGAGCCGCGCCAGTCGTCGCGGACGAAGCTGCTGCTGCACGACGTCCCGACCCTGCTGGCCTACATGTCGGACGCGATGACGCTGCTGCCCGGCGACGTCGTCCTGACCGGAACCCCGGCCGGCGTCGGGCCGATGCTGGCTGGCCAGAGCGTGACCGTGACGATCGAGGGCATCGGCGCGCTGACCAACCCGGTGGTCTGATCACACCGTCTGATCCGGGCGGCGCGCGGGCCCCCTCTGGCGATGCGGTACAGTAGTCGACGCCGGCCGAGCACGAGGGCCGGTTGCCATGATGGGGTATGGGGTAATTGGCAGCCCGGCGGATTCTGGTTCCGCTAGTCTAGGTTCGAGTCCTGGTACCCCAGCGCGACACAGCAGGTTCACCCCCGGTTCGCCCGGGATCGCCAGTTGTGGGAGCTGTGAGCGGTACGGCCCGCACCGATGTGTATCTGGCCCGGTATACTTGCCGGGCACGAGCGGATCGCGAAGGTTGTTCGTTCGGCAGAGTTGGCCCCGTTGTCTAGCGGCCTAGGACGCCGCCCTCTCAAGGCGGTAGCGCGGGTTCGAATCCCGTCGGGGCTACACGGCAGTACGCAGCACAAAGGCCCGCTGACCAGGAGAAATCCGGTCGGCGGGCCTTCTTCATGTATACAGCGGCCTCCGGGGTAGCCCGAGCTCGCCAGCGGGGAGCCCCGCGGCGGAGGGAGAAGGTTGGCTAGGGTCGAGACCATGGCGGCTGCGTGGCTGGCTGGCGTTCTCCCGGTGCTTCCCCTGGCGGTGGAGGCGATCGAGGCCGTCCGGGCCGCCGCGGTGCGCGCCGGGGCGACCGGCGCGCTGGCCGACGACCCGCTCGATCCCGAGCGGGTCGCCGCCGCGTTCGGCAGCTCACGGCTGTTCCGGGACGGCGGCCTGCCGCCGGCCGCGTTCGGTCCGCTGACCGGCTTCTTCCCGACCACCGACGGGTGGCTGCGCACACACACCGTCTACCCGCACCATCGCCAGCGGCTGCTGGAGCTGCTCGGCCTCGACGCGACGGCGGACCGGGACGCCTTCGCCGCGCGGATCGCCGAGCGCTCGGCGGCCGAGCTCGAAAACCAGTCCGCCGCGGCCGGCGCGATCGCCGTGCGGGTCCGCTCCGAGGCCGACTGGCGGGCGAGCGCGCCGGGAACGGCGGCCGGAGCAGGCCCGCTCGTCGCCGTCCGGGCCCGCGACGACGGCCCGCCCGCCCGGGCGCTCGCGGGCGGGACGCGACCGCTCACCGGCGTGCGGGTGCTGGACCTGACCCGGGTTCTGGCCGGCCCGGTCTGCGGGCGGACGCTGGCCCTGCTCGGCGCGGACGTCCTGCGGATCGACCCGCCGTCGCTGCCGGAGAATCCCCTGCTGTACCTGGACACCGGCCAGGGCAAGCGGTCCGCGCTGCTCGACCTGAACGTCGAGGCGCACCGGGGCCGGGAGCTCCTGGCCGCCGCCGACGTGCTGGTGACCGGCTACCGGCCCGGCGCCCTCGACCGCTTCGACCTGCGCCCCCATCCCGGGCTGGTCCGGGCCCGCGTCAACGCCTGGGGCGATGCCGGGCCGTGGGCGGATCGGCGCGGCTTCGACTCCATCGTCCAGGCCGCCACGGGCATCTCCTTCATCGAAAGCCCGGACGGGGGCGCCACCCCCGGCTCGCTGCCGGCCGAGGCGCTCGACCACGCCACCGGCTACCTGCTCGCGGCGGCGGTCATCGACGCCCTGGCCGCCCGGGCCGTCGACGGCCGGGGCCGCGACGTCCAGGCCAGCCTGGCCCGGACCGCCCACTGGCTCCTCGACCATCCCGGCCGAGACCCGTACCACCCACCGGCCGCCGTCCCCACGGCCCGGGCCACCGTCACCCACGGCCGCCGCACCACCGCCCGCCCGGCGATCCCCGGCTTCGACGACTACTCGTACCCGGCCCGCCCCTGGGGCGCCGACCCGGCCGCCTTCCCCGGCCCGAGGCCGGCCCCGGTGCCCGGGGCCGGCTCGTAGGCCTCAGCTGGGTTCGTAGGCCTCGCCGTCGGCGGGCTCTCCGGCCGATGGGATGGAGAGCCCGCGGACCGCTACCGGACGACCATGCTCAGGATGTGCAACGCGGCGGTGCCGAACGCGCCGCCGACGCCGCCCGCGACTCCGACGCCCAGGTCCCGCAGGCCGTGGCGGGCCCACCTACGCCAGCGCTGTAGGGGGATGAACCGGCGTCCGGGTTCCTCACGTGGAACACTCATCAGTTGGGCCCTCTCGGGGGTACTAAGGCCCCGGGCTGGCGCCGACCTGCCAAGGATGAAAGCGCCGGCTCGGGGGTTCCTTGTGACCGGCGGGAAATGCCGGCCACGAGCTGAAAGGTACCCCTTGCGCCGGGCCGAGCGCCGCGGGCCCTCTGGCTCTGACCAGCCCGCCCCATTCCAGCCGTTCGACCGACCCTTTTATCGGCGCGTCCGGCGGCGGTGACATGATTGCGCGCACGGCGCGGGAGATCCGCCGCCGGATGCTCACCGCCAGAATGGCGAGGCCGGTGCGCACCACACCAGCGCGAACAATGGGGGGTGTCGCGTCGATGTCGCTCCAGGACCGGAGCCGTCGCGCGGCTGTCGCGGCCTCGCCGATTCGACGACAGCGCGTCGCAACGAGCGTCGCGCCACTGTCGCGGCCGACCGGTCGCGGCTGGCGGGAGCGACCAGCGTGTCGCGTGGGGGCCAGGGCCCGGCATTGGGGTGTCGCGGGCCTGCTCGTCCACGCGGACGACGCGCACGACCGGGGGAATCGCCATTAGGTTTGTAGTGAGGAGAGTTCGTCCACATCATGGTGGAGGAAGAGAAGCATGTTGAGGCCTTGCGCGTGGCGATCGAGGGCCTGATCGAGGAACCGAAACGCTCTGGGGCGTGGGTCGGTCGGAAAATCCTTGCCGAGAAGCTCGGCGGTACAGAAGGGAAGACCAAGACGGCGGTCATCCGTCAGGTCCAGCGAATACTGGCGGGCGATACCAGGCCGAAGGACTGGGACATTGTCGAGGCCATGGCCGTCGTCTGTGGAAAGCCTGAACGCATTGGTGAGCTGGCCAGGCTCTACGTGAAAGCGCTGCCTACCCGAGCCGGGGCGGATCGGGCCCGGGATCTTGCCCAGGAGTCGGTGGCGGTGGTCACGGTCGCTCCGGTCCCGAGCGTCCCAGAGCTTGCGCCCGCCGGGCCGCCTCCGCCGCCCCCGGATGCCAGTGATCGTGTTCACACCGCCGCCGAGCCCGAGCTTGACTGGTGGCGCCTTGACGGCAGGAGGCTCGACTACTTCTTCTGCCTGCTGGGGATCACGTGCGTGGCCACCATGATCGCGATGGCCGTTGTGAACGTCTTCCCGGTCGCCTGGACGCTCGTCGGGGTCGCCGCGGCAACGCCGCTGCTGGGCGTCTTCGCGCCGTACCCCTGGTCGACGCCCCTGATCGCGGTGGGCCTGATCGACAGCGCGTCCGGCCTCATCATCTTCAGCAATGGCCTCAATGGAACGTATTTGACCTATCTGCTGTTGTCGTTTGCCCTCGCGCTCTACGACGAGTGGTGGTTGGGCCTGCTCGCCACGGCGGTTGTCGGTGCGTCGATCCTGGTCATCCCGCATCTGCTCACCGTGGATCGGGACGGCCCGCTTTCGTGGGCGTTGCTGTTCGCGGCCTTTCCGGCCGTCGTGGCCTTCGCCCAGTACGTGGATACCCAGCGGGCCGGCGCCGTGAGCGAACGGGACGACGAGGACGGCGACAGCCGCGACGGTCCCGTCGCGGCGCCCCCGGCGAAGCCGGCCCCGACCGTCGCGCCCCCCGAGCCCGCGCCGGCCCAGGCCGAGCCCTACAACGGCCGCCACCTGTATGTCGTGGAGGAACTCCGGTCCATGTCGTGACGCGACGCCAGGCGAGACACCCACCGTGGCGCGGCGGCCAGGCGTCGGTCCGCCGCGGCACGGCGAGCGGCGGCGGCTACGTGCCCGCCGCGCGGTTGAGCGGACTTCAGGATCGGCGCCGACCCGGCCAGGAACGTGCGCCGCCACGCTCGCGGAGCGGGTTGGGCGGGCCGAGCACCAGCAGGAACCTTGCCTCCTCGACGTCCAGCCAGTCGCACATGGCACGGAAGACGTCGGACTGGATCTCCGGTTCGGGGAGTGGCCGGCCGCCGGTCAGCATGGGCGCCACGGCGCCGCCGGACACGGTGAACCGCTGCGGCACGTACAGCTCGGGTGGGTAGACCGGGTCGGCGGCCAGCTTCCGAGCCTGGCGGGCAAGGTAGTCGCGCGGGTCCCAGCGGCCCTCGTACCTGGGGGGACCGAACAGCCGGACCCGCAGGCGCCGGGCGCTGGTCCGGACGTCCTCTCCCGGCGGCGTACCCTGAAAGACCAGCTCGGACTCGACGAACTCGTCCGCTCGTAGGTAGTCGCGGACGATCTTTGTGTGGAACTCCTCGATGCTCGCGGCGCTCGGAGTGTCCAGGCTGACGGCGACCGGCCAGCGCTGCCGCTCTTCGTCCCGCCTACCGTCGACGTCGAGATACGGGGCGGCGCGCGTCCCCCGAGGGCTGATCATCGCGTCCGGGTAACGCTGCCGGGCCGCCTGTTCGACGCGGTCGAGCAGGCTCTCGTGCAGTGCCTCCGGGTCCGGTCCAGGGAATGGCGGTGGCCCGCTGGCGCCGTTGCCGGGCGCGCCTGGATACGGGGGAGCGAGCGTCGGCGCCGTTCCTGTGCCTACGGCGGCGGCCCGCATCCCGGTGGTCAGCGCGTCCCGTGCCTCTGACTCGGAGCGTTCGAACAGGTTGATCCGGCCCAGCTCGCGCAGCAGGGGCGGAGCCTCGCACGGCAGGACGCGGACCGGGACGAGCGGCCGGCGGCGCTCGACCGCGTCATGGAGGGCCGCGTTCAGCTCCGCGCCGCCCCACTTCGACCGCAGGTAGGCGGGCGACAGGATGACGACGATGGCGTTGGCCGCCGCCAGTTCGGCGCGGATCCAGTCGACGAAGTTGCGCCCCGGCGGCGAGTGCCAGGCCTGGAGCCTGGGCTCGTAGCCGGCCTCGCGCAGCTCCCAGGCCACCCACACCGCCCAGCGTTCGTCCGCCTCGGTTTAGCTCAGGAAGACCCGACGTCCCTCACCGCCGGCGCCAGGCTCGGCACCGTGCGTCCCCGTATGCACCCATACAGGATGCCACCGTTTTGCGATCTGGCTCCTACGCCGGCTCGTAGGCCTCGCCGTCGGGACTGGCGACCACGACGGTGTAGCCGTCGAGATCTTTGATCCACAGTTCGCGGTGGCCCGGGCCGTTGCCCTGCCCGGCCGGCGGATTGCGGTGCGGCGGCAGGACGACCGTCGCCCCGAGCCGCTCGGCCCGCGCCACGGCGCCGTCGAAGTCGGCGGTCTCGCCGAACCACAGCAGGACGCCGTTGCCGATCTCCCGGTCGGGGTCACCGATCCGCCCGTGGTCGTGTTCGGTGTCCCAGCTGTGCAGCTGGAGCACCAGGGTGTCGCCTGAGAGCAGTCGTTCGTAGTGCGGGCCGCCGTGATCGCTGCGCAGGCCGAGGAGTTCCTGGTACCAGCGGCTGGACGCCTCGACGTCCCGCACGGCGATGAGCGTCTGGGAGCGCGGGGCGCTCGTCGGCGCGGCCAGGCCGAGGTGGTTGCCGGCCGGGTCGTCGAACTCGGCCAGCCACCGCCCGCCGCCGTCGGGCTGGGGTGGTGAGTGCAGGCGTCCGCCGTTCGCCTCGATCAGCGCCAGCGTACTGGCCAGCTCGTCGGCCCAGAGCCAGAGCAGCGGGCCGGCCCCAGCGGCAACCGGCTGCTCGCTGGTCCACTGGCCGATCAGGCCGGGCGCTTGGAAGCTCGGGCTGTCGGGCTCGGCAATCCAGCCGAACACCGCCGTGTAGAAGGCGGCGGCGGCCGCGACATCCGGGGCGGGCAGCTGGAGGTAGGCGAGCTGGCCGTGCTCCGGGTGCCGCCGCCCGGCGGGGCGGGAACGGGTCATCGTCGGGTGTCTCCTTTCCGGTTCGACGCTGCCGGGCCTGCCTCGGATTCCGGCGTCGGGGCGCCGTCCGTCAGCCCGCTATGGTGCCTGGCCGGCGTCGAGGTCGGCGAGGCGTTCACGAAGTTCGCTGGCTTCGGCGGTGTAGGCGGTGGTCGCGCTGGCGGTGTCGAGGGCGGTGGCGTGGTCCTCGAGGTCGGTGAGCAGGTGGTGGGCGGTGGGGAGGTCGGCGCGGTCGAGGGCGACGTCGATCGCGGCCCGCACGGCGTAGTAGGGCCGGTAGTGGTCGCCGATCCGGCGGGCGGTGTCGAGGTGGCGGCGGGCGGTGGCCCAGGCGGTGTCGAGGTCGCCGCCGGCGCGGCAGGCCTCGGTCAGGACCTCGAGGGCGGTGCAGAGGCTGTTGTCGCCGAGGGGTTCGGCGAGGGCGAGTGCGTGGGTGGCGTGGCGGCGGGCCTCGGCCGGCTGGTCGGCGGCCAGCGCGCAGTAGGCCAGGCCTTTGTGGGCGGTCTTCCGGGCGTGCGGCCCGCTGTCGGGGTCGTCGAGGATGGCCTGGTAGTGGGGGGCGGCGTGGGCCGGCCGTCCGGCGCCGCGGAGGATGTCACCGAGCTGGAAGCGGTAGGTGCCCAGGGTGGCGCCGGGGGCGTCCGGGTTGTAGGTGGCGAGGGCTTCTTCGGCGCGGGCGATCGCGGCGTCGTTCTCGCCGAGCGCGCGGTGCAGGCTGGCGCGCTGGAGCAGGACGGCGGCGCGCCAGTGGCGGTGGCCGGTGGCGGTCAGCCAGGTCTCGGCCGCGTCGAGCACCGCGAACAGCTTCCGGTAGGGCACGTCGGTCAGGAACCGGGCGGACTCGACCCAGAAGGTGTAGGCCCGGGCGATCGCCCAGGCGGCGGCCTCGCCGGTGAGGTGGTGGCGGCGGGCCGGGTCCTCGGCCAGCGCCAGCACCCGGGTGTAACGGGCCAGCGCCGCCCGGTCGTCGCCGAGCATGCGCAGACCGGCCGCCTCGACGACCAGGGCGCGGACCAGCAGCGCCGGGTCGTCGAGGGCTTCGGCGGCCGCCACCGCCCGGCCCCCGGCCGATACCACCCGCTCGTAGCGGCCTTCGTCGCTCGCGTCCCAGGCCTGCTGTATCAGCAGCTCGACCGCGGCGGCCCCCGCCACCTCCCGCACCGACAACCCCGTCCCGGCTCAGCTGTCGGCCGCGGCCAGCGCGGCCTTGGCCGCGTCGACGAAGCCGCGGTGGAGGCCGACCTGGCGGGCGACGGCGTCGGAGTCGGCCGCCAGGAACGCCTCCCAGGTCGGGTACCGGCGACTGATCTGCCGGCTCGCGTTCTCGGCGAGGCCGGCGCCGCGCAGCACGGCGTCGCTGAGGTAGCGGGCACCCGCCAGGGCGCGCAACGCGCTCTGGCGGTCGAGGGTCTTGCGGACCTCGCCGACCAGGTCGCCGCCCGTAGCCCGCAGTTCCTCGTACAGCCGGCCGGTCAGGTCGACCGGGAGCGCGGGCGCGGCCGCGTCCCGCAGGAGCAGCAGCGGCCGTTCCAACGCCTCCATCCGACCGATCTCGATCATGACGTTGGGGTTGACCGTGTCGGTGAGGATCGCGATGTAGCAGTGCGCGCGCAGCAGCTTGGCCTTCAGGTTGTCCCAGAGGCCGGGCTGTTCGACGGTGTCGTCCGCCCGGACGACCCGCCAGTAGTACGGCGCGTCCTCCAGCACGGTCCGGACCGCCTCATAGATGGCGGTGGCCCGCGCGTCGCTGAACGGCATCGCCACGAAGCAGGACACGTAGGGGTCGAGGTCGGGATTCCCGGCGCCGCCGCGTTCGGCCCGCAGTTCGTCGAGCTCGGTCTGCCGGGCGTTCAGGGTCCGCTCGAACTCGGCCCGCTCCTCGGCCAGCGACAGCATGACCTCGATCAGCGCGTTGTACTGCTCGAACATGGTCGTGACGTCGTCCACCCGCAGCGCCCGGGCGAGCAGCATCAGGGCGTTGTTGTACAGCGAGACCAGGGCTCGCCGGCTCACCTCGTCCCGCAGGTTCGGCCGGGCCGCGAGCTTGCGAATGGTGGGATTGTCGGCGTTGAGGTGCAGGGTCAGCGGTTCGCGCTGCTCGGTGACGAAACCCTTGACCAGGTCGCGGATGAACCCGGGGATGGACAGGTCGGAGGCGACCTGCTCCATTTCCCGGCGGCTCTTGCTGTCCCGGGTCTCGGTGAGTACGGCCGGGATCTGCGCCGGCCTGAAGCGGCTGACCTTCGCCACACACCGCAGGTCGGGGAAGATGTAGGTGTAGGCGGCCTGCAGCTCGGCGAACCGGTCAGCCTCGCCGTCGGCCAGCGGCTCGAAGATGGTCTCCGAGCCGGCGACGTCGAGGCGGCTCAGGTGCACCTTCGACGGCCAGGTCTGGGCATATCGCTCGAGGAACCGTTCGGCGAACGGTTCGGCGCAGTTGAACACGCGGATGCTGCGGGCGCTGGCCAGCAGGAAGAACTGGTTGGCCGACCCGTGCTCGGTGATGTAGTAGACCAGTCGCGTCCCGTCGGTCCGCCGGGGCGCGGTGGTCAGGTATTCGGCCACGGTGATCGGCCCCTGGTCGCTTTCCAGCGGCATCAGGTCCGCGACCGCGCGGAAGAACTCCTCGTGCTCGTCCTGGACCGACATCGCCAGCACGTGGTAAGCGTGCCAGCGCATGATGTCGATGAAACGTTGGTGGTCCCGCCGGGACAGCTCCGTCAGTTCCCGCACGATCAGCCAGCCCAGCGCCTGCTGGACCGCCGCCAGCGCGGCATTGCGCACGACGTTGTCCCGGGCCGCGTTCGGCGTCAGCTCGTCGCATTCGACCACGCCCTGGACGAACCGCGCCCACGGCGGCAGCACCTCGCGGTTCGCCGCGTTGATGAACATCCGGCTGATGTAGACGTCCACCGTGCCGCGGGCGTTCACGTCGGGCACGTGCCGGTCGGTGATCGCCAGGACGCCCCGCACCCAGCCGTGGGCCCGGCCACCCGGTTCGGAGACGTCGTCCCACTCGACCTTCTCGTCGACGGCGAAGACGTGCAACGACGTCTCGTGCAGGAACTTGTGCTCCCAGAACTCGTAGTAGGCCCGGTCCCGCTCCCGCGTCGACGGGTAGCCGCGATGCCAGGGAGCGGTCACCGCGTTCACTGGTTCCGCGTCGTCGTCGAGATACACCGGCATGCCGATGAAGTCGGCGTAGGTGCGGATAATGGAATGCAGCCGATCCCGTTCGAGATAGCGGCTGTGGCCGTCCCGCAGGTACAGGGTGACGGTCGTCCCGACCCGCGGCCGGTCGGCCGGGCGGACGGTGTACGTCTCCCCGCCGCCGCTTTCCCACAGCAGCGCCTCGTGGCCGGCCGCCCGGGTCAGCACGGTCACCCGGTCGGCCACGATGAACGCGCTCAGCAGGCCGATGCCGAACTGGCCGATCAGTTCGACGGCCCGGCTCCGGTCGGCCTGGCGGATCCGCGCCTTCAGCTCACCCGTGCCGGAGCGGCCGATCGTCGACAGATAGGAGTCGATCTCCTCCCGGGTCAGCCCGGAGCCGTTGTCCTGGATCTCGATGGCCTGGCTGGACCGGTCCGCCACGACCACGATCCGGGGCTGCGGCAGGTCCGCCTCGCCCCGCTCGGCCGCCAGCTCCGCCCGCCGCTTGATCGAGTCGTGGGCGTTCTGGATCATCTCGCGCAGGAAGACGTCCGGCTCGGCGTACAGGTTCTGGGCGAGAAGCTGGATCAGCCCCTCGAGCTGGATCTGGAAGGTCTGTTCCTGAACCGGCGCCATCATCTGCCCCCCGCGACTCGCCGTCTCCGCCCGACAGGATCATCGTATTGATCGGATGAGGGTCCGTCGCGGCCCCACGCGGACCGCCTCACGGGCCGGCCCCGCCGCTGGCGTCGAGGTCGGCGTCGAGGTCGGCGAGGCGTTCACGAAGTTCGCTGGCTTCGGCGGTGTAGGTGGTGGTCGCGCTGGCGGTGTCGAGGGCGGTGGCGTGGTCCTCGAGGTCGGTGATCAGGTGGCGGGCGGTGGGGAGGTCGGCTCGGTCGAGGGCGACGTCGATCGCGGCGCGCACGGCGTAGTAGGGCCGGAGGTGGTCGCCGATCCGGCGGGCGGTGTCGAGGTAGCGGAGGGCGGTGGCCCAGGCGGTGTCGAGGTCGCCGCCGGCGCGGCAGGCCTCGGTCAGGACCTCGAGGGCGATGCAGAGGTTGTCGTCGCCGAGGGGTTCGGCGAGGGCGAGTGCGTGGGTGGCGTGGCGGCGGGCCTCGGCCGGCTGGTCGGCGGCCAGCGCGCAGTAGGCCAGGCCTTGGTGGGCGGCCATCCGGGCGTGCGGGCCGCTGTCGGGGTCGTCGAGGATGGCCTGGTAGTGGGGGGCGGCGTGGGCCGGCCGTCCGGCGCCGCGGAGGATGTCACCGAGCTCGAAGCGGTAGGTGCCCAGGGTGGCGCCGGGGGTGCCCGGGCGGTAGGCGGCGAGGGCTTCTTCGGCGCGGGCGATCGCGGCGTCGTTCTCGCCGAGCGCGCGGTGCAGGCTGGCGCGCTGGAGCAGGACGGCGGCGCGCCAGTGGCGGTGGCCGGTGGCGGTCAGCCAGGTCTCGGCCGCGTCGAGCACCGCGAACAGCCTCCGGTAGGGCACGTCGGTCAGGAACCGGGCGGACGCCACCCAGAAGGTGTAGGCCCGGGCGATCGCCCCGGCGGCGGCCTCGCCGGCCAGCTGGTGGCGGCGGGCCGGGTCCTCGGCCAGCGCCAGCACCCGGGTGTAACGGGCCAGCGCGGCCCGCTTGTCGCCGAGCATGCGCAGACCGGTCGCCTCGACGACCAGGGCGCGGACCAGCAGCGCCGGGTCGTCGAGGACGTCGGCGGCCGCCACCGCCCGGCCCCCGGCCGATACCACCCGCTCGTAGCGGCCTTCGCTGTTTGCGTCCCAGGCCTGCTGTATCAGCAGCTCGACCGCGGCGGTCCCCGCCACCTCCCGCACCTGGCGACCCCCGTCCGACCAGCACCTGACGATCATCCGAGCGAAACGCCACGGGCCCGCTGCCGTCGGCCGAACGATACCGCCAGCGTGATCGCCCCACAGCCGCGACCGGAGCCGCCTTCCGGGAAATGAGCGGCGGCCGGGAGCAGGAAGCGCGGCAGCGGTCGATCCCTGGCTGGACGTCGAGCGGGTGCGCCCCGGCGCTGACTCATCTTGTCGTCGTCCGGGCTGGACGACCAGGCGAACGAAACGCTGGCCAGAGCACGCCGCACGGCGCCGTCAGGCGTGGGCCCGGGGTGGTGAGGCCGGGGGGCGGACGGCGGGCAGGTGGTAGGCGGCGGGCGCGGGGGCGGAGCCGTCCAGGCCGGGGGAGCCGTCCAGGCCGGGGATGGGATCGTCGGCGCCCAGTGGTCCGATGGCGCCGACGCCGTCGAGCTCCCCGATCTCGAACCGGCGCAGCCGCACGGCCCACCACAGCTCGGTGCCGACCCCGGAGTCCGAGATGCGGTAGCCGCCGTCGGGCAGGACGACCGCCCACTCGCCCCGGGCCGCCGGCGCCAGCATCGCCCGGACGGCCCCGGTCGCGGCGTCCCACAGCCGAACGGTGCCGTCGTTGCCGGTGGTGGCGAGAGTCGCCCCGTCCGGGGTGAAGGCGGCCGAGGTCACCCAGTCGGTGTGCCCGACGAGCTGGTGCAGCTCAAGCCCGGAGGCGACGTCCCAGAGCCGGACGGTCCGGTCGTGGCTGGCAGTGGCCAGCCGCCGCCCGTCCGGGGAGAAGGTGAGGGCGGCCACCCCGGCGGCGTGGCCGCACAGCTCGCGCTGGGGCTGGCCGGTGGCGGTGTCCCAGAGCCGCACGCCGCCACCGTGCCCGCCGGTCGCGAGCAGGCCCCCCGCCGGGGAGAAGGCGACGGCGGCGATCCCGTCGGAGATGCCGGCCAGTCGGTGGCGGGGCCGGCCGGAGGCGACGTCCCACAGCCGGACGCTGCCGTCGTGCCCGCTGCTGGCCAACGTCCGGCCGTCCGGGGCGTAGGCGACCGCCGTGACCCCGCCGGTGTGCCCGGTCAGCGCCCAGACCTGCCGATCGACCTCGCTCCCGCCGAGCGGATCGCTCCCGCCGAGCGGATCGCTCCCGCCGAGCGGATCGGCCTCGCCGACCGGCTCGGTCCCGCGTCCGGCCCTGGCCCCGGCCCCGGCCAGCGCCCACAACCGGACCGTTCCCTCCTCGCCGCCGGTGGCCAGCATCAACCCGTCCGGCGCGAACGCCACCGAGGTGACCGCGCCGGTGTGCCCGGCCAGCGTCCCGACCGGCCGTCCGGTGGTCGTCTCCCACAGCCGGACGGTGCGGTCGTTGCTGGTCGTGGCCAGTAACAGACCGTCCGGCGCGAACGCCACCGCCGTCACCCAGCCAGTGTGCCCCCGCAGCCGGCGCAGCTGCCGCCCGGTCCGGGCGTCCCCGATCCGGACGGTCTGGTCCGTCCCGGTCGTGGCGAAGATCTCGCCCCCGGGCGCGAAGGCGACCGCGGTCAGCCCTCGGGTGTGGCTGGTCAGCTGGTGCAGGGGACGGCCGGTCGCGCTCTCCCACAGCCGGACGGTTCCGTCATGCCCGCCGGTGGCCAGCGTCGCCCCGCCCGGGGTGAACGCGACCGCCGTCACCCAGCCGGTATGCCCGGTCAGCTGGTGCAGCGGGCGGCCGGACGCCGTCTCCCACAGCCGGGTCGTGCCCTCCTCGCTGGTGGTGGCGAAGGTGGCCCCGTCGGGCGCGAAGGCGACGGCCGTCACCCGGCCTGCGTGGCCGGTGAGCTGGTGCAACGCACGCCCGGACGCCGTCTCCCACAGGTGGACGGTGCCCTCCTCGCTGGTGGCGGCGAGCGTCGCCCCGTCCGGCGCGAACGCGACCGCGGTGACCCGGCTGGTGTGGCTGGTCAGATGGTGGGTCGGCCGGCCCGTCGTCGAGTCCCACAGCCGGACGGTGTGATCGTTGCTCGCGGTGGCCAGCGTCGTTCCGTCGGGGGCGAACGCCACCGCGGTGACCCCGCCGGTGTGCCCGGTCAGGCGGTGGGTCTGGACGCCGGTCACCGTGTCCCACAGCCAGACCGTGCCGTCCTCGGTGGTGGTGGCGAGCGTCGCGCCGTCGGGCGCGAACGCCAGCGCGGTCACCCGACCCGCGTGGCCGGCCAGCCCCGGCGCGGCGGGCCGGTTGGCCGGCCTGGCCAACCGGTGCAGCGGGCTGCCCGTGGCGGTGTCCCACAGCCGGACGGTGCCGTCCAGCCCGCTGGTGGTGGCGAGCGTCGCGCCGTCGGGCGCGAACGCCAGCGCGGTCACCCAGCTGGTGTGGCCGGTCATCAGCCGCAGCGGGCGCAGGATCGTCCCGTCCAGGATCGCCACCGTCTGGCCCCAGCCGACCGCGAGCAGGCCGGCGGGCGAGGCGGCCAGGCAGTTGATGGCCGACGCCGGCGGCAGGACCATCGCCTCGACCGGGTCCCGGCCCGGGACGCATGCGTCCGCCAGCTCCGGCCCGTCGAGGACGCCCGGGTCGAGCAGCGGGTTGAGCAGGGCCGCGCCCGAGGCGCGGGCGCCGGTCAGCGTCGCCCCGGTCAGGATCGGGCGGACGAGCAGGGCGCCGGAGAGGTCGGCGGCGGACAGGTCGGCCCCGGTCAGGTCCGGGCCGTAGAGGCGGGCGCCGGCCAGGTTCGCGCCGGCCAGGTTGGCGAAGCGCAGGTCACGGCCGGTCAGGTCGAGGCCGCGCAGGTCCTGGCCGGCGAGCTGGACGCCGTCGACGGCCAGGCGCAGCCGGCGCGCGACGCGCAGCGCATTGGCCCGGGCGGTGCCGTGGAGTCCGGTGCCGTGGCCGTGGAGACCGGCGCCGTGGAGACCGGCGCCCTGGAGACCGGCGCCGTGGAGACCAGTGCTGTGGAGACCGGCGCCGTGGAGACCAGTGCTGTGGAGACCGGCGCCGTGGAGACCGGCGCCGTGGAGACCGAGGTCGGGGCGGGCGCCGGGCGTCGCCAGCACGGCCAGGGCCCAGCGTTCGAGGTCGGCCCGCGCCGCGCTGCCGCACAGGAAGTCGACCATCAGGTCGGACATCTCCCGGGTGGCCAGCAGCCCGGGCTCGGCGAAGCTTGCCGGGCCGGCCCCGTCGGCGAGCCGCGCGGCCGTGTCGGCGAGCTGGCCGGCGGCCTGGGCCGCGACCAGGTACTCCATGACGGACCGGTGCACGAAGCTGAACGTCGCGTCGTCCGTCCGCACCAGCAGGCTGCCCGAGCCGACCATGAACGCGGCCTGGCCGGCGTCGAGGCGGGTCGGCCCGAGGTCGCTCAGCGTCGACCGCACCGTCTCCGACAGGCCGGCCAGGTCGGTCGTGTCCCGGGAGCCCTCCCACAGGCAGACGGCGAGCGCGTCGACCGCGCGGCGCAGCTGGCCGGCGTCCAGGGTCTGGTAGGAGCCGCGGGTGGGCTGGCGGCGGGTGACCTCGTAGTCGAGCCAGCGGCCGACCAGCTTGGCGTACAGGTCGGCCGAGGTGATGGTCCCGTCGGACGTGCGCGCGGCCAGCAGGTCGTGCTCGTCGAGGTCGGCGATGAAGCCGAGCATGCGCGGGTTGGCCGACAGGCCCAGCAGGTCGCGGATGGAGCGAATCAGCTCGAGGCGGACCTCGGCCCGGCGGATCGCCTCGGCCCAGGCCGCCTGGTCGGTCTGGGTGGTCTTGGCGGTCTGGGCGGCGCCGGTGGCCGACCTCTGGGCTCCCAGGCGGCGGCGGAACAGACGGACCAGGAACTCGCGGATCTGGTCGCCGTCGAAGTCGGTGAGGTGCAGCTCACGGCTGTCGGCGCCGAAGCGGACCAGGTCGCCGAGCTCGGTGCGGTGCTGGCTGTCGGTGAGGAAGTGCTGGGTGCGGCCGGTCAGGACGACCTTGGCCCGGCCGGTGACGGCGGACAGGACGGTCTTGAGATGCTCGGCCGCCCGGTCGTAGGTGACCCGCAGGGCCAGCTCGTCGAACCCGTCGAACAGCAGCGCCACGCTGCCCTGCTCGACCATCCGGCGCACGGCCCGGACGTCGACGCCGTGCTCCTCGGTCTTGGCCAGGTGCAGGGCCAGCAGGTCGTCGACCGAATGGGTCTTCTCCAGCGCCCGCAGCTCGATGAGCATCGGGACGACGTGCGGCACCTCCCGGGGCATCCGGCGGGCCAGCTCGCGCAGCAGGAAGCTCTTGCCCCGGCCGAAGTCACCCAGGATGAGCAGGAAACGGGCCTCCTCGACGTCGAGCCAGTCGCACATGGCCCGGAAGACGTCGGACTGGACGCCCCCGCCGTCCGGCGCGGCGACGACGAACCGTTGCGGCACGTAGAGCTCGGGCGGGTAGACCGGGTCGTCGGCCAGCCGCCGGGCCTGGCGTTCCAGGTAGGGACGCGGGTCCCAGCGGCCCTCCAGCTCGGCCAGCGCGCGCAGCCGGATACGCCGGCGCCGGGCCTCCCGCCGCACCTCCTCGGTCGGTGGCGCCCCGGTGTGCACCAGCTCGGAGTCCACCCATTCGTCGAGCGGCAGGTAGACGGGTTCGATGACGGTCTCGTGGAAGGCGACGACGGTCGCGGTGTCCAGGTCCTCGGCGCTGACCCCGATCGGCCAGCGCTGCCGCTCGCCGTCGCGGGGGCCGGTCACATCCAGGTAGGGCACCGGGCCGGCGCCGTGCCGGCGGATGGTCGCCTCGGGATGCCGGGACCGGCAGGCCTCCTCGACGACGGCGAGCAGCCGGGCGGTGAGTGTCGCCCGGTCGGGGCCGGGGAACGGCGGCCGGTAGCCGTCCAGCGCCGGCCCCGCCCGGCCGCCCGCCGGCGGGCGGCCGGGCGGGGCCGGCGGGGCGAGCAGGGGCGCCGTGCGCTCGCCGTCGGCCGCGGCGAGCAGGCCGGCCAGCAGCGTCTGGGCGGCGTCGTCCTCGGACCGGTCGACCAGGCTGATGCGGGCCGTGCCCCGCAGCGACGCCGGCGTCTCGCACGGCTCGACCCGGACGGCGACCAGCAGCCGGCCCTCGGCCGCGCCGGCCAGCGCCGCGTCGAGCTCGCCGCGCGCCCAGCTGGAGCCCAGGTAGGACGGCGAGAGGATCACCATGACGCAGGCCGCCGCGGCCAGCTCGTCCCGGCTCCAGGCCAGCGGGCCGCCGGTGGCGTGCCAGGCCGCGAGCCGGGGGGAGTAGCCGGCCTGGTTCAGCCGGTAGGCGACCCAGGCGGCCCAGGGTTCGTCCGCGTCGGTGTAGCTGAGGAAGATCCGACGACCATCACCCGTGGCAGCCACAGCGGTACCCTTCGCCCCGTTTGCATCCCGCCCAGGATGCCATCGTGGCACCGCGGCGCCGCCCGCGGACCCAGTGGCGTAACCCTGCGTTCGCATGGGCGGGCCCGCCGGCGGTGCTGGTGCCCGTGGGTCGGTGCGGGTGGGTCCGGTGCGGGTGGGTCCGGTGCGGGTGGGTCCGGTGCGGGTGGTTCGGGCCCGCTGATGCCGGGCCGGAAACGCGAACGGGGCCGGGCACCGTCAGGTGCCTGGCCCCGTTCCGCGGGCGAAGCGACAGCTGGGCGCGGCATCCGCGCCGACCTTCGGAAGGTGGACCCTCGAGGGTTTCTTCCTAGTCCGAGTGGGGGATGCGCGGGCCCCGCGCCAGGGGTCGGATGGTCAGCGGACCACCGTCAGCCGGGGCATGGCCGCGGGGTGGCGGGCCATGGTGCAGGCCCGGCAGGAGCACGAGGCCGGTCCGCCGAAGCCGTGCACGGTCTCGGCGGCGGCCGGGCTGCTGATCAGACGCAGGCGCGGACGCCCGGCGGGCTCGCTCACGGTGGCCGGGACCTCGGCCGTCGACGCGGCGGACCCGGTCGCGGCGGGCCGCGAGCCCCGTCCGCCGACCGGCGCGACTTCCGGGCGGTCGGCTACCGGGGCGACGGCTGGGGCCGGCGCGCACGATGGGGCCGAGCACGGCATCGCGGCGGTCAAGGTCACAGGGGGCACAGTGTCCTCCTCCATGGCGGCCGTCCCGAGGCCACCTCGCGGACCACAGACTGGCGAAGACCCCGACCGGCGACCATGCCCCTTTACGCCCGGTACCCCCTGGTACGGAGTGCCTAGTTACTAGTGGGCAACGCGGTGGCCGCACATCACCCTTGCCGACCATGGTGCTCTGTCGCGTGATCCGCCAAAATTGCCCGGATGTCTTCACCGGCCCCCCTACCCGAACGGGCTCGGCGGCGCCATGGCAGCGCGCGCGCCGGCCGGGGTCGGCGCGCGGAACTTCCGCCGGCTCCCGCTCCCCGCACCGGTCCGCTGGACCTCGCGGGCCTGGGCGGCCGCGGCCGGTCCGAGATCCCCAACACCGGGGGCATCAGCTCGTGGGTGCCCCACGGCCGGGCGCTTCCCGTCGAGGACTGGGTCACCCGCCACCGGCTGCTGTCCTGGATCCTGGCGGCCGACCTGGCCGGAGTGGTCATCTACTCCGCGTTCCAGGGCTTCGGGCTCGGCCACGGCCTGGTCGCCGCGCTGCCGTCGCTGTTGCTGCTGGTGGCGGCGGCGCTGCCCGGCTCGCGCCGGTTCCGGGCCCAGGCCGTCAGCCTCGGGCTGCTCGCCGCGGCCGCCGTGGTCGTCTACCTCTCGCACGGCCGCTCCGAGGCGCACCTGCACTATTTCGTTGTCATCGCGTTGATCGCCCTCTACGAGGACTGGGCGGTCTACGTCCTCGCGGTGTTGTTCGTCTTCGTGGCGAACGTCCTGGTCGGACAGGCGGCCCGCAACACCGTCTACGCCAGCCAGGAGGGGTCGATCTGGCTGCTGGCGGCGGTCGAGACCGGCTTCGCCACCGCGATCGCCATCTCGCAGATGGTCTTCTGGCACCACAACGAGCGGTCACGCCGCCGGGTCGAGCACTACCGCGAGCAACTGTATGAGGGCCAGCAGAGCCTCATGGCCCGGTTGGAGGAGACGGACAGGATCCGGTCCGACCTGGTCGCGACGGTCTCGCACGAGTTCCGCACCCCGCTGACCGGCATCCGGGGCGCGCTGCTGACCATCAAGCGGCGCCGGGACCGGATGTCGCCAGCCCAGTTCGACGACCTGCTGGACTCGGCGGTGAACTACTCCGACCGGCTCTCGCGGCTGCTGGAGAACATGCTGACCGCGGCCACCGCCACCGGCACCGACGAGAGCACCGTCGCCGACCTGCCCGAGGTCGTCAACGAGGTGCTCACGACGCTGGCCTACTCGCCGTCGATGGCGGCGAACGTCTCGGTCGACCTGCCGGACGCCCTGCCGGTGCGGATGGCCCGCCAGGCCCTGCACCAGGTGGTGGCGAACCTCGTCGACAACGCGCTCACCCACTCCTGGCCAGGCGCGCCGGTGCGGCTGATCGCCGGCCGGGTCGGCGACGAGGTGGTCCTGCGGGTGCGCAACCCCGGACCCGACCTCGACCCGGGAACCATCCGTCAGCTGTTCGAGCCGTTCACCCAACGTGATGGCAGTGCGACCCGGGAGACCGACGGCGCCGGTATGGGCCTCTACGTCGTGCGGCGCCTCGTCGAGGTGCACGGCGGCCGGTTACGCATGGCGTCGGAGAACGGTGAGATCATCGTCGAGGTCGACATGTGGGCGGCGGTGCCGCGCCAGAGCGGCCAGCCGGTTCACACCGGCCCCATCCGGCGGGTCAACTCCCGCCCGGAGGCGGCGCCGTTCAACCGGCCGCGTGGCGTGGGCTACGAGCGGCCGCGCAGCCTGCCGTTCGACCAGCCGACCAGCCTGCCGCCGGCCGCCGCTGCCGGCATCGCCGGCTACGACCGCGCGAGCTACGAGCGCTCCACCTACGAGCGCTCCACCTACGAGGCGGCCGGTTACGAGAAGGCCGGCCCCGACAGGGGCGGGGTGCCGGCCGAGGCGGAGCAGTCCGGCGCGGCCGCCTCGCGCGAGTCGCGCTGGCGTCAGCCGGCGCCCCCGCCCAACCCGGCCTGGCAGAACTGGCAGAACCGCCGTTCCCTGCCGGTGGACCGCTCGTCGGGCTGAGCCCCGAGCTCAAGCCCGCGGGCTCCGGCGTGGCGGGGCTTCAGCGTGGCGGGGGTCCGCCGCCTGGCACCTAGATGCCAGGTCTGCCCGGTGCCGTGATGGCACCGACGGGCAGGCCGGGTGACCGGCCAGCGCCGTTGTCCGTGCCGTCGCGCCGCGTGACCAGGAGCGCGGCGAAGACCGCCGCCACAGCGAGCGCGATGATGACCAGGATGATCGTGATGACCGTTCCGGCCGACCGCCCGCGCGGCGGCTCCGGCCGGCTCGCCTCCCGAGGGCGGGCCACCGGGCCGGTGCCGGTCCGGGCCGGCGGCCAGGCCGCGGCCCGCTCCGGCGGGCGAACGCTCTCCGTCCAGACCGGTCTGTCCGATCGGCCCGTGTCGCGGGGACGGACCGCCCGGTCCGGGCGGTCCGCCCCGCCGGGACGGCCCCCTTGGCCCGGTCGGCCCGGTCGGCCCGGCTGGCCCATCGCGCCCGGCCGGCCGGGGCTGAGCGGGTGCGAGCCGGTGTACTCCCGGACGGTGTAGTTCGGCCCGGTGACGTTCGGCCCAGTGACGTTCGGCCGGACCTGGCCAGGCTGGTTCTGGGCGGCCTGGTTCTGGCTGGCCTGGTTCCGGCTGGACCGAACCTGCGCGGAGCCGGTCTGTGCTGGCCTGGTCTGTGCTGGTCCGGTCCGTGCTGGTCCGACGCTGGTCGGCGCTGTGCGGGCGGGTCCGGTGCGGGCCGCCGCCGGCCGGGCGGCCGGTTCGGACCGGGCCGCCTCAGCGGCGGCGACCGCCGCCGCCCAGGGCGCGGCGCCCGGGCGCACGGTGGTGGTGATCTCGGGGTCGGCGCCGGGCCCGACCGTGAGAGTGGTCGGCGCGGTGACCAGCCGGGTGAAGATCTCCTGGGCCGACGGCCGGCGCCGCGGTTCCTTGCGCATCGCGTCGGCCACGACGTCCCGCAGTCCCGGCTCGAGCGGGGAGAGGTCAGGCTCGTCGTGGACGACCCGGTAGAGCTGGGTCGGCGTCGGCCCGCCGCCGAACGGCGGGCGTCCGCTGGCCGCGTAGAGCACGACGCCGCCCCAGGCGAAGACGTCGACCGCCTCGGTCGTGCTTGCTCCGACGACCTGCTCCGGCGCCATGAAACCCGGGGTCCCGGCCCGCCGGGTGCCCTGGGTCAGCGCCGTCTCGTCGAGGCCTTGCGCGATGCCGAAGTCGATCACCCGTGGCCCCATCGGCGAGAGCATCACGTTGCTCGGCTTGAGGTCCCGGTGCACCACCCCGGCGCCGTGGATAGCGGTGAGGGCCGAGATCACCGCGACGGCGAGATGTTCGAGGTCGGCCCCGGACATCGGCCCGCGCCCGACGATCACCTCGCCCAGCGTCGGCCCGTCGATGAACTCGGTGACCAGGTAGGGCGCCTCGGCCTCCGGGTCGGCGTCGATGACCTCGGCCGTGCAGAACCGGGCCACCCGCCGGGCCGCCTGCGTCTCCCGCCGGAAGCGGGCGCGGAAGTCGGCCGTCCGCGCGAGCTCGCTGCGCGCCACCTTGATCGCGACTTGCCGGCCCTGCTCGGTCTGGCCGAGGTAGACAGTCCCCATGCCGCCCTCGCCGAGGCGCGCCTCGACCCGGTAACGGCCCAGCCGGCGCGGATCGCCGGCCCGCAGCGGTAACCGACCGCGTTCCGACATGCCGTCCCCCCGGCGAGCGTCCGGTGATCGATTCCTGGCTCAGGCCGACGGTACCGGGCCAGCCGCGCGCCCGGTGAGAGAACGCGCCTATCCGACACATCCGCTCCGCCGCCGGTCAACCGCCGGGGGTGACCGTCGGGTCAGGGCCAGCTGGGAGCGTCGAGGGCCGAGGCCGCGCCGGCCAGCTCGCTCAGCCGGGCGGCGGCGGCCAACAGCTCGGCCGGCGGCGTTGGCGCGGCCCGGTGCAGCCGCTCGGCCGGCCCGGACACGCTCACCGCCGCCACGACCAGGCCGGTCGCGTCCCGGACCGGGGCCGACAGCGACGCCAGCCCCTCCTCCCGCTCGCCGGCGCTGGCGGCCCAGCCCCGCGCCCGCACCTCGGCCAGCACCGCCGAGGAGAACACGGCCCGCGCAAGCAGCGCCGGGTCCGGGTCGGGGTCGAAGGCCAGCAGCACCTGGGCCCCGGAGCCGGCGGTCATCGGCAGGGTCGAGCCGACCGGCACGGTGTCGCGCAGGCCGCTGGCCCGCTCGGCCGCCGCGACGCAGACGCGCAGCGCGCCCCGGCGGGCGTAGAGCTGGGAGCTCTCGCCGGTGGCGTCGCGCAGGCCGGCCAGGACACCGGGCAGCTCGCGCAGCAGCGCCGCCGGCAAACCGAGACTGCCCCCGGCCGCCAGCCGCGGCCCGGGTACGAACCGGCCGGCGGCGTCCCGGCCCAGCAGTCGGTGGGTCTGGAGGGCCACGGCGAGGCGGTGCGCGGTGGCCCGGCTCAGGCCGGTGCGGGCCACCAGCTCACTCAGGGTGAGCGGCCCGCGCTCGACCGCGTCGAGCAGGGCGACCGCCTTGTCCAGTACGCCGACTCCGCTAAGCTGTTCCACAAGCTGATACTGGCATCTCAGAATATGAGAAGCCAGTGTTCTATGAGAAGCCAGTGCTCGCGGGAAAGCCAGCTCCGGGAAGCCGGCGCTGGAAAGCCAAGGGAAGGGTGGGCCATGGGGCGCACACTCGCGGAGAAGGTCTGGGACAGCCACGTCGTCCGGCGCGCCGAAGGCGAGCCCGACCTGCTCTACATCGACCTGCACCTCGTGCACGAGGTGACCTCGCCGCAGGCCTTCGAGGCGCTGCGCCTGGCCGGGCGGCCCGTGCGCCGTCCCGACCTGACGATCGCGACGGAGGACCACAACGTCCCCACGGCCGACACGCTGCGGCCCATTGCCGACCCGGTCTCGAGGGCCCAGGTCGATGCGCTGCGCAAGAACTGCGCCGACTTCGGCGTCCGGCTGCACCCGATGAACGACCCCGAGCAGGGCATCGTCCACGTCATCGGCCCGGCGCTCGGGCTCACCCAGCCCGGCATGACCATCGTCTGCGGCGACAGCCACACCTCGACCCACGGCGCGTTCGGCGCGCTCGCGTTCGGCATCGGCACCAGCCAGGTCGAGCACGTCCTGGCCACCCAGACGCTGCCGATGGCCCGGCCGAAGACGATGGCCGTCACGGTCGAGGGCGCGCTGCCGGCCGGGGTCAGCGCCAAGGACCTGATCCTGGCCATCATCGGCCGCATCGGTACCGGCGGCGGCCAGGGCCACGTCATCGAGTACCGGGGCGAGGCGATCCGCGGCCTGTCGATGGAAGGCCGGATGACCGTCTGCAACATGTCGATCGAGGCCGGCGCCCGGGCCGGCATGATCGCCCCGGACGAGACCACGTTCGCCTACCTGAAAGGCCGCCCGCACGCCCCGACCGGCGCCTCGCCCGAAGCGACCGGGACCGGACGGCCTCGAGGGGCTGAGGGCGGAGCCCCCGGTCGCGGAGGGCAGTCTGGTAGCCCCTGGCACGCGGCCGTCGCCCACTGGCGGACGCTGGCCACCGACGACGACGCCACCTTCGACAAGGAGGTGGTCATCGACGCGACCACGCTCAGCCCGTACGTGACCTGGGGGACCAACCCCGGCCAGGCGCTGCCCCTGTCGGCCGACGTCCCCGACCCGGCCGCCATCGACGACCCGGACGCGCGCGGCGCGGCCGAGCGGGCCCTGGCCTACATGGGTCTCACCGCCGGCACCCCGCTGCGCGAGGTCGCCGTGGACACGGTGTTCATCGGCAGCTGCACCAACGGGCGGATCGAGGACCTGCGGGTGGCGGCGGACATCCTGCGCGGCCGGCACGTCGCCGACGGCCTGCGGGTGATGATCGTCCCCGGCTCGGGCCGGGTGAAGGCCGAGGCCGAGGCCGAGGGGCTGGACGAGGTGTTCCGGGCGGCCGGCGCCGACTGGCGCGGGCCGGGCTGCTCGATGTGCCTGGGCATGAACCCGGACACGCTCTCGCCCGGCGAGCGCGCAGCGTCCACGTCCAACCGCAACTTCGAGGGCCGCCAGGGCCCGGGCGGGCGCACCCACCTGGTCTCGCCGGCCGTGGCCGCCGCGACCGCCCTGACCGGCCGGCTCACCGCCCCGGCCGACCTCTGACCGCCCGCCTACCGACTTCAGGAAGGGAGCGCCCGTCATGGAGGCGTTCACGATCCACACCGGCCGGGCGGTGCCGCTGCGCCGCTCGAACGTCGACACCGACCAGATCATCCCCAGCGAGTGGCTCAAGCGCATCGAGCGGACCGGCTTCGGCGCCGGGCTGTTCTCCGAGTGGCGGGCCGACCCCGGGTTCGTCCTGAACAACCCGGCCTATTCGGGCGCGACCGTCCTGGTCGCCGGGCCCGACTTCGGCACCGGCTCGTCCCGGGAGCACGCCGTGTGGGCCCTGCGCGACTACGGCTTCCGAGCCGTGATCTCGCCCCGGTTCGCCGACATCTTCCGGGGCAACGCCCTGGGGACCGGCCTGCTGGCCGTCGTCCTGCCCGAGCAGACCGTCCTGGCCCTGCAGGATCTCGTCGCGCGGGAGCCGGCGACCGAGGTGACGGTCGACCTCGCCGCCCGCGAGGTGCGCGCCGGCGACATCACCGCCCCGTTCGAGCTGGACGAGTTCACCCGCTGGCGCCTGATGGAAGGCCTGGACGACGTGGGCCTGACGCTGCGCCACGAGTCGGACATCGCCCGTTTCGAGGGAGAGCGCCCGGCCTGGCTCCCGGTCACCGCCTGATCCACCGCCCACACGCGGAGGCCACCCTCCCCACCCCCGGAGCGGGGAGGGCGGACCTGTGTGAGCTGGCGGTTCACGGGCCGCTTAGAGTGATCCTCACTGGGCCACCGGTTGTTACTCTTCGCCACCTCCGCTCGGGTGTGGTCGGGTCGAAACCGGGGGATCCGGGGGCGTCCGATCTGGTACGGCGACGGTGACGTGCGGGTTTGTGTGGCGCGACACGCTTCGGGGAATTGCCCTCGCCAGTGGAGATGCCTACGGTGCAGCGCAGTGTGATGCCCGATCTGCTCTTTACCCCACCCGCGATGTGGGGGGCTTCCGGAGGTTGTTGTGAACAAGTCTCAGCTGGTTGAGCGCGTCGCCCACCAGATCGAGGGTGGGCGCTCGAACGCCACCAAGGCCGTGGACGCCGTCTTCGACGCGATCCAGGAGGCCGTGTCCGCGGGGGAGAAGGTGACGATCACCGGCTTCGGCGTCTTCGAGCGCGTCGAGCGGGCGGCCCGCACCGGCCGCAACCCCGCGACCGGCGAGCCGGTGCACGTCGCCGCCTCGGTCGTGCCGAAGTTCCGCCCTGGTTCGGAGTTCAAGGCCAGCGTGTCCTCGAGCGACAGCTGACGGGCGGCGGCGTCGCCGACCCCCGTCCGACCGCGACGCCGCGGCCTCGGAGATCTCCGAGGCCGCGGGCTCTCGCGGGCCGGGCGCGGCGCGGAGTGTCCGCGGCCTAGCCGCGCTCGCGGCGGCGGGCGACCGAGCGGGCCAGCATGTCGTTCTGGTAGTCGATGCCGGCCTCGCCGGTCGGCGACGTCACGACGTGCTCCCAGGCCCCGTCCGGCCGCAGCACCCAGGCCCGGATGCCGTCGGAGAACGCCTGGTCGAGGATCGCCCGCAGCCGGGCCCGGCTGGCCTCGCTGGAGACCCGCACGAGCGCCTCGATCCGGCGGTCGAGGTTGCGGTGCATCATGTCCGCGCTGCCGATCCAGTACTCCCCGGTCGAGGCGAACTCCAGCACCCGGCTGTGCTCCAGGAAGCGGCCCAGGATCGACCGGACATGGACGGTCTCCGACAGGCCGGCCACCCCGGGCCGCAGCGCGCAGATGCCCCGGACCAGGCACTTCACCGGTACCCCGGCCATCGACGCCCGGTAGAGCGCGTCGATGACCTGTTCGTCGACCAGGCTGTTGACCTTCAGCCGGATGCCGCCGCCTCGCCCCTCCCGCGCCGCGGTCGCCTCGTCCTCGATCCGGGCGATGATCCCGTCCCGCATGTGCTGCGGCGCGACCAGCAGCGAGCGGTACTCGGTCTGCCGGCTGTAGCCGGTCAGGACGTTGAACAGGTCGGTCAGGTCGGCCCCGACCGCCTCGTCCGCCGTGAGCAGCCCCAGGTCCTCGTACAGGCGGGCCGTCTTCGGGTTGTAGTTGCCCGTCCCGACGTGGCAGTAGCGGCGCAGCCCGCCCGGCTCCTGCCGGACGACCAGGCAGATCTTGCAGTGCGTCTTGAGCCCGATCAGCCCGTAGACGACGTGGCAGCCGGCCCGCTCCAGCTCGCGGGCCCAGCGGATGTTGGCCGACTCGTCGAACCGGGCCTTGATCTCGACCAGGACGACGACCTGCTTGCCGGCCTCGGCCGCCGCGATCAGCGCCTCGACGATCGGCGAGTCACCCGAGGTCCGGTACAGCGTCTGCTTGATGGCCAGCACGTTCGGGTCGGCGGCGGCCTGCTCGATGAAGCGCTGCACCGACGTCGTGAACGAGTCGTACGGGTGGTGGACGAGGACGTCGCCCTCGCGCAGCACCGGGAAGAAGTCGGCCGGCTCGCCGTCGTCGGCCAGCAGCCGGGGGTGGGTGACCGCGATGCGGGGCGCGTCCTTGAGGTCCGGGCGGTCGAGGTCGTAGAGCGCCCACAGCACCGAGAGGTCCAGCAGGCCCCGGACCCGGTGGGTCTCGCGCGGGGTGACCTCCAGCTCCCGGGCCAGCAGCGCCAGCAGCTCCGGGTCGATGTCGTGGGCGACCTCGAGGCGGACGGCCGGGCCGAACCGGCGCCGGGCAAGCTCCCGCTCCAGGGCCTGCAGGAGGTCCTCGGCCTCGTCCTCCTCGACCTCCAGATCGGCGTTGCGGGTCACCCGGAAGAGGTAGGCGCTCACGACGTCCATCCCCGGGAAGAGCTGGTCCAGATGGGCCGCGATCACCTCCTCCAGCGGGATGAAGCTGGCCGTCGGGCGGCCGTTCGCGGCCGCCTGCTCCGGGTCGGGGTCCACCCGGACCAGCCGCGGCACGTTCTGCGGCACTTTGACCCGGGCGAAGCGGTGGGTGTCGGTGCCCGGCTCCCGCACCGTGACCGCGAAGTTCAGCGACAGGCCGCTGATGTAAGGGAACGGGTGGGCCGGGTCGACCGCCAGCGGCGTCAGCACCGGGAAGATCGCGTCGTGGAAGTAGCCGTGCAGCCGCTCGCGCTGGGCCTCGGACAGGTCCCGCCACAGCTGGATGGTGATCGACGCCTCCCGCAGCGCCGGCAGGACGGAGTCGCTGAAGCAGGCCGACTGACGCTCGGTCAGCTCGGCCACCCGGCGGCTGATCACCTCGAGCTGCTCGCGGGCGCTCAGCCCGTCGGCCGACAGGGCGGACAAGCCGGCCGCCTCCCGGCGCATCAGCCCGGCCACCCGCACCATGTAGAACTCGTCCAGGTTCGTGGTGAAGATCGCGAGGAACTTCGCCCGCTCCAGCAGGGGGGCGTCGGTGTCCTCGGCCAGGGCGAGCACCCGGGCGTTGAAGTCCAGCCAGGAGCGTTCCCGGTTGATGAAGCGGTCGTCCGGCAGATCCGACTCGCGCGGCGGTCTCGGCGCCTCCAGCGGCTCCAGCAGAGCGCTACGCGGCTTGCGCTGCGGCTGTTCGGTACTGCCCGACACGACCAGCTCCGTCATGTTCCCGATGGTGCCAGTACCAGGTGAACGGGGCATGCCAATGACAAGGATCGACGGTGCCCGGCGCCCTCGGCGACCGCACACTGGCCGCGGCCGTCGTTACGCTGGAGAAACACCCGTGAGCGACCATGGAAAGGTGGGGATGGCGGCGCAGTGAGGTCCGCGCGGTGAGGACGACAGAGTTACCGGGCGTGAGCGTGGGCGTGAGCTCGCGGCACCGTGTCAGCCGTCCCGGCGCCAGCCCACCCGGCGCGGACGGCTTGGCCCCCGCCGGGAGCCCGGAGCCGAGCGCCCTGGGCGGCCTGAGCGCACTGACCGCCCTGGCCGACACCCCGGGGGCGCTCGCGGGCCGGACCGTCGGCTACCGGCTCACCCAGCGCTTCACCTACTCCTACGACGGCCCGGTCGCCGGCCTCGACCACCAGCTCGTGACCGTCCCGCCGGCCCGCCACGGCGACCAGGTCACCCGGGCTCACGACCTCGTCGTCTCCGCCCCGGCGGCCTCGCTGAGCTGGGTCCGGCTGCCCGACGGCGGCCGGGCCGCCCGGGTCCGGCTGGACGAGGTCGGCGCCTCGCTCAGCTTCGACACGTCGGCCGACGCGGTCCGGATCGCCGGCGGCCCGCCGCCGCGGCTGCCGGCCTCGGCGCTCACCGGCCGGCGGCTGCTCGCGCCGACCCCGCTCACCGCGCCCGACGCGACGATCACCGCCGCCGCGCGGACCCTGGCCGGGCCCGACCCGCTGGAGGCGGCGCTGCGCTGCTCGTCCTGGGTCCACCAGCGGCTGGCCTACCGCCCCGGAACCACCTCGGTGACGACCAGCGCCGCCGACGCGCTGGCCGGCGGGGTCGGGGTCTGCCAGGACCACGCCCACCTGATGCTGGCGCTGTGCCGGGCGGCCGGGATCGCCGCCCGCTACGTCTCGGGCCACCTGGTCGGGGAGTCGCAGTCCCACGCCTGGGTCGAGGTGATCGTCCCCGCGCCCGATCCGGGCACCGGCGGCCCGGGCGCCATGGCCGTCGCCGTCGACCCCTGCCACGACCGGCTGACCGACCGCCGCTACCTCACCGTCGCGGTCGGCCGCGACTACACCGACGTGCCCCCGACGTCCGGCTGCTACCGGGGCTCGGGACGGGGCACCCTGGTGACCCGCCAGCGCCTGGAGATCGTCTCGGTGTCCTGAGCGGCGCCTGGCTGCCGGCTGGCGGAGGGTTGGCCCGGGCGCGGCCGTCAGCAGCCGCGCGGGCTGGCCACTCCGCGGGGCACCGCGCCGTTGGGTGTCCGGCAGTCGTCGAGCGCCCGCTCGGCCAGGACGCGCTCGGTCGCCGGGCCGACCCCGAGAGCGTGGGCGGTCCGCAGGTCGGCCAGGGTGTCGACGTCGCGGCGCAGCCCGGGCAACCGGGCCCCGACCAGCTCGGTCAGGTCACGCGCGCCCGAACGAATGTGGGCGGCCAGGCTGTCCGGCCCGAAGACCGGATCCAGGGCGGTCCCGGGCGTCGCGGCCAGCAGCACCGTGCCGGAGCCGGCGGCGTCGGCCAGCACCGCCCGTCCGCCCGCGCCGAGGGCGCGGGCGCCGGCGAGCCCGGCCCCGAACCCGCCGGTCGCGCCGCCCGTCCCGGTCGCGCCGCCCGTCCCGATCGCGCCGCCTGTCCCAGCCGCGCCGAGCACGGCCGCCGCGTCCAGGGCCGCCCGCAGCTCGTCCGCGCGGGCGGCCGGCAGGTCGGCCGACAGCGCGGCCACGCCGCGCCCGGGCCAGCGCCGGGCTGCCACCCGGGCCCCGTAGGCCAGCGCCGGGTTCAGGCCCGCGTCCGGCTTGTCACCCACCGCGATCACCGGCCGGCCCGAGCTGGTCGCCTCGAGCACGGCGCGAGCCACAGGATCGTCGGTGATGACCAGCACCGCGGTCAGGACGTCGTCGTCGACGGCGGCCGCCGCCGCGACCGTGTCGGTCGCCATCGCCAGGGCCAACGCCGCGCGGTCGGGATGGTCCAGGCGCGACTTGCCGACAGCGGTCGGCTTCACCGGCACGATGACCACCCAGCGGTGGCGTTCCGCCATGTCGGCCCCTCCCCCGGTTGTTCCGCCTGGCCGCACGGCCGCGGCGTACCCGCACGCGGCCGCGGGTGAAACGACCGTACGGCGCCGGCCGCGGCCGCGCGCGTGATGGGCGGCACCGACCGGGACAGCACGGACACCGCCCCGGCGCGGACGGGTCGGCGCCGGGGCGGTGTCCGGTCCGCGCCCGGTCCGTTCGCCGCCCGGCGGCGGGCACCCACGGTCAGGCGGTGAACACACGATCGGCACACTCGACAGGCTTCCCGGGCGTCGGCAAGACTGCTTCATCGTGAAACGAGCCGAACGGCCAGGGTGGTCGGTGAGGATCTTCTCGCTGGTCATCCGGCCGCTGTCCATACTGCTCACCCGGCGGCGCTGGGCCGGCACCGAGAACGTGCCGAGGCGGGGCGGGGTGATCCTGGCGGTCAACCACATCTCGCTCGTCGACCCGCCGCTGCTGGCGCACTACGTCTACACCCACCTGCGCCGCGTTCCCCGGTTCATGGCCAAGAGCGAGCTGTGGGGGGTGCCGATCCTCGGTCCGCTGCTGCGCGCCGCCGGCCAGATCCCGGTGCATCGCCAGGCGGCTACGGTCAGCGACTCGCTGCGCGACGCGGTGGCCGCGCTGCGGGCCGGCCAGCTCGTGGTCGTCTACCCGGAGGGGACCATCACCCGCGACCCCGACCAGTGGCCGATGCGCGCGCGGACCGGCGTCGCCCGGCTGGCGCTGGAAAGCGGCGCGCCGGTCATCCCGGTCGCCCAGTGGGGCGCGCAGCGGCTGCTGCCCCGGGAGGGGGCGCCGCGGCTGTGGCCCCGGGCCGAGGTGATGATCGAGGCCGGCCCACCGGTCGACCTGGCGGAGTTCACCGCGCCCGGCGCCGAGGCCGACCCGCGGCTGGTCAGCGCCCGCATCATGGCGGACGTCGCCGCCATCCTGGCTCGCCACCGCGGGGCCGAGGCGCCGGCCGGCGTGTGGGACCCGCGCAGTGGCCGCCGGGAGCTGCCCACGGTCGCGGTGGTCGACGAGATCGCGCCGAAGGCCGGGATCCCGAGCCAGGCCGACCCCGCGGTTCAAGCCGACCCCGCGGTCCCTGCCGACTCCGCCGTCCCGGCCAGCGTGCCGTCCCAGCTCGGTGGCCTCGAGCCGCCGGCGCCAGGCGGCGCCGATGCGGCCGACACCGCGCCCGGCGAGGGCGCCGACGACGCGTCGCGGCCGATCGGAGGTAGGAAGACGGCCTGACCTCTTTCCCCGCGGCCAGTCCGCGCGGGCATAGACAGAACGGGAGCATCCGATGGCGGACAACAGGCACCGGGCCGGCCGGGAGGCCGGGAGCACCCCGGCGCGCGCCTGATGACCGACGCGGCCGTCCTCACCGCCGGCTCCTGGGGGACGGTCTTCGCCAAGGTCCTGGCCGACGCCGGCTGCTCGGTCGCGCTGGTCACCCGCGACCCCGACCTCGCCACCGCGATCAACCGGGATCGGCGCAACCCGCGCTACCTGCCGGGAATGGTCCTGCCCGGCCGGGTCACGGCCACCAACGACGCCGCGCTCGCGCTGCGGGCGTCCGAGCTGGTGGTGCTGGCCATCCCGGCCCAGGCGCTGCGGGCCAGCCTGACCCGCTGGGCCCCGCACGCCCGGCCGGGCGCGATCTACGTCAGCCTGATGAAGGGCATCGAGGCCGGCACCCGGCTGCGGATGAGCGAGGTGATCCGGCAGGTCACCGGGGTCGGGCCGGAACAGGTCGCGGTGGTCAGCGGTCCGAACCTGGCCGCCGAGATCGCCGCCGAGCAGCCGGCCGCTACCGTCGTCGCCTCGGCCGAGCCCGCGACCGCGCAGCGCCTCCAGGACGCCTGCTGGACGCCGTACCTGCGGCCCTACAGCAACACCGACGTCGTCGGCTGCGAGCTGGCCGGCGCGGTCAAGAACGTCATCGCGCTGGCCGTCGGAATGGTCGAGGGGATGGGGTTCGGCGCGAACACCGTCGCCTCCCTCATCACCCGCGGCCTGGCCGAGACCGCCCGCCTGGGCACCGCGATGGGCGCGCAGGAGCTGACCTTCGCCGGCCTGGCCGGTCTGGGGGACCTGGCCGCCACCTGCTCCTCGCCGCTGTCGCGCAACCGCGGTTTCGGCGAGAAGCTCGGCCGGGGGATGACCCTGGCCGCCGTGCGGGCCGAGCAGAAGCAGGTCGCCGAGGGCGTCCGCTCGTGCGGGCCGATCCTCGAGCTGGCCCGCGCCCGCGGCGTGGCCATGCCGATCACCGAGCAGGTCGAGCGGGTCCTCTACGAGGGACGCCCGCCGATGGACGCGGTCAAGGAGCTCATGAGCCGCGCCCCCGGGCCCGAATATCACTCCTGACGGCCGGCCCACTCCTGGCGGCGGGGGGGCGAGGCCGCGTCCGATGTCAGCCGTGTTGCCGGTGTTGCCGGCGGGCGACGGAGCGAACCCGGACGGCACGAGCGCCGGCCGGGTGTCTCGAGGTCGGCTAAGGTCCCACCATGCAGCCAGGCTCACCGTCGGCGCGGGCCGCTGACACCATCCGGGTGGCCGTGCTCTACGGCGGCCGCAGCACCGAGCACTCGATCTCGTGTGTCTCCGCCGCCGGGGTGATGGCCGCGCTGGCCGACGCCGGCTACGAGGTCGTCCCGGTCGGCATCACGCCGGACGGGGTGTGGGTACGGGGCGAACGCGCCCCCGGCGGTGCCCGGCCGGCCGGTACCTCGCGGGGCGGTACCTCGCGGAGCGATGTCTCGGAGGGCGATGTCTCGGAGGGCGGTGTCTCGGAGGGCGGTGTCTCGGACGGCGGTGGGCCGAGCGGCCGCGCGCTGCCGGTCGTCGACCGCGCGGCGCCCCGGGTGGCCCTGCTACCCGACCCGACCCGGCCCGGCCTCGTCGAGCTCGACGCGCCCGGTTCCCCGCCGCTGCCGATCGACGTGGTCTTCCCGCTCCTGCACGGCCCCTACGGGGAGGACGGCACCGTCCAGGGCCTGCTGGAGATGGCCGGTGTGCCCTACGTAGGCTCGGGCGTGTTCGCCAGCGCCGCGGCCATGGACAAGGAGCACATGAAGCGGCTGCTGGCCGCGGCCGGGCTGCCCGTCGGCCCGTACGCGGTGCTGCGCCCGGGCGAGGACCTTGCCGGCGCCGAGCGCGAGCGCCTCGGGCTGCCGGTGTTCGTCAAGCCGGCGCGGGGCGGGTCCAGCATCGGCATCAGCCGGGTCGACGCCTGGGACGATTTGGACACCGCGCTCAAGTCCGCGCGGGCCGCCGACAGCAAGGTCGTCGTCGAGGCCGCGATCGCCGGCCGCGAGCTCGAGTGCGGCGTCCTCGGCGGGCGGGCCGGCGCCGAGCCCCGGGCCAGCGCCCCGGCGGAGATCGTCATCACCGCGGCCGCCGGTTTCTACGACTTCGACACCAAGTACCTGTCCGACGGCGCCCGGCTCGACGTGCCGGCCGACGTCTCACCGGCGGTCGTCGCGCGGGTCCACGAGGTCGCGCGGGCCGCCTTCGGCGCCCTGGACTGCGCGGGCCTGGCCCGGGTCGACGTGTTCCTGACCCCGGCCGGCGAGGTCGTGGTCAACGAGGTCAACACGATGCCCGGGTTCACCCCGACGTCGCTGTTCCCCCGGATGTGGGCCGCGGCGGGGCTGGACTACCCGGCGCTGGTCGACGAGCTCGTCCGGCTGGCCCTGGCCGAGCCGGCCCCCGGGACCGCGCAGGCGGCCGGCGACGGTTGAGGCCGGCCCGGCCGTCCTGGGCTGTGCGTCACGGGACCCTGGCCCTGGTCGCGGCCAGGACCGGGCCGCCCAGGTCGGCCAGCACCTCGAAGGCCTGGAGATCAGCCGGCATGGTCACCACGACCTGCGGGAGCCGGGTCGGCGTCGAGTAGCGGACCCGGTCGCCGACGTCCTCGGTGAACCAGCCGACGCCGTCGACCTCGGCCAGGGTCACGTCCGGCCGGTAGGAGCGGGCGAGGCCGCTCACCCCGCACGACAGCGCGACCGGTGGCGAGCCCCAGGCGGCCGTGAACGGGCTGGCCGGCTTCACCGTGCGCCGGTGCAGGCCGACCCCGACCGTGCCCGGCAGCGAGCTGGCCAGGCGCAGGCAGCCGGCTCGGTCGGCGCCGCTCGGTGACGGCGTCGGAGTTAGGGTCACCGCCCCCGGCCCGCCGCAGCCGCCGAGCCCGGCCACCACCCCCAGAGCGAGCGTGAGCGACGCCGCCAGGGCCCGGGGCCAACGGAGCATCCGCCGGGCCCTGGCGGCGTCGCCGGGCGAACTCAGAAGTGGACGACCGGGCATGTCAGGGTGCGCGTGATCCCTTCGATCGCCTGGACCTTCGACATCACCAGCTTGCCCAACTCGTCGACCGTCGTCGCCTCGGCCCGGACGATCACGTCGTACGGGCCGGTCACGTCCTCAGCCTGAGTCACTCCAGGGATCTGTTCGATCTCCTTCGCCACCGCGCCGGACTTGCCGACCTCGGTCTGGATGAGGATGTACGCGTGGACCACAGACGCTCCCTCGTCGGACGCCGCCAACCCGCCACCGGGAGGGGCGGGCCGAGTGACGGTAACAGGCAATCGGCCCGGACGAGTGTGTCTGACGCTGGAGAATTTGTTCTCATTGCCCAAGTCGCGGCCAGATTGGGCTCGGCCCCGCCACCCGCCGGCCCTGGCGATGATGCCGCCGTCGTTCCGGTATCTTCCGGGCATGTGATTCTTACCACAGATCTTCTCGTGGAGGGCCGGCATTTCCGGTTCGACTGGTCGTCCCCGTACGAGGTCGGCCGTAAGGCGGCCGCCGCCAACCTGGCCGACGTCGCGGCCATGGGCGGGGTCACCCGGGCCATCGTCGTCGGCCTGGCCTGCCCGCCCGACGCGCCGCTGGAGCTGCCGCTGGCCCTGGCCGACGGGCTGCGCGACGAGTGCGCGCGGGTCGGGGCGAGCGTGGTGGGCGGGGACATGGTCGCGGCCGACGTCGTCACCGTCGCCGTGACAGCGCTCGGGGAGCTGACCGGGCCCGGGCCGGTGACCCGGGCCGGCGCCCGTCCGGGCGACGTCCTGGTCCTGGCCGGGACGGTCGGGCGGGCCGGGACCGGTCTGGATCTCCTGCGCGCCCGGGATTCGTCCGGCCCCCTCGGCGCGGAGGGCACTGTGGGCCCGGAGGGCGCCTCGGGGGCCGACGGGGAGGCCGGGGCCGCCGACGAGGACGACGAGGCCGTGGCGGCCGCGCTGGCGGCCTTCCGCTGCCCCACGCCGCCGTACCCGGCCGGCCCGGCGCTGGCCGCCGCCGGCGCGACGGCGATGATCGACGTGAGCGACGGGCTGCTGGCCGATCTCGGGCACGTGGCCCGGGCCTCCGGCGTCGACCTGGAGGTGGACCTCGACGCGCTGGCGGCCGTCGTCCCGGGCGTGCCGGCCCGGCAGCTGCTGACCGGCGGGGAGGACCACGGGCTGGTCGCGGCGATCAGCCCGGACGCGGCGCTGCCCGACGGCGTCCGGCTCATCGGCTCGGTCCACCCGCCCCGCGACCCCGCCGCGCCGGGCGTACGGGTGCGGGGCGGTCTGGACGGGGCCGGGCTGGACGACATCCTCGCCGCGCCGCCGGGCTGGGACCACTTCGCGGCCGCCCGCGGCGAGCCGGCGCGGGGCGAGCCGGCGCGGGGCGAGTCCGGACCGGGTGAGGGCGCGTGAGGCCGCCGTCCCGGGTGCTGACGGTCGCGGGCTCCGACTCCGGCGGCGGCGCCGGCATCCAGGCCGACCTGAAGACGATGCTCGCGCTGGGCGTGCACGGGATGAGCGCGATCACCGCGGTGACCGCGCAGAACTCGCTCGGGGTGACGGGCGTCTGGGAGCAGCCGGTCGAGGCCGTCGCCGCCCAGCTCCGGGCGGTCGTCGACGACATCGGCGTCGACGCGGTGAAGACCGGGATGCTGGCGTCGGCGCCGATCGTCTCGGCCGTGGCCGGGCAGCTGGCCGGCGCGGTGAGGGCGGGCGTGCCGCTGGTCGTCGACCCGGTGGCCGGGTCCGGGCACGGTGATCCGCTGCTGCGGGCGGGCGCGCTGGCCGCCGTCCGGGACGAACTGCTCCCGCTGGCCACCGTGGTCACGCCGAACCTGGACGAGGTGCGCCTGCTCACCGGGATCGAGATCGACGGCCCGGCCGGGCAGGCGGGCGCGGCGACGGCGGTGCTCGCCCTCGGCCCCCGATGGGTGCTCGTCAAGGGCGGGCATCTGCCGGGCGACCCGGTCGATCTGCTTACCGACGGGCAGACGGAGCTACGGCTGCGCTCGCCCCGGCATCCGGGCCGGCACACCCACGGCACCGGCTGCACGCTGGCGGCGGCGATCGCGGCCGGGCTCGGGCGCGGGCTGGATGTGCCGGGCGCGTTCCGCGCGGCCCACGCCTACGTGGCCGGGGCGATCCGGCACGGCTTCCCGCTGGGCGCGGGCGTCGGGCCGGTCGACCACGGCTGGGTGATCCGCTCCGGGACCGGCCGCCTTGAGACGGGGCGGCCCGTCGCGGACCGCCCCGAAGGTGATGGCTCCCGGGTCAGCCCCGGCTGACCTTGCCGGCCTTGATGCAGGACGTGCAGACGTTCAGCCGCTTGCGGGTGCGGCCGACCATCGCGTGCACGGTCTGGATGTTCGGGTTCCACCGCCGCCGGGTGCGCCGGTGGGAGTGGGAGACCGACATGCCAAAACCCGGTCCCTTGCCGCAGACGTCGCACACCGAAGACACGAGAACACTCCGCTTGATGGTGGGTCGGCCGGAACCGCCCGACTACGTTCAACATCGCCCCCGACGGGCGAGGAGGCCACCGGCGGCCGGAGGCGGCGCGACAGGCGGCACAGGCAAGACTACCAGCGCGACAGGACAGGCCGGCGCCCGGCGATCCGGTGCCGCTCACCCCGGACTGTCGGCGGCGTCTGTGAGGATCTAACCGTGGCCCAGAGACAGACCAGCGATGGCGCCTCGCCGACCGGCACCCGCCGCGCCGGGGCGGGCGCGCGCCCCGGCCCGGAGCGGCCGGCCGGCCCAGTCGACCTCGGCACGCCCCTGGCCGAGGTGCTCACGCCCAAGGCGGCCCGGGACCTGCGGACGGCGCTCGGGTTCACGACGGTCGGCGAGCTGCTCGACCACCTGCCCCGCCGCTACGCCGACCAGAGCGGCGTGTCCGACCTCGGCCGGCTGGAGCCGGGGGAGGAGGTCGTCGTCCGGGCCACGGTCACCAGCATGCAGAAACGCGCGTTCGGCTCGCGCCCGCCGATGCTCACCCTCACGCTGAGCGACGACGTCGGGCGTCTGCGGGTGGTCTTCTTCAATCAGGCGTATCTGGCGAGCAAGCTGCCCGCGGGGACCGTCGGGATCTTCGGGGGGAAGCTGGAGGAGTACAAGGGCGTCCCCCAGCTGACCAACCCGCACGTGTCGATCCCCGGCGAGCCCGGCCGGGACGCCGTCAGCGAGGAGCTGCTCACCGCGCCGCTCCTGCCGGTCTACCCGACGTCGGGAAAGCTCACGTCGTGGTCGATCGCGGTGGCCGTGCGCACCGTCCTGCCGCTGCTCGGGCCGGTGCCCGACCCATTGCCGGCCGACCTGCGCGCCCACCACCGGCTCGCCGGGAAGGCCCGGGCCTACGCGCTCATCCACCGCCCCGCCTCCTACGCCGACATCACCCGGGCCCGGACTCGGTTCAAGTGGGACGAGGCGATGGTGCTCCAGGTCGCGCTGGCCCAGCGGCGGCGGGAGGCCATGGCTGTGGCCACCACCGCCCGCGCCGGGCGTCCAGACGGCCTGGTGGCCGCGTTCGACGCGGCGCTGCCCTTCCCGCTCACCGCCGGCCAGCGGGAGGTGGGGGAGACGGTGGCCGGGGAGCTGGCCCGCTCCTACCCGATGCACCGGCTGCTGCAGGGCGAGGTCGGCTCGGGCAAGACGGTGGTGGCGCTGCGGGCGATGCTGAGGGCGGTCGACTCCGGCGGCCAGGCCGCCCTGCTCGCGCCGACCGAGACGCTGGCCGCGCAGCACCTGCGGACGGTGCTGGAGCTGCTGGGCCCGCTCGGGCGGGCCGGTGAGCTCGGCTGCGCGCCCGGCGCGACCGCCGTTCGGCTGCTGACCGGCTCGATGGGGACGCGGGCGCGCCGCCAGGTGCTGGCCGAGATCGCGACCGGCAAGGTCGGCCTGGTCATCGGCACGCACGCCCTGCTGAGCGAGAACGTGCTCTTCGACGACCTGGCGCTGGTCGTCGTGGACGAGCAGCACCGGTTCGGGGTCGAGCAGCGCGACGCCCTGCGCGCCCGCGGCCGCCGCCCGCCGCACCTGCTGGTCATGACGGCGACGCCGATCCCGCGCACCGTCGCGATGACGGTCTTCGGCGACCTGGAGGTCTCGACGCTGACGGAGCTCCCGGCCGGCCGGTCGCCGATCACCAGCCACGTCGTCCCGGCCGGGTTAGCCGCCTGGAACGACCGGATGTGGGGGCTGGCCCGCGAGCAGGTCGCGGCCGGCCATCAGGTGTACGTCGTCTGCCCGCGCATCGACGCCGACGAGGACCCCGCGGCGATGGACGACGCCGGCGGGTCGGACGGGGCCTACCCGGCCGACGGCGCCGAGGACGTCACGGGCGCCGCCGTGCCTGGGGCCGCCGTAGCGGCGTCGAGCGGGGGTGGGCCGGCCGGCCCCGCGGCCGTCCTCGAGACCCTGGAGCGGCTGCGCGGCGGCGAACTGTCGGGGGGGCCGCGGGTGGAGGCGCTGCACGGCCGGCTGCCGGCCGAGACCCGGGACGCGGTCATGGTCGCGTTCGCGGCCGGGGAGATCGATGTCCTGGTGGCCACGACCGTGATCGAGGTCGGGGTCAACGTCCCCAACGCAACCGTCATGATCGTCCTGGACGCGGACCGGTTCGGGGTCTCCCAGCTCCACCAGCTGCGCGGGCGGGTCGGGCGGGGGTCGGCGCCGGGCTGGGCGCTGCTGCACACCCGGGCCAACCCGGACACACCCGCGTTCGCCCGGCTGAGGGCCGTCGCCTCGACGCTCGACGGGGCGGAGCTGGCCCGGGTCGACCTGGCCGCGCGCCGGGAGGGTGACGTGCTCGGCGTTGCTCAGTCCGGCGGGCGGCGATCGCTGCGGCTGCTGGCGCTGCTGACCGACGAGGAACTGATCACCGACGCCCGAGCGGAGGCGACGGCGCTGGTCGCGGCCGATCCCGATCTCGCCGAGGTACCCGAGCTGGCGGCCGCGCTGGCGCAGACCCTGGACGAGCGCAGCGCGGCCTACCTGGAAAAGGGGTGATCGGGATGACCCGGATCATCTCGGGCACGGCGCGGGGGCGGCGGCTGGCCGTACCGCCGGGCGGGACGACCCGGCCGACCGCCGACCGGGTTCGGGAGGGCCTGTTCAATACGCTTTCGACCCTCGTCGAACTGTCCGGCGCGCGTTTTGCCGACCTGTACGCCGGCAGTGGCGCGGTGGGGTTCGAGGCGGCTTCTCGGGGGGCCGGGCACGTGCTGCTCGTCGACTCACGCGCCTCCGTCGCCCGGACTTTACGGATCAATGCCACCGAGCTCGGATTTGCCGGCGTCGAGATTCTCACCGGCGCCGTGGAGCGTGTGGTGGAGAGCACACCGGGGCAGCCCTACGACGTCATTTTCCTGGACCCTCCGTACGCACTTGATGGCGCCACCGTGACCAGCGTGCTCAGTCGGCTGCTCACGAGGGGGTGGCTGTCCACCGAGAGTGTCTGCGTGGTCGAACGGCCACGCCGCGGCGGCGAGTTGATCTGGCCTGAGGGAATCGTTCCCATCCGCGATCGCTCCTACGGAGAGGGGGTCCTCTGGTACGGTTCCGGATCATGAGGAGGGCTGCCTGTCCGGGATCTTTCGATCCGGTCACCAATGGTCATCTTGACATTGTCGTACGCGCCAGTCGGCTGTTCGATGAGGTCGTCGTGGCGGTACTTCCCAACAAAAACAAAAAGACGCTCTTCACGATCGAAGAACGCATCGACATGATCCGAGAGGCCACCGCCGGGCTTTCGAATGTCACGGCGGAGGCGTCGCACGGTCTGCTGGTCGACTTCTGCCGGGCCCGCGGGGTGCAGGCGATCGTCAAGGGCCTGCGCGCGGTCAGTGACTTCGACTACGAGCTGCAGATGGCTCAGATGAACCACTCGCTGTCCGGCGTCGAGACGCTGTTCATGAGCACCAACCCCCAGTACGCGTTCCTGTCCTCCAGCCTGGTCAAGGAGGTCGCGACCTACGGCGGTGACGTCGCCGGCCTGCTGCCCGACTCGGTACACAAACGCATGCGGGACCGGATCGAGGAGACCCGCTCCCAGGAGTGACCGCGCGCCGGCGGCGACTGGCGTGGCGGCGACCGACGTGGCGGTGACTTACTGGATTGGTATCGATACACGGCGTAGCATTCGCGCATGTCTGATCTCCAAGCCATCATCGAACGCCTGGTGGAGACGGTCGCCGGTGCGCGCGGGCTACCGCTGTCGGCCTCGTGTGTGCTGAACCGGTTGGAGCTCCTCCAGGTCCTGGAGGAGCTCCGGGAGGCCCGCGCCGCCGAGCTGGCCGTCGAGATGGCCACGGAGACCGAACTGGCCTCGGCGCGATCGCTGAACGCCCAGCGGGAGGCGATCCTCGCCCGGGCCCGCCGGGAGGCCGAGGCGATCGTGGCCGAGGCCCACCGGGAGCGGCGCGCGCGAGCCGGCGACACCGAGGTCGTCCGGGACGCCGACCGGCAGGCTCGCCGCCTGCTCGCCGCCGCGCACGACGCCTCGTCGACCGCGCGCCACGAGGCCGACGCCTATGTCGACGCCCGGCTGGCGGAGCTTGAGGTCGTCCTGGCCCGGACGCTGACCTCGGTGACCCGGGGCCGGGCCGCCCTGGCCGGTGCGGGCGAGTCCGGCCCGGCCCGGCCGCCCGGCGCGCTGCCCGGGCCGGCGACCGTCCCGCCGGTGACCGTCCCGCCGGGGACCATGCGCCCGTACCCGTCCCTGCCCTCTCCCTCGCCACCGCGCCCCGTCCCGCCGCCGTCCGGAGCCCATGACCCGCCGCGCCGTGCTCCCGGCCGGATGCCTGGCGACGGCCTCGCGGCGCCAGATGTCCTGAGCGTCGGATAAGCTTGTATCCCGGGCTCTCCGCGTGATGGTCGTCCGCGGTCGTCCGGCAGCCCGGCCTGGGCGGTTCGCGGCGCCAGCGGCGTCCGCGCCCGGGTGTTCCCTGACCGCCCGCCCAACCAGTGATCGCGACGCTATGAAGACCTCGCCTCCTCGCCGCCGAGCTCCCCGCGGCCCGCTCATCCTCGACACTCGCGAGGTAGGCCGCCGGCCGGGGTCGATGAAACGCGTCCAGACCGCCGTGCCGGCGCCGGCTGACCTGGGCACCGAGGTGATCGGCGTCCCGGCGGGCGCCTCGATCGACCTCGACCTGCGCCTCGAGGCGGTCATGGAGGGAGTCCTGGTCAGCGGAACGGCCACGCTGCCACTGACCGGCGAGTGCGCCCGCTGCCTCGACGAGATCCATAAGACCGACACGGTCGAGCTGCGGGAGCTGTACTTCTACCCGGACCGGGCCGATGAGATCGACGACGACGAGGAGACCCGCAGCCTCGTCGAGGACCACCTCGATCTCGAACCGGCGTTACGGGACGCCCTCGTGCTGAGCCTGCCGCTCTCCCCGCTGTGCGCGCCCGACTGCGCCGGCCTGTGTGTCTCCTGCGGCGCCCGGCTGGCCGACGTCGGGCCGGAGCACTCCCACGACGCCCCCGACCCCCGTTGGGCCGCGCTCGCCGGCCTGGGGTCAGGCGCCACCGACACGGGCGCCCCGGGCGAGGCGGCCCCCGACGCCGGGCTCCCGGGCGGCGGGGCCACGGGTGCCGGCGCCGCCCCACTCGATCCGACCGATCCAACTGGTCCGGCCGGTCCGGCCGGACGCGGGTCCTGACGACTCGCGTCCAGCGATCGCCGACCCGGAACCCATCACACAAGATCAAGGAGAACCGCAGGTGGCTGTCCCGAAGCGCCGTACCTCGCGCAGCAACACCCGCTCCCGCCGGGCGCAGTGGAAAGCGAAGGTCCCGACGCTGGCCAAGTGCGACCGCGGCCACGTCATCCGCCCCCACACCGCCTGCACCGTGTGCGGGCGTTACAACCAACGCCAGGTCCTGGACGTCTGACCCTGGCGTGAGGAGCGTCGCGGTCGACCTGCTCGGCTCCGTCCCGCCCGAGGCGGTGATCGGAGGCGTTGCCGCATGCCTGCGCGCGGACGCCGACCTGCGGGTCAGCCTGGTCGGGCCGCCGGAGCGCGCGAGCGCGCTCGCGGCCGAGGCCGGCCTGGCCGGCGACGGCCGGGTGAGCGTCGTCGCGGCCGCGCTCGGCGTGGCGGACACGCCGGACGCCGAGCGGGAGGTACGGGCCCGCCGCGACGCGTCGGTCCGGGTCGCGGCCCGGCTCGTGCGCGACTCGGTCGCCGACGCGTTCGTCTCCTTCGGTCCGGTACGGGCCGTGGCCGCCGCGGCGACGTTCGCGATGGGGACACTGCCCGGGATCAGCGGCCGCGCGCTGGCCGAGGTCCTGCATACCCCGTCGGGCCCGGTCACGGTGGTGGACCGGGGCGGGACGCTGGGTGCCCGGGCAGACGAGCTCGCCCAGTACGCGGCACTGGGCACCGTGCTCGCCCGGTCCCGGTTCGGGATCGAGGCGCCCGTCGTCGGCCTGCTCTCGGCGGACGAGGTCCGGCAGGACGCCGCCCGGGCCGGCGCCCGGGAGATCCTGGCCGCCGCCGGCGACGGCCAGAGCGAGCTGGCGGTGCGCGGGCTGGTCTCGGCCGGCCAGGCCGTCGCGGGGGACGGGCTCGACGTGCTGGTCACCGACGGGACGTGCGGCGCGGTGCTGTTCGGAGTGCTTGCGCGGGCCGGCGCCACATCGTCGACGCGCGCCGAGGAGGTCGCGGTAGTGCTTGGAGTCGACGGGATCGCGCTCGCCGGCAGTCGCGAGGCCCCGTTTCCGGGGCACCCGGGCGGCGGCGGACCGGTAGGCGGTCCCGACGGCCTGGCCGCCGACGGCGCTCGCATGGCCGGCGCCGCCGGCGTCGCGGCGGTCGTCCGCGCGCTCACCGTGGTCGGCGAGCTGCGCCGAGGACGGTGGCTGGAAAACCAGGCCGCGATGCTCGGCGACCTGGTCGCCGGCCGTCGCCGAAAGGCTGGCCTGCTGGTATGAGCCGAAGCCAGACATCGCCGACGCCGGACCGGGCCGGCCTGCTCACCGCCTTGGGCGTCCCGGTCGACGCGGAACTGCTCGAGCGTTCCCTCACCCACCGCTCGTACGCGTACGAGAACGGCGGCCTGCCCACCAACGAGCGCTTGGAGTTCCTGGGCGACTCGGTGCTGAGCCTCGTCGTGACGACCGAGCTCTACCAGCGCCATCCCGATCTGCCCGAAGGGCAGCTGGCCAAGCAGCGCGCGTCCGTCGTCAACCAGCGGGCGCTGGCCGACGTCGCCCGCTCGCTCGGCTCGGACGGGGTGGGCCCCTACCTGCTGCTCGGCCGGGGCGAGGACACCACCGGCGGGCGGGACAAGCCCAGCATCCTGGCCGACACGCTTGAGGCGATCATCGGGGCGATCTACCTGTCGTCGGGGCTGGATGTCGCGGGGACGTTCATCCACCGCGAGTTCGACCCGCTCCTCGACATCGCCGCGGACCGCGGCGCCGGGCTGGACTGGAAGACCTCGCTGCAGGAACGCAGCGCCGCTCTCTCGCTCGGGCCGCCCGAGTACACCGTCGAGCAGTTCGGGCCCGACCATGCCAAGCGGTTCGTCGCTCGGGCCGTGGTGGCGGGCGAGGTGCTCGGCGAAGGCCGGGGCGGCAGCAAGAAGGAGGCCGAGCAGCACGCGGCCGCGCAGGCCTTCGCGACCCTTGAGGCGCGGGGCGAGGACGCGAGCGACACCGCCGCGGCCGGCGGCGCGCCCGCCGGCGGCGACGGCGCGGTCGGCGGCGTCAGCGCGGTCGGCGGCGTCAGCGCGAACGGAGCCGGCGACCATGCGGTCGGCGAGAGCGCTGTGAGCGGCGAGGGCGTGAGCGGAGACGGGGTGGCCGCGGTCGCGAGCGCGCGGGAGACGCCGCTCCTCGACCTTCACGGCCCGGGCGCCTCGGCGGGCGTCGCCGCCACCGGCGCGAGCCCGCTTACCGCACCCACCACGGTGTCCGTCGCCGGTTCTGGACCGGTTGGCGCGCCGGCCTCCCCGGCGGGCCTCGCCCCGGCCGCCGAGGCGGCGGCCGAGCCGGTGACGCCGGCCGACGCGGCGGGCGGCTGAACCGGCTTCATGCCTGAGCTCCCCGAGGTGGAGGTCGTCCGGCGGGGTCTGGAGCGCGGGGTGGCCGGCAGGACCATCGCCACCGTGACCGTCTCGCACGACCGCGCGGTGCGCCGTCACCTGGCCGGCGCCGGCGACTTCGAGGCGGTCCTGCGCGGGCGGACCATCGCCGCCGTGCGCCGGCGCGGCAAGTACCTGTGGTTCGACCTGGCCGGCCGGGACCTCCTCACCCACGACCGCGCCCCCCACGACCTCCCCACCCACGACGGCGCCTCCCATCACGGCGCCACCGTGGGTACCGCGCTGCTCGGGCACCTCGGAATGAGCGGGCAACTCCTGGTCGTCTCACCGGTCAAGGAGCCCGAGAAGCATCTGCGGGTCCGGATCCTGTTCACCGACGGCGGCCGCGAGCTGCGCTTCGTCGACCAGCGCACCTTCGGCGGGCTGGCCGTCGTGCCCACCGTCGGCGAACTGCCGGCGCCGATAGCGCACATCGCCCGTGACCCGCTCGACAGCGACTTCGACGACGACGCCTTCGTCGCCGCGCTGCGCCGGCGCCGGACCGGGGTGAAACGGGCACTGCTCGACCAGACGCTGGTCAGCGGGATCGGCAACATCTATGCGGACGAGTCACTGTGGCGGGCGGGCGTCCACTACGCCCGGCCGACCGAGACGCTGCCGGCCTCGACCGCCCGCGCCCTGCTGGCCGAGGCCCGGGCGGTCATGACCGACGCGCTGGCCGCCGGCGGCACCTCCTTCGACTCGTTGTACGTCTCGGTCAACGGTGAGAGCGGGCTGTTCGACCGGTCACTGAACGTCTACGGGCGGGCCGGGCAGCCATGCGTTCGCTGCGAGACGGTGATCGTACGGGACGCCTTCATGAACCGCTCCAGTTTCACCTGCCCCGGCTGCCAGCCCAGGCCGCGTCGCGCTCGCTGGTGACAACCAGCCCGCGAACCGGACATCCCGTCGGCCGCGACGCCCGCTTGTCCACAGGTGCGGCGCCAGCGGCTGGATCACGCGCCCTGGTCGAACCTACGGTCGATCCCAGTCGGCGCCTGACGCGCCCAGGGAAAAAGCGAGGTGATGTCAGATGGAATCCGACGCCCTGCTCAGCCGGGTCCGCAAGCTGCTGGCCATGGCCGAGGCCGAGGAGCTGTCCGAACAGGCCCGGCTCTCGTACAACGCGAAGGCGGCCGACCTGATCGCCCGCTACGGGATCGACCAGGCCCTGCTGGCCGAACGGGACGGTCGGCGGGCCGACGCGGCCGACCTGTCGATCGATCTCGAGGCGCCCTACGCTCGGGACAAGCTGGACCTGCTGGCCACGGTGGCGGTCGCCCTCGGCTGCCGGGTCGTCCGGACGACGGTGCCCCGCCCGGGCGGCGTGGTCGGTCAGCGGGCCCACCTGTTCGGGATGACGCCCGACCTCGACCGGACTCAGATCCTGTTCACGTCGTTGCTGGTCCAGCAGGCGCTCGGGCTGGCCGCCGCGGCGGTGCCGCGCGGTGAGGACGCCCGGGCGTTTCGACGATCGTGGATGGCCGGGTTCGCCATGGCGATCGGCGCCCGACTGCGCGCGGCCGAGGCCCGGGCGCGAGCCGAGTACCGCTCGCCCACCGGGAGCGGCGGGCGGGCGGTCGAACTCGTACTGGCCGACCGTTCGGCGCTGGTCGAGGCGCATCTGGCCACGGTCTATCCGCGGCTGCGCTCGAGTCCGCCCCGTCGGCTGTCCGGCTCGGGTGTGGCCGAGGGTGAACTGGCCGGGCGGCGAGCCGACATCGGGACCGGCAGGGTCGGCTCGCCGCGACGCGGGGCGCTCGGCCCGAGTCGGTAGGAACCGCTCGGGCCGTCTACCCGGACGTCAGAGCTTGCCGCCCGGGATGTTGGGAACAGCGGTCTGGGTTGGGCCGGCGGTGCGAGGCGGGGCGTAACCGGGGCCGATCACCGTGCTGGACGGGACCGGGACCGGCGTCGCCCGAAGCTGACCTTCAGTGCTCGCGTGCGGGACGGGGGTGACCCCGCCGTCCTGCGAGATCTGCTGGCCGCAGCCGACAAGGGCAAAGATCGCGGTCGCCGTCGCGGTCGCGGCGAGCGCAACACTGGCGCGGCCGCGCGGCCGCCGGACCGGGCGCCGCGTGCTGGGGAGGGCTGAGGTCTTCACGATGGTCGGTACCCTACCGTCTCGGCGTCGTCGCCTTCACGCGATGGCGACGCCGGTCACGGGAGGAGAACGCGCATGTGCCCGCACGAAGAGCCGATCCCGGGCTCGGGTGCTCCGCCTTCCTCTACCGACGACAACCAGGAGATCGTTCGTTTGACAATTGTTGTCACGGGGGAGGTTCAGAAGGTCGGCTTTCGGGATTACGTCCGGACTCGGGGTCGGCGCATGGGCCTCGTGGGGACAGCGACGAACCTCACGGACGGCCGGGTCGAGATCGTCGCCGAGGGCCCGCGCGCGGCGTGCGGGGATCTGCTGGGGCTCGTGCGCTCCGGGCATACCCCCGGTCATACCGTGGCGGTCAGTGAGCGCTGGTCAGCGGCCCTCGGCGGCATGTCGCGATTCACCCGGCACTGAGGTTTTCCCGTCCGTCGTCGGGTGGTCACAAGGCTGTCCCCATCTCGACAAATGGCCGACATGAACGCTGGCCGTATGCCATCGTCTTGACTTTCGGTGACCCGACGTGCGATGATGAGGTCATTGTTTGGCGCGTCCTGCGCCCCCGCGTGGCCGGCCTCGAGCGAAGGCGCCTGCAGGGGCACGCGCTTCCATACCTGTAAGGTCACTCATCGTGGAGGACCACAATCATGGCGAAGGCCCTCTTCGGCCACGTCGGCTCTGGCAATGACCTCCGACTTTCCCTCGAAGTACGCCGTCTGCGTGCCCGCGTAGCCGAGCTCGAGACGGAGCTGGCCCGGGCCCGCGCCGTCAACGATGCGCTGGTGGGCAGGGTTGACGTCGATGACGATCTTCGTGTGCTCCAGGCTGAGCCGGCGCTGACCTGACGCTGGTAGGCGGAAGTGTGAGGGACGTCTCCCTGGCCGGGAGGCGTCCCTTCCAGCGTCGGCCGCCAATCTCATTGTGGTAATTACGCCGACTCTTCCTCGCCGCGCTTCTCAGCGGACTCTCATCGACCGGTCCGTGGGTCGCGCCGGGCCGTCGGATGCCGGCCCGGGAGCGGCGCGCCCGTGTCGTTGTCGACGGCGTCGCGCGGACGGCGCCGTTCCGTTTCGGGTGTTCCCGGGCCGCGTGTTCCGCCCGTGAACGGGCGCGGGTGAAACGGGCGGCGGTCGACGGGTAGTCGAGAACGGCTCCGGCTCCCCGCCGGGTCAGGTGAACCGGGGCACCGCGTGAACGCGGGCGCCAGGAACTCCGGCGGGCGACACACGGCCGGACCGGTCGGCGATCTCCCGTCCGGACCCGCATAGGGTGGACGTATGCGTCCCGTCCCCAGTCCCTGCGTCCCTTCCCGGAGACCGTGTACCTCAAAAGCCTGACACTGCGCGGCTTCAAGTCGTTCGCCAGCTCGACGACGCTCCACCTCGAGCCGGGGATCACCTGTGTCGTCGGGCCGAACGGATCGGGTAAGAGCAACGTCGTCGACGCGATGGCCTGGGTGCTCGGCGAGCAGGGCGCGAAGTCGCTGCGCGGCGGAACGATGTCGGACGTCATCTTCGCCGGAACCCCCTCCCGTCCCGCGCTCGGCCGGGCCGAGGTCCTGCTGACGATTGACAACAGCGACGGCGCCCTCCCGATCGAGTACACCGAGGTGACCGTCGGCCGGCTGATGTTCCGGGACGGCGCCAGTGAATACACGATCAATGGCAGTCCGTGCCGGCTCCTCGACATTCAGGAGCTGATGAGCGACTCCGGCATCGGTCGCGAACTCCACGTCATAGTCGGGCAGGGTCAGCTGGACGCGGTGCTGCACGCCCGCCCCGAGGAGCGGCGCGCCTTCATCGAGGAGGCCGCCGGCGTCCTCAAACACCGCAAACGCAAAGAAAAGGCGCTGCGCAAGCTCGAGGCCATGGCGGCCAACCTGACCCGGTTGACCGATCTGTCCGCCGAGCTGCGCCGCCAGCTCGGCCCGCTCGGGCGCCAGGCCGAGATCGCCCGCAAGGCCGGCGCCATCCAGGCCGCGCTGCGCGACTCCCGCCTGCGCCTGCTGGCCGACGACCTGGTCACCGCCCGAAGCGAGCGGGAGACCGACGTCCGCGACTCCGAAGCGTTACGGGCCCGGCTGGCGACCGTCGAGGCGTCGCTGCTTGCGGCCCGGGAGACCGAGGCCTCCGTCGAGGCGGAACTCGCCGCCGCGGCGCCGGCGGCGGCCGCCGCCACCGAGGTCTGGCACTCGCTGATCTCGCTGCGCGAGCGGCTGCGCGGCACCCAGTCGGTCGCGGCCGAGCGGCTCCGGCTGCTGCGCTCCGACGCCCCGGCCGACGCGCCGGGCCGCGACCCCGACGAGCTCGAGCGCGAGGCCGCCGTCGTCCGGGAGCGGGAGGCGGCCCTGGGGGAGCGGATCGAGGTCGAGCAGGAGGCGCTGGCCGAGGTCAGCGCCCGCCGGGCGGCCCGGGAGGCGGAGCTCGCGGCCGAGGAGTCCGCCCTGCTGCGCGCGGCCCGCGACGCCGCCGACCGGCGCGAGACCCTGGCCCGCCTGGCCGGGTCGGTCGAGGCGGCCCGCTCCCGCGCCGCCGGCGCCGAAGCCGAGATCACCCGGATCTCCGAGTCCCTGGCGGCGGCGACCGAACGCGGTGGCCAGGACGACGACGCGCGGATCGCGCTGTCGTCCGAGCTGGCCGGCGCCGAAGCCAGCCGCCGCGAGTACGCCGATCGCCACACCGAGGCCGTCGCAGTCCACGCCGCCGTCGCCGAGCGCCTGGAGGCGCTGCGGGCCACCGAGCGGGCGGCCGAGCGCGACCGGGCCTCCAGCGCCGCCCGGCGGGAGGCCCTGGCGCTGTCGCTGTCCCCGCGCGACGGCGCCGCCGCGCTGCTGGCTGTGGCCGAGGGCACCTGGACCGGCGCCCGCCCGGACGAGCAGACCGGCCTGGACGGCGCCGGGCTCACAGGCAGGGCGGCGAAGAAGGCCCGCCGCGACGCGCGCCGGCGCGATACGCCCGGCAACGGCGCCACCGGGGTCGGGGCAGGGGCCGGAACCGGGACAGGGGCCGCAACCGGGACAGGCGCCCGAACCGAGACAGGGGTCGGGACCGGGACAGAGACAGGCGCCGCCCAGGCGGCCGGGCCCGAGCCGGACGTCCCGCCGCCGACCGGCGTGCTCGGCCGCTTCGCCCGCCTCGTCTCGGTCCACCCCGGCTACGAGGCGGCGCTGGCGGCCATCCTCGGCCCGGCGGCCGACGCGGTCGCCGTGCGCGGGATCGACGAGCTCGCACCGGCCATCCGCTGGCTGCGCGCGGTCGACGAGGGCCGGGCCCACCTTGTCCCCGCGACATCGGATCCCGCGACATCGGACCCCGCATCCCGGCCCGGCGACCGGCCGCCAGCCCACCACGACCCGCTCGACGATCTCGCCCCGGCCGACCGGGCCGCCCTGCGGGCCGCCGCCGACATGGTGGCTATAAAGGACCCGGCCCTGGCCGGCGCCGTGGCCGGGATGCTGGCCGGCACCGTCGTCGTGGCCGATCTCGACGCCGCCGTCGCGGTCGTCACCGCGCACCCGGCCCTGCGGGCGGTCACCCGCTCCGGCGACCTGATCTCCTCGACCGTCGCGACCGGCGGCGGGACGCGGGCGCCGTCCCTGATCGAGCTGCGCGCCGCCGACGCCGAGGCCGAGGCGGCGATGGACGAGGCGGCCGCCCGGGCCGCCGCCGCCCGGGAGGCGATGGAAGCCGCCCGCGTCGAGCTGGACCGGGCCCGGGGCAGCGTCGACGCGGCCCTGGCCGGCCGGCACTCCGCCGACGCCCGCCACCGGGCGCTGGCCGACCAGCTGGCCCTCATGGAGCGGACCCTGCGCTCCTCCGCCGGCGAGACCGAGCGCCTCACCCGGGCCCGGGAACGCGCCGAGAGCGCCCGCGACCAGGCCTTCGGCGCGCTCGCCGAGCTCGAGTCGCGGCTGGCCGCCGCCGAGGTCGTCCCGGCCGACTCCGAGCGCTCCCCGGCTGACCGCGACCGCCTGGCCGGCGAGGTGGCCGCCATCCGGGCTCGCGAGGTCGAGGCCCGCCTGGCCGTCCGCACCAGCGAGGAACGCTCCCGGGCGCTGGCCGGCCGGGCCGACGCGCTGATCCGCTCGGCCGCGTCCGAACGCGCTGCCCGGGCCGCGCGCGCCGCCCGGGCGGCGGCCCGCGAACGAGCCGCCGCGACCGCCGAGATCGTCTCGGCGGTCGCCGCCGCGGCGCTGGAGCGGATGGAGACCTCGCTCGCCGCCGCCGACGACGCCCGCGCCGAGGCCAGCGCCCGCCGCGCGGCCAGCGAGAACGCTCTGCGGGCGGCACGCGAGCAGGCCCGCTCCCTCGACGGCGCGCTGGCCGGCCTGCGCGACACCGAGCACCGGGAGTCCCTGGCCCGGGCCGAGCGGCGCCTGCGGGTCGAGGCGCTGGAGGCCAAGACCGTCGAGGACTTCTCGGTCACCCCGGACGAACTGGTCGCCGAGTACGGCCCGCACCTGCCGGTGCCCTCCGACGAGGCCGACGGGGCGAGCGTGCCCTTCGACCGGGCCGAACAGGAGGCGCGGGCGGCCACGGCGGAGAAACGCCTGGCCCGGCTGGGCAAGGTCAACCCGCTCGCGCTCGAGGAGTTCGAGGCCCTCCAGGAGCGGGCTGCCTTCCTGGCCAGCCAGCTCGACGACATCAAGGCCACCCGCCGGGACCTGCTGCTGGTCGTCGAGGAGGTCGACGATCGGGTCCGGGAGGTGTTCCGGACCGCCTTCGCCGACACCGCGCGGGAGTTCGAGACGGTCTTCGCGACCCTGTTCCCCGGCGGCGAGGGCCGGCTGGTGCTGACCGAGCCGGACGACATGCTCACCACCGGCATCGAGGTCGAGGCCCGCCCGCCCGGCAAGAAGGTCAAGCGGCTGTCGCTGCTGTCCGGTGGCGAGCGGTCGCTGACCGCCATCGCCCTGCTGGTGGCGATCTTCCGGGCCCGCCCGTCGCCGTTCTACGTGCTGGACGAGGTCGAGGCGGCGCTGGACGACCGCAACCTGGGCCGCCTGCTGGAGGCGCTGACCGGGCTGCGGGACCGGTCCCAACTGATCATCATCACCCACCAGAAGCGGACGATGGAGATCGCGGACGCCCTGTACGGGGTGTCGATGCGCGGTGACGGTGTGACGACTGTGATCAGCCAGCGGCTGCGGGAGACCCTCGCCTCCTGATACCGGGGCCGGCCCCGCACCCGAAGCGACCGGGAGAATGGGCGGAGCCCCCGGTCGCGGAGGGCGGCAGGTTAGCCCCGCTGCGGGCGGTGGACACCGGCGTGGTGCCAGGTTCCGGTCCAGTCTGACAGGATCGGCCGGGTGGAGCTCGTGATTCTCATCGTCGTCATCGCCGTCGTCCTGGTCGTCGCGGCCGGCGGGCTGGTGGCCAGCACCCGCCGCCGCGGGCCGTCGCGCCCGCCCGAGCCCGGCCGTGACTACACGCCCGGTGTCGGCGACGACGCCGAACCCCCGCGCGATCAGCCGCGGCGCTCGACGGCGACCGTCGAACTGCCCGAACCGGCGGCGCCGCCCGCCGGCGAGGCCTCGACCGGGACGATCCCCGCGCCGGCGGCACCCCCGACCCCGCCGGGCGCGCCGGCCATCCCGGAACCCGAGGTACCGCCCGCGCCGGAGCGCGAGGTGCCGGCCTCGCCCATCGGCCGGCTGGCCCGGCTGCGCTCCCGGCTGGCCCGCTCCCACAACAGCCTTGGGCGCGGCCTGCTGATGCTCCTGTCCGGCGACCACCTCGACGACGAGGTATGGGAGGACGTCGAGGCGACCCTGCTCGCCGCCGACGTCGGCGTCGTCCCGACCGGGGAGCTGGTCGAGTCGCTGCGCACCCGGGTTCGGGTGCTGGGCGCGCGCACCGAGGACGACGTCCGCGACCTGCTGCGCGACGAACTGCTGGCCCAGATCGGCACCAGCACCGACCGGCGGCTGACGACGTCGGTCGAGGGCCGCCCGGCCGTTCTGCTCGTGGTCGGGGTCAACGGCACCGGCAAGACGACGACCTGTGGGAAGATCGGCCGTCTCCTGGTCGCCGAGGGGCGCACGGTCGTGCTCGGGGCGGCCGACACGTTCCGGGCGGCGGCGGCGGACCAGCTGGAGACGTGGGGCTCGCGGGTCGGCGCCCGTACCGTGCGCGGGCCCGAAGGGGGCGATCCCGCCTCGGTCGCCTTCGACGCGGTGAAGGTCGGCATCGAGACCGGGGCCGACACCGTGGTGATCGACACCGCCGGGCGGCTGCACACGAAGGTCGGCCTGATGGACGAGCTTTCCAAGATCAAGCGAGTCGTCCTCAAGCAGGCCCCGGTGGACGAGGTCATCCTGGTGCTCGACGCGACGACCGGGCAGAACGCGCTCGCGCAGGCCCGGGTCTTCACCGAGGCGGTGGAGATCACCGGAGTGGCTCTGACCAAGCTCGACGGGACGGCCAAGGGCGGCATCGTCATCGCCGTCCAGCGGGAGCTCGGCGTCCCGGTCAAGCTGGTCGGCCTGGGGGAGGGGCCGGACGACCTGGCGCCCTTCGAGCCCGAGGCCTTCGTCGACGCGCTCCTGCTGGACTAGCGCCGCCCACTGCACCCCTCACGCCAGCGCGTAACCGCCAGTCACGGTCGATCAATCGATAGCCGATCAGTTACCTTGAGCTGGCCAGTTACCTTGCTGATACCACCCCCCGACCACGGGTTAGGCAAATGGCCCTCTTCCATTCTGGCCGACCCGGACCTACAGTCATTACTCGTGATCTGGCCCACCTCCCTTCGGGTGGGACGGAAAGCGCCCGACGAGGTGTACCTGCCTTCCTCAACGCAGCGGGCGGAGATCGCGGACGGGACTACCGCGGGTCTTCGTGCGGGCACGCCTCGTCGGGATGCGGAGTCGTCGGGATGCGGAGTGGTTTGGATGCGGAGTCGTTGGGATGCGGAGTCCGCCGCCACGGGCAGCGGCCGTACCTTTGTCCCATAACCCCAGCTCAGCAGGCATTTCCGGGGCCTTCTCCACCTGGTGTCCCGAGGCGGGCGGGTGTCGGGCGATCGCGGGGGCCCACCACGGGCGCTGGCCCACGCAACCGGCATCCCGACCGCTGTCCCCACGGTCGTCGCCACCCGACCCACCAGCCTCCGGGCGGACGCCGCGCTTTCGCCCGCCGTTAGCCGGGCCGGCGCGGATCGGTGTCCATCTGACCCGATGAACCGCCGGAATTCGGGGTGGGTGTTCCCTGCGTCATTCGGTCATCTCGGCCAGCCTTCTTCGGGTCCGTCCCTTCCTGGCCGGTCACCGGCGGGCGCGATTCAACGGCGCTCTCCGCCGCTCTCCGCCGCTCTCCGCCGGGGCGCCTTCGCCGCGCCCGAGACCGCGGCGGGCCGGGCCGGGCCGGGGTGCCGGCCGGTGAGGTGTGACGGAACCGCTCGGCGCGGGAGAGGGCTGCGTACCCTAGAGCCGGCGAGGTGTCACCGATCTCGCCTCACCGCCGATCTCGGAGTGTGCTCGTGTTCGACACCCTGTCCAGCCGGCTCGACAAGGTCTTCTCGTCGCTGCGCGGGAAGGGGCGGCTGTCCGATGCCGACATCGACGCGACTGCCCGGGAGATCAGGGTGGCGCTGCTGGAGGCCGACGTCGCGCTGCCGGCCGTGCGGGCCTTCATCGCCGCCGTCAAGTCGCGGGCCAAGGGCTCCGAGGTCTCGGCCTCCCTCAACCCGGCGCAGCAGGTTATCAAGATCGTCAACGAGGAGCTGATCGGCATCCTCGGCGGCCGCACCGCGCAGCTGCGTTTCGCCAAGAGCCCGCCGACGGTAATCATGCTCGCCGGCCTGCAGGGCACCGGCAAGACGACGCTGGCCGGGAAGCTCGGCCGGTGGCTGTCCGGTGCCGGGCACACCCCGCTGCTGGTCGCGGCCGACCTCCAGCGCCCGAACGCGGTCAACCAGCTCCAGGTCGTCGGACAGCGGGCCGGCGTCGACGTGTTCGCGCCCGAGCCGGGCAACGGCGTCGGCGACCCGGTGGCGGTCGCCCGGGACGCCGTCGCGCACGCCCGCCGCACCCTGCACGACGTGATCGTGGTCGACACCGCCGGGCGCCTGGGCATCGACGAGGAACTCATGCGGCAGGCGGCCGACATCCGCGACGCCGTGTCGCCGGACGAGATCCTGTTCGTGGTCGATGCCATGATCGGCCAGGACGCGGTGACCACCGCCCAGGCCTTCGCCGACGGCGTCGGCTTCAGCGGCGTCGTGCTGACCAAGCTCGACGGCGACGCCCGCGGTGGCGCCGCCCTGTCGGTGGCGCACCTGACCGGCAAGCCGATCTACTTCGCCTCCACCGGCGAGTCGCTCGACGACTTCGACGTCTTCCACCCCGAGCGGATGGCCTCGCGAATCCTCGGCATGGGCGACGTCCTCACCCTGATCGAGCAGGCCGAGCGGGCGTTCGAGGCCGAGCAGGCCGAGAAGATGGCCGCGAAGATGGCCACGGCCGAGTTCACCCTCTCGGACTTCCTCGACCAGATGCTGGCCATCCGCAAGATGGGCCCGATCGGCAACCTGCTCGGGATGCTGCCCGGCATGGGGCAGATGAAGGAGCAGATCTCCCAGATCGACGACCGCGACGTCGACCGGGTGATGGCGATCATCCGCTCGATGACGCCGGCCGAGCGGGACGACCCGCGCATCCTGCAGGCCTCGCGCAAGGCCCGGATCGCCCGCGGCTCCGGCGTCTCGGTGACCGAGGTCAACCAGCTCCTCGACCGGTTCGAGCAGGCCCGCAAGGTCATGAAGAAGATGGCCGGCGGCGCCGGCCTGACGCCCGGCATGCAGCGGGCCAAGGCGTCGGCCGCCCGCAAGGCGAACAAGAAGGGCAAGGGCGCCAACCGCAAGGGCAACCCCGCGGCGCGGGCGGCCGAGGCCCGCGCGGCCGAGCAGGCCCGCCGGACCGGGAAGGGCGGCCCGGCTGGACTGCCCGACGGACTGCCCGACGGACTGCCGGACGGCCTGCCCGAGGGCCTGCCCGAGGGCATGCCCGACCTGTCGTCGCTGCTGGGGCAGGGCGGTTTCCCGCCGCCCGGCGGCGGCCGCCGCCGCTGAGGCGCGGCGCTCGAAGCCCGTCCGGCCCGCCTGTCAAGGCGGCACCCGGACGCGCGATCGGGCCGGCCCGCGCACCTTCGCCGCCGCGTCTGGCAAACTGTGGGTGACGCACCTGTGCTTCGCGGCTGGCGACGGGTGGCGAGCCCTCTACCTCGCCCCGGCGCGCACCACGATCCCGCGGCCGGCGCGCGCGTACCCACCGCGCGCTCACCGGCGGTCCCAACGCATGTCTGGAGCAGCTCGACCCCGTGGCAACCAAGATCAAGCTTCAGCGGCTCGGCAAGATGCGTGAGCCGCACTACCGGATCGTCATCGCCGACTCCCGCACCAAGCGGGACGGCCGGTTCATCGAAGCCGTCGGCCAGTACCATCCGAAGTCGGACCCGAGCGTCATCGTGGTCGACGGCGACCGGGTGGCGCACTGGCTGAGCGTCGGTGCCCAGCCGACCGAGCCCGTCCTGGCGATCCTCAAGGTCACCGGTGACTGGCAGAAGTTCAAGGGACTGCCCGCTCCCCCGCCGATGAAGGTCGCGGAGCCGAAGCGCGACAAGCGCGAGGTCTTCCAGGAGGCGGCCCGCGCCTCGGCCGGGATCAGCGACAAGCCGGCCACCACCCCGAAGAAGGCCCGCAAGGCCGACGCCGAGACGGCCGACGCCGACGCGACCGCGACGGCGGGGGAGTAGGTGCTCCAGGCCGCGCTTGAGCACCTCGTCAAGGGCATTGTCGACCACCCGGAGGACGTCCGGGTGGACATGCTCTCCGGCCGGCGTGGCCGGACGCTCGCCGTCCACGTGCACCCGGACGACCTGGGCAAGGTGATCGGCCGCGGCGGGCGCACGGCGCGCGCGCTGCGGACGGTCATGGTCGGCGTCGGCGGTCGTGGCGTGCGGGTCGACGTCGTCGACGTCGACCGCGTGTGAACAAGACAGCCTCGCTGATGCCCGCCCGGCCGGACAACGGCGCGCCGGATGGCCCTCCGGACGGCGGCGACGCGGTCGACACGATCGTCGTCGGCCGGCTGGGCCGCCCGCACGGGGTGCGCGGGGATGTCACCGTCGACGTGCGGACCGACGTCCCCGAACGGCGGTTCGCGCCTGGCGCTCGGCTGCGCACCGACCGCCCGGGCGGCGCGGGGCTGGTCGTGTCGGCCGCCCGCTGGCACGCCGGCACGCTGCTGGTCCACTTCGAGGGCGTCGACGACCGCACGGCGGCCGAGACGCTGCGCGGTCTGACGGTCGCCATCGACGCGGCCGACGCCGGGGACCCGGATGACGCCGAGTCCGACGCCGACGGCGCGGCTGGCGAGATGTACTGGGACCGTGATCTCGTCGGTCTGCGTGCCTCGACCGTCGGTGGTGAGGCCGTCGGAGTCGTGGCCGACGTCGTGCACACCCCGGCCGGGGAGCTGCTGGCCATCGAGCGGCCAGACGGCCGCGAGGTGCTCGTCCCGTTCGTGCGCGACATCGTCCCCGTCGTCGAACCGGCCCAGGGCCGGCTCGTCATCGACCCGCCGGACGGACTGCTCGAGCTGGGTACACCCGGGCACTGAGACAGCCAGGCACCGGACTGCCGGCACCGGACTGCCGGCGCCGGAACCGCTGTCCCAGAACCGCTGTCCCAGAACCGCTGTCCCAGAACTGCTGGCCCAGAACTGCTGGCAGCGAACAAGTTCGGCGCTTGCGGCGGCCGGTCCATCAGGTATCGGTCAACGAGGTATACGTGCGTATCGACATTGTCACGATTTTTCCGGACTACCTGCACCCGCTTGACCTCTCTCTGGTCGGGCGGGCGCGGGCGGCCGGGCGCCTCGACGTCCGCGTCCACGACCTGCGGCACTGGACGCGGGACGTGCACCGCACGGTCGACGACGCGCCGTATGGCGGCGGGCCGGGCATGGTCATGCGGCCGGAGCCGTGGTGGGCCGCCCTGGAGGAGATCACCGGCGGACCCGCTCCGCGGCCGGCGGCCGGCGCCGCGACGGCCCCCGCGGCGGCCGGGGTGGGCGGGGCCGGTTCCCCGGGCACTCCCGGTTCCCCGGGCACTCCCGGCTCGGCCACCGGACCCGAACCCGGACCCGGCCGACCGCGGATCATCGTGCCCACCCCGGCCGGCCGCCCGCTGACCCAGGGCTACGCGGCCGACCTGGCCGGCGAGGACTGGCTGCTGTTCTGCTGCGGGCGCTACGAGGGCATCGACGGCCGGGTCGCCCAGGCCTGGGCCGACGACGAGATCTCGATCGGCGACTACGTCCTGGCCGGCGGCGAGGTCGCCAGCCTGGTGATCGTCGAGGCGGTCACCCGCCTGCTGCCCGGGGTGGTCGGCAACGCCGAGTCGGTGAGCGACGACTCCTTCGCCCACGGGCTGCTGGAGGCGCCGGCCTACACCCGCCCGCCGGTCTTCCAGGGCCGGGCAGTGCCGGCCGTCCTGCTCTCGGGTAACCACGGCGATATCGCCCGCTGGCGCCACCGCGAGAGTTTGCTGCGCACGGCGGCCCGCCGGCCCGAACTGCTGGACGGGCTGGAGCTGGCCGACGACGACCGTCGCCTGCTCGCCGAATCGGCCGCGGGGGGCGCCGGATCGGCCGCGGGGGACCGCGGCTCGGCCGCCGCGGATACGGTGGAGCGACCGGCCGCCTACCGCGACGTTTCGTCGGGGTAGGATGGCCTGACCCTCGCTGCTCGGTTCGAGGACGCAACACCGTGGTGGACCCGCCGCTGAACTACGCGGCACCGTTCACCCCGGTGCCAGCGGCCTCTCGACGGCGGGTGTCCCGAGCGCTGGCCGCCGGATCATGCCCGCTCACGCGGGAGCGTGCTCCGCGTGGACCATGCCGCCAGGACCTGTACGACGCCGCGCGGGCACGCGCCCCGCGGCCAGCCCCGCACCATGATCTTGCTCCACGTTCCCGCACCACGCCCGAGCACCTCAGCGAGAAAGCGACTGCCATGCACACCCTGGACAGCCTCGACGCCGTGTCGATGCGGACCGACGTTCCGGAGTTCTGGCCGGGCGACACGCTGAAGGTGCACGTCCGGGTGGTGGAGGGTAACCGCCAGCGGATCCAGGTCTTCCAGGGTGTGGTCATCCGGCGCCAGAACGGCGGCATCCGCGAGACGTTCACCGTTCGCAAGGTGAGCTTCGGCGTCGGGGTCGAGCGGACCTTCCCCGTCCACAGCCCGATCGTCTCGAAGATCGAGGTCGTCACCCGGGGTGATGTCCGCCGGGCGAAGCTCTACTACCTGCGTGACCTGCGAGGCAAGGCCGCCAAGATCAAGGAAAAGCGGTAGTCGTCGGCCTCAGTCGGTCGACCGGTGTTTCTCCGCCGCGAGGTGTCTTCCGCGCGGCGAGCCGCTTGTGCCGCGGATAGGCTGAGCCAGGCGACGCGACGGCGCGCCCCGGTCACGATCCGCCAGCGTGGCGCGTCGAACAGGCCGCGCCTCGCCGGGGCGCGGTCAGTCCCGCCCGTGGATGTCCGTGAATGGTGAGGTGACGCGGTGAGCAGAGCCGACCAGAACTCGGGCGGGGGCGACGGCGGGCTCGTGCATTCGCCCGGGCCGGATCCCGACTATCCGGAGGCGGACTTCCCGGGCCCCGGGTACGAGGGGCCGGCGGGGCCGTCCCTGTCGAAGCCGGCACGCTCCCGGTCCGCGCGCTCGCGCGCCGCGCAGCCCCGGTCCCACAGCCAGTCACGGGCGAACGGCCAGCCCCGGTCGGCTGGCCAGTTTCGGTCAGCCGGGCAGTCCCGGTCGGCCGGCGAAACCCGGTCGGACGGGCAGCCCCAGCCGGGTCAGGACCGGCCCGGCCCGGGTCGAACGCAGCCGGGACGCCCCGGCAACCCCGGGCCCGACCCACACAACGCGGCGGACCCGGGCGGCCCGGAGCAGGCCGGTGAGGCGGCCGGCCCCCCGACCGGTCAGACGCGCCTGGAGCGGCGCCGACGGCTGCGGCGGCAGAAGCGCACGTCGTTCCTGCGCGAGTTCCCCGTCCTGATCATCATCGCCTTCCTGCTCGCGCTGCTCATCAAGACGTTCTTCGTCGAGGCGTTCTGGATCCCGAGCGCGTCGATGGAGCGGACGCTGCTCATCAACGACCGGGTACTGGTCAACAAGCTGGTCTACGACTTCCGCGACCCGCGCAAGGGCGACATCGTCGTGTTCAACGGCGATGGGACGGGCTTCCAGAACTCCGAGGTGCCGGTCGCGCCGCCGAGCAACTTCGTGGCCCGGATCCTGCGGGACATCTCCAGCGGGCTGGGGCTGGGCGCGCCGAACGAGAACGACTTCATCAAGCGGGTCATCGCGACCGGTGGCGACACGGTCCAGTGCTGCGACGCGAAGAGCCGGATCATGGTCAACGGCACGGCGATCAACGAGCCGTACCTGTTCGAGGACAACGCGAGCAAGTTCGGGCCGGTCACCGTGCCCAAGGGCGACCTGTGGGTCATGGGTGACCACCGGGGCGATTCTGAGGACTCCCGGTTCAACGGGCCGATTCCGGCGAGCAAGGTCGTCGGGCGGGCCTTCATTCGGGTGTGGCCGGTCAGTCGGGTCGGTCTGCTCACCCCGCCCAACATCTACCGGGCCGGGCCGCCGACCGTCGCCGGCGGTGCCCTGGCCGGCTGCGCGCTGTTGGTACCGGTGGCCGGTTTCCGCCGCCGACGGGCGGCACGGCGCGGCGCCCGGCCTGGACGCGGCGGCGGGGTTCGACTGACGGGCCAGCCGGGCCAGCCGGGCCAGCCGGGCCGGCCGGCCCCGCGGAGGGAAGGCGAGCCGGATGCCGACGGGCCGTGAACCGGCCTCCCTCGGCGCGCCGGCAAGCCCGGCCGCGCTGTGGCGCTACGAACGGGTGCTGTGGCGGCGTGGTTTCGGCCCGGTCGTCGGGGTGGACGAGGCCGGGCGCGGCGCCTGCGCCGGCCCGCTGGTCACCGCGGCCGTGGCCCTGCCGGCCCGGCCCTCAGCCCGGTTACGCGAGCTCGCCGACTCCAAGCTGCTCACCCCCGAGGCCCGCGAGCGGGTCTACGACCAGATCATGAAAGTCGCGCTGACCTGGTCGGCGGTGATCGTCGGCCCGGCCGAGCTGGACGCGACCGGGCTGCACCGGGCCAACATCGAGGCGATGCGCCGCGCGGTCGTGGCTATCCCGAGCCCGGTCGGCTATGTCCTGACCGACGGGTTTCCGGTGCCGGGAATGCCGGCTACCACGACCGCGATCATCAAGGGCGACCAGGTGTGCGCCAGCATCGCCGCCGCCTCGGTCGTGGCCAAGGTGACCAGGGATCGCATCATGACCGATCTGCACGAGCGGTATCCCGAGTACGATTTCGCCCAGCACAAGGGCTACGTCACCGCCGGGCACGCCGCGGCGCTGACCAGGTTCGGACCGAGCGACGTTCACCGCCTGTCATTCGTCAACGTCGCGCGAGCGCGCCGCGGCGGCCCGTCGCGGCTGGAGGACACTGAAGGCATGAGCGGCGTTGAGATGCGCGGCGTCCGCGGGCGCCGCCGGGACCGGGTCACGGAGAGTGCATGAGCGACGAAGATCTCGAGAAGTACGAGACCGAGCTGGAGCTCCAGCTCTACCGCGAGTACCGGGACGTGGTGGGCCTCTTCTCGTACGTGATCGAGACGGAGCGCCGGTTCTACCTGGCCAACGACTACCAGATCGAGGTCCGCGACGGCGCGGGCGAAGTGTTCTTCGAGCTGACTCTACGTGACGCGTGGGTGTGGGACATGTTCCGGCCTGCCCGATTCGTCAAAAATGTTCGAGTTGTCACGTTCAAGGACATCAATGTCGAGGAACTGACCAAGGCCGAGTTGTGACGTTCCCGCGGCCGTAGCGGCCGCCGCGACCGGTCATTTCGGTCGGTCTCCCCGTTCGGCCCGCGCGGGCGAACCTGTGGACAACTCCGGTTACCCGTCGTCGATGACCGGGCGGTCGCGGTGGTTGTCCACCGCTCGCCGGGATGATCCGGACGCCGTCCCCGCACCGGGGGAAGGTGCTCCCAGGGGCGCCGCCCGGGCGCCCGGTGGGGAGCACAACCGTGCGGGTATCCGATGCGCTCGGCCAGTTCGGCGAGCAGGTCGCGGCGCGCCATCTGGAGAGCGCCGGTCTGGTCATCCTCGACCGCAACTGGCGCTGCGCCACCGGTGAGCTGGACATCGTCGCCCGCGACGCCGGCTGCCTGGTCTTCTGCGAGGTGAAGACCCGCTCGTCGGGTGCCTTCGGCTCGCCGGCCGCCGCCGTCGGGCCGGCGAAGGCCGCCCGGATCCGCCGGCTCGCCGCCAGCTGGCTGGCCGCGCATCCCCAGGGCGGCTGCCCGGTGCGCTTCGACGTCGTCGCGGTCAGCCGGGCCGGTGGAGCCCTGAGCGTTGATCACCTACGGGCGGCGTTCTGATGGCGCTGGCCCGCGCGCTGGCGGTGGCCGTGATCGGGATCACCGGCCACCTGGTGGAGGTCGAGGCCGACCTGGCCAACGGCATACCCGCGCTCACCCTGGTCGGACTGCCCGACGCGGCGCTGCACGAGGCCCGCGACCGGATCCGGGCGGCCATCGTGAACGCGGGGGAGGCCTGGCCCAACCGGCGGATCACTGTCGGCCTGTTCCCGGCCACGCTGCCGAAGTCGGGCAGTGGGTTCGACGTGGCGCTGGCCGTCGCCGTGCTGGCGGCGGCGGGCGCCGTGCCGGCCGAGGCGGTCGCCTGTCGGGTGCTGATCGGTGAGCTGGCCCTGGACGGGCGGGTGCGCCCAGTACGCGGAGTGCTGCCGGCCGTCCTGGCCGCGGTGGCCGGCGGCACGTCCCGCGTCGTCGTGCCGGTGGCCAACGCCGCCGAGGCCGCGCTCGTACCGGGAGCCGAGGTCGAGGCGGTGGCCGACCTGGCCGCGCTCGTACGCCTGCTGCGCGGTGAACCGGCGGCCGACGCTTTGCCCGCCGCCGCGCCTGTCGCCACCGGATCGGCCGCCACCGGATCGGCCGTCACCGGATCGGCCGGCCCAGCCGGTTCGGCGCGCCTGGAGCTGGGCGACCTGGCCGACGTGGCCGGGCAGGCCCAGGGCCGGCTGGCGCTCGAGGTCGCCGCGGCCGGTGGCCACCACCTCTACATGGTCGGGCCGCCAGGCAGCGGCAAGACGATGCTGGCCGAGCGGCTGCCCGGTCTGCTGCCTCGGCTGGATGGCGACGCGGCCCTCGAGGTGACCGCGATCCACTCGGTGGCCGGGATCCTGCCACCGGACACCCCGCTCGTCGTCTGGCCGCCCTACCGCGCGCCGCACCACACCGCGACGCCCGCGGCGCTCGTCGGGGCCGGCTCGACCGTGCTGAGACCGGGCCTGGCCAGCCAGGCGCACCGAGGAGTCCTGTTCCTCGACGAGGCGCCCGAGTTCTCCCGGATCGCGTTGGACGCGCTGCGCCAGCCGCTGGAGTCGGGGGTGATCGAGCTGGCCCGGGCCCGGGTGGCGGCCACCTTCCCGGCCCGCTTCCAGCTCGTCCTGGCCGGCAACCCGTGCCCGTGCGCCCGCTCGTCGCCGCCCCGGTCCGGGCGGCGCCCGGCCTGCGAGTGCCGGTCCGAGGTCCGCCGCCGCTACCGGGGCCGCCTGTCCGGCCCGCTGCTCGACCGGGTCGACCTCCAGATCGAGCTGGTCGCGCCGACCCGGGCCGAGCTGCGGGCCGATGCCGGCGCCGCCAGCAGCACCAGGACCGCCGCCGGCCGGGTCCGCGCGGCGCGGGCGGCGATGACCGCCCGGCTGGCCGGCACCCCCTGGCGGGCCAACGCGGAGCTGCCCGGCACCGTGCTGCGCCGGTCCTGGCCGCTGCCGGCGGCGACGGTCCGCCCCCTGGAGCAGGCCTTCGAGACCGGTGTGCTGACCGCCCGCGGCGTCGACCGGGTGCTGCGGGTGGCCTGGACGCTGGCCGATCTGGCCGGGGCCGCGCGGCCCGCGCCCGAGCACGTCGGGACCGCGCTCAGCCTGCGCCTGCCCGGGCACGCCGAATGAGTGCCCCACCCGCCGAGCGCCTCGCCCGGGCCGCGCTGAGCCGGGCGGTCGGCGCGGACGAGAACCGGGCCCACGCCGCGGTGCGCGAACACGGCCCCGTCGCCGTCTGGGACGTGCTGCGCGCCCGCCATCCCGACGTGGACCCCGAGGCCGACCTGCGGGCCCAACAGCTGCTGGGCGGGCGGTTCGTCTGCCCGGGCGACGCCGAGTGGCCCCGCTGCCTCGACGCTCTCGACGGGCCCGGCTCCGCCCCGACCGCCACCGCGGTGGGCGCGCCGTTCGGACTGTGGGCGCTCGGCTCGGGCGAACTGGCGGCCCTGGCCGAGCGCGCGGTCGCCGTCGTCGGCTCCCGGGCCGCCACCCCCTACGGGACCCGCGTCACCCACGAGCTCGCGGCCGGGCTGGCCGAGGCCGGCTGGACGGTGGTCTCGGGCGCGGCGCTCGGCATCGACGCGGCCGCCCACCGGGGCGCGCTGGCCGGAGGCGGCCCGACGGTCGCGGTGCTGGCCGGCGGCTGCGACCTGCCCTACCCCCGGGCGCACGCCGACCTGCTCGGTGAGATCGCCCGTGGCGGTGCCGTCGTCAGCGAGGCCCCGCCGGGCACGCCGCACTTCCGCCGCCGCTTCCTCGCCCGCAACCGGCTCATCGCCGGTCTGGCCCGAGGCACGGTGCTGGTCGAGGCGGGCGCGCGCAGCGGCGCGGTCAACACGACCCGCCACGCGCGGATGCTCGGCCGGCCGGTCATGGCCGTGCCCGGGCCGGTGACCAGCGCGATGTCCGCCGGCTGCCACCGGCTGCTGCGCGACGAGCGGGAGAGCACCGTCGTCGTGACCGACGCGGCCGACATCCTGGAGGAACTCGGCCCGATCGGCGGGGTCGCCGAACGCCCGGGCTGGGCCGGCCCCCGCGACGGGCTGGGCGGCCTGGCCGTCCGGCTGCTGGACGCGATGCCCGCGCGGGCCACGGTCGGCGTGGCCAGCCTGGCCGCTCGCACCGCCGCGGCGGTGGCGGACGTACTGGCCGTGCTCGGGCCACTGGTACTGGAGGGCCTGGTCGAGCAGGTACCGGGTGGCTATCGGCTCACCGCGCTGGGTCGCGCCCCGGCGGCGGGAGATCCGGCGGCGGGAGACCCGGCGGCGGGAGACCCGGCGGCGGGAGACCCGGCGGCGGGAGATCCGGCGTGAGGGCGGCGCCCGGCCAGTCGGGTCGGGTCGGGCTTGACTGCTGGGGATGGCCGGCGCGAGCGTGGCCGGCATGCCCGACTCGGCCGCGTCCCCCGCCGCTCCCGTCCCCGCCGAGGGCCGGCCCGGCGGACGTTCACCCGCGAGCGCCCGGGCCGCTCGGCCGCGGCCGGCGCCGGGCCGTTCCGGTGCTGACCAGCCCGCGCCGGCTCCGCGCGCCCCGATCGGGGCGTTACCAGCGCCGGAGCGGGACGACTGGGCGGCGGCCGTCAACGCCTTCGCCGCCTACCTGTCGGTCGAGAAGGGCCGGTCCGAGGCGACCGTGCGGGCCTACCGGTCCGATCTGGCCGCGCTGCGCGAGTTCAGCGCGCGGGCCGGGCGGCCCGCGCTCGCCGATCTCAGCCTGGCGATCATGCGTGGTTGGCAGGCCGCCGCCCGCGAGCGCGGAGTGGCCCCCGCGACCCTGCGTCGACGGGCCAGCGCGGCCCGGGTCTTCGCGGAGTTCCTCGCCCGCCGGCGGGGCCAGGAGGTCGAGCGTGCCGCCCGGCTCGCCTCCCCCCGAGCCGGGAGGTCGCTGCCGCGCGTGCTGACCGAGGACCAGGCGCGTGCCCTGCTGGCCGAGCCGACGGGGCGTCCCGTTCCGGCGGGTCCCGGGCTCGCGGGTCCCGGACTCGCGGGTCCTGGGCTTTCGGGTCCCGGACCAGCGGGATCGTCGCCGTCCCCGGCGTCGGCCGAGGAGCGGGAGGGTCGGGCTCGGGCCGAGGCACTGGTGGTGCGCGATACCGCGGTGCTCGAGCTGCTCTACGCCAGCGGGATCCGCGTGGCCGAGCTGTGCGGGCTCGATCTCGGTGATATCGACGCGGAACGCGACCTCGCCCGCGTCCTGGGCAAGGGCGGGCGCGAGCGCGCTGTCCCGTTCGGCCTGCCGGCGCGGGACGCGCTGCGAGCCTGGCTGGAGCGGGGCCGCGGCGTGCTGGCGACGCCGGCCGCGGGATCAGCCCTGTTCGTCGGGGCTCGCGGCCGGCGGCTTGACCCCCGCGGCGTCCGGCGCCTGCTCGCCCAGCGCCTGGGCACCCAGCCCGGCCTGCCGCGGATCACCCCGCACGGCCTGCGCCACACCGCCGCTACCCACCTGCTTGCCGGCGGGGCGGATCTGCGCTCGGTCCAGGAGATCCTCGGCCACGCCAGCCTGGGGACGACCCAGATCTACACCCACGTCACCGCCGATCGCCTGCGCGCGGCGTTCGAGCAGGCCCACCCCCGGGCCTAGGCCAACCTGCCGCCCTCCGCGACCAGGGGCTCCGCCCATTCTCCCGGTCGCTTCGGGCGGGTGGCCAGCCGGCAACGGCGGGCGCGGGCTCGTGCGGGCCGGGATCTCCCGGTTGCTCCGTGGACGGCGCGCCGCGGTCAACGCTCGACCGGGGCCGCGGAGCTCGCGTTCAGCCGGGGCTGGCCCCGGCGAGCACCGGCAGCAGGCGGGGCGGGGCGTCGGGAAGGAGGGTGAGCGGGTCGATGTAGTCCTCGCCGCGACGTTCGCCCCAGTACAGGCAGTTCGCCGCGCACGCCGGGTCGGGGCCGGGACCGTCGACGAGCGTGGCCACGATCTCGCCGGCCCGCACCGGCGTTCCCGCGGCCACCAGCGTCCGCACCGGCTCGAGGGTCGTGCGCAGCGAGCCGTGGTCGATCACCAGGACGCCGCGCCCGCCGACCGGCCCGGCGAAGGCGACCACGCCGGGCGCCGGGGCGCGCACCGCGTCGCCCGGACGGGCTCGCAGGTCGACGCCGCGATGCCCCGGTCCATAGGGCCCGGCCGGTGCCTCGAACGCCCGCAACACCATCAGGGGCCAGCCCAGCGGCGGCGTCCAGGAAATTCGGGTCGCCGCCGCGACCGGTCGCGGCGACGGCTGGCCCAACGCCGCCAGGCGGGGCACGGGTTCCACCACGGCCCGGGTCCGGGTGGTGGCCGCGACGGTCGTGGTGAGGGCGACGACGAGCGCCACCGCGGTGAGCACGACCACGGCACAGGCGGCGGTGGCGGGCAGCGGGGAGGTGCGCGAGGGCATGGCACAGGTCCTTCGGGGCTTAGCTGAGGCCGGACTCACGGTGCGCGCCGGGCGCCGGTCGTGCCCGGATGACCGGTCAGCCTGTGGACAACCGGCCCGCGCAAGGTCCTCGCGACGGTCCTCGGGCGCCTTGTCCACGGCGCGAGCACGGCGCGGCCCCTGGAGCGCGGTAGCCCGCTCGCGGACCCGCGTACGATGAAGGAGTACAGCCCGCCCCAGGCGGGTGATCACGCACGCCTGCTCCCATCGGATGGGAGGGGCCCACTCGGTCCGCCGCGTTCGCCGCGGCGGTGGGGCCGCCAGGCGTCAGGGCTCCGGCGAACACGCCGGAGCGGCCAACCGGGATGGCGCCGGATCGTCGGCGCCGGAAGGAGGCGGCTTGCCATGGCCGTCGTGACAATGAAGCAGCTGCTCGAGAGCGGCGTGCATTTCGGGCACCAGACCAAGCGCTGGAACCCGAAGATGAAGCGCTACATCCTCACCGAGCGCAACGGCATCTACATCATCGACCTCCAGCAGACCCTGTCCTACATCGACCGGGCCTACGACTTCGTCAAGGAGACGGTCGCCCACGGCGGCACGATCCTGTTCATCGGGACGAAGAAGCAGGCGCAGGAGGCCATTGAGGAGCAGGCCGCGCGGGTCGGCATGCCCTTCGTCAAGGAGCGCTGGCTCGGCGGCATGCTGACCAACTTCTCCACGGTCTACAAGCGCCTGCAGCGCCTGAAGGAGCTCGAGGAGATCGAGCAGACCGGCGGTACCGAGGTGCGCACCAAGAAGGAACAGCTGGTCCTCTCGCGCGAGAAGGCCAAGCTGGAGCGCACCCTGGGCGGTATCCGGGACATGGCCCGGGTCCCCAGCGCCGTCTGGGTGGTCGACACCAAGAAGGAGCACATCGCCGTCGGTGAGGCCCGCAAGCTGGGCATCCCGGTCGTCGCGATCCTCGACACCAACTGCGACCCCGACGAGGTCGACTACCCGATCCCGGGCAACGACGACGCCATCCGCAGCGCCACCCTGCTGACCCGGGTGGTCGCCGACGCGGTGGCCGACGGCCTGATGTCCCGCTCCGGCGCGAGCGACCGCAAGCCCGAGAGCGCGGGCGCCGAGCCGCTGGCCGCCTGGGAGCAGGAACTGCTCGCCCGGCCGGAGGGCGCCCCGGCCGAGGCCCCGGCGGCCGAGGCCCCGGCGGCCGAGGCTCCGGCGGCCGAGGCCCCGGCCCCGGCGGCGGAGACCGCCGAGGCCACCGAGACCGACCGGGCCGCCGTCAGCAGCGGCGCCTCGGTCTGAGGCGCGGCGGCACGACGAGTACGACCGCCTGACCGGCGGCCGGCGGCGGGGCCCCTGGCCTCGGAGCCGGCCCGCTCGGCCAGGCCCGGGCCGGATGCCGGGGCCGCCTAGCCAGCCCACGCTGGCCCGGTGACCCGGCGCCCGGCCCGCTGCTCGCGCGGACCGACCGCGCACCGACGCGGCGATGTGCTGGCACGAACGGCACCCGGCGGCACCGGCACCGAGCGGCACCAACATCGAGCGGCACCAACGCACCGGCACCAGTACCGAGCGGTACCGGCACGGACGACCTACCGGTCGCGGGCACGTACCGACGCGCGGACCCGACGACTACGACGACCCGCGGGAGCACCCCCGCGGCGGAGTGACCAATCCGAACGGGAAGAGCACGATGGCTGAGATCACAGCGGCTGAGATCCGCCGGCTGCGCGAGCTGACCGGCGCCGGTATGAGCGACGTCAAGAAGGCGCTCGTCGAGCACGACGGCGACTTCGAAAAGGCCAAGGCGTGGCTGCGCGAGAAGGGCCTGGCCGGCGTGGCCAAGCGGGCCGGGCGCAGCGCGTCCAACGGCATGGTGGAGTCCTACCTGCACCGGACCGACCCGGCCCTGCCGCCGACGATCGGCGTGCTGGTCGAGCTGCGCTGCGAGACCGACTTCGTGGCCAAGACCGACCAGTTCAAGCAGCTGGGCAAGGACATCGCCCAGCACATCGCGGCGGCCGACCCGCTGTACGTGCGGCCCGAGGACATCCCCAACGAGGTCCTCGAGCAGGAGAAGAAGATCTACGAGGCGGCCGCCCGCGAGGAGGGCAAGCCGGAGCAGGCGCTGCCCAAGATCGTCGAGGGTCGGGTCAACGGCTATGTCAAGCAGGTCGCCCTGCTCGAGCAGCCGTGGGTGCGCGACACCAAGGTCACGATCAAGCGCATGCTGGAGGACGCGGGCGCGTCGCTGGGCGAGAAGATCGAAATCGGTCGGTTCGCCCGCTTCAACGTAAAGGCGGTCTAGGCCCGGCGCCGACGCGCCTCGGCCCGCCCGCTCCAGTCCTTACCGGGTGGGGCAGACTGCTGGTAACGACCATCCGCCCGCCGAGCGCCTCGGCCGGGGCGCGTGAAGGAGCCGACGTGACGGGACAGCGCCCAGCCGGGGGCGGTACCGAGACCACCAACCCACGCTGGTCCCGGGTGCTGCTCAAGCTGTCCGGTGAGGCATTCGCCGGCGGCGAGCCGCTCGGGATCGATCCCGTCACGGTGGGCACCATCGCCAACCAGGTGGCCGAGGTGGCCCGCACCGGCGTCCAGATCGGTGTCGTGGTCGGCGGCGGCAACATGTTCCGCGGCGAGAAGCTGGCCGAGCGGGGGATCGACCGGGGCCGGGCCGACTACATGGGGATGTTGAGCACGGTCATCAACTCGCTGGCCCTGCAGGACGTCCTGGAGCGGATCGGGGTGGTCACGCGCGTGCAGACGGCGATCGCGATGGGCCAGGTCGCGGAGCCGTACCTGCCGCTGCGAGCCATCCGGCACATGGAGAAGGGGCGCGTCGTCATCTTCGGCGCCGGCCTCGGCGCGCCGTTCTTCTCCACCGACACCACCGCCGCGCAGCGCGCGCTGGAGATGAAGGCGCAGGCGGTGCTGAAGGCGACCAAGGTCGACGGGGTGTACGACGCCGACCCGGACAAGAATCCTCACGCGGTGCGCTTCGACTCCCTGACCTACAGTGAGGTCCTGGCCCGCGGCCTCAAGGTGATGGACGCGACCGCCATCAGCCTGTGCATGGACAACAATCTGCCGATCGTCGTGTTCGACCTGCTGACCGAGGGAAACATCGCGCGCGCAGTCCGCGGTGAGAAGATCGGCACACTGGTGGGTCCGGACGACAGTGGTACGGAGGGACGACGGTGATCGACGACACGCTCCTCGAGGCCGAGGAGAAGATGGACAAGGCGGTCACGGTAGCCAAGGAGGACTTCGCGAACATCCGGACCGGGCGCATCACCCCGGCCGTGTTCTCGAAGATCATGGTCGACTACTACGGGGCGCCGACCCCGGTGAACCAGCTGGCCTCCTTCCACATCCCCGAGCCGCGCATGGTCATCATCACTCCCTACGACAAGGGCTCGCTGGCCGCGGTGGAGAAGGCGGTTCGCGATTCCGACCTCGGGGTGAACCCGTCGAACGACGGCACGATCATCCGGTGCGTCTTCCCCGAGCTGTCCGAGCAGCGCCGCCGCGACCTGGTCAAGGTCGCCCGGGGCAAGGCCGAGGACGCGAAGATCAGCATCCGTAACGTGCGCCGGCACGCCAAGGACGCGATCGAGACGCTGGTCCGCGACGGCGAGGCGGGCGAGGACGACGGCCGGCGGGGCGAGAAGGACCTCGACGAGACCACCCAGCGCTATGTCGGAGTGGTCGACGAGTTGCTGCGCCACAAGGAGACGGAGCTGCTGTCCGTCTGACCGCGACGTCACCCCCGCCCCCGCCCGCCCACCTGTGGCCCCGTCCACCCGTGGCAGCGCCCGCCCGTCCATGGTGATGGCCACCGGAAGCCCGCGTTTCCCCGGCGGCGCGGACGGCGCCGTTGGCTCAGGCGGCGGCGGCCCTGACCGTCCCGACGGCCCTGGCAGTCCCGACGGCCCTGGAAGTCCTGACGGCAGTGGCGCCGCCGGGGGCGCGGGGGGTTCCGGCGGGTCCGACGACCTCGGCGGCACCGGCCGCGACCAGCCGGCCGAACGCCCGCGCGCGTCCGGTCGCGCCGGTCGGGACCTGCCGGCCGCGATCGGCGTCGGTCTGGGCCTCGGCGCTGTCATCCTGGTCCCGCTGTTCACCGTCCGGGCGATCTGGATCGGTGTGGTCGCCCTCGCCGTCGCGGTTGGCGCGTACGAGCTGGTCCGGGCTCTGCGCGGGGCTGGGCTGACCGGCGTCCCGCTCGCCCCCCTGGCGCTCGGCTCGGCGGCCGTCCCGGTCACCGCCTACCTGGCCGGCTCGAGCGCGCTGGTCGCGGTCTTCGCGGCCACGGTCTGCGCCGCCGCCGGCGTCTGGTTCGTCACCGGAACCCGGAGCGGCCGCCTGGCCCGGCCCGACCTGCTGGCCACCGCGTTCTGCGCGGCCTACGTCGGCGTCCCGGCCGGCTTCGCCGCGCTGCTCACGCAGCCGCCCGACGGGCCCCGGCGGATCGTCGCCTTCCTGGCCACGGTGGTGGCCAGCGACGTCGGCGGGTACGCGGCCGGAGTCCTGTCCGGCGGCCGGCACAAGATGGCGCCGGTCGTCTCTCCCGGCAAGTCCTGGGAGGGCTTCGCCGGCTCCACGATCGCCTGCGTGCTGGTGGCGATGGCCCTGCTGGGCTGGACGCTGTCCGCCGCGCCCTGGCAGGGCGCGCTGGTGGGCCTGGCCGTCGTGATCACCGCGACCGTGGGCGATCTCGGCGAGTCCCTGCTCAAACGGGACATCGGCATCAAGGACATGGGCAACCTGCTGCCCGGCCACGGCGGGATCATGGACCGGCTCGACTCCGTCCTGTGCACCGCGCCCGTCGCCTGGCTGCTGATCACGGCCTTCGTCCCACCGGCCTGACCGCGTAGCGCCGGCCCGGCGTCCTCCCTCCGGCCCGACTCCGGCCGGTCAGGGCGGGGACGACGGGCGCCGGGGTGACGTCCGCGCCCGGCCTGGCACACTGGAAGGGCCATGACCGTGTTCATCCCCTCCGACGATCTCGTCGCCGCCGACAGCGCCGCCGACAGCGCCGACGACGGCGCCGCGGCCGTCGACCGGGCGCCGCGGGGCGGGCGCCGCCCGCCGCGACACCTGGCCGACCTGACCCGCGACGAGCGGCGCGCGGCCGTGACCGCGCTCGGCCAGCCCGCGTTCCGCGCCGACCAGCTCGGCCGGCACTACTTCGGCCGGCTGCTGACGGCCGCCGACGCCGAGGCGATGACCGACCTCCCGCGCGCCGGCCGGGACGCGCTGCTCGCGGCGCTACTGCCCGACCTGTTGACGCCGGCCCGCACACTGACCTGCGACGGCGGCGACACGGTCAAGACGCTGTGGCGGGCCCATGACGGGGTGCTGGTCGAGTCGGTCCTCATGCGCTACCCGGACCGGACCACGGTCTGCGTCTCCAGCCAGGCCGGTTGTGGCATGGGCTGCCCGTTCTGCGCCACCGGCCAGGCCGGCCTGACCCGCAACCTGTCTACCGCCGAGATCGTCGAGCAGGTCGTGGCGGCCGCCCGGCTGGCCGCCCGACCGGGCAGTGGCGCCGGTGCCGGCGTCGGCACCGGCGGCCCCGTCCCCCCGGCGAGCCGGCTGTCGAACGTCGTCTTCATGGGCATGGGCGAGCCACTGGCCAACTACCGGTCCGTCGTCGCGGCGCTGCGGCGGCTGGCCGAGCCCGCGCCGGACGGCCTCGGCCTGTCCGCCCGTTCGCTCACGGTGAGCACCGTCGGCCTGGTGCCGGCGATCCGCCGGCTCGCCACCGAAGGCCTGCCGGTCACGCTGGCCCTGTCGCTGCACGCTCCCGACGACGAGCTGCGGGACACGATGGTCCCGATCAACCGCCGCTGGCCGGTGGCCGAGGTGCTCGCGGCCGTCCGCGACTACGCCGCCACGACGGGCCGCCGGGTCACGATCGAGTACGCGCTGGTCGATGGGGTCAACGACGGCCCGGACCGGGCCGAGCTGCTGGCCGAACGCCTGGCCGGCACCGGGGCCCATGTCAACCTGATCCCGCTCAACCCGACCCGGGGTTCGGACTGGCGGGCCAGCCGCCCGGCCCGGGAACGCGCGATGGTCGCCACCCTGCGGGCGCGCGGGATCACCGCCACCGTCCGGGACACCCGGGGCCGGGAGATCGACGCGGCCTGCGGCCAGCTCGCGGCGGCCGAGACCGCGGGCCCGAACGCTCCGAACGCTCCGACGGCTCCGGCCGCTCCGGTCGACGGGGCGGCCCCGGCCGGCACGGCGCCCCCGGCCGCTCCCGGCGGCGGGGGCTGAGGCGGCGTGCCGGGAGGTACGGACCGGTTCAGCACGCGGCGGGTCGGTCCCGAGCCGAAGATCGGCCGGTTCCTGGGCGACCGGTCGGCGGCGGCGATGTGGGTACCGCTGACCGCGATCACCGGCGCCGCGTTCATCGTGCTCTCCCTGCTCCTGTCGGCGCTGACCGGCGGCTCGGACGGGTCGTCGAGCAGCGCCGCCGCCGGAGCGGGTCCCGCCGGCGGCCCGGCGGCGGCCCGGGGGGGCACGGCGGCGGCCAGCGCGGCCGCCCCGACCCCGACCCGGCCCAGCGGCTGCGTGACCGGCAAGCGGCTGGCGGCCGGCGCCCGCTACCAGACGATCACCGTCGGCGGTGCCGCCCGGGGCTACCACCTGGCCGTCCCCGCCTCGGTCAACGCCGCGCCCTCGTTACCGGTGCTGCTCGACTTCCACGCCTTCGGTGAGTCCCCGGAGACCGTCGACAGCTACACCCACCTTGTCTCCGCGGGCACCACTGGCGGCTACATAGTGATCACGCCGCGCGGGGTGAACGGCCGTTGGAACTTCGTGCGCCGGGCGGCGGCCGGCCCGGACGACGTCGCGTTCATCTCGGCGGTGCTGGCCGACGTGGCTGTGGCGACCTGCGTCGACGAGACCCGCGTCTTCGCCGCCGGGATGGGTGACGGCGCGGACATGGTGCTCGCGCTGACCTGCGCCCTGCCCGGCCGCCTCGCCGCCGTCGTGCCCGTGGGCTCCTCCGTGCTGCCGGCGGCCTGCCCGTCGCCCGGGGCGAGCATGCTGGCCATCCAGGGCACGGCCGACCCGGTCACGCCCTACGGCGGCGGCGGGCGCGACCGGGCAGCCCCGCTGAACGGGACCGTGGCCCAGCCGGTCGAGCAGCGGGTAGGCCGCTACGCCACCGCCGCCGGCTGCGGGCCGGCCACCGCCCGCGTCCCGACCACGCCGGCGACGGTCGACCTGCGCTGGACGGCCTGCCCACCCGGGCTGGACGTCAGCCTGCTCGCGGTCCAGGGCGGCGTGCACGTCTGGCCCGACTCGTCCGTCGCCGCGCCGCCCGGCGCGGCCGCCGCCGACTTCAGCGCCACCCAGGTCGCGCTGGCGTTCTTCCAGGGCCATCCCCAGCACCGCGCGGCCACGGCTCCCGCCTCGCCGGCGGCTCCGGCGGCGTCGGCGGTCCCCACGACCTCGGCGTCGGCCCCGACGGCGGCCGCGTCGGCCCCGCCTCCGGCGGCTGGGGCCCCGACGGCGACCGTGCCGACCGCCACCGACGTGGGCGCGCCACCGACCGTGCCGGCCGGGTGAAGGCCGGACCGTCACAGAACCGGACCTGCTGTCGGTATCTGAACACGGTGCCTGGGTCTGTTCGCGTCCCTGCGAGAATGAGCTGGTGGAGCAGCCGGCGGGGGACGACGACGGGCCGTCAGCCAGCGGAGTAGCGGAGAGGGAGAACGTGGGGGTTAGCGTGCGCGAGATCGTCATTCTCGGCTCGACGGGGTCGATCGGGACACAGGCCATCGACGTCGTCACCCGCAACCCCGACAAGTTCCGGGTCGTCGGCCTCATGGCCGGCGGCGGGCGGGTGGACCTGCTGGCCAGTCAGGCACTGGACCTGGGGGTGGAGGTAGTCGCGGTGGCCCGGGCCAGCGCGGCCCAGGACCTCCAGCTCGCCTTCTACGCCGAGGCCGAGCGGCGCGGGTATGCCCGCGGCGCCTTCGCCGTCCCGAAGATCCTGGCCGGCCCGGACGCGGCGCGGGAGATCGCGGCCTGGCCGGCGGACATCGTCCTGAACGGGATCACCGGCTCGGTCGGGCTCGCCCCGACCCTGGCCGCGCTGGAGGCCGGCCGGCGGGTCGCGCTGGCCAACAAGGAGTCCCTGGTCGTCGGCGGTCCGCTGGTGCTGAACGCCGTCGGCGGTGACCTCGACCGCCTGATCCCGGTCGACTCGGAGCACTCCGCGCTGGCCCAGTGCCTGCGCGGCGGGCGGGCCGAGGAGGTCCGCAAGCTCATCCTGACGGCCAGCGGCGGCCCGTTCCGGGGAAGGACACGGGCCGAGCTGTCGGCGGTCACCCGCGAGCAGGCCCTGGCCCACCCGACCTGGGACATGGGTCCGGTCATCACCATCAACTCGGCCACCCTGGTCAACAAGGGGCTCGAGCTGATCGAGGCCCACCTGTTCTTCGACATCCCCTACGACGCCATCGACGTCGTCGTGCACCCGCAGTCGCTGGTCCACTCGATGGTCGAGTTCACCGACGGCTCGACGCTGGCCCAGGTCTCGCCGCCGGACATGCGCCTGCCGATCGCGCTGGCGCTGGGCTGGCCGGCCCGGGTGGCCGGCGCACAGCGGCCGATGGACTGGACGAAGGCCCAGACGTTGACGTTCGAGCCGCTTGACCGGGGGGCCTTTCCCGCCGTCGACCTGGCCATCGAGGCGGGCCGGCGGGCTGGGACGACCCCGGCCGTGTTCAACGCGGCCAACGAGGAGGCCGTCGCGGCCTTCCTCGACGGCCGGCTGCCGTTCATCCGGATCGTCGACGTTGTGGCCGAAGTGGTCACATCCCACTCGACGGTGGAACTCCCGACCCTCGACGAGGTGTTGGACACGGAAAAGCGGGCGCGCGCCCAGGTGCGGGACATCATCCAGCGCACCGCGAGCTGATCGTACAGTAGTCGATTCGTGACGCGGAGGTACCGTTGACTGTCCGGTCGCAGTGCTGTGCCGGCCAGAAAGTGACGGGGGCGTGATCGCGCGATGAACAATGCCGTGGGCATCATCGCTTTTGTCGTCGCACTGCTCGTGTCGGTGATGTTGCACGAGGCAGGCCACTTCGCGACGGCCCGCCATTTCGGTATGAAGGCGTCGAAGTTCTTCGTCGGTTTCGGGCCGACGTTGTGGTCGTTTCAGCGTGGCGAGACCGAATACGGGATCAAAGCGATCCCGGCCGGCGGCTTCGTCAAGATCGAGGGAATGACCCAGCTTGAGGAGATCGACCCGGCCGACGCCGACCGGGCGTTCTTCAAGCAGGCGCCGGGGCGGCGCGCGATCGTGCTGGTCGCCGGTTCCTTCATGCATTTCGTCATCGCCGTGGTGCTGATCTACGGGGTGCTTCTGGCGCTGGGCACCCAGCAGGGCAGCCCGAACGTCATCGGCGGTACCAGCTGCGTGTCGGTCACCGGCACCCCGTGCGCCGCGGGCGCCCCGCCCGGTCCGGCCCAGCAGGCGGGTCTGCGCGGCGGCGACAAGGTGATCAGCTTCGACGGCGTCCCGATCACCGCGTGGGACCAGTTCACCCAGCTCGTCCGGAACCACAAGGCCGGTCCGGCCACGATCGTCGTCGAGCGGGACGGGACGCGGCTGACCTACCACCCCGTCCTCCAGGAGGTCCGCCGGGACCGCCTGACCGGGCGCGCCGGCAATGACCAGGTCGGAGCGATCGGCCTCTACCAGGGCATCCAGACCAACCACATCGGGCCCGTCGACGCGGTCGGCAAGACCTTCACGGTCATCGGGACCGGCATCACCGGGACCTACGACACCATCGTCCACAAGGTCGGTGACGTCGGGAACCTGTTCAGCGACCACCGCGACCCGAACGGGCTCGTCGGCGTCGTCGGGGCGGCGCGGGCCGGCGGCGAGGTGCTCTCGACCCAGGGCGAGACGGCCGGCCAGCGGATCGGCGACTTCCTGATCCTGGTCGCCGGCGTGAACCTGGCGGTCGGGTTGTTCAACCTGCTGCCGCTGCTCCCGCTCGACGGCGGGCATCTCGCCATTCTCGGATTCGAACAGGCCCGGCACGGGCTGCGCCGCCTGCGTGGATACCGTGGTCCAGTGCGCCGGGTCGACCTGGTCAAACTGTTGCCGGCGACCTACGCGGTGGTGGCGTTCTTCGTCATCCTCAGTCTGCTGATCCTGACCGCGGACATCTTCAATCCCATACGTATCAACCAGTAACTCCACGGCCGGCTACGGGCCAACCCGTAGCGCGTCAACCCGTGGTGCGTCCTGCAGTAGCACGTCAACCAGTAGCGAGCGACTCAACAGCGAGTGAGGACATTGTGAGCGTAACCCTGGGCATGCCGGCGGCGCCGGCCCGGCCCATTGCCCAGCGGCGTGTCAGCCGCCAGATCCGGGTCGGCGACGTGCTGGTCGGCGGGGACGCCCCGGTCTCCGTCCAGTCGATGGCCACGACGCTGACCGCCGACGTCAACGCGACCCTCCAGCAGATCGCCGCGCTGACCGCGGCCGGCTGTCAGATCGTCCGGGTCGCGGTGCCCAGCCAGGACGACGCGGACGCCCTGCCGGAGATCACCCGCAAGTCCCCGATCCCGGTCATCGCCGACATCCACTTCCAGCCGAAGTACGTCTTCGCGGCCATCGCCGCCGGCTGCGCGGCCGTCCGGGTCAACCCGGGCAACATCAAGGCGTTCGACGACAAGGTCGGCGAGATCGCCAAGGCCGCCAGCGCCGCCGGCGTCCCGATCCGTATCGGCGTCAACGCCGGTTCCCTGGACAAGCGCCTGCTGGCCAAGTACGGCAAGGCCACCCCGGAGGCGCTGGTCGAGTCCGCGCTGTGGGAGTGCTCGCTGTTCGAGGAGCACGACTTCCGCGACATCAAGATCTCGGTCAAGCACCACGACCCGGTGACCATGATCCAGGCCTACCGGCTGCTGGCCCAGGCCTGCGACTACCCGCTGCACCTCGGGGTGACCGAGGCCGGCCCGGCCTTCCAGGGCACGATCAAGTCGGCCACCGCGTTCGGCGTCCTGCTGGCCGAGGGCATCGGCGACACCCTGCGGGTGTCCCTGTCGGCCCCGCCGGTCGAGGAGGTCAAGGTTGGCATCGGGATCCTGGAGTCCCTGGGCCTGCGCCAGCGCAACCTGGAGATCGTCTCCTGCCCGTCCTGCGGCCGGGCCCAGGTCGACGTGTACAAGCTGGCCGAGGAGGTCACCGCCGGGCTCGACGGCCTGACCGTCCCGCTGCGGGTCGCCGTCATGGGCTGCGTGGTGAACGGTCCGGGGGAGGCTCGCGAGGCCGACCTGGGCGTCGCCTCCGGCAACGGCAAGGGCCAGATCTTCGTCAAGGGCCAGGTCGTGAAGACCGTCGCCGAGGCCGCGATCGTGGAGACCCTCATCGAGGAGGCCATGCGCCTGGCCGAGGAGATGGAGGCCGCGGGCGCCGAGTCCGGCGACCCGTCGGTGACCGTCGCCTCCTGACCGCTTCACCTGTCGGGTGGCACCGGCCGAAGGCGGCGCGAGGGGTTTTTGCGCCGCCGGAGGCCGTCAGGTGGCACCGGCCGAAGGCGGCGCGAGGGGTTTTTGCGCCGCCGGAGGCCGTCAGGTGGCACCGGCCGAAGGCGGCGCGAGGGGTTTTTGCGCCGCCGGAGGCCGTCAGGTAAACCGAGTTGATGGCGGCGCGCGGGTGGCCACCCGCCCGAAGCGACCGGGAGAATGGGCGGAGCCCCCGGTCGCGGAGGGCGGCAGGTTGGCTGGGCGCCGCCGGAGGCCGCTGACCCCGCATCACTAGCCCGGACGGTACTCATGGCATTACCGCTGCGGTCGCCGAGCGCGAAGTTGCTGGACGACCGCAACCTGGTCGCGGTCCGGGAGGTCCTGGCCCGTGACCCGGTCGCGGACGTCTTCGTCGCGTCCCGGGTCGCCGCGTGCGGAGTCGACCCCTGGCGGCTGGGCGCCGAGCTGTGGGGGCATTCGGTCGACGGCCGGCTGGAGTCCCTGTGTTACTCGGGGGCCAACCTGTGGCCGGTCTCCGCCGGTCCCGAGGCGCTGCGGGTGTTCGCCGAGCGGGCCCGGCGTCAGGGCCGGCGCTGCTCGTCCATCGTCGGCGTGGCCGACGCGGTCATGGAGCTGTGGCGCTACCTGGAGCCGGCCTGGGGCCCGGCCCGCGAGGTCCGCGACTGCCAGCCGCTGCTGGCGATCTCCCGCCCGCCCGACGTGGCGCCCGACCCGGCGGTCCGGGTCGTGCGGCCGGACGAGCTCGACATCCTGCTGCCGGCCTGTGTGGCGATGTTCACCGAGGAGATCGGCGTCTCGCCCGTCGCCTCGGACGGCGGTTCGCTCTACCGGGCCCGGGTCGGCGAGTTCGTCGCGGCCCGGCGCTCGTTCGCCCGGATCGAGAACGGCCGGGTCCTGTTCAAGGCCGAGATCGGCGCGGTCGCCGCGGGCGTCTGCCAGGTGCAGGGCGTCTGGGTCGCGCCGGAGGCCCGCGGCCAGGGCCTGGGCGCGGCCGGAACAGCCCAGGTGGTGGAGCTGGCCCGGGCGATGTTCGCCCCCGTGGTCAGCCTCTACGTCAACGCCTTCAACACGGCGGCCCGCAAGGCCTACGACCGGGTCGGCTTCGATCGGGTCGGGACGTTCGCCTCCATCCTTTTCTGACTCGGTCCCGCCACGGCCGGAGATCGGCCCCGGCTGGTCCCGGCCTGTCAGCCTCTGATCCTCGGCGGCGGTGAGGAGCCCCGCCCCGGGGTGATGTGTCCGTAAATCTACCTGCCGCTGGGCTGAGACCCTGACGAAACACCCGTTCGTCTGGCATGCTCACTATCCCGACCACACCCATTGAGATAGTTCAGCGCTGCATACGGTCGGGATATTGACACGGAGGGAAACATGATGAAGTCGAGGAGGCTGTGGCGTCGCGCTACGCCACTGCTCACCGCTGGCGCACTGGTGCTGGCGGTGGCTGCCTGCTCCTCGAGTGGGGGAGATAGTGCTAGCCAAAGCGAAGCCAGCGCCTCCGCGCCGGCGGCGTCGGCGAGCGCCGGCAACCCGACCGGCACGCTGCGGCTGGGCTACTTTCCTAACCTGACGCACGCGCCCGCGCTGTTCGGGACCGGCCAGGGCACGCTGGCCACCGACCTCGGGTCGGGCGTCAAGGTCGAGCAGAAGACGTTCAACTCCGGTACGCAGGAGTCCGAGGCCATCCTCTCCGGCGCCATCGACGCCGGCTACATCGGCCCGAACCCGGCGATCAACCTCTTCACGAAGTCCAACGGCCAGGAGATCCGGATCATCTCCGGCGTCACCCTGGGCGGCGCCGGGCTGGTCGTGAAGCCGGACATCACCTCGGCCGCGCAGCTCAAGGGCAAGACCCTGGCCACGCCCGGTCTCGGCAACACCCAGGACGTCGCCCTGCGCTACTACCTGCAGCAGCAGGGGCTCAAGACCGACGTCAACGGGGGCGGCGACGTCAACATCCGGCCCCAGGACAACTCGGTGACCGTCGACGCCTTCCGCTCCGGCGGGATCGACGGAGCCTGGGTGCCCGAGCCGACGCTGTCCACGCTGGTCGCGGCGGGCGGCAAGGTCCTGGTCGACGAGGCCTCGCAGTGGCCCGGGGGCAAGTTCCCGACGACCCTGCTCGTCGTGCGGACCGACTACCTGAAGAAGAACCCGGAGATCGTCAAGCGGCTGGTCAAGGCCAACCTGGACGCCATCAACGCGCTCAACGCCGACCCGGCCAAGGGGCAGACGGCGGTCAACGCGGCCCTGCTGAAGCTTTCGGGCAAGCAGCTCAAGCCCAACGTCATCGGCCCGGCCTGGAAGCGGCTGACCTTCACGGCTGACCCGGCCGCGTCGGCGTTCTTCACCGCCGCTGACCACGCCGTGAGCCTCGGTCTGGTGAAGAAGAAGAGCCTCGACGGCATCTTCGACCTGACGGCGCTCAACTCACTGCTTTCGGCGGACGGCAAGCCCGCGGTCGCCACTCAGTGACCTGTCTCTCCATTACGGACAAACAGCACCAAAACCATGCGCGGGTGACCGCGCCGAAATGAGGTGAGATGAGATGACCGCTGTTCTCGACACGACGGCCGCCACCGCGACCGCCACGGCACTGCGAGTCGACGGCGTGAGCCGGACCTTCGGGTCCGGTGCCGGGCGCCTCGTCGCGCTGGACCACGTCTCGTTCGACGTCCGGGCCGGCGAGTTCGTCTGCTTGCTGGGAGCCTCCGGCTGTGGCAAGTCGACGCTGCTGAGCCTGGTCGCCGGGATCGACCGGCCCAGCGACGGGACGATCGAGGTCGGCGGTCGTCGAGTCGGCCTGATGTTCCAGGACTCGGCGTTGTTCCCGTGGCTGACCGCCGCGGGCAACGTCGAGCTCCCGATGAAGCTGCGGGGCGTGCCGCGGGCGGAGCGGCGCGCCCGCGCGGACGAGCTGCTGGCCATGGTCCGGCTGGCCGGGCTGGGCGACAAGCGGCCGCACGAGCTCTCCGGCGGCATGCGCCAGCGGGTCAGCCTGGCCCGCGCGTTCGCCCAGGAGGCGGACATCCTGTGCATGGACGAGCCGTTCGGCGCGCTCGACGCCATGACCCGCGACCTGCTGCACGACGAGCTGGAGCGGATCTGGCGCGAGACCGGGGTGACGGTCATGTTCGTCACCCACGACGTCCGCGAGGCCGTCCGGCTGGGGGACCGGGTCATCCTGCTCACCAGCCGGCCGGGCCGGGTGGCCGAGACGTTCGAGGTCGACCTCGAACGGCCGCGCCGCATCGACGCGCCCGAGGTCGCCGCCCTGGCCAACACCATCACCGCCCGGCTGCGGGCGGAGGTGACCCGCCATGGCCGCTGACACCTCCGTGGAGGCCGTGACCCCGGCCACGGACGGCGCCCGGCCGGCCGCCTCGCTCGAGAAGCCGGCGCCGGCCGCCCCCGAGGCCCCCGAGGCCCCTCAGGCCGCCGAGGCTGGTGGGGCCCGGGCCGACGGCCTGGCCCTCGACCAGGAGACGATCGACGCCACCCTGGCCGGTCTCGACGCGCTGGAGACCGCCGTCGACGCTCCGCGCCCGACGGCCGCCCGGATCTGGGCGGCGCTCTGGCCCAAGATCGCCGCTGTCGTGCTGTTCCTGCTGGTCTGGCAGATCGTGGTCTGGAGCGGCTGGAAGCCGGACTACGTCCTGCCCGGCCCGGGCGCGGCGCTGTCCAATCTCTGGCGTCAGGTGGTGCACGAGGAGTTCTGGAGCGCGCTGGGCCGGACCATGCGCCGGGCGATCATCGGCTACGCGCTGGCCGTCGTGGTCGGAACGGTCGTCGGCGTCGCCGTGGCGCGGTTCCGCCTGCTGCGCACGGCGGTGGGATCGTTCATCACCGCGGCGCAGACCATGCCCTCGATCGTCTGGTTCCCGCTGGCCATCCTGCTGTTCCAGCTCACCGAGTCGGCGATCATGTTCGTGGTCATCCTGGGCGCCGCGCCGTCGATCGCCAACGGGGTGATCTCCGGTATCGACTACGTCCCGCCGCTGTTCACCCGGGTCGGCCGGACGATGGGGGCCCGGGGCGCGTCCCTGTACCGGTACGTGATCGGGCCGGCGGCCTGGCCGTCGGTGCTGGCCGGGCTCAAGCAGGGCTGGGCCTTCGCCTGGCGCAGCCTGATGGCCGGCGAGCTGCTCGTGATCATCCCGGGCCACCCGTCGCTCGGGTCGCTCCTGGAGAACGACCGGCAGTTCAACGACGCGGAGTCGCTGCTGGCCTCGATGATCGTGATCTTCATTCTCGGAGTTGTGATCGACAGCCTGTTCAACGCGGTCGACCAGCGGCTGCGGGTCCGCCGCGGGCTCGCGGTGAGGGCCGACTGACGCTCCCAGGACGGCCGAGAGGCAAGATGGGAGCATGCAGGTATCCGCGCGAGCCGACTACGCGCTGCGGGCGCTGCTGACCCTGGCGATCGCCGAGCCCGGTCAGCTCGTCAAGGGGGAGGCGCTGGCCTCGGCCCAGGACCTGCCGCTGCGCTTTCTGGAGAACATCCTCACCGACCTGCGCCGGGCTGGCCTCGTGGCCTCCCGGCGCGGGGCGGAGGGCGGCTACCAGCTGTGCCGGCCGGCTGGGGAGATCACGGTGGCCACGGTCATCCGGGCCACCGACGGGCCGCTGGCCAGCGTGCGCGGCCGGCGGCCGGAGCAGGCGGTCTACGAGGGCGCGGCCAAGCATCTGCAGGAGGTGTGGATCGCCGTGCGGGTCAGCATGCGCAACGTCCTGGAGACCGTGACGCTGGCCGACGTCGTCCAGGGCGAGCTGCCGGAGGAGGTCCGCGCCCTCGGGCGCGCTCCCGACGCCTGGGTCGCCCACTGACGCCGCGCCCGGCCCGCCTCGAGCCGGTCGATATCGTCGCCGGGTGACGGGAACCCGCGCGGCCGCCGTCGTGCTCGACTGGGGCGGCACGATCACCCCGTCGCCCGACGCCGACCTGCGGGACCTGTGGCGGGCGGTGGCCTGGGTCTGCCTGCCCGGTCAGCCCGACCGGCGCCGCGAGCTGGCCGGCTCGCTGGAGGCGGTCGAGAAGCACTGGTGGGCCGCCGCCCCGCCCGGGACCCGGACCGGGACGCTCACCGAGATCCTGGCCGAGGCCTCACGCCAGCTGGGTTTCGACGTCGGCGCGGCCGCGCGCCATGTGGCGGTGTCCGGCGCGCTCGACGCCCGCGTCCCGCACACCGTCTGCGACCCGGACGCGCTGCTGCTCCTGCACCTGCTGCGGGTGCGGGGGCTGCGCGTCGGCCTGCTCACCGACACCCGCTGGCCCCCCGACTGGCATTCCCGCTGGCTGGCCCGCGACGGCCTGCTCGGCCTGCTCGACGCCCGGACGTACACCAGTGAACTGCCCTTCAGCAAGCCGCATCCGGGCGCGTTCCACACCGCGCTGGCCGCGCTGCACGTCCACGACCCGCGCTCGGCCGTGTTCGTCGGCGACCGGCTCGACGCCGACATCGCCGGCGCGCGGGCGGTGGGGATGCGCACGGTCCTGCTGGAGGACGGGGCGGCCCGCCCGCCGGTGGCCGGTGGCGGGCTCGCGGCCGACCGGTCGATGCCGGACGCGGTGATCGGGCACCTCGGCGGGCTGCTGGAGGTACTCGACGGCTGGGGTGCGCCGTCGCGCCACCGCGCCGAGCTGGCTCCGGCGCCCGGCCCCGTCTGATCGCCCGGCGCGGTCACGTGGCGCGCCGCCCCGGTCGCCCCGGTCGCGGTCCAGGGCGTCATCAGGTCGTGCCAGACCGTAGTCAGGGCACGTCAGGTTGTAGTCAGACTGTCGTCGGGCCGCCGTCAGGCGCCGGGCAGGTCGCGGCTGGCCTGGCTGGGCGAGCGACCGGCTGCCCGCCGGGCCCGCTGCCCGCGGATGGCGGCGCCGGACAGGGCGTCACAGGTCAGTCCCCGGTAGGAGGCGGGCAGGACGGCCAGCGTGTCGTGCGCGCTGGCCGCCAGCCGGTCGTCGGCCGCGGCCAGCAGTGCCAGGGCGCCACCCAACCCGGCCGGCTCGGCCGGCAGCCGGTAGGCGGCCTGCGCGGGGGGCGCCACCCCGCCGTGCGTGTTGATCTCGGCGGTGATCTCGTCGCGCAGCCGGAGCTGGTCGGTGTAGGCGCTGGTGGCCAGGCCGCGGTCCGCGACGCCGGCCAGCCCGAGCGCGTCGATCAGCCCGCCCGCGCTCGCCGTGGCGTAGACCGCCGAGTGGACGACCAGGAGCAGCCCCGACAGGGCGGCGGCCACGGCCGCCCGGGTCCGGGCTCCCTCGTCGGCGGCCAGGCCGGCCAGCAGCCCACCCGAGGCGGTGGCCGCCGGGGAGGAGGCGGTCCGGGGGGAGGCGGTCGGGGAGGACGCGGTCGGGGAGGCGGTGGCCGGGTGGGCCGGGGCGGTCACCGGAGTGCGCGCGGAAGCCGGGTTCGAGGCCGCCGCGGCCGGGTCGCGGTCGGGTCCGGCGTCGCGGGGGAGCCCGAAATCGCCGTAGCCGGGCTGGAGGAGGTCGGCCTCGGCCAGGCTCGCGGCGGCCAGGCTGCCCAGAAGGGGCGCCAACGCCTGGGAGGCCAGCTGACAGTCGGACCGGCGCGCGGCGGCGTTCGCGCGCTCCCGGCCGGCCAGCCCGGCCAGCGCCGCCGCCGGGCTGGCCGGCGTACCGGGGCTGGCCGAGGCACGGGGGCTGCCTGGGATATCGGGGTTGGCCGGGGCGTTGGGGCGGGGCGGGGCGCTCGCCCCGGTCGGGTCGAGCGCCGCGGCGGGCAGGGCGATGGCGCGCAGGCGGCGGCCGTGGCGTTCCCGGGCGCCGAGCAGGCCGGGCGCGAGGGACGGATAGGCGGTCATCACGCCGGCGTAGGCCGTGACCAGGTCCTGGGTCGCCCGGGCCGCCGCGTCCCGAAGCCGGCGATCCCGCGCGGCCACGTCGTCCGAGACCGGCGCGTGGGTGGCGGAGTCACAGCCGACCAGGCCGGAGCCCGCCGCCAGCGCCGCGACGACCAGGAGGGCCCGCCGGGTCGAGCCGGCGGGGCTCGGTTCGACCACCACTCCCACGGGGCAGCAGCTTGGCATACCGGCCGCCAATCACGGGGTCGAGGTGGGGAAGTGTCGAGCGCGGACGTAGGCTGAGGATCACGCCCGCCTCGGATGGGACGCGGGTGTCGACGAGCAGCGCGTGGTCCGCGGGCGGGCGGCGCATGGCCAGTGGTGAGCCGGGATCGGCTCGAGGGGAGCGGGGCAGAGGTGGCCGAGGCGGGCGCACGCGGGCGGGGCCGATCGCCGTCCCGGGCCGGTCGGAGCGGCGCGGCTGGCCGGTCCGGCGCGGTCGCCCGGTCCGGTGCCGGACCGGGCACCGGGGCCGACGGGCCCGGCCGACGGGCCGGCGCCGACCTGGCGCCCCGGCTGGCCGAGGTGCTGGGGCCGGCCGGCTTCGATCTCGAGGACGTCAGCGTCACCCGAGCCGGCAGCCGCTCGGTGGTAAAGGTCGTGGTGGACCGGGACGGCGGGATCGACCTCGACGCCGTGGCCGAGGCGAGCCGGCTGGTGTCGGAGGCGCTGGACGCGGCGGAGGCGCCGGGCGATGATCCGGCCGCCGGCGGCGCGGCCGCCGGTGCGCCGTGGCCCGGCCTGGGCGGCCCCTACGTCCTGGAGGTCACCTCGCCGGGCGTCGACCGCCCGCTCGTCGCGCCCCGGCACTGGCGGCGGGCCCGGGGCCGGCTCGTCGCGGTGGAGACGACGGACGGCGAGCGGTTCGTGGGGCGCGTGCGCGCCGCCGGTGCGGACACGGCGGTGTTGCTGCCCGTCGCGGCGGCCCGAAGCCGGCCGGGCTCGGCCCCGGCTCCGGCGCGGGAGCTCCGCTACGCCGACGTGGCCCGCGCGGTGGTGGAGATCGAGTTCGGCCCCGTCCCCGATCTCGACGACGACGAGGCCGTCGACGCCGGTGCTGACTTTGCTGACGGGGATGGCGCGGACCGGGATGGCGCTGACGGGGATGGCGCGGACGAGGATACGGCCGCGGCGCGCGGCGACGGCGACGGCGACGGCGCGGAGGTGCACCGGTGAGACTCGACGTGGCCGCCCTGCGCGGCATCGAGCGGGAGCGTGACATCGGTTTCGAGACCCTTGTGGAGGCCATCGAGACCGCGCTGCTCACCGCCTACAAGCACACCGAGGGCGCCGCGGCCGACGCCCGCGTCGTGATCGACCGCGTCAGCGGCGAGGTCTCGGTGCTGGCCCGGGAGAGCCTCGGCGAGGACGGGCCGACCCGGGAGTGGGACGACACGCCGGCCGACTTCGGGCGCATCGCCACGATGACCGCGAAGCAGGTCATCATGCAGCGCCTGCGCGAAGCCCGCCAGGAGGTCACCTACGGCCAGTACGCCGACCGGGAGCACGAGATCGTCTCCGGCGTCGTCCAGCACCACGAGCAGCGGGCCGGCTCCCGGGTCGTGCTGGTCGACCTGGGCACGATCGAGGGCGTGCTGCCCCCGGCCGAGCAGGTGCCGGGCGAGCGGCTGGCCCACGGCGACCGGATCAAGTGCTACGTCGTGAACGTGGCCCGGGGGGCGCACGGCCCGTCGGTCACGCTCTCGCGGACCCACCCGGAGCTGGTCAAGGGCCTGTTCCGGCTGGAGGTGCCCGAGGTCGCCGACGGCACCGTCGAGATCGCCGCGATCGCCCGCGAGGCCGGCCACCGCAGCAAGATCGCCGTGCGGTCGACGCTGCCCGGGGTCAACCCGAAGGGCGCCTGCATCGGGCCCATGGGGGCCCGGGTCCGCGCCGTCACCTCGGAGCTCGGCGGCGAGAAGATCGACATTGTCGGCTGGTCGGCCGACCCGGCGGTGTTCGTGGGCAACGCGCTCTCGCCGGCCCGGGTCTCGGTGGTCGAGGTGACCGACCTGGCCGCCCGCTCGGCCCGGGTCGTCGTCCCGGACTACCAGCTCTCGCTGGCCATCGGCCGCGAGGGGCAGAACGCGCGGCTGGCCGCGCGCCTGACCGGCTGGCGCATCGACATCCACTCCGACACCGAGGGCAGGGACGGCGGGGGCCGGGACAGCGGGGGCCGGGACAGCGGGCCTCGTGACCCGGAAGGGCGGGGTGGCGCGGACCGCGAGGCCGCCCCGGCCGGCGGCGCGACGCCCGCCGCGGGCGGCCCGCGACCGGGGGCACGGGTGGCAGCGGGCGGAGCGGGCGGCGAGGCCGGTACGGCACCAGAGCGCCGGCCGGGCCCGCGGGGAGCGGCCGGTTCCGGCCGGGCGCGGCCTTCGGCCACTGGCCGAGGCGCCGCCGGTGGCCTGGGCGGGCGGTCCCCGTGGCGACCGGGGCAGTCGGGACCGTCGAGACCGAGCGGCGATGATCGACGCGGCTCGGGATAGACTGGGGCGGGTGGACCACGCCGACCCGGTTTCCGTCGGCGCGGTCCGCGTCGGTTCAGTTCGCGCCGGTCCGGTTCACACCGGTCCGGTCAGGACGTGTGTGGGATGCCGGGCCCGGGCCGGGAGGAATGACCTCGTCCGCATTGTGGTTTCCGACGGTGGGCTTGTCGCCGATGTTCGGAGGACGATGCCTGGTCGGGGTGCGCACCTTCACCTCGACCGCCGGTGCCTGGATCTCGCCGAACGCCGCAGGGCGTTCGAGCGGGCGCTGCGGGTCGGCGGCCCGTTGCGGTCGGACCGGCTGCGGGATTACGTCGAAGCGGCGGCCGCCTCGACACCGACGGCCTGACGGCCGGCGGTGCCCCGGCGGTGTGAGGGTCGCCTGGCTTCCCGGGAGCCCGCGACGTCCGACGGTGCGGAAGGGCAAGATGGTGGTACGCCGGTGAACCTACCGGCGAGCAAGGTCAGAGGTCCCGGCACCCGCCGGGGTGCCGACACGAAGGCAGGTCGAGACAGCGATGACCGCGCAATGAGCACGCAGCCATGATCACGACCAGCAGTTAACCAGGTCACGCGGGCGGTCCGCGGGCCGAACGAAGGAGCACCGTGGCAGGCAAGGCCCGCGTACATGAGCTCGCCAAAGAGCTCGGCGTCGACAGCAAGACCGTGCTGGCGAAGCTCAAGGACATGGGTGAGTTCGTCAAGTCCGCGTCATCGACGGTCGAAGCGCCCGTCGTGCGCAAGTTGAAAGAAGCGTTCCCCGGTGAGGGCGCGTCCCGGCCGTCCCGCGGCGGCAACGGCGCCCGGCCCACCCCCGGACCGCGCCCTGGTGGCGTTCCGCCCCGGCCCGGTCCCCGGCCCCAGGCCCGACCCGGTGCCCCGGCACCGGGCCCGCGGCCCGCGGCGCCCCCGATCTCCGACGGCTCGGCTCCGTCCCGGCCGCCCGTGCCCGCCGGCCCCGGCCCGCGCCCGGCGGCGGCCGGCCCCGGCGCCGGCCCGCGCCCGGGCCCGCCCCGCCCGGCCGCCGTCCCCGACGCGCAGCCCCCGGCCGCCCCCAGCCGTCCGCGCCCCAACCCGGTCCAGGCGCCGGCCGCCGACGCGTCCGCGCCGGCCCCGGCCCGCCCGGCCGCGGCGCCGCCGAACGGCCAGCGGCCCGGCGGCGCTCCCGCCGGCCCCCGGCCCGGCCCGCGCCCGGGTCCCCGGCCGGCCGCGCCCGGCAACAACCCGTACACGACCCCGGGCACGCAGGCCCGCCCGCCAGCGCCCGGCGCCGGTCCCGCCGCTCCCGGCGGGACCGCTCGCCCCGGCGCGGGTGGTCCGCGCCCGGGTGGCCCCCGTCCCGGCGGGCCGCGCCCCGGCGCTCCCGGCGCCGGCGGCCCGCGGCCCAGCCCGGGTTCGATGCCGCCCCGCCCGGGTGGCACCGGCGGCCCGCGGCCCAATCCGGGTTCGATGCCGCCCCGGCCGGGTGGCCCCCGGCCGAACGCGAACATGTTCCCCTCCCGCCCGGCCGGCGGTGCCGGTCGTCCCGGCGCGCCCGGCGGTGCCGGTCGCCCCGGCGGGCCTGGCGGTCGTCCCGGTGGGCCCGGCGGTGCCGGCCGTCCCGGCGGCGGTGCCGGTCGTCCCGGCGGCGGCGGCTTCGCCGGCCGGCCCGGTGGCGGCGGTGGCGGTGGCGCCGGTCGTCCCGGCGGTGCCGGTGGCGGCGCCGGGGCTCCGGGCCGTCCCGGTGGCGGCGGTCCCGGCGGCCGCCCGACCTCGGGCGGCCGCGGCCGCGGCGGCACGACGGCGGGCGCGTTCGGCCCCGGGGGTCGCGGCCGTCCCGGCCGGCAGCGCAAGTCCAAGCGCGCCAAGCTGCAGGAATGGGAGAGCGGGCTCGAAGCCCCCCGCATGGGGGCGATGATCCCGCGCGGCAACGGGCAGGCCATCCGGCTGCCCCGCGGCGCCTCCCTGGCCGACTTCGCCGACAAGATCGACGCGAACCAGGGCGCGCTCGTCCAGGTCGTGTTCACCCAGCTCGGCGAGATGGTCACCGCGACCCAGTCGTGCACGGACGAGACGCTGCAGCTGCTCGGGGTCACCCTGGGCTACGAGGTCCAGATCGTCAGCCCCGAGGACGAGGACAAGGAGCTCCTGGAGAGTTTCGACCTGTCCTTCGGTGGCGAGTACGACGACGACGTCGAGCTCGAGGCGCGGCCCCCGGTCGTCACCGTCATGGGTCACGTCGACCACGGAAAGACCAAGCTGCTGGACGCGATCCGCTCGACGGACGTGGCCGCCGGCGAGTCCGGCGGCATCACCCAGCACATCGGCGCGTACCAGATCGCGGCGAAGGTCGACGGCGCCGAGCGCAAGATCACCTTCATCGACACCCCGGGTCACGAGACCTTCACGGCCATGCGAGCCCGCGGCGCCCAGGTCACCGACATCGTGGTGCTGGTCGTGGCGGCGGACGACGGCGTGAAGCCGCAGACGATCGAGGCGCTCAACCACGCCAAGGCCGCCGAGGTGCCGGTCGTGGTGGCGGTCAACAAGATCGACAAGGAGGGTGCCGACCCGGCCAAGGTGCGCGGGCAGCTCACCGAGTACGGCCTGGTAGCCGAGGAGTACGGCGGCGACACGATGTTCGTCGACGTCTCGGCGCGCAACCGGACCAACATCGAAGGTGTGCTGGAGGCGATCATCCTGACCGCCGACGCGGCGCTCGACCTGCGGGCTCCGGCCGACACCGAGGCCCAGGGTGTGGCGATCGAAGGCCGGCTCGACCGCGGTCGCGGCCCGGTGGCCACCGTCCTGGTCCAGCGGGGCACCCTGCGGGTCGGCGACTCGGTCGTGGCCGGCGAGGCCTTCGGCCGCGTCCGGGCCATGCTCGACGAGCACGGCGACAACCTGACCGAGGCCGGCCCGGCCCGTCCGGTCCAGGTGCTCGGGTTCGCCAGCGTCCCCGACGCGGGTGACAACTTCCTGGTCGTGCCGGAGGACCGGGTCGCCCGGCAGATCGCCGAGCGGCGCCAGGCCCGCGAGCGCAACGCCGAACTGGCGCTCAGCCGCGGCCGCCCGACGCTGGAGACGATCCTCGAGCGGATGAAGGAGGGCGAGAAGACCCAGCTCAACCTCATCCTCAAGGGCGATGTGTCCGGTTCGGTCGAAGCCCTCGAGGACGCCCTGCTCAAGATCGACATCGGCGACGAGGTCGGCCTGCGGATCATCGACCGCGGCGTCGGCGCGATCACCGAGACCAACGTCATGCTGGCGTCGGCCTCGGACGCGGTCATCATCGGCTTCAACGTCCGCCCGCAGGGCAAGGCGACGGAGCTGGCCGACCGCGAGGGCGTCGAGGTCCGCTACTACTCCGTCATCTACCAGGCCATCGAGGACATCGAGAACGCCCTCAAGGGCATGCTCAAGCCGGTCTACGAGGAGGTCCAGCTCGGGACGGCCGAGGTCCGCGAGGTCTTCCGGGTGCCGCGCATCGGCAACGTGGCCGGCTGCCTCGTCCGGTCCGGGATCATCCGCCGCAACACCAAGGCGCGGCTGATCCGGGACGGTGTGGTCGTGGCGGACAACCTCACGGTCGAGTCGCTCAAGCGGTTCAAGGACGACGCGACCGAGGTCCGTGAGGGCTACGAGTGTGGTGTGGGCTTCGGCTCGTACAACGACATCAAGGTCGACGACGTGGTCGAGACCTTCGAGCAGCGGGAGGTGCCGCGGACCTGACGCGGCATCGCGGTCCGGCCGGCGGAAAGCTTCCGCCGGCCGGGCTCGCCCCGGTCGACGCACCCAGGCTCCGCGAGGACATCCGATGTGGACTGGAATTCTCGAACTCGACGTGGTGCTCGGCGACGTCCGGTCGCTGAAGGAGAAGCGATCGGTCATCCGGCCGGTCGTCGCCGAGCTGCGCCGCCGCTTTGCCGTGGCCGCCGCCGAAACCGATCACCTCGACCTGCATCGCCGCTCGGGGATCGGGGTGGCGGTGGTCGCGGCCGACCGTGCGCACTGCGTCGAGGTGCTCTCGTCGGCCGAAAGACTCGTGGCCGGCCGACCGGAGCTGGAGCTTCTCTCCGCCCGGAGCCGTTTTGTCACGACCGAGGACCTTCCGCTCCTAGAATCCGATCGCGGTGGGTCCGACCCTGCCAGCCCGACCTCCGGCGCGGAGGCCGGCGATCGGGCCGGATGGCCGCTCGACGACGCCGCCCGCTGACCCCGAGCGGACCGCCACCGATCGGGCTAGCCCGATCATGCTGGCCCGGCCGGACCGGCTGGAGCCGACTGGCTGGAATCGGCCAGCCGGGGTGGCGCACGGACGGCGAGGACATGATGGGAGGAAGCCATGGCTGACCCGGCCCGGGCGCGCCGACTGGCGGTCCGCATCCGCGAGGTCGTCGCCGCGACCCTGGAACGGCAGGTCAAGGACCCCCGCCTGGGAATGGTGACCATCACCGACGCCCGGGTCACCCCGGACCTGATGGAAGCCACCGTCTTCTACACCGTCTACGGCGACGACGAGGCCCGTGCCTCCTCCGCCCAGGCGCTGGAGTCGGCCAAGGGCATGCTGCGCGGCCAGGTGGGCCGGGCGACCGGGGTGAAGTCGACGCCGTCGCTGACGTTCGTCCACGACCGGTTGCCCGACGACGCCCGTCACCTGGAGGAGCTGATCCTCACCGCGCGGGAGCGAGATGCCGGCGTGCGTTCGTTGCGTGACGGCGCGTCACCCGCCGGCGAGGCTGATCCCTACCGCCGCCCCCGCGAGGACGACGACCTCCTCGGGGGGCCCGACCTGGTCGATGATCCAGAACAATCCCACCGCGCCGGCATCGCTGGCGCGCGAGAGGGAATCCTAGACGAGGGTGCGAGGAACCCACCGGGTGGCGCGGCCGCCGGCGGGACCGCCCGCCCCGGCGGCGACGCACGTGCCTGATCAGGGGAGGCGACGGTGACCGACGTGAGCAGGCTCGCGGATCTGTCACTGCTCCCGGTCCCGCCCGCCGACCCGCCCGGCCGGGCGGTGCCGGCCGTCGGCGCAAGCCCCGACGGCCGGGAGCTCGACCGGGCGCTGGCCGCGCTGCGGACCGTCGCCCGCGACGGCGGAACCGTCGTCCTGGTCGCCCACGTCAAGCCGGACGCCGACAGCCTAGGGTCGGCCATCGCCCTCGGCCTGGCCCTGCGGTCGCTCGGCGCCCGGGCCCTGGTCTCCTTCGACGCCGAGCCGTTCGCCCCGCCGCGGACCCTGCGCTTCCTGCCCGGCCAGGACCTGCTGGTCGAACCGCCGCTGGTGGTCGCGGTCCCGGACCTGGTCGTGACGCTCGACGCCGGCAGCCTGACCCGGCTGGGCGCCCTGCGCGGTGTTCTCGTCCGCGCCCGGCGCAGCCTCGTCGTCGACCATCACCCGTCCAACACCCGCTTCGGCGACGTCAACCACGTCGACCCGAGCGCGCCCTCGACCGGCGCGCTCGTCGTCGAGATCATCGACGGGCTGGGCGTCGAGATCGACACCGACATGGCCGCCGCCGTCTACGCCGGGCTGGTGACCGACACCGGATCGTTCCGGTCACCGTCGACGACGCCGACCGTCCACCTGCTGGCCGCGCGGCTGCTGGCGACCGGCATCGACCACGCGGCGATCGGCCGGGCCCTGTGGGACACCCACCGGTTCGCCTACGTGCGGCTGCTGGGCCAGATGCAGGCCCGCGCCCGTCTCGAACCCGACCACGACCTGGTCTGGAGCTGGTGCACGGCGGCCGAGCGCGCGGCCGCCGGGATCGAGTTCGACGAGATGGAAGGCGCGATCGACGGCATCCGGGGCACGACCGAGGCCGAGATCGCGGCGATGTGCAAGCAGGACTCCGACGGGACCTGGTTCCTGTCCGTCCGGTCGAAGGGCGCCATCGACGTGGGCGCGGTCTGCCTGGGGCTCGGCGGCGGCGGGCACCGCCTCGCCGCCGGCCTGACCTCGCGCGACTCGCTGGAGGAGACGATGGACCGGCTGCGGGCCGCGCTGGACGCCGCGCCGCGGCTCGGGTCCGGCCGCGACCCGGTGGGCGGGACCGAGCCGGTGGGCAGGACCGAGCCGGACTCGCCCGCCGGCCTCGGGCCCTCGACCGATCCCGGGCCGTCCACGCCGCCGGCGGATCTCGAACCGCCCGGCCGCCTCGACCCACCGCCACGGCGGTGAGCCCGCGCACGCCGGCGGACGGCCCGGACGGCCTGCTCGTCGTCGACAAACCCGGCGGCCTGACGTCCCATGACGTGGTGGCCCGGGCCCGCCGGGCCCTGGGCACCCGCAAGGTCGGCCACGCCGGGACCCTCGACCCGATGGCCACCGGCGTGCTCGTGCTCGGCGTCGGCCGGGCCACCCGGCTGCTCGGCCACATCGCGCTGACCGACAAGACCTACACGGCGACGATCCGTCTCGGCGTCGCGACCAGCACCGACGACGCCGAGGGCGAGGTCACGGTCCGCCGCCCCGCGCGGGCCGAGCCGGCCGAGCTGGCGGCGGCGATGGCCGCCCTGACCGGCGACATCAAGCAGGTGCCCTCCTCGGTCAGCGCCATCAAGGTGGGCGGGGTCCGGTCCTACACCCGGGCCAGGGCCGGGGAGGTCGTGGAACTGCCGGCCCGGCCGGTACACGTGGCCGCCTTCGACCTGCTGGCCCGCCGCGACGCCCCCGACCCGGCCCCGGCCCCCGCCGGCGCTTCCGCCGGGGGCGGCGCCGGCGCCGCCCCCGGCGGGGAAGCCCAGGCGCCGGTCATCGACCTCGACGTCCGGGTCACCTGCTCGTCCGGGACCTACGTCCGGGCCCTGGCCCGCGACCTGGGCGCGGCGCTCGGCTGCGGTGGACACCTGAGGGCACTGCGCCGCGTGCGTACCGGCCCGTTCGCGGCCGAGACGGCGATCGGGCTGGCCGAGCTGGCCGAACGGGGCCGGGCCACGCTCACGCCGCTGGCGGTCGCGGTGGCGGCACTGTTCCCGAGCCGGACCGTCGATGACGCCGAGGCGGGCGCGCTGCGGCACGGCCGGTCGATCCCCGCGACCGGTCTGGCCGCCCCGTACGGGGTGTTCGGACCCGACGGCTCCGTGCTCGCTCTGGCCACGGAGCGCGACGGGGTGACCCGGCCTGTCGTCGTGTTCGCCCCGGCCTGACGGATCGGCGCCGAACCCGCGACCCGGGGTACCACGCGAGCCGCGTCCCGCCGGCCGCGGTACCACGCGGGCCACGTCACGCCGCCGGCGCCACCCGCCCGCCACCGGCGCGCGCACCATAGGCTTCGGAGTGTGCGTTCCTGGCGCGGACTGACCGACATCCCCAGCGACTGGCCGGGCGGTGTCGTGACCATCGGCTACTTCGACGGTGTCCACCGCGGTCACCAGAAGATCATATCCCGGGCGGTCGGGCTCGCCCGGGCCCGGGCGCTGCCCTGCGTCGCGCTCACCTTCGATCCCCACCCGGCCGAGATCATCCGCCCGGGTACCCACCCGGCCGCGCTGACCACGCCGTCGCACAAGGCGGAGCTGCTGGCCGGCCTGGGTATCGACGTGCTGTGCGTGCTGCCGTTCACCGTCGAGCTCAGCCACGTCACGGCGGAGGAGTTCGACCGGGACGTGGTCGCGGGCGCGCTGCGGGCCCGCGTGGTCGTCGTCGGGGAGAACTTCACCTACGGCCACCGGGGCGCCGGCACCGTTGACGTGCTGCGGGCCGACGGCAAGACGCTGGGCTACGACGTCGAGTCGGTGTCGCTGCTGGCCGAACAGACCGACGTCCTGTCCTCGACGATGATCCGCCAGCGCATCGCGGCCGGCGACGTCGAGACGGCGGCCCGGGCGCTGGGCCGCCCGCACCGGCTCGAGGGCGTCGTCGTGCACGGCGACGCGCGCGGGCGCACGATCGGCTACCCGACGGCCAACCTCGACCCGACACCGCCGTACGCGGCGGTGCCGGCGGACGGCGTCTACGCCGGTCACGCGGTACGGGCCGACGGCTCCCGCCACCGGGCCGCGATCTCGATCGGCACGAACCCGACGTTCGACGGGACCGTCCGGCGGGTCGAGGCGTACCTGCTCGACTTCGACGACGACCTCTACGACGAGTACCTGGCGTTCGAGTTCACCGCGCGGCTGCGCCCGACGCTGCGCTTCGCCTCCGTCGACGAGCTGACCACCCAGATGGCGCGGGACGTCGCCGCCACCCGGGCCATGACCTGACGCCCCGGCTTCGGTCGATCCTCCGCCTGGTCTCCGCCGGGCTCCGTCCGCGCTCGGCGGCGGCCGGTCACGGTCGGCGGCACGCCGCCTGGCCGGTTCGGACTGGGTTGGTAAGCTTGCGAGACTGACAGGTGTGGCGTGTGTCATCCGCTCCGGTGGCGACGACCTGGAGCGCGCGCCCGCCGACGAACTGAGGAGAAACAGCGCGTGCCGCTCGCCAACGACGTCAAGCAGCAGATCCTGGGTGAATACGCCACCGCCGACCGGGACACGGGCTCGCCCGAGGTCCAGGTCGCGCTGCTCACCCGCCGGATCAGCGACCTGACCGAGCACCTCAAGGTGCACAAGCACGACCACCACAGCCGCCGCGGCCTGCTGTTGCTCGTCGGCCGGCGCCGCCGGCTGCTGAACTACCTGGCCAAGACGGACATCAACCGCTACCGGGCCCTGATCGAGAGACTGGGCCTGCGGCGGTAGCAACGGTGAGGGAGCACCCGGCAACGGGTCGCTCCCTCACTCGCATGGGAAGCACTCTGTTAAGTGATACAGCGTTAAGTGATACAGCGTTAGGTAACACAGCGTTAGGTAACACAGCGTTAGGTAACACCGCGTAGTGACAGCCCTGGTCCGACAGGCGCGAGCCGCCGGTCCTCGGTGGTGGCTTCCGGGAGCGGCGGGCGCGGCGATGCGCGCCGCGGTACACAGCTCCCCGAGGCTTCGACTGAGCACCGGCCTTCCGCGCGCGGACCTTGGCGCACGAGAAGGAGATTGAGAATGGACGATCAGACCACCGCCGTCGAGGCGATCATCGACAACGGGCCCGCCGGGACCCGTACCATCCGGTTCGAGACCGGGCGGCTGGCTCGGCAGGCCGCCGGCTCCGCCGTGGCCTACCTCGGCGACACCATGGTCCTCTCGGCCACGACCGTGAGCAAGCAACCCCGGGAGTCCCTGGACTTCTTCCCCCTCACGGTGGATGTCGAGGAGCGGATGTACGCGGCCGGGCGCATCCCGGGCTCGTTCTTCCGCCGCGAGGGTCGCCCCAGTGAGGACGCCATCCTGACCTGCCGGCTGATCGACCGGCCGCTGCGGCCGTCGTTCGTCAAGGGCCTGCGCAACGAGATCCAGGTTGTGGCGACGGTGCTCGCGCTCGACCCGGAGACGCTCTACGACGTCGTGGCCATCAACGCGGCCAGCGCGTCGACGATCCTGGCCGGCCTGCCCTTCCACGGCCCGATCGGCGCGACCCGCGTCGGCTACGTCGACGGGTCCTGGATCGCCTTCCCGACCCACGAGGAGCTGGCTCGGGCGACCTTCGACATGGTCGTGGCCGGCCGGGTGCTCGAGGACGGCTCCGACGTCGCGATCATGATGGTCGAGGCGGAGGCCACCCCGGAGACGTTCACCCTGGTCGCCGGGGGCGCGCCGATGCCCACCGAGGAGGTCGTCGCGGCCGGGCTGGAGGCGGCCAAGCCGGCCATCCGCTCGCTGTGTGAGGCGCAGGCGGCGCTGGCGGCCGCGGCCGCCAAACCGACCCGCGAGTTCCCGGTGTTCATCGACTACCACGACGACGTGCTGGAGTCGCTGACCGCCGCCGTCGGCGACGAGCTGGCCGCCGCGCTGCGCATCGCCGGCAAGCAGGAGCGGGAGAACGAGCTCGAGCGGGTCCGCACGCTGGCCGCCGAGAAGGTCGCGAGCCAGTTCGACGGCCGCGAGAAGGAGATCGGCCCGGCCTACCGGGCACTGACCAAGAAGCTGGTCCGGGCCCGGATCATCGCGGACGGGGCCCGCATCGACGGCCGGGGCGTCACCGACATCCGGGAGCTGTCGGCCGAGGTCGACTACATCCCCCGGGTACACGGCTCGGCGCTGTTTGAGCGGGGCGAGACCCAGATCCTCGGGGTGACGACGCTGGCCATGCTGCGCATGGAGCAGACGATCGACACGCTCAACCCCGATCGCACCAAGCGGTACATGCACAACTACAACTTCCCGCCGTACTCGACCGGTGAGACCGGCCGGGTCGGCTCGCCCAAGCGGCGCGAGATCGGCCACGGCGCGCTGGCCGAGCGGGCGCTGCTGCCGGTGCTGCCCAGCCGGGACGAGTTCCCCTACGCCATCCGGCAGGTCTCCGAGGCGCTGAGCTCGAACGGCTCGACGTCGATGGGCTCGGTCTGCGCCAGCACGCTGTCACTGCTCAACGCCGGTGTGCCGCTCAAGGCACCGGTCGCCGGCATCGCCATGGGCCTGATCAACGAGGGCGACCAGTACGTCACCCTGACCGACATCCTCGGGGCCGAGGACGCCTACGGCGACATGGACTTCAAGGTCGCCGGAACCAGCGAGTTCGTCACCGCGCTCCAGCTCGACACCAAGCTGGCCGGCATCCCGGCGTCCGTGCTCGCGGCCGCGCTCCAGCAGGCCCGGGCGGCCCGGCTGGCCATCCTGGAGGTCATGGCCGAGGCCATCGACACCCCGGACGACATGTCCGGCTACGCGCCGCGGGTCATCTCGGTCAAGATCCCGGTGGACAAGATCGGTGAGGTCATCGGGCCCAAGGGCAAGATGATCAACCAGATCCAGGCCGACTCGGGTGCCGAGATCACCGTCGAGGACGACGGCACGATCTACATCGGCGCCTCCGACGGCCCGTCGGCCGAGGCCGCCCGCAACACGATCAACTCGATCGCCAACCCGCACATGCCGGAGGTCGGCGAGCGCTACCTGGGCACGATCGTCAAGATTACGACGTTCGGCGCCTTCGTCTCGCTCACCCCGGGCAAGGACGGCCTGCTCCACGTGAGCAAGCTGAAGACGCTCTCGGGCGGCAAGCGGGTCGAGAAGGTCGAGGACGTGATCTCCGTTGGGCAGAAACTCCAGGTCGAGATCAGCGAGATCGACAACCGGGGCAAGATCAGCCTGTCGCCGGTGACCGCCGACGACGCGGCCGGGTCGTAGTCTCGACCGGTGACCGAAACTGGCGTAACCGAAACGATCGTCAACGGGTTCGGTCCCTCCCCGCTCGGCGGAGGGACCGAGGCCGACCCGCTGTCGGGGACCGTCCGGCGTACCGAGCTGCCGGGCGGCCTGCGGGTGATCACCGAGCGGATGTCGACCGTGCGCTCGGTCGCGATCGGCATCTGGGTCGGCGTCGGCTCCCGGGACGAGTCGCCCCTGACCGGCGGCTGCTCGCACTACCTGGAGCACCTGCTGTTCAAGGGCACGCCCACCCGGGACGCCCTGACGATCAGCGCCGCCATCGAGGCGGTTGGCGGCGATCTCAACGCCTTCACCGACAAGGAGTACACCTGCTACCACGCGCGGGTGCTCGACCGTGACCTGCCGCTGGCCGTCGACGTGCTCTGCGACATGGTTACCAACTCCCTGGTCACCGCGGACGACGTCGAGGCCGAGCGGGGCGTCATCCTCGAAGAGATCGCCATGCACGAGGACGACCCGGGCGACGTCGTGCACGACGTCTTCTCGGCCGCGCTGCTCGGCGAGAGCGTGCTCGGCCGCCCGGTGCTCGGCACGACCGACACGATCGAGGCGCTGAGCCGTTCCACCATCGACGACTACTACCGGAGCCGGTACACCCCGCCGGCGATGGTGGTCGCGATGGCCGGCAACCTCGACCACGACGTCGCGCTCGAGCTGGTCCGGACGGCGTTCGAGGGACGGCTCGGCGGGTCCGCCCACCCGGCGCCGCCGCGGGCCGGCGACTACGACTTCCCGCCCTCGGGCGGCGTCGTCGTCCGCTCCCGCCCGACCGAGCAGGCCAACGTCGTGATGGGCACGGTCGGGATGTCGCGGACCGACCCCCGCCGCTACGCGCTGGGCCTGCTGTCCTCCACGCTCGGCGGTGGGATGAGCTCCCGGCTGTTCCAGGAGATCCGCGAGCGGCGCGGGCTGGCCTACTCGGTCTACTCGTTCACCTCGCATTTCGCCGACGCGGGCCTGTTCGGCGTCTACGCCGGCTGCGCGCCGCGCCGGGTGGACGAGGTGCTCTCGATCTGCCGGGACCAGTTGGCCGCCGTCGCCGCCGAGGGCATCACCGCCGAGGAGCTGGAGCGGGCCAAGGGCCTCAGCCACGGCTCGCTGCTGCTCAACCTGGAGGACAGCGGCTCGCGGATGAGCCGGCTGGGCCGCCACGAGCTCGTCTACGCCGAGCCGCTGCCGGTGGCCGAGGTGCTGCGCCAGATCGACGCCGTGACGTTGGACGACGTCCGGGCGGTCGCCGCCGACATCGCCGAGCGCCCGCTCGCCCTGGGCGTCATCGGACCGTTCGACGACCACGACTTCGCGCCGGTGGTCGCGCGATGACCCCGGCGGCGGCCGCGGCGCCCGGGGCGCCCGCTCCTGGCGGGACGAAGGTCGGCGTGCTGGGCGCGCGGGGCCGGATGGGCTCGACGGTCGTCGGCGCCGTCACGGCGGCGCCCGACCTCGAGCTGGTGGCGGCGGTCGACGCGGGCGACGACCGCGAGCCGCTGCTCGCCGCCGACGTACTCGTCGACTTCACCACGCCCGACGCGGTGCTGGACAATCTGGCCTGGGCCATCCGGGCCGGCAAACACGTGGTCGTCGGCACCACCGGCTTCGACGACGAGCGGCTGGCCACGGTCCGCGGCGCCCTGGCTGACGCGCCGGGCGTCGGCGTGCTGGTCGCGGCGAACTTCGGTCTCGGCGCGGTACTGATGATGCGCTTCGCCGCCCAGGCCGCCCGGTTCTTCGAGTCGGTGGAGATCGTCGAGCTGCACCATCCGAACAAGGTCGACGCGCCCAGCGGGACCTCGGGGCAGACCGCGCGGGCGATCGCCGCGGCCCGGGCCAAGGCCGGGCTGCCCCCGGCCGGCCCGGACGCGACCACCACCGGTCTGGACGGAGCCCGGGGCGCGTCCGTCGACGGCATCCCCGTGCACAGCGTCCGGCTGCGGGGCCTGGTCGCCCATCAGGAGGTCCTGTTCGGCGGTCCCGGCGAGCTGTTCACGCTGCGCCACGACTCCCTCGACCGAGAATCGTTCATGCCGGGCGTCCTGCTCGGCGTGCGTCGGATCGGGGCGCGGCCCGGCCTTACCGTGGGCCTGGAATCCCTCCTCGAGCTGTGACGGGGGCGACGGACCGGCCCCCGCGCCGAAGCTTGTGCACGCTCGAGGCGCCGCCGGCCGCCGGGGGAGGGGACCCCGGCGGCGCCGGCACGGTCGCTGACCCGGCCCGGGGATCCGAGCGGGCGGCCGGGGGTTGACGGGGGCGGGAGACCCCCGGCCGCCGGTACCAGCGGGCGGTACCTCCAGCGGCCGGCGCTGGGGAACCGACCGTCTGCCATCCGGTGTACCACCCGATCGCCACGATGGCGATCGGGTCAGTGCGCCCGCGTGACCGAGGGTGCGGGTGGGTACGCGAGTGCCCGCATGCGTCGCACTTCGTCGTCCTGCCCGCTGGTGTCGTCCTCCGGCCGGAATCTCACCGCGCCCAGAACTGTCCGACCCACCGGCTACCGTGGACGGCGGACAAGTCGACGACCTCGGGAGATCACGTGACCGCAGCCGCCTCCGCCGAGCCGACCGGCCCGGCCGCGCCCGCCGGCCCGCCCGTCGCCACCCCCCGGGTCCAGGTGATCGCCCAGACCCAGTTCACCCCGCCGCCCGACGTGCCGTGGGAGACCGACGCCGACGGCGGCCAGGCGCTGGCCGAGTTCGCCGGCCGGGCCTGCTACCAGAGCTGGTCGAAGCCGAACCCGGCGACCGCGACCAACGCCGGCTACCTGCGTCACATCCTCGACGTCGGGCACCTGTCCGTCCTGGAGCACGGCGTCGTCACGGTGTACATCACCGGCGTCTCGCGCAGCCTCACCCACGAGCTGGTCCGCCACCGGCACTTTTCCTACAGCCAGCTCTCGCAGCGCTACGTCCCCGAGCGCGACGCCGCGGTCGTCGAGCCGGCCGTGATCGCCGAGGACCCCGAGCTGCACCGCCTGTTCACCGAGGCCGCCGCCGCCTCGCTGGCCGCCTACTCGGCCCTGCTGGAGGGCCTGGAGAAACGTTTCGCCGACGTCGCGGCCCCGACCGCCCGGCGCAAGCAGGCCCGCCAGGCCGCCCGCTCGGTGCTGGCCAACGCGACCGAGACCAGGATCGTTGTGACCGGCAACTACCGGGCCTGGCGCCACTTCGTCGCCATGCGGGCCAGCGAGCACGCCGACGTCGAGATCCGCGGCCTGGCCGTGGCCGCGTTACGCGAGCTGACCCGGGTCGCGCCCAACGTGTTCGGCGACTTCACGATCGCCACGCTCGCCGACGGCACCGAGACCGCGACCAGCCCACTCGCCCACGAGGGCTGACGGGGGGCGGGCGCGCGCCCGGGCCGCGTGGAGTCGCTCGGCGATCACGGGACGCTCCGCGGCGATCAGCGGGGAGGCGTGCGGCGATCACCGAGGAGTCGTGCACCGGCGCGCCTGGCCGTGACCCACCGGGTACCCTTGTGGTACCGCCGTCCGGCCTCCGCCCGCCGCCGGTGGCCGCGCCGCGGCGCCGCGCGTGAGGAACCTGCCGGTTTCGGCCGGTCGGGCCGGTCCGGTTTCGTGACCGCCCGCTGGCCGTCCGGCCCCGGCTACCCGGACGCGGCAGGAGTACCCCGCCCTACGGGATCCGGGCGGTAAGCGACCATGAATCGGATCGGACGTGTCATCGGAGGTGCCGTTCAGCGTGACGGACATGTCAGTGTTGTCCACCGCGCCGTTGGAGCCGGGAGCACTGCCCCCGGCGCCGGTGCCGCCGGCTCCGTTCGGGCGCGTCGCCACGGCGATGGTCACGCCGTTCAGGCCGGATGGCGGGCTGGACCTCGACGGCGCGGCCGCGCTGGCCGCCCACCTCGTCGACGCCGGCAACGACGCCCTCGTGATCAACGGCACCACGGGCGAGGCACCGACCACGTCCGACGCGGAGAAGCGTGAGCTGCTGCGGGCGGTCGTCGGCGCGGTGGGGGACCGGGCCCGGGTGGTGGCCGGCGTCGGGACCAACGACACCGCCCACACCGTGTCGCTGGCCCGCGACGCCGAGCGGGCCGGAGCCCACGGCCTGCTGGTCGTCAGCCCGTACTACAGCAAGCCGCCCCAGGCCGGGCTGGTCGCCCACTTCACCGCGGTGGCCGACGCGGCCGAGCTGCCGGTGATGATCTATGACATCCCGGGCCGGGCCGGGGTCGCCGTGAGCACGGAGACGCTCGTCCGCCTGGCCGAGCACCCCCGCGTCGTCGCGGTCAAGGACGCCAAGGACGACCTGGCCGCCTCGTCCTGGGTCCTGGCCCGGACCGATCTCGCGTACTACGCGGGGACGGACGCGCTGACCTTGCCGCTGCTGGCCGTCGGCGGCGTCGGGGTGGTCAGCGTTGTCTCGCACATCGCCACCCCGGTAGTGCGGGCGATGGTCGACGCCCACTTCGCCGGCTACAGCGCCCGGGCGCTGGCGGCCCACCGTCGCCTGCTGCCGGCCATCGAGGCGCTGTTCCGGACCCAGGCCGCGATCCTGGCCAAGGCGGTGCTGCGGATGGCGGGTCTGCCAGCCGGGCCGGTGCGGCTGCCACTCGTCGACGCCGGCGAGGGCGAACTCGCGCAACTGCGCGCGGACCTGGCCGCCGCCGGCCTCCTGGCCGGCCTGGACGAGCTGGATGAGGCCGCCGGCCCGCCGGCCGCCGGCCGCGTCTCGGCTGGCTCGGGCGTGTCGGCCGGTGCCGGCGTGTCCGCTGCTTCGGGTCTGGGAGTGGCCCGGTGAGCCACCCGCATCCCGAACTCGGCCCCCCGCCGCCCCTGCCCGCCGGCGGACTGCGGATCATCCCGCTGGGCGGCCTGGGCGAGATCGGCCGCAACATGACGGTCTTCGAGCACGAGGGCCGGCTGCTCATCGTCGACTGCGGCGTGCTCTTCCCCGACCCGGAACAGCCCGGCGTCGACCTGGTCCTGCCCGATTTCGCTCCCATCCGGTCCCGGCTGGCCGACATCGAGGCCGTGGTCCTGACCCACGCCCACGAGGACCACATCGGGGCGGTGCCCTACCTGCTGCGCGAACGGCCCGACATCCCGATCGTCGGTTCCCGGTTCACCATGGCCCTGCTGGTCGCGAAGCTGGCCGAGCACCGGCTCACCCCGCCGACGCTGGTCGTCCGCGAGGGGCAGACGCACACGTTCGGACCCTTCGCGACCGAGTTCCTCGCGGTCAACCACTCGATCCCGGACGCGCTGGCCGTCGCCATCCGCACCGACGCCGGCCTGGTCCTGCACACCGGCGACTTCAAGATGGACCAGCTGCCGCTGGACGGCCGCCTGACCGACCTGGGCGGGTTCGCCCGGCTCGGCGCCGAGGGCGTCGACCTGCTGATGTCGGACTCGACCAACGCCGACGTCCCCGGGTTCATCACGGCCGAGCGGGAGATCGCCCCCGTCCTCGACCGGGTCTTCCGGGACGCGGACCGACGGATCATCGTGGCCAGCGTCTCCAGCCATGTCCACCGCGTCCAGCAGATCCTCGACGCGGCCGACGCGCACGGCCGGTCGGTCTGCTTCGTCGGCCGCTCGATGATCCGCAACATGGGCGTGGCCCGCGAGCTCGGCCTGCTGCGGGTGGCACCCAACCAGCTCGTCGACCTCAAGGACGTCGAGTCGCTGCCCGACCGCAACATCTGCCTGATCTCCACCGGCTCGCAGGGCGAGCAGCTCTCGGCGCTCTACCGGATGGCCAACGGCGACCACTCCATCAAGATCACCGCCGGCGACACGATCGTGCTGGCCTCCAGCCTGATCCCGGGCAACGAGACCGCCGTCTACCGGGTCATCAACGGCCTGACCCGCCTCGGCGCGACCGTCGTGCACAAGGGCGTGGCCAAGGTCCACACCTCCGGCCACGCGCCGGCCGGCGAGCTGCTCTACGTGCTCAACGCGGCCCGGCCGTCGAACATGATGCCGATCCACGGCGAGTGGCGGCACCTGAAGGCGCACGGCGCGCTGGCCGAGGCTACCGGCGTGCCGCCCGACCGGGTCGTGCTGGCCGACGACGGCGTCGTGGTCGACCTCGTCGACGGTCAGGCGAACGTCGTCGGAGTGGTGCCCTGCGGCTACGTCTACGTGGACGGCCAGGCTGTCGGGGACGTGGGGGAGCCGAGCCTCAAGGACCGGCGCATCCTCGGCGAGGAGGGCTTCATCACCATCACGGTGGTGGTCGACGTGGCGGCGGGCAAGGTCATCGGCGGCCCGGAGATCTTCGCCCGGGGCTTCTCCGACTCGCGGGCGGCGTTCGACCACGTCCGGGGCAAGCTGTCCGACGCGCTGTTCGACGCCATGCGCGGCGGGATGACCGACGTGAACGGCCTGCAGCAGATCGTGCGGCGCACGGTCGGGCGCTGGGTCAGCGACACCTACCGGCGCCGGCCGATGATCGTGCCGGTCGTCCTGGAAGTCTGAGACCCGGCCCCAGCGGCCGCGCGGCCCGGCGCGGGTCGGCGCGGGCCGCGCCGGGCCGCCCCCGACCTTCGACGGCCGTGCCCCGCGTACGCGGGCCTCGAGCCCGTCGGCTGTCGCGGCCAGAAGGTAGTGTCGCGGTAAGCGTCGCGCTCGGCCCGCCAGTGGTCGCCGAGCCCCAGGACGCGGACTAATCCCTGGTCGCGTCGGCCCGTGCGGGCCCGGCGTGCGCGGCCGTGAGATCACAAGGAGATCCACCGGTGACGGAGAAGACGATTGTGCTGGTCAAGCCGGACGGCATGATCCGGGGGCTGGCCGGTCAGGTGACCACGGTCCTGGAGAACCGGGGCCTGACGCTGGTCGGCTGCAAGCTGATCCAGCTCACCCCGGCGCTGCTGCGCGAGCACTACGCCCACCTGGTGGACAAGCCCTTCTTCCCGGGGCTGCAGGCGTTCATGGAGTCCGCGCCGGTCCTGGCCCAGTGTTGGCAGGGCCGTAACGCCGTGGACGTCGTGCGGGCGGCCATCGGCGCCACCGACGGCGCCAAGGCGGCTCCGGGCACCATCCGGGGCATCTACTCCTCCAGCCAGCAGTGCAACGTCGTGCACGCGTCCGAGGACGCCGCCGCGGCCGAGATCGAGATCAAGCGGTTCTTCCAGCCCGGGGAGATCTTCGAGGCCCCGGCCGTGCGCCTCGGCATCGTGCTGGCGGCCGACGAGGCCTGAGCGGGCGCCCGGCCGGCGGGTGCGGCCACCCGCCCGAAGCGACCGGGAGAATGGGCGGAGCCCCCGGTCGCGGAGGGCGGCAGGTTGGCCCGGACCGTTCGTCCCAGGACGTTCGTTCTGGACCGTCCGCCCGCCTGGTCCGGTGAGACACGCCCGAACCCGGCGCTTGCGGCGTATTCGGGCGGCCAGTGAGTACCGTCCGGTTGTGGCCACACCGACGAGTGGCACGCGTCCGCGTGCCCGCGGGGGAACCGCCGCCGGCCGATCGGCCGGGGCGGGGCGGCGGCCGGTCAAGGCCGGCCGCCCGAGCGGTGGCGCCCGGTCGGGACGCCGCCCCCCGTTCACCGTCCTGATCGCGACCTGGCTCGCGCGCGGCTTCGTGCGGGCCTGGATGAGCGCCGCCGCCGCGCTCGGCTCCGCCGGCCGGCGCGCCGGCCGGGGCGCGCGCGGCCTGCGCATCGAACCCGAGCACCGGCGGGACGGGACGGGGCTGGCCGCCCTGGGCGCCGCCGTCGTCACCGCCGCCTCCGTCTGGGGGCACGCCGGCGGTGTCGTCGGCCGCCTGCTCGCCGACGGCCTGCGGTTCTTCGTCGGTTCCGGGGCCGTCACCCTGCCGCTGTTCGGGGTGGGGGCGGCCTGGCGCCTCGTGCGCGCGCCCAGCGACCCGGCCAGCCGAGGCCGAGTGATCATCGGCTGGAGCGCCATCGCGTTCGGCGTGCTCGGGCTGATCCACCTCGCCCACGGCGTCCCCGACTTCTCCCGCGGCGAGGCGGCGATCAGCCGCGCCGGCGGCCTGGCTGGTTTCGTGGCCAGCGCCCCGCTGGCCAGCGCGCTCACCGGTTTCGTCGCCGCGCCGCTGCTGGCCCTGCTGGCCTGCTTCGGCATCCTCGTCGTCACCCGGACGCCCGTCCACCAGGTACCCGAGAAGCTGCGGGCGTTCTGGTCGACGCTCGGCGTGAGCCCGGCCGAGCTGCGCTCGGGGGCCCGCCACGGCGACGGGCGGTCGCGGGGGGCCGGCGACGAGGACGATGACGACTACGGCCCGCCCAGCCGGGCCAGCGGCCGCGCGCTGGTCGACGACCTGCTTGGCCTCGACGACGGGGCGGACGGGGCGGACGCCGAGGCCGAACGGCCCCGGCGCGCCCGGCGCGGCCTCGGCCGGCGCCGTCGCGGTGGCGACGAGGAGATCTACGACGTCGAGGCCGACGCGCCGCCGACCCCCGCGACCCCGCCGGCTCCGAGCCGGCGGGCGCGGGCCAGCCAAGCCGGGACAGACGGCCTCGACCCGGCGGCCGACGGCGCCGACGGCGACGACGAGACCGGCGGGCCGGCGCCCCGCCCGCCCCGGGCGGCGGGCGGGGCGGGCGAGGCGCCGAGCGGCCGCCTCCGCCCGTCCGGCCCGGCCAAGCAGCTGACCCTGCCCGAGGACGTCGAGCACTTCGTCCCGCTGGCCGCGCTCGACGCCGACTCGGACTACGCGCTGCCCTCGCCGACCCTGCTGCGCCAGGGCACGCCGCCCAAGGCGCGCTCGGCCGCCACCGACGGCGTGATCGCGTCGCTGACCGACGTGTTCGCCCAGTTCAGGGTGGACGCCAAGGTCACCGGGTTCACCCGCGGCCCGACGGTCACCCGCTACGAGGTGGAGCTCGGCGCGGCGGTCAAGGTCGAGCGGATCATTCAGCTCACCAAGAACATCGCCTACGCCGTGAAGAGCCCGGACGTGCGGATCATCAGCCCGATCCCGGGCAAGAGCGCGGTCGGCATCGAGATCCCCAACACCGACCGCGAGCTGGTCTCCCTGGGCGACGTGCTGCGCAGCGAGGTCGCCACCGGCGCCGCCCACCCGCTGCTGGTCGGCCTGGGCAAGGACATCGAGGGCGGCTACACCTGCGCGAACCTGGCGAAGATGCCGCACATCCTCATCGCCGGCGCGACCGGGGCCGGCAAGTCGACCTGCATCAACACGCTGATCACCTCGATCCTGGCCCGGGCCACCCCGGACCAGGTCCGGATGATCCTGGTCGACCCGAAGCGGGTCGAGCTGACTAACTACCAGGGCATCCCGCACCTGATCACGCCGATCATCACGAACCCGAAGAAGGCGGCCGACGCGCTGCAGTGGGTCGTGAAGGAGATGGAGAACCGCTACGAGGACCTGGCGGCCTGCGGGGTGCGCCACGTCGACGACTTCAACCGCAAGGTCCGGTCCGGGGAGATCGTCGCCCCGCCCGGTTCCGAGCGGGTCTACACGCCCTACCCGTACATCCTGGCGATCGTCGACGAACTGGCCGACCTGATGATGGTGGCCCCGCGCGACGTCGAGGACGCGATCTGCCGGATCACGGCGATGGCCCGCGCGGTCGGCATCCACCTGGTGCTGGCCACCCAGCGGCCCTCGGTCGACGTCGTCACCGGCCTGATCAAGGCGAACGTGCCGTCCCGGCTGGCCTTCGCCACCGCGTCGCTGGCCGACAGCCGCACCATCCTCGACCAGGCCGGCGCGGAGAAGCTGGTCGGCCTGGGCGACGCCCTGTTCCTGCCGATGGGGGCGAGCAAGCCGAGCCGGATCCAGGGCGCGTTCGTCTCCGAGGACGAGATCGCCGCCATCGTCGATCACACCAAGGAGCAGGCAACCGCGGTCTTCCGGGAGGACGTGTTCGCCGGGGAGGACGGGCCGCGCAAGGAGATCGATGAGGAGATCGGCGACGACATGCAGGTCTTCCTGCAGGCGGTCGAGCTGGTCGTCTCCAGCCAGTTCGGCTCGACCTCGATGCTCCAGCGGAAGCTGCGGGTCGGGTTCGCCAAGGCCGGGCGCCTGATGGACCTGATGGAGAGCCGTGGCATCGTCGGGCCGAGCGAGGGATCGAAGGCGCGCGACGTGCTGGTGATGCCGGATGAGCTCGAAGGCTTGCTTGTTACCCTACGTAACGGATAGAAAGCTGTTGGTGGCTGGTCGTGGAGCGTCGTCTTCGGCGAAGATGACTGTTACCCGCTGAACGCTCGACGCGGCGCGGCGGTCACGGACCAACCCCGGAACGCTGATCATATCGTGCGGAGGTTCCCATGCAGGCCGCCGATACGCCAGCGGGCGCCGGAGTCGGGCACCGGCTCGCCGCGGCCCGCCGTGAGCGCGGTATGTCCGTCGGTGACGTCAGCGAGCGCACGCGGATCCGCGCCAGCCTCATCGAGCGGATCGAGGAGGAGGACTTCGACGCCTGCGGCGGCGCGGTCTACGCCCGCGGCCACGTGCGCACCATCGCCCGGACGGTCGGGCTCGACCCGGCCGTCCTGATCGAGCAGTTCGACGCCGAGCACCACGCGACCACGATGCCGCTGGCGGTGGCCTCGACGCCGATCCGGCAGGTCCGCGGCGACTACGACCCGCTGCCGCGCCGGTCGCGCCGCGACGGGTTCCCGTGGGTCGGCGCGGCGATCGTCTCCCTGGCCGCGATCTGCCTGATCGCGCTGCTGGCCATCCTCATCCCCGGCGGCTCCGGCGGGTCGTCCGGCACCACCACCGTCTCCAGCTCGTCGCGCACCGCGGCGCCGAGCGCCCCGCCGACCCATCGCGCCACACCGCCGGCCGCGCCGACCACCCCGCCCCCGACCGGGGTCAACCTGAAGATCAGCGTGGCCCGCGACCCGAGCTGGCTGATGGTGCGCGACTCCTCCCGGCACGTCTTGCTCCAGCAGATCCTGCAACCGGGCGACGAACGCACGGTGTCCTCGACCGACGTCCTGACGGTCAAGGTCGGCAACGCGGCGGCGGTCGCGCTGGCGTGCAACGGCAAGGACCTGGGCTTCAACGGCACGGCGGGCGCGGTGGTGACGGTCAACGTCGGGCTGGGCGCGGCCGGTGTGTGCCAGACCGCCGCGCCCGGCTCGGACGTCGCGCTGGCCGGCGTCCCGTCCGGCGGTGCCCAGGCCGGTGTCGCCCAGGCCGGCGGTGCCCAGTCGGGTGGTGCTCCATCCAGCGGTGGCGCCGGCGGCCGTCCCGCGGGTCCGCCCTCGCCCTGACGGCATCCCCCTTCGCCCTGACGGCCGCCGGCCCGATCCGCCCGGGGTGGCGGCTCTCGGGCGGATCCGCGCCCGACCGGTAGCCTTGGGGCCGTGGCCACATCTCCCTCCCGCCGAGTCGCGTTGGTGACGTTGGGGTGCGGCCGTAACGAGGTCGACTCCGAGGAGCTGGCCGCCCGCCTCGGCGGCGACGGCTGGACGGTCGTGGCCGACCCGGCCGACGCGGACGCCGTCCTGGTCAACACCTGCGGTTTCGTCGACTCGGCCAAGAAGGACTCGATCGACACCCTGCTGGCGGCGGCCGACCTGCGTGACGGCGAGGGCGGCGAAGGCAGCGAGGGCAGCGAAGGCGGGGCCGCCGCGGGCGGCCCGCGGGCCGTCGTCGCCGTCGGTTGCCTCGCCGAACGTTATGGCGCCGAGCTGGCCGAGAGCCTGCCCGAGGCCGACGCCGTGCTCGGCTTCGACGCCTACCCGTCGATCGGCGCCCACCTCGACGCCGTCCTGCGCGGCGAGGCACCGGTGCCGCACACCCCGTCCGACCGCCGCCGGCTGCTGCCGATCAGCCCGGCCGACCGTCCCGCGGCCCGCGCCGCCGAGCCGGGCGTGGGCGGCGCGCTCTTCCACCGGTCCCGGCTGGAGCGCGGCCCGATCGCCCCACTGAAGATCTCCACCGGCTGCGACCGGCGCTGCGCGTTCTGCGCGATCCCGTCCTTCCGGGGATCGCACGTCTCCCGCCCGCCCGAGCAGGTGCTGGCGGAGGCGGAGTGGCTGGCCGGCCAGGGCGTGCGCGAGCTGGTCTGCGTGAGCGAGAACTCGACGTCCTACGGCAAGGACCTGCGCGACCCCCGGGCCCTGGAGAAGCTGCTGCCCCAGCTGGCCGCCGTGCCCGGCATCGCCCGCGTCCGGGTCATCTACCTCCAGCCGGCCGAGATCCGCCCGTCGTTGCTCGAGGTGCTCCTGACCACCCCGGGGCTGGCGCCCTACCTGGACCTGTCCTTCCAGCACGCCTCGCCGACCGTCCTGCGCCGGATGCGCCGCTTCGGCGGCGCGGAACACTTCCTCGACCTGCTGCGCCGGGCCCGGGCCATCGCGCCGGAGCTCGGCGCCCGCTCCAACGTCATCGTCGGCTTCCCGGGCGAGACCGAGGCGGACGTGGAGATCCTCACCGAGTTCCTGGCCGCCGCCGAGCTGGACGCGGTCGGGGTCTTCCCGTACTCGGACGAGGAGGGCACCGAGGCGCTCACGATGGCCGGCAAGCTCGGCGAGGCCGAGATCGCCCGGCGGTTCGCCGCCGTGAGCGATCTGGTGGAACACCTCACCTCGGACCGCGCGCGGGACCGGGTCGGTGGCAGCGTCGAGGTCATGGTGACCGAGGCCGCGGGGCAGCTCGCGCACGGGTACGCCGGGCACCAGCAGGCCGACGTCGACGGGAGCTGCGCCGTGCGCCTGCCCGGGGCGGGCGCGGCGGCGGTCGGCGACCTCGTCCGGGCCCGGGTGGTGGACACCGCCGGCGTCGACCTCGTCACCGAGTTCGTCGAGGTGCTCGCCGCGGGCCGGGGCCAGCCGCTCGGGGCGGCCGCGGCGCCCGGCCCGCGATGAGCGCCGGCGCCCCCCAGGACCTTCCCGGCGCGGGCCTGCCGGCCGCTGCACCGCTTTCCCCGGCCTCGGTCGCGCCCCCGGCCGACGCCGGCGGATCCACCGCGGCCGACCCGCCGTCCGGCGTGGTCCGGCGCGAGGTCAGCGTGGTGAACCTGGCCAACGTCCTCACCGTCATGCGGCTGGCCCTGGTGCCGGTCTTCGTCGCGTTCATGCTGACTGGCGGTGGACACGCGCCTGGCTGGCGGTGGGCGGCGTTCACCGCCTACGCGGTCGCCGCCAGCACCGACCAGGTAGACGGCTACGTCGCCCGCCGCCGCGACACCATCACCGACTTCGGCATCCTGGTCGACCCGATCGCCGACAAGGCGCTGACCATGACCGCGCTGGTCTGCCTGTCCGCGCTGGGCGACCTGTCCTGGGCGGTAACGGTCCTGCTGGCCGTGCGCGAGCTCGGGGTCACGCTCCTGCGCCTGTGGGTGATCCGCTACGGCGTGATCGCGGCCAGTCGAGGCGGCAAGATGAAGACATTGCTGCTCAACTCGGCGATCGGGCTCTATGTCATGGGCCAGGGCTGGCCCCTGGCGCGCGAGGTCATTCTGGCCGCGGGCGTGGTCGTGGCCGTTGCCACCGGCGCCGACTACGTCGGGCGTGCGCTCACGCTGCGGCGTCGCGCCGCCCGTGGCCGGGCCTGACCGCCGACCGGGCGTGATCGCGGCGAGGCGACGAAGCGGGAGATCCGATGCGGGTTGAACTGATCGCGGTGGGCGACGAGCTGCTCTACGGCGACATCGTGAACGGCAACGCGGCCTGGCTCGGCCGGGAGCTGGCCGACGTCGGCCAGCCGGTGGTCCTGGCCACCACGGTCGGTGACGGGATCGAGCCGATCGCCGACGCGGTGCGGGCGGCGCTGGGCCGGGGCGCGGGGGCGATCCTGCTGACCGGCGGGATCGGCCCGACCCAGGACGACCTCACCCGGGAGGGCGTCGCGGCGGCCGCCGGGGTGGCGCTGCGCCGCGACCCCGCGCTCGAGCGGCGGCTGCGCGAGGGCTACGCCCGGCGGGCGGGCCAGGGTCGCGGCCCCGTGCCCGAGATGAACTACCGGCAGGCTGACGTGCCCGAGGGCGCCTCGACGCTGCGCAACCCGGCCGGGACGGCGCCCGGCATCGTCCTGGAGATCGCCGGAGCCGTCACCTACCTCATGCCCGGCGTGCCGCACGAGATGCGGGCGATGTTCACCGAGTCGGTGCTGCCGGACCTGCTCGCCCGCGCCGGCTCACCCTCCGTGGTCGTCCACCGGGTCCTGCGCACGGCCGGAATGTGGGAGTCGGCGGTGGCCGAGGCGCTGGCCGACGAGGTCACCCGACTGGCACCATTGGGCAACCCGACGATCGCGTTCCTGGCCAGCGGCGGCCAGACCCGGGTCCGGATCAGCGCCCGGGCCCGCGACCGGGCCGAGGCCCTCGACCTCATCGAGCCGGTCGAGGCGGCCGCCCGTGCCGCGCTGGGCCGGGGCCTGTACGGGGTGGACGAGGCCAGCCTGGAAAGCGTCGTGCTGGACGAGCTGCGCGCCCGGGGGGAGACGCTGGCGACGGCCGAGTCGCTGACCGGAGGTGGCCTGGCCGCCCGGATCACCAGCACTCCCGGGGCCAGCGCCGTCTTCCGCGGCGGCGTCGTCTCCTACGCCACCGACGTCAAGGCGTCCCTGCTGGGGGTCCCGGCCGGCGTGCTCGACGCCCACGGCGCGGTGTCGGCCGAGACGGCGGCCGCGATGGCGACCGGGGTCCGGGACCTGTTGGGGGCCACCTATGGACTGGCGCTGACGGGGGTGGCCGGTCCGGACGAGCAGGAAGGGAAGCCGGTCGGTACGGTCTACCTGGGCCTGGCTGGCGCCGAGGGGGTGAGCACCCGCCTGGTGCACCTGCCGGGCGGTCGGGAGCAGGTCCGCGGGTACGCCGGGGTGCAGGCGCTGGACCTCCTACGACGTAAGCTCGAGGGGCGCGGGAGCGTCTCGGACGGGGTCGACGCGGACTGATCCGACCGCGATCGCCGGTTCCGCCCGGTTCAGCTCGGTGTTCGGGATTGTTTGCCGGATCGGTGTTGCTTACACGGTTACAGTCCCATCAACCAATATCCGCGAAGCCCGGCGCCGGGTATACGGTAGGGCGAGTTCGTGGACGAAGGAGGAGGCTCGATGGTCCTGCTCCGACGCATGCTCGGCGAGGCGCTTCGGCGTCGCCGCCAGGAGCAGCGCAGGACGCTACGCGAAGTGTCCTCCGCCGCGCGCGTGTCCCTCGGATACCTGTCAGAGGTCGAACGCGGGCAGAAGGAGGCCAGCTCCGAACTGCTGTCCTCGATCTGTGAGGCGCTCGGTGTCCGCCTGTCGGACCTGCTGCGCGAGGTGAGTGACGATCTGGAGCTCGCCGAGCTGGCGGCCGGGGTGGCCCCGCCCGCCGGTGGCGGCCGGGTTCCGCCGGTGTCGGCCATGGCCGGCGCGCGCGGCGTCCGGTCAGCGGTGATCGACCGCGCCGCCTGATCAGCCCGGCTGACCCGCGGTCCCGTCCCACGCGCCCGCCGGCGCCCCGTCGGCGGGCGCGTGGCGGCGGCGTACTGACCTCCACACGGGGCACCCTTCGCCCGGAAGCATCCCGCGGAGAAGGGACAGTCATGAGCGCGGTACGCAGCCCTCTGCCCGACAGCGCCCGGGCCACCGTCGGCGGCGCCCTGCAGGGGGCGCTGGTCGACCTGATCGATCTGTCGCTGGTCGCCAAGCAGCTGCACTGGAACGTGACCGGCCGCAACTTCAGGTCGGTCCACAAGCAGCTCGACGACGTCGTCACCATGGCCCGCGGCTACTCCGACGCGGTGGCCGAGCGGTCGGTGGCGATCGGCGTCAACCCGGACGGGCAGGCGGCGACGATCGTCGCCCGGACCGGCCTGACCGCCGTGGACGTCGGCTACGTGAGCGACGACAAGGTCGTGTCGTTCATGACCGACTGCCTGAGCACGGTCATCACCCGGATGCGCCGCCGCATGGATGACACCGAGGCGCCCGACCCGGTCACCCAGGATCTGATGATCGACATCGTCCGGGACGTCGAGGAGCAGCACTGGATGTTCCAGGCGATGGTCTAGGCCGAAGGGCGCGCGATCGTGGCGTAGCCGCGCGCCCGCGTCACATCCCGGTCCAAGCCCACCCAAAGTCTGGTTGTCGACGGCCCAGCCCCGTACCAGGGGGCGCCGAGGCGTGCGACCATCGGGGTATGGCGAACGTGGTCCGGAAGTTTGCGCGCTATCTCTCGGCGTCGGCGAACCGCAAACTGGATGAGAGAGCCGATCCACGCGTTCAGCTCGACCAGGCCATCACCGAGGCGCAGCAGCAGCATCAGGCGCTGGTGCAGCAGGCAGCCGTCGTCATCGGCAACCAGCGCCAGCTCGAGATGCGCATGGCCCGCCAGATCGACGAGGTCAACGGGCTGACCGACTCGACCCGGCAGGCACTCGCCCTGATCGACCGGGCCAACTCCACCGGCGACACCGGCGCCGCCGCGCGCTACGAGCAGACGGCTCAGGTCTTCGCCGGCCAGCTCGTGACGGCGGAGGCGACGCTCGAGGACCTCAAAAGCCTGCACCGCCAGGCCGTCTCGTCGGCCGAGCAGGCCCGTGAGGCGGTCGAGGAGAACACGGCCCGGCTGCGCTCCCATTTCGCCGAGCGCGACCGTCTGCTGACCCAGATCGAGCAGGCCGCGATGCAGGAGCAGATGGGCAAGGCGATGGAGGGCATGTCCCGGGTCACGCCGCCCGGCGACACCCCGACCCTGGCCGAGGTCCGCGACAAGGTCGAGAAGCGTTACGCCATCGCGCTCGGCCGCCACGAGCTGGCCTCCCAGGGCGTCGAGGCGCGCATGATGGAGGTCCGCAAGGCTTCGCTGGACGCCCGCGCGGTCAGCCGGCTCGACCGGATGCGTATGGAGCTCGCCGCCGGGCCGGGCGGGACGTCCGCCGAGAGCCTGCCGCCCGGCGCGTCAGACGCCATCAGCCCGCCGTCGCGGACCGTGCCCTCCCTGGAGAAGGGGCGGGGCGCGAATGGTCAGGCCGGCGGCCAGTCGGGCGCCGGTGACGCTTCGACCGGCCCGGCCGGCGCGGTGGACGGTGCCGGCACCGCCGGCTGAACCGGCCGAACTGGCCGAACTGGCTGACCGACCAGCCTGGCCCGCGCGCGGCGAGGAGGGAGGACCGCGGCGATGACACGCCCGTCCGACGCCGGCTCCGGGCCGGAGCCCACGCCCTTCGCCGACTGGGTCGCCGCCCGCCGCCGGGATGCCGAACGGTTCCGGGCCGAGGCCGAGCGGGTGCGGTCCGAGTGGCAGCGGGCCGCGCGGGAGCAGAAGGCCCGGTGGGAAGAACAGGGGGCCCCGCGGGAACAGGGGACGGCCTGGGCGTCCAGGGTGGAGCCGATGGTCACCGAGGCCGAGCGCCGCGCCCGGCAGATGGCCGGCGGGGTGCGCGGCTGGCGCGACGCCCGGGCGTACGAGAGCTCCGAGCGCCGGCTGCGCGCCGCGCCGGCCCGGATCAGCCGCCGGGCGAACCTGGAGACCGGGGCCTGGGGCGCGGTGGCCGTGGCCAGTCCGCTCGTCGCCGTGGCCGGCGGCCCGTGGGAGTGGTTCGTGGTGGCCGGCGGCGCGGCGCTGCGCGGCGGCCTGGCCTGGCGGGAGGGCCAGCGAGCCAGCCGGCTCGCGCTAGCCCTCACCCTGCCCGAACCGAGCGTGCCCGCGCCCCGGTCATCCCGGGGGCGGTCGTCGGCGTCGGCCGGGCCGATGCGGCGCTGCGACGCGGCGCTGCGGGCGCTGACGGCGATGACCCGTTCCGTCCCGGCCGGGCCGGCCCACGACTCGCTGCGGGCGGCCATGGTCCCCGCCGTCGAGGTGGTGGATGGTCTGCGTTTGCAGGCCGGGCGGGTCATCGCGGTCGAAACGGCCCGGGACGCGGTGGCCGACCGCGCCCGCCGGGCCGAGATCGGCGCGACGCTGAAGAGCCTTCTGGCCGAGATGGACGCGGCGATCACCGCCCTCGAGGCGATGATCGCCGCCGCGTCCGACGTGGTCGCCGCGCTGCCCAGCGGGGTCGCCGACGACCGGCTGCACCTGCTCGGCTGGCGTACCGACGCGCTGCGCGGCTTCGCCGACGGCCTGCGCGCCGCCGCCGCGTCGGCTTACCCGGGCGCCGGGCCGGGGCCGCGTCGGGCCTGACCGGTCCGGTATCCCGGTGTGGGCCGGCTGCCAGGCGCGGGCCCGGGCCCGGGCTGGCAGCGGGGGCACCACGCCGTGGTCCGGCTTGCGCCGGTCGCGATCCGCCGCGGCACGCCCGGGGGGGCCTCGCCGGCGTCGTGGTCCTGCTCGGCCCGCCGGATCGTCGTCCCGCACCGGCGGCAGGGCCGTCCGGCCCGGCCGTAGACCCAGTGCCAATCGGCCGCCCTCCGCGACCGGGGGCTCCGCCCATTCTCCCGGTCGCTTCGGGCCGGTGGCCAGTCGCCGCGGCGGGTCGAACCGGTGCTGATCTGTTCGGGGCGGGACGCGTTGGCCGCCACGAGCCGGGCGCCGAGCTCGAGGAGCCGGCGCGGGTCCCGGACGTCGGCGACTGGCGTCCACGGACTGACCCCGGCCAGGAAACAGGCCTCGGTCCGCCAGATGTTGCCCAGGCCGGCCAGCACCCGCTGGTCAAGCAGGGCGGCGCCGACCTGGCGGCGGGGGCGGGCCAGCAGGTTGGCCAGGGCGACGTCCAGATCCCAGTCGTCGCCCAGGACGTCCGGGCCCAGCCCGCCGACGGCCCGCTCCTCGGCCGCGGTCGGGACGAGCTCGACGATGCCGAGGCGGTAGCCGACTGCCACCGCGCTCGTCGTCGCCAGCACCGCCCGCACCTGGTAGGCCGCCCCGCCCCGCCAAGGCGATCCCGGTCGGTAGAGGTGGAATGCGCCGTCCATCATAAAATGGGTGTGCAGGCTGCGGCCGTCGTCCAACCGGAACAGCAGGTGCTTGCCCCGCGCGGCGACGCCGCGGACCGTGACCCCGGCCAGGTCGACGGTGGCCAGGGCCGGGACTCGCAGCTCACCCCGGAGCAGCCGCTGCCCGGCCAGCGCGCCGTCGAGGCGCCGCGCGGCCAGCCACACCGTGTCGCCTTCGGGCATGAACCCATCATGAACCCGCCGGCCCGACCGTTTCGGCCGCCGGCCCCGCGCCGGCCCCGCGCCGGCCCCGCGCCGGCCCCGCGCCGGCCCCGCGCCGGCCCCGCGCCGGCCCCGCGCCGGCCCCGCGCCGGCCCCGCGCGGGCGCCGTTCGTCGACGCCGCCGGTCAGTGGGCGGTCTCGACCGCCCGCGTCTCCCGCACGACGGTCACCCGGATCTGGCCCGGGTAGGTCAGCTCGTCCTCGATCTGGCGGGCGACGTCGCGGGCCAGGGCTCGCGCCGCGGTCTCGTCGACCTCCTCGGGGATCACCATGACCCGGACCTCACGGCCCGCCTGCATCGCGAAGACCTTCTCGACCCCGGAGTGCTCGCCAGCGATCTGCTCGATGCGCTCCAGGCGCTTGACGTAGGACTCCAGGCTTTCGCGCCGGGCGCCGGGTCGTCCCCCGGAGATCGAGTCGGCGGCCTGGGTGAGAACGGCCGCGATCGAGCGCGGCTCGACCTCGTTGTGATGGGCCTCGATCGCGTGGATCACCTCGGGGTCCTCGCCGTAGCGGCGGGCGACCTCCGCCCCGATCAGGGCGTGCGACCCCTCGATCTCGTGGGTCAGGGCCTTGCCGAGGTCGTGCAGCAGCGTCCCGCGCTTGGCCAGGATCGGCGGCAGCCGCAGCTCGGCGGCCATGATGCCGGCCAGATGCGCGCACTCGACGAGATGGGCCAGCACGTTCTGTCCGTAGCTGGTCCGGTAGCGTAACCGGCCGAGCAGCATGACCAGCTCCGGGTGCATCTCGGAGATGCCGGTGCGCAGCAGGGCGTCCTCGCCGGCGCGCTCGCAGGAGCGCTCGACCTCCCGGCCCGCCCGCTCGAACTCCTCCTCGATCCGGTGCGGGTGGATCCGGCCGTCGCTGACCAGCGCGGACAGGGTCAGCCGGCCGACCTCGCGGCGCACAGGGTCGAAACAGCTGAGCAGGACCGCCTCGGGCGTGTCGTCGATGATGACGTTGACGCCCGTCACCGACTCGAAGGCCCGGATGTTGCGGCCCTCGCGACCGATGATGCGGCCCTTCATCTCCTCGCTGGGCAGGTGCAGGACCGACAGCACCGACTCGGTCGTCGTCTCCGCCGCCACCCGCTGGATAGCCAGCGTCACGATCCGGCGAGCCCGTTCCTCGCCGCGCTCGGTCGCTTCGTTCTCGATGTCGCGAACGATCACCGCGGCGTCCTTGCGGGCCTCCCGCTCGACGAGGGACAGCAGCTCCGTCCGCGCGGCCTCGGTGGTCAGCCGGCCGACCCGCTCCAGCTCCTCCCGGCGCTCCTTGTCCGCCTCGTCGAGCTGGGCCCGGCGCGCCTCCAGCTCGGCTTCGCGCTCGTCCAGCTCCCGCTCGCGGCTCTCGGCTCGCCGCCGCGCCTCTTCCAGCGCGGACGCCCGGTCCTCGAGGCGCTGCTCGCGCTGCCCGAGGCGGGTGTCGTGGGCAAGCAGCTCGGCCCGGCGTTCACGGATGTCGCGCTCGGCCTCGGCCCGGAACGCCTCGGCCGCCTTCCGGCCGGCCTCGCGGGCGCGGGCCTCCAGGAGCGAGGCGCGCAGCGCCGCTTCCGCCTCGGCCCGCTCGCGGATGGCCGCGGCCTCCCGCTCGGCCGAGGAGATCATCTCAGTGGCACGCCGGCGGGCCCGCGTGTCCGCGTCGGCTCGCGTATCCGCGTCGGCCGGCGTGTCCGCGTCGGCTCGCGTATCCGCGTCGGCCGGCGTGTCCGCGTCGGCTCGCGTGTCGGTGTCGGCTCGCGTGTCCGCATCCGCCGGACCGGCTCCTTGGGCCCGGTCTGCTCCCTCGACCTCGGCTGGCCGAGCCGGGCCGGCGGTGTCGGCCGGACGGGATCGGTCGGCGCGATGCGTCGGGCCGACGGCGGGGACCTGACTCGGCCCGCCCCTCGCGGCGGCCACGCCGGCCTCCGTGTCCGGCTCAGCCTGACCGCCGGCGCTGGTCACCGGGGCCGGCCGGGTCCGGGTGGCCGGTCCCGCGACCATGCCGTTGACGGCCACCCGGTCCACGCCCTTGCTCGCGGCGACCGCCGCCCCGGTGGCGCCGCCGTGTGTGGCGGCCAGCTCACCGCGGCCGCGGATACCGATTCCTTCCCCTGACGCCGGGTGGGTGGTCCGGCGGTCAACCCGCGACGTCGAGCGCAGTACTCTCACGAGAAGAACGGCCACGCAGCATACGGCGGCGAACAATCCGATCAGAAGAACGGTGAGTACAACCGCCACGTCTCTCCTCCCGCCACCATCCACTCCCGCGTCCGCGGCAGTAGAGCGGAGAGGAACTCACGACGTGCGGCAGCGCCCAGGCGCACAGGCGCCGGGGTCCCGGGGCAACACACAGCCACAAACCGCCTGGAGGGACAGGCAGTCGAAGAGCTCTCGCTCGTGTCCAGTTGTCCGACGTATATGGGCACCGCATCAACGCGGGAGTTCACTCACCTACGGTGAGGGTAGGTCGGCCCCTCTGGCACGGTCAAGAAGACACTGGTGTTCCCGGTCGACCCGCGCGGTTGTCGATATGGCGGTCTCCGGCGGCCGTGAACGATCACTCCCGCCATGGCCCTCCCCGGGCTAGGCGAATATCTTCCGCAATTCCCGTGGTTCTGCTATGCGGTCGGATAGAGCCCGACTCTACCGATGGTTATCCGTCGTTTCCCCTGCGTGTCAGCGCGGCCCGGGGGCACCGCCACCTGACGAGCGCCGCCACCTGACGAGCGCCGCCACCTGACGAGCGTCGCCACCTGACGAGCGTCGCCACCAGATGGGCACTTCCGCCCGGCGAGCACCCTCCAGCGGAGGGGCACACGGGTCCGGGCGCCGCTTCAGCGCGAGGCATTCGTGCCGCGGCGGCTCGGCAGCGTCCGACTCCCGCCGAGCATTGGCGTGAGCAGGCAGTCGCGTGCTCATCCGTCCGTCGGATCCGGCGCGATGTCGGCATCGCCCGGCTCTAAATCATCATTCGCCTCAGTCTCACCGAGCATCTCGTTCAGGACGTTCCGTGCCACGTCTCCCGAATAGCCCTTACGAGCCAGGAGCGCCGCGAGGCGACGGGCCCGCACCGGGGGTGCCGCGGCGGCCAGGGAGGGTAGGCGCCTGGCCACGAGCGCCCGCGCCGACGCCTCCTCCGAGTCATCGTCGACATCCGCCAACGCCGCCGCCGACACCTCGGCGTCGACCCCCCGCCGGCTCAGCTCGTGGGCGAGTCCCCGCCGGCCGAGGCCCCGTCCCGTTCGAGCCGACGACACCACCATCGACGCGAACGCCGCGTCGTCGATGAGACCGACCTCGGTGAGGCGGTTGAGGACGGCTTCGGCGACGTCCTCATCGACTCCGGACCGGCGCAGTTTGCCGGCGAGCTCGTTTCGGCTGCGCGGCCGCGCGGCGAGCTGGTGCAGGCAGATCTCCCGGGCCCGGGTAGCCGGGTCCTGATCCGCCCGCGGGCCGCGCCGCCGCCCGCTCTCATCCCGAACATCCCGAACATCCCGGCTGCCTTCGGCCGGCTCGCCGCGGCCGCCGACCCCCGCGCCGCCCCGCGCCCGGGAAACCGGGCGGGCCGACGAAGCTGATCCGGCGGGTTCGGATCGTGGGATCACAGGTCGATCGGGACCGGCGCGGGCGTGTCCGCGTCAAGGGTCGGGACCATCCCGAGCTTCTCCTTGATGCGCTTCTCGATCTCGTTCGCGAGATCGGGGTTGTCCCGCAGGAACGAGCGCGCGTTCTCCTTGCCCTGCCCGAGCTGGTCGCCGTCGTAGGTGTACCAGGCGCCCGACTTCCGGATCAGGCCGTGCTCGACACCCATGTCGATCAGCGATCCCTCGCGGCTGATGCCCCCGCCGTAGACGATGTCGAACTCGGCGGTCCGGAACGGCGGCGCCAGCTTGTTCTTGACGACCTTGACGCGGGTCCGGTTGGCCACCGCCTCCTGGCCGTCCTTGAGTGTCTCGATCCGCCGGACGTCCAGCCGGACCGAGGCGTAGAACTTCAGCGCCTTGCCGCCGGTGGTCGTCTCCGGCGAGCCGAACATCACCCCGACCTTCTCGCGGAGCTGGTTGATGAAGATGGCGGTGGTGCCGGAGTTCGACAGCGCTCCGGTGATCTTCCGCAGGGCCTGTGACATCAGGCGGGCCTGCAGGCCGACGTGGCTGTCGCCCATCTCGCCCTCGATCTCGGCCCGCGGCACGAGCGCGGCCACGGAGTCGATGACGATGATGTCCAGCGCGCCCGACCGGATCAGCATGTCCGCGATCTCCAGCGCCTGCTCGCCGGTGTCCGGCTGGGAGACCAGCAGCGCGTCGGTGTCGACGCCCAGCTTCGCCGCGTAGTCCGCGTCGAGCGCGTGCTCGGCGTCGATGAACGCGGCGATGCCCCCGGCGGCCTGGGCGTTGGCCACGGCGTGCAGTGCGACTGTCGTCTTCCCCGAGGACTCCGGCCCGTAGATCTCCACGATCCGGCCCCGGGGGTAGCCGCCGATGCCCAGAGCCACGTCCAGCGCGATGGATCCGGTGGGGATCCCCTGCACCGGCGGGCGGGAGTCGTCGCCCAGGCGCATCACCGAGCCCTTGCCGAACTGCTTGTCGATCTGCGCGAGGGCGTTCTCCAGCGCCTTCTCGCGGTCGAGTCCTGCCATAGGAACCACTCCAGGCTGAGTTCGTTTTGGTTTGGCCACGACGGCGACGCTAGGGGGTAGGTCCGACAGTTTGGGCGGCGGGGCCGGTCGCCTGTGGACAACCGTCCCACCGCGATCAACTATAGGGAACGCTAGTTCGACTATACTGCCGACGCGCCGAAAATGACCCGTCCCGCCCGGCCGGGACCGCCCTGCCTCGGCCCCGACGGCCCCGACGGGCCCGTCAGCGCTCCCGCGACGGCACGGCGAACTCCTCGCACACCGCGCGCCACACGTCCTTGGCGTCGTCGCCGCGGGCCAGCGCGCCCTCCACCGTCGCGCCCCCCAGCGTCGCCAGGACGTGGTCACGCGCGATCGACTCCGCGTAACCCTCCCCGAAGTGCCGGTTCATCCGCGCCCAGAACTCCGTCAGTCGCACCCGACCAGTGTCCGCCCCCGGTCCGGAGCGGGCGCGCGCCCCCGCCGCCGATCGCCATGGACGGCCTGGCGGGCCGACGGGCAAGCGATCATGGCGTAGCCGTGTGCCGGCGGCCATGGACCGTCTGACCTGGGCCGATGAGGCGCTCGGACAAAACTGTCCGACCCGGCGCGCACACTGGACGACGTGGCTCGCACCTCGCCTCTCGAGGCTTTCACTCCCGCGACCCGCGCCTGGTTCGACGCCGTGTTCCCGGAGCCGACCCCGGCGCAGGCCGGTGCGTGGCGCGCCATCAGCGGCGGCCAGAACGCGCTGGTGGTCGCTCCGACCGGCTCCGGAAAGACGCTGTCAGCGTTCCTGTGGGCGCTCGACGGCCTCCTCCGCGAGCCGCGACCCGCCGACGTCACCCGGCGCTGCCGGGTGCTCTATGTCAGTCCGCTCAAGGCGCTCGCCGTGGACGTCGAGCGCAACCTGCGTGCCCCACTGGTCGGTATCGACGCCCAGGCCCGGCGCCTGGGCTCGCAACCCCCCGAGATCGCTGTCGCGATCCGGTCGGGCGACACCACGGCCGCCCAGCGCCGAGCCTTCTCGACGTCGTCGCCGGACATCCTGATCACCACGCCGGAGTCGCTGTTCCTGCTGCTCACCAGCCGGGCCCGGGAGTCGCTGCGCGGGGTTCGGACGGTGATCGTCGACGAGGTGCACGCGGTGGCCGGGACCAAGCGCGGCGCGCACCTCGCGCTGAGCCTGGAGCGGCTCGAGGAGCTGCTCGACGCACCGGCGCAGCGCATCGGCCTGTCGGCGACGGTCCGGCCGGTCGAGGAGGTCGCGCGCTTTCTGGGTGGTGCGCGGCCGGTGACGGTGGTCCGCCCGCCGAGCGAGAAGACCCTGCGGGTGGACGTCGTCGTGCCGATCGAGGACATGACCGCCCTGGACGCGCCGGGCGGCGGGGGAACGCCGCCCGGCGCGCCCGCTCCGCGCGGCGGGGACGACGCCGGCGCTGAACCCGGGATCGGCCCTGAAGCCGGAATTGGGGCCGGGCCCGATCCGGCCGCCGATCTTCCCTTCGGTGGCTCGGCCGCCGGCGGCGCCCCCCGCTCCTCGATCTGGCCGGCGGTGGAGAACCGGGTCCTGGACCTGGTGCTGGCCCACCGCTCGACGATCGTGTTCGCCAACTCGCGCCGCCTGGCCGAGAAGCTGTGCGCCCGGCTCAACGAGCTGTACGCCGAGCGCCTCGCGGCCGTCGGTACGGCGGCCGCGGCCGGGAACGCGGCCGGGAACGCGGCCGGGAACGCGGCCGGGGCCGGGGCCGGGGCGTGGAACCCGACCGTCGCCGGCGGCTTCCCGGCCCAGATGATGGGCGGCTCCGGTGACGTGGCCCGGCCGGCGGATGCCACCGTCGAGATCGCCCGGGCCCACCACGGCAGCGTCAGCCGGGCCCAGCGGGAGATCATCGAGGAGGATCTCAAGGCCGGGCGGCTGCCGGCCGTCGTCGCCACCTCCAGCCTCGAGCTCGGCATCGACATGGGCGCCGTCGACCTGGTGGTCCAGATCTCCTCGCCCCCGAGCATCGCCGCCGGTCTGCAGCGGGTCGGCCGGGCCGGCCATCAGGTCGGCGCCCCCAGCGAGGGCGTCATCCTGCCCAAGCACCGCGGCGAGCTGGCCCAGTGCGCGGTCGTCGCCGAGCGGATGGCCGCCGGCGCCATCGAGGAGCTGCGCATCCCGCGCAACCCGCTCGACGTGCTGGCCCAGCAGATCGTGGCCATGGTCGCCATGGACAGCTGGGACGTCGACGCGCTGGCCGCGCTGGCCCGCCGGTCCGCGCCGTTCGCCGGCCTGCCCGCCTCCGCTCTCGAGGCCGTCCTCGACATGCTGGCCGGGCGCTACCCGTCGGACGAGTTCGCCGAGCTGCGCCCGCGTATCACCTGGGACCGGGTGGCCGGCACCCTCACCGGCCGCCCCGGCGCCCAGCGCCTGGCGGTGACCAGCGGCGGCACGATCCCCGACCGGGGGCTGTTCGGTGTGTTCCTGGTCGGCGAGGGCGGTGGCCGGGTCGGCGAGCTCGACGAGGAGATGGTCTACGAGTCGCGCACCGGCGACGTCATCCTGCTCGGCTCGTCCAGCTGGCGGATAGAGGAGATCACCGCCGACCGGGTGCTGGTCACCCCGGCGCCCGGTCGTCCCGGCCGGCTGCCGTTCTGGCACGGCGACTCGCCCGCCCGGCCGGCCGAGCTCGGCCGCGAGATCGGCGCGTTTGTCCGGGCCCTGGGACGCGCCGGCCCGGACGAGGCCGGCGTGCGGCTGCGTGCCGCCGGCCTGGACGACTACGCCGCCGGCAACCTGCTGGCCTACCTCGACGAGCAGCGCAAGGCCACCGGCCACCTGCCGGACGACCGCACCATCGTCGTCGAGCGCTTCCGCGACGAGCTGGGCGACTGGCGCCTGGCTGTCCACACCCCGTTGGGAGCCGGCGTCCACGCGCCCTGGGCCCTCGCCCTGGGCGCCCGGCTGCGCGAACGCTACGGCGTCGAGGCGCAGATCATGCACGCCGACGACGGCATCGTCGCCCGCGTGCCCGACACGGACGTCCCCCCCGAGGCCGACCTTCTCCTCTTCGACCCGGACGAGATCGACGCGGTGGTGCGGGCCGAGCTCGGCGGCAGCGCCCTGTTCGCCAGCCGCTTCCGGGAGTGCGCCGGCCGGGCCCTGCTGCTGCCGCGCCGCAACCCGGGCCGGCGCACCCCGCTGTGGCAGCAGCGCCAGCGCAGCGCCGCGCTGCTGGAGGTGGCGGCCGGCTACGGCGAGTTCCCGGTCGTTCTGGAGACGATGCGCGAGTGCCTCCAGGACGTCTTCGACACCCCGGCCCTGGTCGGGCTGATGCGCGAGGTCGGCTCCCGCCGGGTGCGCCTGGTCGAGGTGGACACGCCTGAGCCGTCGCCGTTCGCCCGGACGCTGCTGTTCGGCTACGTCGCGGCGTTCATGTACGAGGGCGACGCGCCGCTGGCCGAGCGGCGGGCCCAGGCGCTGTCGCTGGACAGCTCGCTGCTGGCTGAACTGCTGGGCCAGGCCGAGCTGCGGGAGCTGATCGACCCGGGCGCGTTGGCCACCGTCGAGGCCGAGCTGCAGCGGCTGGCCCCCGACCGGCGGGCCCGAGACGCCGAGGGCGTCGCCGACCTGCTTCGGCTGGTCGGCGACCTGACGACGGACGAGGTGGTGGCCCGCGGCGGCACCCCCGAATGGCTGGCCGAGCTGGAACGCGCCCACCGGGCCATCCAGGTCCGGCTGGCCGGCGAGGCGCGGTGGGCGGCCGCCGAGGACGCCGGTCGGCTGCGGGACGCGCTCGGCATCCCGACGCCGGTCGGCGTACCGGCCGCGTTCACCGAGGCGGTGCGCGACCCGGTCGGCGACCTCGTCTCCCGCTACGCCCGCACCCACGGCCCGTTCGACGTCGCGGCGCTGGCCGGCCGGCTGGGCATCGGCGTGGCCGTCGCGACCCAGGCCCTCGAACGCCTGGCCGCGACCGGTCGGGTCGTGCGGGGCGAGCTGCGCCCGGGCGCCTCTGGGCAGCAGTGGTGCGACGCCTCGGTCCTGCGGCTGCTGCGCCGCCGCTCGGTGGCCGCGCTGCGCCGCGAGGTCGAGCCGGTGCCGACAGCCGCGCTGGCCCGGTACCTGCCGGCCTGGCAGTCGGTCGGGGCCGACGCCCGGGCCCGGGGCGTCGACGGGCTGGTCCGGGTCGTCGAACAGCTCCAGGGCGCGCCCATCCCGGCCAGCGCGTGGGAGACCCTGGTGCTGCCCAACCGGCTGACCGACTACACACCGGCGATGCTCGACGAGCTGTGCGCGGCCGGCGAGATCGTCTGGACCGGGTCGGGCCGCCTCACCGGCGGCGACGGATGGGTGAGCTTCGCGCTGGCCGACGCCGCTCCGCTCCTGCTGCCCGAACCCGACGCCGAGGCCGTCGCCACCCCTGTGCACCAAGCCGTGCTGGACGCCCTCGGCGACGACGCGGCGTTGTTCTTCCGGACGCTGTCCGACCGGGTCGCCTCGACCGATGACCGCGAGCTGTCCGAGGCCGTCTGGGACCTCGTCTGGTCCGGGCACCTGACCAACGACACCATCGCCCCGCTGCGCCTGGCCCGCTCGGGCGGTGGCCGCTCGGCCCACTCCGGGCGCGCGGCACCGCCCCGGGCCCGGGGGCGGCGTTACGGGGCGGGTCGCCCGGCGATGCCCCGGCGGGCCGGGCCGCCGGCGATGGCCGGTCGCTGGTCGCGCACCCCCAAGCGGGACACCGATCCCACCCGGCGTGCGCACGCCGTGGCCGACCAGCTCCTGGACCGCTACGGCATCGTGACCCGGGGCGTCGTGACCGCCGAAGGAATCCCGGGCGGGTTCGCCGCCGTCTACCGGGTGCTGCGCGCGTTCGAGGACGCCGGGCGAGCGCGCCGGGGGTACTTCGTCGAGTCGCTGGGGGCGGCGCAGTTCGCGCTGGTCGGGGCGGTCGAGCGGGTCCGCGCGGCCGCCCGGGCCGTCGAGCGGGAGGCGGAGCCGCCCGACCCCTACGGGCCCGCGGCTGGCTACGGACCCGGTGGCGTGGACGGGCCGGGCAGGGCCGGCGGTCCGGGCGGCGCCGGCGGCCCTCGCCCGACCGGGCCGGAGGCGATCGTGCTCGCGGCGACCGACCCGGCCAATCCCTACGGCGCCGCCCTGGGCTGGCCGGCCCGGCCCCCGCTTGACGGGGCACAGTCCGGACCCGGGCACCGCCCCGGCCGTAAGGCGGGGGCGCTGGTGGTGCTGGTCGGAGGCGAACTCGTCCTCTACGTCGAACGCGGCGGCCGGACTCTGCTGTCCTGGAGCGACGAGGCCGAGCGGTTACGGCCGGCCGTCGACGCGCTCTCGCTCGCGGTACGGGAGGGCTGGCTCGGCAAGCTCGACGTCCGGACGGCGGACGGTCAGGCCGTGCTGACGAGCGCGCTCGGCGTCGCGCTGGAGGGCGCCGGATTCCACCCGACGCCGAGCGGGCTGCGCTTACGCGGCTGACCTCGCTGGCCCGACGCCTGGCCGTGACCGGCCATGACCTGCCGTGACCGAACGTGATCGCCAGGTCTCGTTACATACGGGAGTCACCTACCGCGATTTGCGCGAAGAAGTCGGCGCGGGTCCCCCAGCGGACAGGAGGCTTGCACGTCGTGGGCGGGGCATCGTCGTGAGCGAGGCAACCTCGCGGTCGCGGCCGGGGGGCGGGACCGGTACAAGCTGCCCGCCCGCCGAGGCGTCCGTGCCCGCCACCATGGCGGACCGGCTGTGGCTCCCGGGCCGGCGGCTGCTCACCGCGGGCCTGGTCATGACGGTCACGCTGGTCGCATTCGAGTCCCTCGCCGTGGCGACCGTGCTGCCGATCATCGTGGGACAGCTCGGTGGGGTGGCCTTCTACGGCTGGGTCGCGTCGGCGTTCTTTCTCGGCACGCTGGTCGGGATCGTGATCGCCGGGGCGGCCACCGACCGGTCCGGCCCGGCGGCGCCGTTCGTGGTCGGTCTCGCGTTGTTCGGGGTGGGGCTGCTCGGGGCGAGCCTCGCCCCGACCATGCCGGTCCTGGTGGCGTTTCGCGCCGTGCAGGGTATCGGCGGGGGAGCCATCCCGGCGGTGGCCTACGCCAGCATCGGACAGGTCTACCCGGACGCGCTCCGACCCCGGATGTTCGCGGTGCTCTCCACGGCCTGGGTCGTCCCCGGTGTCGCCGGGCCGGCCGTGGCCGTCCTGATCGCCCAGGCGGTGAGCTGGCGGCTGGTGTTCGCCGCGCTCCTCCCACTGGTCGTCGTGGCGGGTCTGCTCACGGTCGGCGCGCTGCGTGAGCTCGGCGCGGGCGCCGGCGCCGGCGCCGACGAGGGCCCGCCGATCCTGGACGCCATCCGGGTCGCGGCCGGGGCGGGGCTGGCCATCGCCGGGCTCAGTGTCGCCGGCCTGTGGACGGCGCCGCTGCTGCTGGCCGGCGCGGCCGTCGGCGCGCGCTCGCTGGCCCGGCTCCTGCCGCCGGGCACGGGACGGGCGGCGCCGGGCCTGCCGGCGACCGTGCTCAGCCGCGGCCTGCTGACGTTCGCGTTCTTCGGCGCGGACACGTTCGTCCCGCTCGCCCTCACCTCGTTACGCGATGCGTCCGGGATGCTCGTCGGCGTCAGCGTGACCGCGACGACACTGGTCTGGACGATCGGCTCCTGGGTGCAGGAACGCCTGGCCTCCCGGGTGGCCGGGCGTTGGCTGGTCCGGACCGGGCTGGCGATCGTGGTGGCCGGTACGGGCGCGTTCGCGTGGGTCTTCGTTCCGGCGGTGCCGATCGGGGTGCCGATGGCGGCCTCGATGCTGGCCGGGTTCGGGATGGGGCTGTCGTACTCGCAGACCGCGACGATCGTCCTGCGCGAGACCGGTCCGCGCCGGGCCGGGGCGATGAGCACGGCGCTGCAGCTCGCGGACACCCTCGGGACCGCGCTCGGGGCGGGCGTCGGTGGCGCGGCGATCGCCATCGCCCGCCGGCACGGGGAAGGGATCGGGCCCGGCCTGGGCGCCGCGCTGGCCGTCGCGGCCAGCCTGGGGATGATCGGGGCCGCGCTGGCCGGTCGGCTCCCGCCGGGCAGCGCTGCTGCGGCGACCCCAACCGCGCCCGCGCCGGTGCCCGAGCCGCTGCCCGAGCCGGTGCCCGAGCCGCTGCCCGAGCCGGTGCCCGAGCCGGTGCCCGAGCCGGCCCCAGCCGCCGAACCGAGCCGGCGCCGTAGTCTGGACCGGTGAGTTCGCGCACCTACGAGGTCCGCACCTTCGGGTGCCAGATGAACGTCCACGACTCCGAGCGCCTGGCTGGCCTGCTGGAAAGCGCCGGCTACGTCCCGGCTGGCCAGCAGGGCCAGGCCGCCCCGGCCGGCCAGCCCGGTCAGGACGTTGTCGCGGCCGGCCCGGCGGACCTCGTCGTGTTCAACACCTGCGCGGTGCGCGAGAACGCCGACAACCGCCTCTACGGCAACCTCGGCATGCTCGCCGCGGCCAAGAAGGACAATCCGGACATGCAGATCGCCGTCGGCGGCTGCCTGGCCCAGAAGGACCGCTCGACGATCACCGAGCGGGCGCCCTGGGTCGACGTCGTGTTCGGCACCCACAACCTGCACCGGCTACCGGTCCTGCTTGAGCGGGCCCGGCACAACGGCCGGGCCCAGGTCGAGATCGCCGAGGCGCTGGAGGTCTTCCCCAGCGTCCTGCCGGCCCGGCGGGCCAACCACCACTCGGCCTGGGTCAGCATCAGTGTCGGCTGTGACAACACGTGCACCTTCTGCATCGTCCCCAGCCTGCGCGGCCGCGAGGAGGACCGCCGTCCGGGGGACGTGCTGGCCGAGATCGAGGCGCTGGTCGCCGACGGCGTCCTCGAGATCACTCTGCTCGGGCAGAACGTCAACTCCTACGGCCGTTCGCTGGGCGACCCCGGCGCGTTCGCCCGGCTGCTGCGCGCCTGCGGCGGCATCGACGGGCTGGAGCGGGTGCGCTTCACCTCGCCGCACCCGCGCGACTTCACCGACGACGTCATCGACGCGATGGCCGGGACTCCGAACGTCTGCCCGCAGCTGCACATGCCGCTGCAGTCCGGGTCGGACGCGGTGCTGCGCCGGATGCGCCGCTCCTACCGGTCGGCGCGTTTCCTCGGCATCCTCGAGCGGGTCCGGGCCGCGATCCCCGACGCCGCGATCAGCACCGACATCATCGTCGGCTTCCCCGGCGAGACCGAGCAGGAGTTCGCCGAGACGCTGCGGGTGGTGCGGGAGGCCCGTTTCGCCGGCGCGTTCACCTTCCAGTACTCGCCCCGGGCCGGCACCCCGGCCGCGACCATGGCCGACCAGGTGCCGCCGGCCGTCGTCCAGGACCGGTATGACCGGCTGGTCGCCGTCCAGGAGGAGATCTCCTGGGCGGCCAACCGGGCGCTGACCGGGACCGGCGTCGAGGTGCTGGTCGCCGACGGCGAGGGACGCAAGGACGCGGCGACCGGCCGGCGCTCCGGGCGCGCCCGCGACGGGCGCCTGGTCCACTTCCGCGTGAGCGGCGCCGGAGATCCAGGCGCTGGGGAGCCAGGCGCTGGGGAGCCAGGCGCCGGGGAGCCAGGCGCCGGGGCGGCAGGGGGGTGTGCGGCCGGGGAGCCAGGTGGCGGGGAGGCCAGCGCGGGAGCGTCGAGCGTGGGGGTGTCCGCCCGCGGGGACGTCCGCCCGGGCGACGTCGTGACGACGGTCGTGACCCGGGCCGCGCCGCACCATCTCGTCGCCGACGGCCCTCCCCTCGCGCTGCGCCGGACCCGGGCCGGCGACGCCTGGGAGGCGGCCCGCCGCCGGCCGGAGCCGGCGTCCGCCGGGGCGCCGCCCGCCGTCACCCTCGGGATGCCGACGCTGCGCGGGGGCGCGACGGCGTCCGTTCGTTCGTGACGCGTTCGTTCGTGACGCGCTCGTTCGTGACGCGCGCGGCCGGCGGCGCGCGGCCGAGCAGCCGCCGCCGGCGCCGGGTGACGACCCCGTGAGCCTGGACGGGGCGGTCGTGTGCCCGCACCCCCCGATGATGATCCCCGAACTGGGCCGGGCGCTGCCGCTGGACGTGCGGGACCTCGCCGTCGCCGCCGTGGCCCGGCTGCTTGCCCGGCGTCCGGACCTGCTGGTGGTCGTGGGCGACGGCCCAGCCACCGGTACGTACCCCGCTGGCACGCCGGGCGGGTTCCGCGGCTTCGGAGCCGACGTCGAGGTCCAGCTCGGGCCGGTCACCCGGCCCCAGGCCCAGCCCCAGGCCCAGCCCCCGAACCAGCCCCCGGCCCAGGCCCCGCCCTCGGCACCAGCCCACTCGACGCCGGCCGAGCCGTCTCTTCCTCCGGCCGTGCGCGGCCCGGCCGGCGCGCCCGCGCGGCTGCCGCTTTCGCTGGCCGTCGGAGCGTGGCTGCTGGCGCGGGCCGGCTCGGGCGGCGGCGATGCCGACGTGCCAGTCCTGGGCGTCGGCGTCCGGGCCGACAGCACGCCCGAGGCGGCGGCCGCCCTCGGCGCCGCGCTCGCCGCCCGGGCGCCGCGGGTCGGACTGCTCGTCATGGGTGACGGCAGCGCCCGCCGGGACGAGAAGGCCCCCGGCTACCGCGACGAGCGGGCGCCCGGCTTCGACGCGGCCGCCGCGGCCGCGCTGGCCGCCGGCGACCCGGACAGCCTGCTCGCGCTCGACGCCGGCCTGGCCCGGGACCTGCTGGCCGCCGGCCGGGCCTCCTGGCAGGTGCTGGCCGGCGCCCGGATCTCCCACCCCATTTCCGAAACGGGCTCCACGACTGAGCGAGACACAGGTGTGGCATGGTGGAGTTCCACGCTGAGCTACGACGCCGCGCCGTACGGTGTGGGGTACCTGGTCGCGACGTGGGAGAGGCGGGGTCCCCTTCATGGTTATGGCACCAGTGGCGGCGCGGCGTCACCTGGAGATCGAGCGGACCGCGGCCGGCGGCCTGGCGGCGCTGCGGGTTGGTCCGCGTGACGGGGCACCGGTGGTGCTCGTCCCCGGTCTTACCGGCAGCAAGGAGGACTTCCTCCCGCTGCTCGTCCCGCTGGGCGCGGCGGGCTTCGACGTCATCGCGATCGACCAGCGCGGCCAGTACGAGTCCCACGCGCCCGATCCGGAGCGGGACTGCGCCACCGAGGCCCTGGCCGAGGACCTCGGCGAGATCATCGATGCCCTGCCCCGCCCGCCGCACCTCCTCGGACACTCCTTCGGTGGCCTGGTCGCCCGGGCAGCGGTCATCGCCGGTCGGCGCCACCTGGCCAGCCTCACCCTGCTCAGCTCGGGTCCGGCCGGCATCGTCGGGCCTCGGCGAGTCGCTCTGCGAGCGATGCGCGCGCTCTACGACCGGCGCGGAATCGAGGCGGTCTGGGCCGCGATGCGGGCCGCCGACGCCGGCCTCGACACCCCGCCGGACCGGCTGAAGTTCCTGGAACAGCGGTTCTTCGCCGGCAGCGACGTCGGTCTGCGCGTCATGTGCGACGGCGTGCTGGACGAGGCCGACCGGGTCGACGAGCTTGCCGACGCGCTGCGCTCGGGGGCGATTCCGGTGCTGGTAGCGCACGGCGACTCCGACAACGCCTGGCCGCCCCGCGTCCAGGCCGAGATGGCCCGGCGGCTCGGCGCTCGCTATGCCCAGATCCCCGGCGCCGCGCACGAACCGGCGACCGAGAATTCGGAGGCCACCGTGGCTCTCCTGCGGGAGTTCCTCCTCGACGCCGAGGGCCGCTGGGCCGCCTGACGGCCGAGAACTCGTGATCATGGCGTGGCCGTGTGCCCGGCGGCCGTGCGATGGCCGCCGCCAGGCGCGTCAGGCGAGGGTAGGGCGACGGGGCGGGACGCGGCGCTCCGGTCAGGGCGGCCCGCGTGGCACCCTCGAGAGATGTCCGTGTCCCGCCCCGAGCCACCGATGAACCCGCCGGCGTCCAGCCCCGCGCCGGCGAGCCAGCCCGCGCCGGCGGTGCCGGGCCGCCTCCCGGGTCCGGTGCTCGCGATCGTCGGACCGACGGCGGCCGGCAAGTCCGACCTGGCGCTGGACGTGGCCACCCGAGTCGGCGGCGAGATCGTCAACGCCGACTCGATGCAGCTCTACTCCGGGATGGACATCGGCACGGCCAAGCTCCCACCGGATGCGCGCCGCGGCATCCCCCACCACCTGCTCGACATCTGGCCGGTGACCTGGCCGGCCGACGTCTCGTCCTACCAGGCCGGGGCGCGGTCCGTGATCGACGCGCTGCTGGCGGCCGGACGGGTGCCCGTGGTGGTCGGCGGCTCCGGTCTGTACGTCCGGGCCGCCCTCGACGACCTGCGCTTTCCCGGTACCGACCCGGTGGTGCGGGCCCGCCTCGAGGCGGAGCTGGCCGTCGCGGGCGCCCCGGCCCTGCACGCGGCGCTGGCCCGGCGCGCGCCGGACGCGGCGGCCGCGATCCTGCCCACCAACGGCCGCCGGATCGTGCGGGCCCTGGAGGTCGTCGAGCTCACCGGCGCCTTCCAGGCGACGTTGCCGGAGTTCCGCTCCGTCTACGACGTCACGATCGTCGGCGTCGACCGGCCCGATCTGGACGCCCGGATCGAGGCACGGGCGGAGGCGATGTGGGCGGCCGGTTTCGTCGAGGAGGTACGCGGCCTGCTGGCCCAGGGTCTGGCCGAAGGTCGGACCGCGGCGCGCGCGCTCGGGTACGCCCAGGTCATCGCCTTCCTGCGCGGCGAGCTGGAGTCGGCGGACGCGGCCCGGACGGAGACGGCGCGGGCGACGCGACGCTTCGCCCGGCGCCAGCGTTCGTGGTTTCGCCGTGATCCCCGCATAGTCTGGCGGGAGGCGCCCGATCCGGACGAGGTGGCTGATCTCCTCCGCCGAGGTCGTGCCGCGTCGAGGGTGAACTGACCCCCGGTCGGACTGTCTGACCCCGCCGTCTGGAGAGGCCCGTGAACACGCAGGAGGACCTCTCCTCCGCCCTGCGCGGGGCGTTCCACGACGGGTCCCTGCGCCTGTACTACCAGCCTGAGGTCGACCTGCACTCCGGCGCGGTGCCCGGGATGGAGGCCTTCGCGCGCTGGCGCCACCCGCTGCGGGGGCTGCTCGACTCGGCCGCCCTGCGCCGCGCGGCCGCCCGGACCGGCTTGCTCGACGAACTGGCCGCCTGGACGCTGCGGGCCGCCGTCGAGGAGGTCTGCCGTTGGCACGACCTGGCCGCCGGTACCCGGATCCGCCCGCCGCGGCTGTGGGTCAACGTCTCGCCGGAGCAGTTGGGCCGGCCGGGTTTCGGGACCGAGGTGGCCCGGGTGGTGACCGGTCGCGCGCTGCCGGCCGGGGCGGTCGGGCTGGAGTTCACCGAGGAGGCGCTCGGGCTGGCCAGCCGAAACGTGCCGGCCCTGCTCGGCTGCCTGCGCAGCGCCGGGGTGGCGACGGCGGTCGATGGTTTCGGGAGCTGGCTCGGGTCGCTGGCCACGCTCGACGTCCTCCCGCTCGACCTGGTGAAGATCGACCACCGCTATCACGCGGCGATGCTGCGGGACCTGGAGGGGGAGTCGGTGCTCGCCTCGATCATCGCGCTGGCCCACCGGCGCCGCATCGCCGTGACGGCCGAGGGCGTTGACAGCCTGCTCACGGCGTCCCGGCTGGCCGCGATGCGCTGCGACCGGGCCACCGGCGCCCTGTTCTGCCCGCCGGTGCCCGTTGAGGACGCCCGGCTGATCGCGCTCGGGCGCGGGCGCCCGGGCCGCTACCGCGGGCGTCCCGGCCCCAGTCCTGGTCGCGCGGCGCGCTCGGGCCGGCCGTGAGCGGCGGGGCGCTCATAAGATGGGGCGATGCGCTTCGTCAAGGGGCACGGGACCGGTAACGACTTCGTCGTCATCCCGGATCCGGACGGTGACCTCGACCTCACCCCGGCGCTGGTCCGCGCGATCTGCGACCGGCGGACCGGGGTGGGCGCGGACGGTGTCCTGCGGGTGGTGCTGAGCGCGGCCGCCGGTCCGGCCGGTCCGGCCGGTCCGGCGGCCGCGCCGCCGCCGGCGGCGGCGGAGAGCGCCGGGCGGGAGCGGGCCCGCTGGTTCATGGACTACCGCAACGCGGACGGTTCGCTCGCCGAGATGTGCGGCAACGGCGCCCGCGTGTTCGGCCGGTACCTGGTCGACGCGGGCTACGCCGAGCCGGGACGGATTCCGATCGCGACCAGGGGCGGGACCCGGATCGTCGACGTGGGGACGGTCGGAGACGTCACCGTCGCCATGGGACCACCCCGCTTCGGTCCGACCGGTATCGCGGTGGAACTCGGCGGCTTGGCGCTGCGAGCTCACGCGGTGTCGATGGGTAATCCACACGCGGTGTGTTTCGTCGACTCGCTCGGACTCGACGGGCTGGCCGCTCTCGATCTCAGCCGCGCTCCAGTCGTGGCCGAGTCCGACTTTCCCGACGGGGTGAACGTGGAGATCGTGGTGCCCGGGCCGGACGGCCTGGCCACCCGCGTCCACGAACGCGGAGTGGGGGAGACGGCCTCCTGCGGGACCGGCGCCTGCGCGGTGGCGGTGGCCTGGGCCGCGCGGTCGGGAGCCCTGCCGCCGGTGGCCGTCGACCTGCCCGGCGGCCGGTTGGTGGTGAGCTGGTCCGGCCCGGACGAGGTGCTGCTGAGCGGGCCGGCCGTGCTCGTCGCGGGCGGTGTGTTCCGGCCGGACTGGCTGGCGGCCGCGGCCGCCGTCGGATCGGACGGTGTGGGACCGGACGCCGTCGGTCTGGTCGGTGCTGGTCTCGGCTGATGCCGGCTCAGGCCCGGCCGGATCGCCGGTTGCCGGCCTGGGCCCGGCTGGCCTGGCTGGCACCCGCCTGGCTGACACCCGGTTGGGGCGTGGCGGTTCACCTTCGGCCGGTCGCCCGGTGGCCGGATCTGGTCCTGCCGGTTCAGGCGATGTCGGCCCAGCTCGCGGCGCGCGCGCCCGAACCGCGGTCGCGCCCGAAAAGCGGTGGCGACGATCGGCGCCGGGTGACACCCTTCCTGGTGACGATCTGCTCGCCGTGGTGACGCGCAGTCCACATGTCCGAGCGGCCTGTCCGCTGGGTTCGACGTCGGATGGGAATCGGGACACCGTCCCTCCGTGTTGGGAGTAGTTGTATGAGTCTTCCCGCCGCATCGTCTTCGCTGCCTGGTCCGGGTCCGCGCCGCGAGGCGCGCCCGGTGACCAGCTGGGGCGGCGACCTGCCGTTGGACGAGTTCGCCGACGGTTATCCGTCGGCTGAGGAGCTCGCCGACGACGGCGATCCGGCCGGGGACGCACAGGGCCGCCGGTTCTTCGACGCCGCCGATGACGGGTTCGAGCTGGAGGAACGCTCGGCCCTGCGCCGGGTGCCGGGTCTCGCGACCGAGCTTGAGGACGTCTCCGAGGTCGAGTACCGCCAGCTGCGGCTGGAGCGGGTGGTGCTGATCGGTGTCTGGACGTCGGGCACCGCGGCCGCGGCCGAGACCTCGCTGGTCGAGCTGGCCGCGCTCGCCCGCACGGCCGGCTCCACCGTGCTGGATGCCGTGATCCAGCGCCGGGACAAGCCGGACGCGGCGACCTACGTCGGCTCCGGCAAGGCGGTGGAACTCCGCGACATCGTTGCGGCGAGCGGCGCCGACACCGTGATCTGTGACGGCGAGCTCACCCCAGGGCAGCTTCGGCAACTTGAGGACGTCGTCAAGGTGAAGGTGATCGACCGGACCGCCCTGATCCTCGACATCTTCGCCCAGCACGCCACCTCCCGGGAAGGCAAGGCCCAGGTCGAGCTGGCTCAGCTGCGCTACATGCTGCCGCGCCTGCGCGGATGGGGCGAGGCCCTGTCCCGCTCCGGCGGTGGCATCGGCACCCGCGGCCCCGGTGAGACCAAGATCGAGACCGACCGGCGCCGGATCCGGGCCCGCGTCTCGCGGCTGCGCCGCGAGCTGGCGGCCATGGAGGCGGGCCGGGAGACCAAGCGCTCACTGCGTCGCCGCAACGAGGTGCCCGCCGTCGCGATCGCCGGTTACACCAATGCCGGCAAGTCGTCCCTCCTCAACCGGCTCACCGGAGCCGGGGTCATGGTCGAGGACGCGCTGTTCGCGACGCTCGACACCACCGTTCGCCGAGCCGAGCTGCCCGACGGTCGTGCCTTCACCCTCGCCGACACCGTCGGGTTCGTCCGGCACCTGCCCCACCAGATCGTCGAGGCGTTCCGCTCGACGCTGGAGGAGGTCGCCTCGGCCGACCTAGTCCTGCACGTGGTCGACGGTTCGCACCCCGACCCGGGCGGCCAGCTGACCGCCGTCCGGTCCGTCCTGTCCGAGATCGGCGCCGGTGAGGTCCCGGAGCTGGTCGTCGTGAACAAGTCGGACGCCGCCGATCCCGCTGTGCTGGCCCAGCTACGCCATCTGGCGCCCGACGCCGTGGTCGTCTCCGCCCGCACCGGTGCCGGCCTCGACGAACTGGTCGACACCCTCGTCGCGCGGGTCCCCCACCCGGAGATCGAGGTGACGGTCAGCGTCCCCTACACGCGGGGAGACCTCGTCTCCCGGGTGCACGGCCTCGGCGAGGTACTTGACGTCGACCACACGGAGCACGGAACGGTCCTCCGCGCCCGGGTGTCGGCCGGCCTTGCCGCTGAGCTGCGCGACTTCACCCTCGCCACCGCCTGACCAGCCCGTCTCGCCCGCCCGCGCCGCGCGCACGGCGTCGCCAGGCCACCGGATCGGGGAAAGCACCCGGCAGCCTGACGACGTCGAGACGCGGCCGGCGTCGCGCGAGCCCGGCCGCTGTCGTCACACCCGGCGCAGCACGGCGACGATCCGGCCGAGGATGGTCGCGTCGTCGCCGGGGATGTCCGAGTAGGCGCTGTTGCGAGGCTGCAACCAGACGTGGTCATCCTGGCGGCGGAAGACCTTGACCGTCGCCTCGCCGTCGATCATCGCGGCGACGATCTCGCCGTTGTCGGCCACGGGCTGCTGACGGACGACCACCCAGTCGCCGTCGCAGATCGCGGCCTCGACCATCGAGTCGCCGGCCACCCGGAGCAGGAACAGCGTTCCTTCACCCACGACCTCCCGCGGCAGCGGGAAGACGTCCTCGACGGCCTGCTCGGCCAGGATCGGGCCGCCGGCCGCGATCCGCCCGAGCACCGGGATGTAGGCCGGCGACGAGCCGTCGGCCGCGGCCGTCCGCTTGGGGCGCGGCCGGATCGGCCGGTTGGCGTCGGCGCTGGTCGGCAGGACCTCCATCGCTCGGGGCCGATGCGGATCCCGGCGCAGGAACCCCTTGTCCTGCAGCACCTTGAGCTGGTAGGCCACGCTCGAGGTGCTGACCAGGCCGACAGCCTCACCGATCTCCCGGACGCTGGGAGGGTAGCCGCGGCGTTCCACCGCGTCCCTGATCACTTCCAGCACCCGGCGCTGCCGCTGGGTCAGGCCAGCCGCGTCAGGTGGGCCGTCCGGCAGGTCGCGGACCGTGCCCCGAGAACCGCGCCGGGTCGGGCCTTCGGTGTTCGCCATGGTCAACCCGCCCTCCTTCGTTGTTTGTCGCGCCACCGTCGGCGCGCATGTGTTCGATTTTGCTGCAGATGCGGCCCGTTGTGTGGCTTGGCCGAAGATCGGTACGGCTGTTCGCCCAGGGAGAACTTTGTGTGCCTCCCCGACTACTGGCAGTGCTCACAGTCACGTTCCACATCTGATCCGTATGACCGTATCCGGGGTGGACCTACATCATCAAACAACCGTTCGAGCGTGTCGCGCGAAATTGTCGGCGGCCCGCGGTACAAATCGCGCAGACGTTCGATCGAATGCCTGTTTCGTACCGAGGGGTGATCATGGCCCACATCTCGATCGCCGACCCCGCCGCCGGCACCGCCGGCGCCACGGCGCCAGCCGCCGTATCCCCAATAGCCTGTCTGACCTGCGAACGTGCTGTCCGCCGGGGCACGGTCCGGCCACGGCGGCCGGCGCCGGCACGTCCGGTGGTCGCGCGGCCACCCGCCGTTCCCTCCGGCCGTCCCGGCCGCCGCGCGCTCCGCCCGGACCGCCCGGACCTGCGGCTGACCCGACGCGGACGGGTGGTCGTCGTCACCCTGGCCGCCCTCGTGCTGTGCGCCGCGCTGTCGGTGGCCAGGGTCACCTCGGAGGCGTCGACCACGCCGGTGCCGCCCCGGCAGGTCTACGTGGTTCGCCCGGGCGACACCATGTGGAGCATCGCGGCCCGCATCGCGCCGGGCGTCGATCCCCGGGTCACGGTGTCCGAGCTCCTGGGCATCAATGGCTTACCGAACGCGGATCTCATTCCCGGGCAACCGCTCAGGCTCCCCTGAACCGGCTCGGTGCGACCCGGCCGCCCGGCCGCCGTTCCGCCCGGTCGCCGGAGGGCACCACTGAGCCGCCCGCCGCCGGCAACCCATAACCCGCCACGGCGCGCGACACGCCGCTACTTGCGTTCGTGTCCGGTTCGGAACTAGGGTCAGGCACAACATATAGTGGTTACAGCGATGTAAGTCCTCTACAGATTGTTGGCACGATCGCTTCGAAGCGTCGCGACCGGCCAGCTCCGACGTGACCGACTCGGAGGGAGCCACGATGCGGTGTCCGTTTTGTCGGCACCCCGACAGTCGGGTGGTCGACAGCCGTGAGGCGGAGGAGGGCGCGGCGATCCGGCGGCGTCGCGCCTGCCAGGCCTGCGGGCGGCGGTTCACGACGGTCGAGGAGGCCTCGCTGCGGGTGATCAAGCGCAGCGGGGTGGCCGAGCCGTTCAGCCGGTCCAAGGTCGTGGCCGGGGTACGGAAGGCGTGCCAGGGCCGGCCAGTCCACGACGACGCGCTGGCCCAGCTCGCGCAGCGGGTGGAGGACGGATTACGGGCGTCGGGCGCGGCTGACGTCTCCTCGGACGAGATCGGGCGGGCCATCCTGCCGCACCTAAGGGAGCTCGACGAGGTGGCCTACCTGCGGTTCGCGTCGGTCTACCTGGCCTTCGAGTCGCTGGCTGACTTCGAGGCGGCCATCGCGACCCTGCGAGCGGGCGAGGCGCCGGGCCCGGCCGCCGCCGGGCCCACGCCGACGGTGGGCCCGGGGTCCGGCCGTGAGCCGGCGGCGGCCGGGGCGGGCTCGCGCACCGGCCCGTCCGGTCCCAGTACCCGCGGCTCCTGACCCGACCCGCGCACCACCGGCCTCGCGGCGTCGGCGTGGCCGTACCGGCCCGCCGGTACTGGTCCGGCGGCATCGGCCGCGCGGCAACGGCGCGGCGGTACCGACTCGGCGATACCAGCTTTGGAAGCACCAGCTTGGCAGTACCGGCTTGTGACCGTGGGCGCGCTGCTCCCTGGCGCGGCCGACCCTTACGCGCGGCGCGGGACCGTGCCGCGCGGGCGTTTGGACAACCCCTTCGGGTAGCAGGTACCCCCTCGGGTAGCAGATGAGGAGCGACATGACTGAGGCCCGCCCCGCCAAGCAGGGCAAGTCAGCCGGGAAGAGCGCCGGTCTCAAGGTCCGCCGGGTGTTCACGACCGCTGGTGTCCATCCGTATGACGAGGTGACGTGGGAGACCCGGGACGTCGTCATGACCAACTGGCGGGACGGTTCGGTCAACTTCGTCCAGCGGGGTGTCGAGTTCCCGTCGTTCTGGTCGGTCAACGCGACCAACATCGTCACCAGCAAGTACTTCCGCGGCGCTCAGGGCAGCCCGGCGCGCGAGTCGTCGCTGCGCCAGCTCATCGACCGGGTCGTCCTCGCCTACGGCGCCGCCGGCCGGGCGAACAACTACTTCGCGACCGAGGCCGACGCCGAGATCTTCGAGCACGAGCTGACCTGGCTGCTCGTGCACCAGGCCTTCAGCTTCAACAGCCCGGTGTGGTTCAACGTCGGGACGCCGGCTCCCCAACAGGTCTCGGCCTGCTTCATCCTCTCCGTCGACGACACGATGGAGTCGATCCTCAACTGGTATCGCGAGGAGGGCCTGATCTTCAAGGGCGGCTCCGGCGCGGGGCTCAACCTCTCCCGCATCCGCTCCTCGAGGGAACTGCTCTCCTCCGGCGGAACCGCCTCGGGTCCGGTCAGCTTCATGCGCGGCGCCGACGCCTCGGCCGGGACGATCAAGTCGGGTGGCGCCACCCGGCGCGCGGCCAAGATGGTCGTCCTGGACGTCGACCACCCGGACATCGCGACCTTCGTCGAGACGAAGGCCCGCGAGGAGGACAAGATCCGCGCGCTGCGCGACGCCGGGTTCGATATGGACCTCGGCGGGTCCGACATCGTGTCGGTGCAGTACCAGAACGCCAACAACTCGGTCCGGGTCACCGACGAGTTCATGCGCGCGGTGGAGGGCGCCGGCTCCTTCGACCTGCGGGCCCGGCTCGACGGCTCGGTGATCGAGACGGTCGACGCCCAGAAGCTGTTCCGTTCCATCGCCCAGGCCGCCTGGGAGTGCGCCGACCCCGGCATCCAGTACGACGACACGATCAACGACTGGCACACCTGCCCCGAGTCGGGCCGGATCACCGCCAGCAACCCGTGCAGCGAGTACATGCACCTGGACAACTCCAGCTGCAACCTGGCCTCGCTCAACCTGATGCGGTTCCTGCGCGAGGACCAGAGCTTCGACGCCGAGAAGTTCGTCGCCGCCGTCGAGCTGATCATCACGGCGATGGACATCTCCATCTGCTTCGCCGACTTCCCGACCGAGGAGATCACCAAGGTCACCCAGGCCTACCGGCAGCTGGGTATCGGGTACGCGAACCTCGGCGCGCTGCTGATGGCGACCGGCCACGCCTACGACTCCGAGGGCGGCCGGGCGATGGCCGGCGCGATCACCTCGCTCATGACCGGCACGGCCTACCGGCGTTCGGCGGAGCTCGCCGGCGTCGTCGGGCCGTACGACGGTTACGCCCGCAACGCCGAGTCGCACCGCCGCGTCATCCGCAAGCACGCGGCGGCGAACGACGCCGTGCGCGCCGTCGGCGCGGACGACGCCCGCCTGACCCGTCTCGCCGGGCGGGAATGGGAGCGCGCGCTGACCCTGGGCGAGAAGAACGGCTGGCGCAACGCCCAGGCCAGCCTGCTCGCGCCGACCGGCACCATCGGCCTGGCCATGGACTGCGACACGACCGGCATCGAGCCGGACCTCGCCCTGGTCAAGATGAAGAAGATGGTCGGCGGGGCGAGCCTGAAGATCGTCAACCAGACGGTGCCCCGTGCGCTGCGGGTCCTCGGCTACACCGAGGAGACCGTCGAGGCGATCGTTGAGCACATCGCCGAGCACGGTCACGTCGTCGACGCGCCCGGCCTGCGCCCGGAGCACTACGAGGTCTTCGACTGCGCCATCGGGGAGCGGGCGATCAGCGCGCTGGGCCACATCCGGATGATGGCCGCGGTCCAGCCGTTCCTGTCCGGCGCGATCTCCAAGACGGTCAACATGCCCTCGACCGCGACCGTCGAGGACGTCGAGGAGATCTACCTCGAGGGCTGGCGGCTCGGGCTGAAGGCCCTCGCGATCTACCGGGACAACTGCAAGGTCGGGCAGCCGCTGTCCGACCTGTCCGGCGCGAAGCGGGCGGCCGCGGCGCGGGCCCCGGAAGCCGCCGCGGCGACCGCCCCGGCCGAGCACCGCCCCGTCCGTCGGCGCCTGCCCAAGATCCGCCCGTCACAGACGGTGTCGTTCAGCGTCGGAGGGGCGGAGGGCTACCTCACCGCGGGCTCCTACCCGGACGACGGCCTGGGCGAGGTCTTCATCAAGATGTCGAAGCAGGGCTCGACTTTGGCCGGCGTCATGGACGCCTTCTCGATCGCGATCTCCATCGCCCTGCAGTACGGTGTGCCGCTCGAGACCTACGTCAGCAAGTTCATCAACATGCGGTTCGAGCCGGCCGGCATGACCGACGACCCGGACGTCCGGATCGCTCAGTCGATCATGGACTACCTGTTCCGCCGGCTCGCGCTGGACTACCTCACCGACGAGCAGCGGGCCGAGCTGGGCATCCTCACCGCGGCCGAGCGGGCTGAGGGCGTGGCGGCGGCCTACGGCGCTCCCACGGCTCCGGCCGGCCCGGCGCCGCTGGACGGCGGGGTGACGACGGCGGCGACCGAGGCGGCGACCGTACCGGGCGAGGAGGCCACCGGCTTAACGCCGTCCGCTCCGGGGGCCCCGGCGGGCCAGGGCCTCGCCTCGGCCGCGAGCGCCTCCCGCCCGGCGGCGAGCGGCGCCCTCGGCGCGGTGGAGGTGAACAGCCCGACGTTCGTGCCGGCCGGTCAGACGGTCAGCGCGCAGGCGGCGGTCGACGCCCCGCTCTGCTTCACCTGCGGGATGACCATGCGGGCCGCCGGCTCGTGCTACGTGTGCGAACAGTGCGGCTCGACCAGCGGCTGCAGCTGACCACCGGCCGGGTCTCGAGAGGTTCGGTCCGGGTGGGGCGCGACGAGAGACCGCGCCCACCCGGACCGCCGGGAGAGGCCCCAGCCGGCGAGTCGGTCCGCCGCGTGGTCACACCCCGGTGGGCGCGGTCGGTGAGGTGGGCGTGGCCGGCGGGCAGGGCGTGGCCGGTGAGGGAGGCGCCCCTGGGTTCCTCCGGCGGACGCTTCCGCGCATCGGGCGTCGCCGGTCCGCGAAGACGACCCACCGCATGACGCTGTACATGTAGATCGCTTCGCACGCACCGCCGGTGAGCCGAGCCAGGTGGTACTCAACGCCGAGCTGGGCGAGCCCGTCGGTGAGGCCCAGGATGAACGCCGCGTAGTTAATGCCGATGGCGACCAGGTAGATCGTGGCCTGCCCGCCGATCGGGCCATGGGAGCGGAAGTTGAAGCGGCGGTTCAGCAGGAAGCTCAGCCCGAAGGCCGCCAGGTAGGAGAGCGTGATGGCGGCTGGCAGCGGCCATCGGAGGACGGCGTGGAACACCGTCAGCAGGCCGAGGTCGACGGCGAACGTGAATCCGTTGATGACGGCGAAGCCGAGCATGCTGGGGGTGACGACCCGCGACAACCCGAACGGAAGCCGCCGGGTGACACCCGCAATCACGGCCTGGAAACGCCCGCCATGAGCGGCGGGAACGGCCTCGGTGCCCGGTCGTCCGACGAGCGCCTGACCGGCCGGCTCCTCCACGGTCCCGGGCCCTTCCTGCCGAGCGATACGCATGCCACTGGCCACGCTACTGCCCGACCCGTCCGCCCCCGCGGTGCTTGGCCGACTTTGCGATCCGTCCGGTTCGGGCAGAGACGCGAGAGTCGCTCAGGCCACGCTGACGACGAGCTTGCCGCGGACATGGCCGCGCTCGACTTGGCGTAGGGCGTCGGCGACCTCGGCCAGTGGGTATGCGCGCTCGATCACAGGGCGTAACTGCCCGGTCTCGACCAGGGAGGTGACCTCGAGTAGTTCGGCCCGGTCGAACCGGGTCGGCAGCACCCGCAGACGTACCCGGACGAACGGGCCCACCACCACGGCCCGCAGCATCGGCCCGACCGCTCCGACCAGGTGTCCGGGCGACCCGCCGGCGTTGAGCACGAGCGTTCCGCCAGGCCGCAGCGTCCGCCGGAGCCGGCTCAGGGAGTGGTTGCCGACGTTGTCCAGGACGACATCGAGCCGGCCGCGCCGCTCGGTGAAGTCCGCCGCCGTGTAGTCGACGGCGTGGCTCGCGCCCAACGACCGGACGAGCCCGATGTTGCCCGGTCCGCAGACGGCGGTGACCTCGGCGCCCAGCGCGGCCGCGATCTGGACAGCGCAGGTGCCGACGCCACCAGCGGCGCCGTTGACCAGCACGTGCCGGCCGGCGGTCACCCCCGCGACCGCGCCCAGGCCCCGCAACGCGGTCGTCGCGGCCACCGGTAGCGCCGCCGCCTCCGCGAAGGTCGTCCCGGCCGGTTTGGGCGCGAGCCGGTCCCAGCTGGCCACCGCGTACTCGGCGAACGCGCCGGAACAGAAGCCGTAGACCTCCTCACCCACGCTGAGGTCGACAACCCGCGAGCCCACCGCCACCACCTCGCCGGCCGCGTCCAGCCCGGCCACGCAATGGCGGGGACGGCGCAGGCCGGTCCCGCCCATCAGCCGGGCAACGCGAGGATCGCCGCGCAGCATGTGCCAGTCGTACGGATTGAGCGCGGCGGCGCGCACCCGGACGAGCGCCTGGTCGGGCCCCGGTACGGGCGGCTCGGTATCCACCAGCCGCAGGACGTCGGGTGGCCCGAACTGATCCTGCCTGATCGCCTTCATCCACTCACCTGCTTCTTCCGCTCGGGGACAGCTGACTGTCAGCGTGGCGCTCGGCTGTTGAGCGACTGTGGCGATCCGCTGGAACAGCGGTTGAGCCCCGCCGTCGGACCGGAACGGGTGCCGGCGGAGCCGACCGGCATCACCGAGTAGACCGACCCGGCGGAGACGGACATCGATCGACACCACAAACCTCGACCGACACGACGGACCTCGACCGACACGACCGACATACTGGGTGGCGGAACTGGTCGGCGGCGAGGCAGGGAGCGGGGCCGGTGTTGCGAGTCCGGCTGCTGGGTGCGGTCAGCGCGTCCACCGGCGACGGGCGGCCCGCTGATGTCGGGCCGCCGAAGTGCCAGGCGCTGCTGGCCGCGCTCGCCCTGTCCGCCGGGACGGCGGTGCCGGTGTGGCGGCTGGTCGACCTGGTCTGGGGTCCGACGCCGCCGCGCACTGCCGAGCGCACGCTCCAGTCCTACGTCACTCGGCTACGCCGGGGCCTCGGGACGCACGCGATCGCCCGGCTCGGGTCCGCCTACCGCCTCGACGTCCCGCCCGAGGCGGTCGACGTCCTGCGCTTCCAGCGCCGGCTCGCGGCCGGTGACGTCGAGGCGGCGCTGGCCGAGTGGACCGGAGTGCCGCTGGCCGGGCTGATCGCCCCAGGACTGACGCCGATCGCCGACGGTCTCCTCGAGCAGTGGGCGAGCGCCCTCGAGACGGACCTGACCCGGCGGGCCGCGGGCGATCCGGCGGCGGTCGTCGGGCGCCTGACCGAGCTCACGGCGGCCTATCCCCACCGGGAGGGCCTGTGGGCCCTGTTGATGACGGCGCTCTACCGCTGTGGCCGGCAGGGCGACGCACTGGCCGCCTACCACACGGCGCGGCGGTACCTGATGGAGACACTGGGGCTGGAGCCGAGCCCCCACCTGCGGGAGGTCGAGTCCTGGGTGCTCGGCCACGACGTACGCCTCCTCCCCGGAGGGACCGGGCGGCCACCCGACCAGCCGGGCGAGCAGCGGGGCGAACAGCCAGGCGACGCCGGGACCGGCGGGTCCCCGAACCCGCGCCGGCGGGGGAACCTGCCCCGTCGCCTCGGCCGCCTGCTCGGCCGGGACGGCGACCTCGACGCGGTGGCGGAGGCAATGGTCGCAAACCCCGTCGTGACCCTGGTCGGCCCGGGCGGAATCGGCAAGACCCGGCTGGCCCTCGCGGCCGCCTCCCGGGTCGTCGCCGAGGACGGCGCCTGGCTGGTGGACCTGGCCCAGATCGGCGCGGGCGACGACGTGGCTCGAGCGGTGGCCGGCGCGCTGGGGATCAAGGAATCGGCGGCCGCCGACCGCGGCGAGGCCATCGTGGCCGCCCTGGCCCATCGGGAGGCGCTGCTCGTCCTCGACAACTGCGAGCACGTCACCGCCGCGGTCGGCCCGCTGGCCAGGGCGATCGTGGAGGGCTGCCCCCGGGTGCGGGTGCTTGCCACCTCGCGGGAGGCGCTCGGGGTCGACCACGGCCACGAGCGGCTCGTGGCTGTCCCCCCGCTGGAGCCGTCCGGGCCGGGCGCCGAACTGTTCATCGAGCGGGCCGCGGCTGCCCGCGGCGGCGTCGACCTGCCGGCCGACCGGCCCGCGGTGGAGGAGATCTGCCGCCGCCTCGACGGCCTGCCGCTGGCCATCGAGCTCGCGGCCGCCCGCACGAGCGCGCTGAGCCCGCCCGACCTGCTCCGCCGACTGGATGACCACCTCGGGCTCCTCGTCGACCGACGGCCGGGCGGCCCCGAGCGGCACCGGACGCTGCAGGCCACCGTCAGCTGGTCGTACGACCTGCTCAGCCCGACCGAGCGGCTGCTGCTCGAGCGGGTGTCCGTCTTCGTCGGCCCGTTCGACCTGGCGGCGGCCGAAGCGGTCGCGGCTGATGCGGCCCTACCTGTCGACGCGGTCGCGTTCGGGCTGGGCGGCCTGGTCGAACGCTCGATGCTGGCGGCCGGATCCGGGCGGTCCGGCCGCCGCTTCCGCCTGCTGGAGACGGTGCGCGGCTTCGCCGCCGAACGGCTGAGGGCGACCGGGGGCGGCCCCGCCGCCGCCCGTCGGCACGCCCGCTGGTGCGCTGGTCAGGTGGCCGGCGTGAACCGGATGCTGCGCGGGCTGGACGAGGTCGAGGGCGTTGCCCGCCTCGACGAGCTCTGGCCGAACCTGCGGGCGGCGTTCGACTGGGCCATCCAGGGCCGGGACCGCGATCTCGCGTACGCGCTCACTCGCCCGATCGTCACCGAGGTCGTCCGCCGCGGCCGCGCCGAGATCGGCGACTGGCTCGAGCGGCTGCTCGACCTCGTCGGTCCCGCGGGCGAGGGCCCGATGGGCCAGGGCCCGACGGGCCAGGGCCCGACGGGCGTCGAGGGTTCCGGCGCCCGCGCCGAGCCGGACGGCCCAGAGCGGCCCGACGACCGTGACCTGGTGCTGTTCGCCCTGACCTGGACGGCGCAGCGCCACAAGCTGGGCCAGAACCCGGACGCCTACCGGCGCCTGCTGGAGCGCGCCGGATCGCCGGATCATCCGCTGGTTCGCCACGGGCTGGCGTCGGTCGACCTGGACTTCGTCGCGGCCGGCCGGGACGCGCCGGCGGCGATCGCCTGTCTGCGCGGCCGGGGCGACGACGACCTCGCCGAGCAGTTCGAGCTGGACATCGCGGCCGGCCTGGTCTTCGGCGGGCGGTTCGACGAAGGCGACGCCACGATCGCGGCCCTCGTCGACCGCTACCGCCGGCAGGGACCGCCGACCCAGCTGAACCTGTCGCTGATGCTGCTGGGCTACTCGGCGTCCCTGCGGGGGGACGACACCCGAGCCGCGCGGCTGTTCGACGAAGCCGTCGCGGTCGACGTTCCCGACCGTACCCAGTCCCCGAACGGGACGGTCGTGGCGAGAACGATGTTCCGGTGCGGCCAGCGGCTACGCGCCTTCGACACCCTGCGCTCCTACGTCGAGGACCTGCTCGACACCGGTGCCGTCCAGGGAGCGTGTGTGGCCGGCGTCGAGTTCGTCACCATGATGGCCCAGCTGGGGCGCACGGCGGACGCCGCGCTGATCCTGGATCACGTCGACCGGACCGCGCCCTACTGGGCCGCCCTCGTCGAGGAGGCCCGGCGGCGGATCGCGGCGGACGGGACGGCAAAGAGTGGCCCCGAACGCCCGGCTGGCGGGAAGCCGCCCGACGATCGGTGGGCTCTCGAGTTCATGCGTCAGGTGCTGGGGGAGCTCACGGCCGAGCCCGGCTCGGCGGCGCCGGGCGCCAGCCCGCGCCTGGAGGCGCCGGCTGGGCCCGGCCGCGCCACCTGATCGGATCCCGCCCGTGGTCGTCCCGGCCGGCACCGGCCGGGACGACCACGGGCAAGGCCGCCTCGTTCTCAGCCTTCCCGCTCCAGCATGTCGATCACCAGCGCGGCCGTCCAGGCGAAGTGGTTCGAGCCGACCCCGGTGCCGTCCAGCGGCGAGTAGTACTCGTACATCCCGTCATCCTCGTGAGCGACCATCTCGATGGTCATCCGCCGGATGCGGGTGGCCAGATCGGCATGTCCGTAGCGGTCGAGGCCGTCGGCGATCAGCCAGTTCATGTTCACCCAGGCCGGCCCCTGCCAGTAGCAGCGCGGGTGGAAGCCCGGCGCGTCGACCGGCACGCTCGCGATCCCGTAGCGGGGCCAGTTGCGCGGCTCGGTCAGCTTCTCCGCCAGCGCCGCCGCCTGCTCGGCCGACACCGTCCCCGCGTACAGCGGGAGGAACTCCGAGACCGTCCGCAGTTTGATCAGCTCGCCGGTCCGGGCGTCCCGGCTGAAGTACTCCCCGTTGTGGGCGAAGGTGTCGAACGCGGCCACCGTCCGCTTCATCGACCGGCGCAGCCCGGCCGGGATCCGCGCGTCGATCGCCTCGGCGATCGTCACCAGGTGCTCGTTGGCCCGCACCAGGATCGAGTTGAACGTCAGGTCCTGCACCAGCGGCACGCGGGTGGTGTCGCGGACGCGGTGGAAGTCGTAGCGGGCGCCGCGTAGCTCGTCGACGAAGTAGTACAGCGTGAACAGGTCGGTGACCGACAGCCGCTCCTCGGAGGGCACCTCCTTGTTGTCCCGGCGCAGGATGTCCAGGGCACTGTCACCACTGATCTTGCGCAGGACCCGGACGCTGATCGGGGCCGCCCGCCGCGAGACCGCCATCCACACGGGCGTGTTGTCCATGCCGGACTCCCACGAGTGGACCAGGGTCACCAGCCCGGTGTCGTCGGGGTCCCGCTCCCGGTAGAGCCAGTTGTGGTAGCGGACGAGCCCCGGGAAGGCCTCGCGGTAGAACTCGTCGCGCCGGGCGGGGGAGAGCGCCTCGCCGACCTGGACGACCGCCTCGGCCACCATCGGCGGCTGCGTGATCCCGGTCGTCTCGACCCCGCCGGCCGTGCCCGTGACCAGGTCACACCGCCAGCGGTTCGGACCGGCGTGGTAGGCGTCGGTGGTCGAGAAGATCACGTGGGGCAGCATCCCGTTGGTCCACTGCCCGCGGAAGAGTGACAAGATCTCCCGGCAGGCGCGTTCAGGGTCAAGATGTCGCAGCCCGATCGCGATGAAGCAGCTGTCCCACAGCCACTGGTGCGGGTACAGGGTGGGTGACGGTTTTGTGCACTCTCCGAGGTCGTTGTCGGCGAGGACCTGGGTGGCCTTCGCGCGCAGGTCGGTGGCTTGGTCGACGGTCAACATGGTGGCGGCCATCGTGTGAGGGTAGCGACGCGTTGTTTCTCCATGTGTCCAGGCTGTGTTGCGTCCGTCGCGTCGACCTGCGCGTTTACTGATCGTGTAGCCTCGCCGCAACGTGGTGTCTCGGTGCGGCGGCGATGTTGCCCCGGGTGGTCGGGGCCTGGTCCCGAGGTGGCGCACCCCGCGATGACGCACGTGTGTTACATCACGGTAATCACTCACCGTCGGCGGCCCGTTGGGTGCGCAGTGTCGACTTTGAGGCCGAACCCCGCAAGTTAGTTGGTTGTTCGCGCCACATTGGGCTCCGGAGCGAGTAGTCTCGCCGACAGCGGGTGCAGCGTCCCGAGGGTCGGGGTCTACACTACTGGTCAGACCCGGCGATCGCTCACGTCTGTTTGCGTCCGGAAGCGGAATGAGTACGGCGTCCTCCGACGTTGCTCATACGTGTTCCTACCGAGTCCCACCACCCGCACCGACCTTCGGATCTGTTACCCATGACGCTGCCTGCCCTGGATCTTCACGAGCGCACCGACGAGCCGCGCCCGCGTGCCACCACGCGGCGCTCCCGTCGGTCGATGACCAATTCCCGAGCGAACACGCGCGGTCTTGCCGCGGTCACCACCGACGACGGGGACGAGCTCGACGTCACCCAGATCGCTGAGCTCGTCGCGCGCGGACGCGAGTCCGGCGAGCTCAGCCTCACCGAGCTGCGGGAGGCGCTGGAGACCGCCGACCTCGGCTCCGAGCTGCTGCCCGCGCTCACGGCCCGCCTGGCGGCGGCCGGGGTCGAGATCCTGGACGAGGACGAGGCCGGCGAGTCCGGCCGGGCCACCCAGGGGCGCGCGACCACCGAGCACACCGGCACCGCCGACCTCGTGCGCATGTACCTGCGCGAGATCGGCAAGGTGCCGCTGCTCAACGCGGCGCAGGAGGTCGAGCTCTCCAAGCGGGTCGAGGCCGGCCTGTTCGCCGAGTACAAGATGGACACCGACACCGACATCCCGGCCGACCTGCGCCGCGACCTGGAGATCCTGGTCCGCGACGGGCGCGCCGCCAAGCAGCAGCTCGTCTCGGCCAACCTCCGGCTGGTCGTCTCGGTCGCCAAGAAGTACAGCGGCCGGGGCATGACGCTGCTGGACCTGGTGCAGGAGGGCAACCTCGGCCTGATCCGCGCGGTCGAGAAGTTCGACTACGCCAAGGGCTACAAGTTCTCCACCTACGCCACCTGGTGGATCCGGCAGGCCATCGGCCGGGCGCTGGCCGACCAGGCCCGCACGATCCGCATCCCGGTGCACGTGGTCGAGCAGATCAACAAGATCACCCGGCTCCAGCGCCAGCTGGTCTCCACGCTGGGCCGGGAGCCGACCGACGAGGAGCTCGCGCTCGAGCTCGACATGCCCATCGAGCAGGTCGTCGAGCTGCGCCGGTACGCCCAGGACACCGTCAGCCTGGAAACCAGCGTCGGCGACGACGGCGACTCCGTGCTCGGGGACTTCATCGAGGACTCCGACGCGACGTCGCCGGCCGACGCCGCCTCCTACGGCGCGATGCAGGACGAGATCGACGGCGTCCTGAACAGCCTGACCCCCCGCGAGCGGGAGGTCATGCGGCTGCGCTTCGGCCTGGCCGACGGCAAGCAGCACACGCTGGCCGAGGTCGGCAACCGGCTCGGCCTGACCCGCGAGCGGATCCGGCAGATCGAGCGGGACACGCTGCGCGAACTGCGCAAGCCGGCCGTCGCCGGGCGGCTGCGCGAGTTCCTGGAGTAGGACGCGCGACCCGGGAGCGGCGCCCGGGCTCCGCTCCCGGAGCCCGCCGCGGGTCCCCGGGACGGCACGGGAGCGGGTGCGCGACAGACGGCGGCGGGGCCGGACAGGACGTCCGGCCCCGCCGCCGTGCGCGCGGTCCGCGCGGATCAGCTCCGCGTGGATCAGCTCCCGTGGATCAGTTCCCCGCGCTCGTCCCGGTCCCGGTGAACGGCACCAGCGCGGCCGGATCGGCCACCGTGCCCAGATTGACCGCCCGCTCGAGCGGCACCCCGAGCAGCAACCGCTTGACCGGGATCTCCATCTTCTTGCCGTTGTGGGTGCGCGGGATGGCCGGCACGGCCACGATCCGGTCCGGCAGGTGCCGGGGGCTGAGCTCGGCCCGGATGACCGCCCGGATCCGCGCGTCGAGCCGGGCGTCCAGCACGTAGCCCTGCTCAAGCCGGACAAAAAGGATCAGCTCGCCCGCTGGCTCGTCCCCCGGTGACGACAGGTCGACCACCAGCGCGTCGACGACCCCGGGGATGTCCTCGACCACCCCGTACAGCTCGGCCGTCCCAATCCGGATGCCGCCCCGGTTGAGCGTCGCGTCCGAGCGCCCGAGGATCGTGAACGCCCCGTCCGCGGTCATCCGGGCCCAGTCGCCGTGCCGCCACACCCCCGGATACTGGGCAAAGTAGGTCTCCCGCAGCCGCGCGCCGCTCCCGTCGCCCCACAGCCGGGTCGGCATCGACGGCATCGGCCGGGTGACCACCAGCTCGCCGACCTCGCCGACAACCGGGCGGCCGGCGGCGTCGAACGTCTCGACCGCGCACCCCAGCCCCCGGGTGGCCATCTCCCCGGCCCGCACCGGCAGCACCGGTGAGCCCAGCGTGAACGCCGTGCACACGTCGGTGCCTCCGCTGATCGAGCTCAGCATCATCGACCGGGAGACGGTGTCGTAGGCCCACCGGTAGAGCTCGGCCGGCAGCGGCGAGCCCGTCGAGCCCAGTGTGCGCAGCCGGGACAGGTCGGCGACCTTCGACGGGATGATGCCGGCGCGGGCGCAGGCGGCCAGGAACGCCGCTCCGACCCCGAGACAGGTGATCTCCGCAGCCTCGGCCAGCCGCCAGACGACCCCGAGGTCGGGCCGGGTCGGGCTGCCGTCATAGAGGACCAGCGCCGAGCCGGTCAGCAGGCCCGACACCGCGAAGTTCCACATCATCCAGCCGGTCGTGGTGATCCAGCAGAATCGGTCGTCCGGGCCGAGGTCCAGGTGCAGGGCCAGCGTCTTGAGGTGCTCCAGCAGGATCCCGCCGTGGCCGTGGACGATCGGCTTCGGCGGCCCGGACGAACCCGAGGAGTACAGGACCCACAGCGGCGCGTCGAAGGGCAGCCGGGTGAAGGTCAGCTCGGCGTTCGTGTCGGCCATCAGCTCGTCCCAGGACAGCACGCCGGGCAGCCCGCCGCTTCGGGCCCGCTCCAGCGCGTCCTGCCCCAGGTAGGGGATGATCACGACCGAGCGCAGGTTGGGCAGGCGCGCGGCCACCCGCGACAGGGTGGCCAGGCCGTCGAACGACTCGCCGCCGTAGGTGTAGCCGTCCACCCCGATCATGACGACCGGGTCGATCTGGCCGAAGCGGTCGGTGATCCCGGTCGGCCCGAAGTCCGGCGCGCAGGACGACCAGACGGCGCCGATGCTGGCCGCGGCCAGCATCGCCACCACCGCGTGGACGCCGTTGGGCAGCACCGCGCACACCCGGTCACCCGGGCGGACGCCCAGCGCGCGTAACCCGGCCGCGCAGGTTCCGACGTCGCGGCGCAGCCGGTCCCAGGACACCACGGCCGTCGTGGCGTCCTCCCGGACCGCGATGATCGCCGGGGCCGCGCCCCGCCGGCTCAGCGCGTTCTCGGCGTAGTTGATCCGGGCACCCGGGAACCAGTGCGCGCCCGGCATCGCGTCGTCGGCCAGCGCTGGGCCGCCGCCACGCTCGCCGCTCACCGCGCAGAACTCCCAGACCGAGTCCCAGAACTCGCCCAGCTCGTCGACCGACCACGCCCACAGCTCGGCCAGTGAGCGGAAGGAGCGCCCTTTTTCCGCGGCCAGCCACTCGGCGTAGCGGGTCACGGCGGCGTCGCGAACGCGCTCGGGCTCCGGGGTCCAGAGGATCTCCGGACCGGCCCCGGCCCCGGCCCCGGCCCCGGGCCCGGGCCCGGCGCCCGCGCTGCCCACCGGCCCGCTCGCCGGGACGCCCACCGGCCCGGCCGCGGGGCCCGTCCTCGGCGCGCGGTCCGGCGGCCGAGGGCCGGGCGGGGGGACCGACGGGGCCGCTCCGTCGTTTTCGCCTGCCACAGCGGGGACCCTAACCAATGCCTGGCTGGCCTGACACGCGACCGCCCACCGACGGCGGTCGACCAGCGTTAATGTCGAGTACATGGTTGTCCCAGCGGCTGGCGAGGCCGGCACCGGTGAGCCGGGTCGGGCCGCCGCGCCGACGACCGTCCTCATGTGGGACGAGACACTGCGCGGCTACGACTTCGGCCCGGCCCACCCGCTGCACCCGGTCCGGCTCGAGCTGACGGTCGACCTCGCCCGCGCGGCCGGCGTCCTTCGCGAGGACCGAATCGCGATCGCCTCGGCCGCCTTGGCCCCGGACGAGCTGATCGAGCTCGTCCACGACCCGGCCTACGTCGAGGCGGTCCGCCGCGCTCCGGACGGCTCCTCGGCCCGCTACGCCGCGATGTTCGGCCTGGGCAGCAGCGACAACCCGGTCTTCGACGGCATGCACGCGGCGGCGGCCCGCGTCACCGGGGCGACGATGGCCGCCGCCGACGCGGTCTGGACCGGCCGATACCAGCACGCTGTGTCACTGGCCGGCGGGCTGCACCACGCCGCCCGCACCTCGGCCAGCGGCTTCTGCATCTACAACGATCCGGCGGTGGCCATCGCCGGCCTGCTGCGGGCGGGCGCCCGCCGGGTGGCCTACATCGACCTGGACGTCCATCACGGCGACGGCGTGCAGGCCGCCTTCTACGACGACCCCCGGGTCCTGACGATCTCCCTGCACCAGTCCGGGCTCACCCTGTTCCCAGGCACCGGCTTCGCGGCCGAGCACGGCGCCGGGGAGGCCACCGGCACCTCGGTCAACGTCCCGCTGCCCCCGGGGACGGGCGACGCCGGCTGGCTGCGGGCGTTCTCCGCCACCGTGCCGGTCCTGCTGCGCGCCTTCGGGCCGGAGATCCTCGTCACCCAGCACGGCTGCGACACCCACGCGCGCGATCCGCTGGCCGACCTGCGCCTGTCCGTCGACGGCCAGCGCGCCTCCTACGAGGCTGTGCACACGCTGGCCCACGAGCTGTGCGGCGGCCGCTGGCTGGCCTGCGGCGGCGGCGGGTACGCGCTGGCCTCCGTGGTACCCCGGGCCTGGACGCACCTGCTGGCCATCGCCTCCCACGCCCCGCTGGACGGCGAGCGCGCGCTGCCCGCGGAGTGGCTGGGCAGCGCCGGCGCCCGGGTCGAGGCCGCGACCGGCCACCGGGCCGGGGGCGACCCGCCCGGCTACTTCGGGGACGGCGCGTCCGCCGCGTTCGCGGCCTGGGACGCGGGGGAGGGCGACCCGGACGATCCGGTCGACCGCGCGATAGCCACGACCCGCCGGGAGATACTTCCCCTGCATGGTCTGGATCCCGACCGGGACCGGTGAGCGCCCTCGGCGAGACGGCCGAGCCGGACCCGCCCTGGAGCCGGGAGACCGCGCCGGCGCCCGGGGGGATACAGCGTCACGGCGGCTCTCGTGGAGGCGCGATGGTGTCTGACGTGCCGGCGCCCGACGTGCCGGCGCCCGACAGCCCGACGGCCGACGGCCCGGCGCCCGACAGCCCGGTGACTGACCGGCCCGCGTCTGACCGGCCCGCGTCTGACCCGCCGACGTCCGGCCGGCCGACGTCCGACCGGCGGGGCCGCGCCGAGCATCCGGTGGCCTACCCCGCCGGCTGGGAGGCCGACGTCATCCTCACCGACGGCGGGACGGCCCACGTCCGGCCGATCCTGCCCTCGGACGCCGACCGGCTGCGGGCGTTCTGGACGCGGCTGTCGCCCTGGTCGATCTACCTGCGCTACTTCAACGTGCGCGGCCCGCTGACCGACGGCGACATCGAGCGGATCACCGTCGTCGACCAGATCTCCCGGGGCGCGCTCGTCGCGCTGATCGGCGGCCAGGTCGTCGCGCTGGCCCACTGGGAGGGCCAGTTCTCACCGGACGGGTCGATCCGCCCCCGGGCCGAGGTCGCCTTCCTGGTCGAGGACGCCCACCAGGGCCGCGGCCTGGGCTCGGTGCTACTGGAGCACCTGGCCGCCGCCGCGGCCGAGCGGGGCATCCGCCGCTTCGAAGCCGACGTCCTCGGCGAGAACCGGTCCATGATCAGCGTGTTCCTGGACGCCGGCTTCGCGGTCGCGCGCAGCTGGGACAGCGGTGCCGTCCGGCTGTCGTTCGAGATCGAGCCGACCCAGGCCTCCGTCGACGTCATGCGGGCCCGGGAGCACCACGCCGAGGCCGCCTCGGTCGTCCGGCTCATGCACCCGCGCTCGGTCGCCGTCCTCGGCGCCTCCCGCGACCCGCGCTCGGTCGGCCAGACGGTCTTCCGCCACCTGCTGGCCGGCGGCTTCCCGGGGCCGGTGTACCCGGTCAACCCGGCGGCGGTGGGCGGGCCGGGGGAGCCGGGCGCGGTCGCCTCGGTCCGGGCCTACGCGGCCGTCGGCGACATCGAGGGGCCGGTCGACCTGGCTGTCCTGTGCGTGCCGGCCGCCGCCGTCCCGGACGCGATCGAGCAGTGCGGGCGGGCCGGGGTGCGCGCGCTGGTGGTCATCACCGACGTCCGCGACGTGGTCACGGAGGCTGATCTGGCCAGCGCGGCCCGCTCCTACGGGATGCGGGTGGTCGGCCCGGCCAGCCTGGGCCTGCAGCGCCAGCGGGCCGGGTTGAACGCCTCGCTGGCCGAGGGTGTCCCGCCGGCCGGGCCGATCGGCTGCTACTCCCAGTCGGGGCCGCTGGCGGCGGCGATGCTGGAGGGGATAGCCGCCCGGGGCCTGGGCCTGTCCAGCTTCGTCTCGGCCGGCGACCGGGCCGACGTCTCCGGTAACGACCTGCTCCAGTTCTGGGAAGAGGATCCGGAAACGTCGGCGATCTTCATGCACCTGGAGACGTTCGGCAACCCGCGCAAATTCGCCCGCCTCTCCCGCCGGGTCGGGCGGCGCAAGCCGGTGGTGGTCGTCGGCGCCGGCCGGCCCGGCCTCGACGACGCGCTGCTGCGCCAGACCGGCGTGATCCGGGTCGACCAGATCAGCCAGGGGCTCGACGCCGTCCTCCTGCTGACCTCGCAGCCGCTGCCGGCCGGGCGCCGGGTCGCCGTCGTGGGTGACTCACGCGCGCTCGTGCGGCTGACCACGCGCGCGGCCGAAGCCTACGGGCTGCGGGCCGAGCCGGTGCTGCTGCCGGCCGACGTGCCGCCGGACGCCTTCGGGTCGGCCCTGCTGGACGCCGGCGCCCGGTCCGACGCCGTGATCGCGACCGTGGTCCGCCTGGGCCAGGCCCAGCCGGGCGCCGGGCCGGTCGCGGCGGCGGTGGCCGAGGCGGCGCGAGCTCTGAGCGTCCCCGTGCTGGCCACCGTGCTCGGCACGGAGGCGCCCCCCGAACTGGCCGGTGTCCCGGCCTACCCGACGCCGGAAGGCGCGGCGGCGACGCTGGCCCGCGCCGTCGCCTACGCCCAGTTCCGCTCCGAACCGACCGGCACGGTGCCCGACACCCCGCGCCGCCTCGAGGACGCCCGGGCGCTGCTGGCCGGCCAGTCCGGGGCCCTCGACACCGACCGGGCCGCCGAGCTGGTGGCCTGCTACGGCATCACGGTCTCCCCGGCCCGCCAGGTCCACTCGGCCGAGCAGGCCGTCGCGGCCGCGAACGAGCTGGGCTGGCCGGTGGCGCTCAAGGCCACCGCCCGGCCCTACCGCCACCGGCCCGAACTCGGCGGCCAGCGCCTCGAGCTCGCCGGCGAGCTGGAGCTGGTGTCGGCCTGGACGACGATGACCAGGCGACTCGGGCCGGACGGGGCGTACGTCGTGCAGCGGATGGCACCCAGCGGCATCCCGGTCGCGATCGGTTCGATGGAGCATCCCCGCTACGGCCCGCTGGTCTCGTTCGGGCTGGCCGGTCCGGCCACCGACCTGCTGGGCGACCGGGCGCACCACGTCGTGCCGCTGACCGACCTCGACGCGGCCCGCCTGGTCCGCTCGGTGCGGGCGGCGCCGCTGCTGTTCGGCCACCGGGGCGCGGAGCCGGTCGACGTCGCCGCTCTGGAACGGCTGCTGCTGCGGGTGGGCCGCCTCGCCGACAACCTGCCGACGGTGGCCTCGCTCACGCTGAACCCGGTGATCGTGTCACGTTCGGCCGTGACAGTGCTCTCAGCCGAGGTTGTGGTCGGGGACCAGCCACTCCGGGCCGACGCGGGCCCCCGGCGGTTCTGGCCGATCACACCGGTCAGCGAGGCGGCCGAGAGCGAGGTCGAGGATTCCCAGGTGACGGGACCGCTGCGGGTGTTGGGCGGCGGGTGACCCAGCCCGCCCGGGTCAGCGGTCGGCCACCGGCACGGCCGGGGCGGCCGTTACGCACCGCGACGGCCCGGGAGTCGATCCGGGGTGAGGAGGTGGGGCACTCCGCACAACACGACCCCACCGTCCACAATCGTCTCCCATGACGACGTCGCGCCCGGCGCCCCGGCCATCAGGGCCGGCGTATCCCCGCTCAGCCGGGTCATCTGACGGCCGGCACCAGCGCCCGGAAGGTGCCGGCCTCGACGTCGCCCCACCCGCCGCGGACCTACCCGCCGCGGCCTCGCCCGCGACCGGTGTCCCGCCCGGGGCCGGGGAGGCCGCCGCGCCCGCGCGGAGCACGACCGACCCGGCGCCCGCGGTCTACGGCGCCCCGGATGTGTACCTGCCCTCGAGCGGGCCGGGAGCTGGGTCCGCCTCGTACTCGGGTTACCCGGCGGGTAACGGGTACGGGGTGCCGGTGGGGTACACACCGATTCCGCCGGGCGGGCCGTCACCCGGGGCCGCGCCCGCGCCGGGCGGTGGGCCGGCGCTGGGGCTCGGCGGCCTGCCGGGGGTCCATCAGCCCGGCGCCTATCCACCGGGCGCCCATCCACCGGGTGTCTCGCCGCCGGTGGGCCGGATGCCGTCCCCCGCGCAGCCGCCCCCGCCGCCGGGCGCGGCTGGGCAGCAGCCGGCCCCGGCGTCGCCGGGCACCCTCCGGACGACGCCGCTCGCGCCGAGCCGGGACGCGCGCGCCCTGAATGCGCTGGAGCAGACGGCCGTCCTGCTGGAGGCGCTGTTCGCCCAGGCGCCGGTCGCCTTCGCCGTGCACGACACCGCCGGGCGCTACGTCCGGGTCAACGACGTCCTCGCCCGCCTCAACGGCCGGCCGGCCAGCGCGCATCTGGGCCGGACCATGCCCGAGGTGCTGGGTGAGATCGGCCAGGAGATGGACCGGCTGCTGCGGCAGGTCCTGACCACCGGCGCACCGGCCAGCGACCTGGAGGTCAGCGTGGCCACCGGGACGGCCGAGCCGGCCCGCACCTGGATGGCCAGCTGGTATCCGGCCCACGACGCCCGGGGCACCCTGCTGGGCGTCGCGTTCGTCGCGACCGACGTGACCGGGCTCAAGCAGGGCCAGCTCGAGGCGCGGCTGGCCGAGGCCCGGCTGCGGGCGCTGAGCGCGGCCACCGTCGGGGAGGTCGTGCGGGCCGGTGCCGACGGCCGCCTCGAGACCGACGTCACCCGCTGGCGGGAGATCACCGGCCGGCCGCTGACCGGGTTCGCCTGGCTGGACGCCCTGCACCCGGATGACCGGGACCGCGCGGCCCGGTCCTGGCGCGCGGCGCTGGAGCGGGCCGAACCGTTCGAGGCCGAGTTCCGCCTGGTGGGAGCGGACGGCGCGGATCACGTCGCCTGGCTTCGCCTGGTCCCGGTCGTCTCGGACGGCCGGGTGCTGGAATGGATCGGGGCGAGCCGGGACGTCACCGAGTCGCGCGCCGCCCGCGACACCCAGGAGAGCCTGGCCGCGCGGGCCCGGGCGGCCGCCGACCGGACCGAGCGCCTGCACCGGCTGACCGCCGGGCTCGCCCGCGCGGTGACCGTGGACGAGGTCATCGGGGTCATGCTCGACGGCGGCGGCGTCGCGCTGGGCGCGGGCGGACGCGGCATCGCCCTGGTCGAGACGGACCGCGACGAGCTGGTGTTCCGCGCCCTGCGCGGCTATCCGCCAGCCTTGCTGGCCCGGTGGAAGCGCATCGGGCTCGGCGCCGTCCACCCCGTCACCGAGACGGTGCGGGGCGGGCGCGCGCTGTTCCTGAGCAACGCCCGCGACCTCACCGAGCGCTGGCCGGCGCGCGACGCCGCCGCCCTCGCCGCCGAGACCGACGAGCAGTCCTGGGCCTTCCTGCCGCTGGCCACGACCGACGCGCCGTTCGGGGTGCTGAGCTTCGGCTTCCGCGCCCCGCGCCAGTTCGGGCCCGAGGAACGGACGTACTGGGGCGCGGTGGCCGAGCTGTGCGCCCAGGCGCTGGAACGGGCGACCCTGTTCGAGCGGCTCGTGGCCCAGGCCCAGGCCAGCCGCCGGGCCGAGGAGCTGGCCCGGGCGGCCGAGGCCAGCGCCCGGGTTGCCGGTGCCCGCCTCGAGCTGCTGGAGCGGGCCACCGCGGCGGTGGCCGACGCGCCCGACCCGGAACGGGCCATGCGCGCGCTGACCGAGGTCGTGGTGGGCGAGCTCGCCGACTCCTGCGCGGTGTACCTGATCGAACCCGAGTCGCGCGCGGCCGCCGGGGCCAGCAAGTCCGGCGGGGCCGGCGAGTCCGGGGAGGCCGGCCGGGCAGACCGGCCAGATCGGGGTGACCGGGGTGAGCGGGGTGAGCGGGCGGCGGCGCTCGCGGCCGACCCGCCGGCCGGAGCCGCCCCGTCCGGCGCGCTGGACGACATGGTGTCCGCCGCCGGAGCGACCGCGAGCTCGTCGGCTCCGGCGCCCGTGGGCCGTCCGGCCGCCGCCGTCCGGCCCACGGGCGAGGCCGCGCCGCCGCCGGCCGCGCCGTCGGCCGCCACGCCAACCGACTCGTCGGTGCCCGCCGTGCCGATCTCGATACCTTCGGCGGCCACCGATCGGTCCGACGCGGCTGACGCGGCCGACGTGCCGGGAACCGAAGCGCCGGCCGTGGGCCCGAGCGCCGGCACCGATGCGCCGGCCGGTACCGATACGCCCGGCGACGCCGGTGGGCCGGGCAGTGCCGACGCGCGGGGTGGCACCGACCACCAACAAGGCAATGCCGACCGAGCTGGCAATGCCGACCGAGCTGGCAATGCCGACCGAGCTGGCAATGCCGAGGGGCCAGGCGATGCCGACGGGCCGGCCAGTGCTGGCGGACCGGACAGCACCGACGGCCGGGCCGGGTTCGATGGCTCGGCCGGCTCCGGCGGCTCGGCGGGCGCTCCCGCGGGCGCCAACGAGCCCGTCGCGCCGCCGCCGCCGGTGCTGCGCCGCGTGGTCGCCACGTCCCGCCCGGGCCTGGCGCCCCGGACGATGCCGCCGGCGCCGCGCGGCCCCTGGCCGTCGGAGAGCCCGGTCAGCCTGGCCGCGCGGACGGGCCGGGCGCACATCGGTTCGCTGGACGGGGCCGACTGGCTCTCGTCGCCCGAGATGGCCCGCTGGATGCGCGACGTCGGCGGCCACACCCTGGCCGCGATGCCGCTCGTCCTGCGCGGCCGCGTCGCCGGCGTCGTCACGTTGATGGCCGCGGGCGACCGCGCGCCGTTCGTCCCGGACGATCTGGCCTACCTGGAGGAGATGGCCGCGCGGGCCTCGGTCGCGGTGGAGCACGCCGAGCGCTACCGGGCCAGCCGGGAGACGGCCCTGACCCTCCAGCGGGGGCTGATGCCCAAGGCGGTGGCCCAGCCCGACGGGCTGGAGGTCGCGGCCCGCTATGTGCCAGGCGTGGCCGAGACCGAGGTCGGCGGCGACTGGTTCGACGTCATCGACCTCGGCGCGGACCGGGTGGCCCTGGTCATCGGGGACGTCATGGGCCGCGGGGTGCGGGCGGCCGCGATCATGGGCCAGCTGCGGACGGTGGCCCGCACCTGCGCCCGGCTCGACCTGCCGCCCTGGGAGGTCCTGCGCCTGCTCGACGGCGCGGTCACCGAGCTGGACGACGGCCAGATCGCCACCTGCATCTACGGCGTCATCGAGCCGCACACCGGCCTGCTCACCCTGGCCAGCGCAGGGCACCCGCCGCCCCTGGTGGTGGCGGCGGACGGCCTGGTCTCCCGGCTCTACATGGAGGTCGGCACCCCGCTCGGCCTCAACCGGGACGACGCCAAGGAGTACACTGTCCGGCTGCATCGGGGCTCGATGCTGGCGCTGTTCACCGACGGCCTGGTCGAGAGCCGTTCCCGGGACATCGACGCGGGCGTCTCCGACCTGGCCACGGTGCTGGCCCGCCAGAGCGGCCCGCTCGACGCCCGGGTCGACGGGGTGCTGCGGGCCCTGGGCCGTGACGAGGGTCACGACGACGACGTGGCGCTCATGCTCGTCCGGCTGCCCGAGGAAACCGACCACGCCGAGTTCGAGATTACGGTCGGCACCGGGGCGGCCGCGCTTGGCGACGCCCGCCGCCGTGCTGGCGAGGCCCTGCGGGCCGCCGCGGTGGCGGACGAGACAGCCGAGACCGCGGTGCTGATCCTCTCGGAGCTGCTGACGAACGCGCTGGTGCACGGAGGGAAGGCGAGGTCGGCCCGGCTCATGCGGACCGGGGCCCGCCTGGTGGTCGAGGTGCGCGACCCCAGCCCCGCCGTGCCGCGGCGCCGGCACGCGGAGGCCGACGACGAGACCGGGCGGGGGCTGGAGCTGGTGTCGTTACTGGCCACTCGCTGGGGAGCTCGCGCGGCACCGGAGGGGAAGATCGTGTGGGCTGAGATCGACCTGCCCTGAGGTCGCCAGCGGGACGGGGCCGCGGCCCGCCCGCGAGCCTTCGGTGAGCCGTTCGCGCGGGCGATGCCGCCCGTGACCGGCCGGAGTGCTCGGTGGGATAACGTGGGGCCGTGGCCGGCGAGGTGGTGAACCTGACGGGCGTGACCGTCGTCCGGGACGGCGCCCGACTGCTCTCGGACGTCGAATGGACGGTCTCCGAGGGAGAACGCTGGGTCATTCTCGGCCCCAACGGCGCCGGCAAGACGACGTTGCTGCGGATCGCCTCCACCTACCTGTTTCCGACCGCGGGAACGGTCACGGTGCTCGGCGAGCGGATGGGCGCGACTGACGTCTTCGAACTGCGCGCACGGATCGGGCTGGCCAGCTCGGCGCTGGCCGACTCCGTACCGGCCCGTGAGCGCGTCCTCGACGTCGTCCTGACCGCCGCCTGGGCGGTGTTCGGGCGAGCCCGGGAGGCCTACGCCGACGACGACACCGCCCGCGCCACCAGCCTGCTGGCCCAGCTGGGCTGCCGGGAGCTGCTCGAGCGCTCCTACGGCACGCTGTCGGAGGGCGAGCGCAAGCGGGTCCAGATCGCGCGGGCGCTCATGACGGACCCGGAGCTGCTGCTGCTCGACGAGCCGGCGGCCGGCCTCGACCTGGGGGCGCGGGAGGCGCTGGTGCGCCGCCTGTCCCGGCTGGCTCTCGACCCGGCGTCGCCGGTGATGGTCATGGTCAGCCACCACGTCGAGGAGGTGCCGCCCGGCATCACCCACGCACTGCTGCTGCGTGGGGGCCAGGTGGTGGCGGCCGGCCCGGTGGGCGACGTCCTGACCGGGCCCGGGCTGTCAGCCTGTTTCGGAATCCCGCTCGAGGTGAACCACGCCGCCGAGCGGTTCAGCGCCCGGATGGCTGTTCCAAGCCTGCCCCGGGCGCGCGCGAGCGCGGCGGGCGTCGCCCGCTAACCGGTCTCGCTCCCGCCCGCGCTCGCTCCGCCCGGTCTCGCTCCCGCCCGCGCTCGGCGCGCCGGCGGCTCAGCGTGGACGTCGGGGCCGACCGGACGCGGTCCGGCGCGGCTGGTGACCGGCCGCGGGTCTGTCCGGGGGCTCGGCCGGACCGGCCGCGTCGAGCAGGGACCACAGCCAGCCCGGGCCCTCGGTGCGGGCCCCCAGCGCGGCCACCCGGGCCCGCAGCTCGCGGTCGGCGGTGACGACCAGGACCGGGCCGGGTTGGGTGGCGGCCTCCTCGACGATGGTGTCGTCGCCATGGCCGGGGGCGAGACGGACGAGCAGCCGGGGCCGGCCAGCCCCGCTGGCGTGGCCTTCGGGGGCCTCGGGGGCCTCGCGGGCTTCGCGGGAGTCGTGGCGGTCGGGAGGTTCGGAAGCCGCGAGGGTTCCGGCCGGGGTGAAGCCGGCGCGGGCGGCGCCCTCCACCACCAGGACGATCGTCGCGGGCGCCGAGCGGGCCAGGCCAGCCTCGGCTTCGTTCCCGTCCCGCCGTTCGGCCGCGACCGGGAACGAAGCCGAGGCGGCATGTCCGGGGGTTTTGGCCGGCACCGGACGGCTTTCTCCGGTTCGCGAATCGGGAACTTCCTCGCTCGACGGCGCGCGAGAAGACGAGTCAGATGAGTCGGATGGGTCAGATGGGCGGAACTCGGCCAAACGGCGGTGCAGCCGCCGAGCCGCGCCAGCCCGGTCGCGCCACCAGCCGTCCGGCCGGGCGCCAATGACGTTTGCCGCGTCCACGACCCACGTTCGGGCCGGCTCGGTGCCGCTGGTGCCCACCGTCGGGTTCTCCTTCCCGCCGCGCGTGCCCACCGCCTTGTCGGGGCACTCCTTCGAACAGTGTGTATGTCAATCGTTGGCTCCAACGCGGCCTACCCGGGCCGGGCCGGACCGGAGAAAGCCGGCGGTGGCCAATCCACCACAGCCCCTTCTGAGCCGCGAGCACCGCCCGCCGCGCCGTTCATCCGGCCCGTGGTGTGCCGGCGGAGACACTGATGAGGCGGTGGGCGCGGTCGCGATCGTGCCTTCCGCGTCGTCGGGCCGCGGAAGAAGTGCACCTCGAGCGGCCGCCGATCGGTGGGGCCGGGTCGGCTGCGGAACATGCTCATCGCCTGCTGGCGGGGCCGACCGCCGCCGATCGGCCGGGCGAGCACCGTTTAGTGGCACTAGTCATCATTGCCACACAAGGAGATCCGGCGGCGAATCCGTTGCCCTAGCAGACCGGCGCTCGCTCAGCGGCATTGCGGCGTGATGAGCTGTGGTCCGATGCGCTTCGCCGCGCGGGCCGGCGCGGTGAGCATCGGCGGAGGATGTCTCGTAGCGCGTGTCCGAACCAGCCGATACAGTTCCTCGCGATGTCGTGGTAATAATAGTCCCGAGAGTTTCTCGGTTCGCTGAGTTGAAGGAGACTGGCATGGCGCAGAAGACCATCGTGTCGTTGATTGACGATCTCGACGGTCAGGAGGCGGATGAGACTGTTCGGTTCGGCCTGGACGGCGCTTCGTACGAGATCGACCTCTCGGAGAAGAACGCCACCAAGCTGCGCGAGTCGCTTGCCCCGTTCGTGGGCGCGGCTCGTCGGGCCGGCGGTCGCGGCGTCACCCCCCGTCGGGGTACCCGGGCGCCTTCTCGTCGGGCTGGCGGCACCGACCGCACCGCTGACATTCGCGAGTGGGCGCGCGCCAACGGCTATACGGTGAGTGACCGCGGGCGTATCGCCTCGAACATCGTCGAGGCTTACGACAAGGCCCACTAGTAGGTGGGGGCCAGCGCATTGCGCGCGTCTGGCCTCCACCCTCCGCCAATCGATGGCGGCCGGCCGCGATTGGCGGGATCAATCCGGCCCACCAGCGGACCCGCGGGAGCACCATGGACCCCCGTCCTTCTCCGGGCGGAGACCGACGGGGTACGTCCGACATTTGCGAGACGGGCGGCGGAGCAGCTACTGGTCCGCCGCCCGTGGCGTTACGGTCAGCTACCGGAGATGAACCTTCATCCACGTTTCGACCTCGGCAACCTCGCGCGGCAGCGCCGCTGAGAGGTTGCGGTGGCCGCTCAGGGTGACCTGAATGTCATCCTCAATGCGTACGCCGATGCCACGAAGCTCCGGTGGGACCGTATTGTCGTCGGGCTGGAAGTACAGGCCGGGCTCCACGGTGAGCACCATCCCGGCCCGTAGCTCCCCGTCGCGGTAGGTCTCGTCCCGGGCCAGGGCGCAGTCGTGGACGTCCAGCCCGAGCATGTGGGACGTCGAGTGCAGCGTGAAACGCCTGTGCAGCCCGGCATTGCGGGCCTCCGGCCGCTCGTCGAGTGCTTCCTCGACGCTGACCGGCAGCAGGCCCCAGTCGCTCAACGCCTCGGCTATCACTCGCATCGCGGCCCGGTGTGGGTCCAGGAACGACGCGCCCGGTCGCGTCGCCTCGATCCCCGCCCGCTGCGCGGCCAGGACGACCTCGTAGACCCGGCGCTGAACCGGGGAAAAGCTCCCGTTGATCGGCAGGGTCCGGGTGACGTCCGCCGTGTAGAGCGCGCGTGATTCGACTCCCATGTCCAACAGGGCCAGGTCACCGCCGCGGACCGGGCCGTCGTCGCGTACCCAGTGCAGGATCGTGGCGTGTTCCCCGCAGGCGACAATCGACCCGTAACCGACGTCGTTGCCCGCGACCCGCGCGCGCCGCCAGAACGTACCTTCCAGCCAGCGTTCACCGTTCGCCAGCGCGCTGGCCCGGTGCAGTTCCCCGACGACGTCGGCGAACCCGGCCGCGGTCGCCGCGATCGCGTCGCTCAGCATCCCGATCTCGTAATCGTCTTTCACCAGCCGGAGCTCGGACAGAACCTCGGCAAGCTGCCGGTCCCGGTCGGGGGCGGGCGCCGAGGAGCTCTGACCGGCCGCTTCATACCGCAAAATCCGGCGGTCGACCCGCTCGTCGACGCCGCGCTTGACCCGGGTCGTGCCCGGTGCCAGCCGCGACAGCGCTTCGGGAAGCTCCGGCAGCGGCCGGCACTCAATCTCAAGAATGTCAGAAAGCTCACGCACCCCCGGGCGTGGCCCGACCCACAGTTCTCCGTAGCGACGGTCCGTGTAGAACGCCGACGTAGCGCGGTCGGAGCGGTCGGCGACGTAGAGTACCGCGTCATGGTCGCCACCCCGACGGGGGTGAAGAACCAGAACCGCGTCCGGCTCGTGACAACCCGTCAGCCAGAAGAAGTCGCTGTCCGGACGAAACGGGTAATCTGTGTCGTTGGCCCGGACCTTGAGTCCACCGGTCGGCAGGACGACCGTCTCGCCCGGGAATGCGCTCGACACCATCGTGCGCCGCTTCGCGGTGTAGGGGGCGGCCTCGTCGCTCGGAAGAGTGACCGTGGGCACCGGCGCCCAACCCGTCGCCATGAAACGTCGGAAGGCTTCTTGCGGACGTTCATCGTGCGAGACCTGGCCGATGTCGCTGTCCGTCTCGGTGACTTTCTGGTTGCCGGCGGCCACGTTCGTCGATCCGGTGTCCGCCTCCGTCGCCGTTTCGCCCCGGGCGGAATTGGCACCGGCGGACGCGGGCGGTGACGAATCCGGCCGCGTCGCCACATCGGGAGTGACCGCTCGGTGATCGGGCTCGGAGTCGGATGGGCTTCTCGCCGGCTGTGTGCTCATGTTCCAACGGTAGGCCCTCGCGCCGCCAGTGCCGGCGGCTCGAGCCGGACCTGCCCCGGCGGATTCGCCGTCCTGGGCCGCGGCGCGGGTCGGATATAGGTCTCAGGTCTGCATGACGCCGCTTTCGCCGGCCGTCCCATCGGCCGGGGAGCTCGGGCGTTTGCCGGCCCGCGTGGCCTGGATCAGGTCTGGATCAGGCGTGGACCAGACTGGCCGCTCTGGGCCGTCGACGGAATTCTCTTCGGCGCCGGGCCGCTCTGGCGGCGGACGCCGCTGATCCGGCGATGTTTGGCCGGGCGGGAATTCGGCCACCGGCCGAGCACACGAGCGCAATTCGTGCCCACCGCCACCGCGTAGCCGGCCCGCCGGCCGCGCCGGCACGGGAAGATGGAGGCCGGGGCGCGCGCGGGGGAGCGTGGCCGGGCCGGCGCCCGGCGCCCGGCCCGACGGTCGTCGCCGGCCCGACACCCGTCGTCGGCGCGACAGGTCGAGGAGGGAACCGGCGGTTCGTTCCAGCCGTCGTGCGGACGTGGCCGAGCGCCGGGAGCAGGATTTCGCGGCGACGGCTTCGCGGCGACGACGATCGGGAGACCATGAGCGGGTCGAACCAGAGCGGGGACCGTCCGACCTACCGGCGGCCCGGCAATGGCGGCGACGGCCGCGGGGGCTCTGCTCCCGACCGGGGCCGTGCCGACCGGGGGTATGTCGACCGGGGGTATGTCGACCGGAGCGATCGGGGCGATGGCCGCGCTGATCGGGGTCCTCGCGACCGGTACGAGGCCGACCGGTACGAGGCCGACCGCCGTCGTGATTACCGGCCCCGTGATGACCGATATCCGAGGGACCGGTATGCCCCGCCCGCGGGCGGGGGTGCCGCCGGCCCCGGCGGCCGGCGGCCGCTCGGCGACCCGGTTGATCCGGACGGCGTCGCAGCGGCCCCTCGCCCGGCCCGTTCGGCCGGGCGGGCCGTCGCTGCCGTGATCGCGCTGATCGTGGCGGCCGTCTCGGTGAGTGGCTGGTCACTGCTGCACCACTACGACGGCCGCGTGCACCACATCGACCTGCGCCTGACGGGCAAGCGGCCACCCGAGGCGGCTCGCGGCGCCCGCAACATCCTGCTGGTCGGCTCGGACAGCCGGGCCGGGACGGACGGCCAGTTCGGCCAGGTCGACGGCCAGCGCTCGGACACCACCATGCTGGCCCACATCAGCCCGGGCGGAGCCACGACAATGCTGTCGTTCCCCCGCGACCTTTGGGTGACGATCCCCGCCCACACCGACTCGGCGGGTCGGGCCCACGCCGCGCAGAAGTCCAAACTGAACGCGGCCTTCTCCCTCGGCGGCCCCGCGCTGCTGGTGCGCACGCTGGAGTCGCTGACCAACATCCGGATCGACAACTATGTGCAGATCGACTTCGTCGGCTTCCAGGCGATGACCGACGCCATCGGCGGCGTCACCGTCTGCGTCAAGGAGCTCTCGCCACAGCTCAAGGCCCAGGGGTTCAACAACCTGGACGACAAGATGTCGGGTTGGCATGGCCACGTTGGCCTGAACACCCTCAACGGGCAGCAGGCGTTGGCCTTCGTCCGGCAGCGCTACGGACTGCCCGGCAGCGACCTCGACCGCATCCGTCGCCAGCAGCAGTTCATCGGCGCGGTCTTCCGGGAGTCGCTGTCCAGTTCGGTGCTGCTCAACCCGACTAAGGTCGTCCACCTGCTCAACGCGGCGACGTCCGCGCTCACGGTCGACCAGGGGACGTCGCTGGCCGATCTGCGGGTCCTGGCGCTGCACCTGCGGGCGGTCGACAGCGGCGGGGTCACCTTCGAGACGGTTCCGGCCTCACCTGGTTCAGCCGGCGGTGCCTCCGTCCTCCTGCTCGACCAGGCCGGACTGGCGAATGAGCTGAACAAGCTGGACGGATCGTCGACGGCCTCAGCGTCGCCCAGGACCGACGTGGGCGAGTTGGGTGGCCAGGTGCGTCTCGTGGCCGCGAGCGCGCCGCTGGGGGCCGTCAGCGCGGCCGGTACCGAGGCGCCGGCGTCCACAACCCCCGTGTCGGGGTCGTGCACGTACTGAGGAAGTCCGTAGACCCGCGCGCCGCGGCCGCGGCGCGGGGCCGCCCCGCTTAGTCGTGCTACTCCGAGGTCTGGAGCGCCAGCGGACGGGGTTCGTGGATGCCACGGAGCCTGTCGTCGACGATCACGGTCAGCTCCATGCGCATGCCGTCGGGGTCGGAGAACCAGAGGCTGTGAAAAGCTCCGAGGTCCTCGACCGCGCCGTCGGCGGCGCCTCGATCGACGAGGCGGTCGCGCAGGATCTCGAAGCTGTTCTTCGACGCGGCGGTGAGGGCTAGATGATCAATGTGACCGCGAGCGAACATGGTGGGCACCGCGGCGCCGTGGGGGTTGCCGGAAATCTCGACCGGGTGCAGCCAGGAGGTGGCACCGGTGCGCAGGATGGCGTGACGGAAGGCCGGGGTGTCCTCGGTGAACACGACCTCGACGTCGAAGACACCGGTGTAGAAGTCGACGAAGCGGTCGAGATCATCGGTGATCACGGCCACGTGGTTGACGCCCTGGATGTGGGACATAGGAAACCTCCTGGACTTTCTGATGGGGTGCGAGCGGGCTCCGCCAGCGGGACCGGCGCGGCCGTGGTCATCTGTCGGTGACCGTCGAGGACGGTGTCTGGGGCGGCCCTTTCTCATCGGTCCGGGTCGCGTCTGCGTGGGTCGCGGCCCGGGCCCTGACGCGGGCTCCGTCGAACAGCAGTTCCACAGCCAGGGCCGCCGCCTCGCCGGCTTCCGTTCCGTCCATGTCCCAGTAGTCACGCAGGGTCTGCCAGGTTGCCGCCGAAGTGAGCACCTGGACGATCGCCGCCACCCGCCGGGCGCTGGTCTCGTCCAGACCGGGCACCTCGCGCTCTACCACGGCGCGCGCCGCGCGCCGTCGTCGCTCGTTGTCCGACAGCCGGGCGAGCAGGCCCTCGGGGGCCATGAGCAGTTCGCGGACGATCGGCGCGATCTCGTCGAAGCGGGCGAACACGCTGCGCACCAGCGCGGCCACACCCTCGGCGTCTGCCGGGGCAGAGCCATCGAACCCGATCCGGCGGTTCGCCCAGCCGAACACCGCCGTCAGCAACGCTTCCCGGGTGGGGAAGTGGCGGTAGACGGTCCGCTCCGGCACACCGGCCGCCTTCGCGACCCTGGCAAACGTGAGGTCCTCGCCGGCGGTGAGCACCTCGGCGACGCCTTCCAGAACCCGGTCGCGGACCACCGCCGACCGAGCCTCCTGCAGAGACACTGACGACATGACAGTTATACTGCTGCCATGGCAGCCATACTGTCAATGTCGTCGCGGAGACATCCGCCGGTATGACGGCTCGCGACCTCAAGCCGCACCTGCGCAGTCGGTGTCGTCCTCGATGGGGGACCCGCCCAGACCTGGTGACTCCGCGGACACGCAGGTCGGCGATCGCGACGAGGTCTAACGCGCGTTAGACCGTGCCGATGAGAAACGCCACTGGCGCAACCAGCCGCCACGCCATCCGGGTCCAGTACCGCCGCACGGCGCCAGCCTGATAGCCGCCGCTGGCGAACACGGGCCGTCCACCCCCGCTGCCAGCTCGACCGGCCGCGGTGATCCCGTTCCCAACCGTGTTCGACGAGGTGGACCAGCCAGCGGGACCGGATCGGCGTCACCCGGTGAACGGAAAGATCCATCGAGGGTTTCGGTCGCCGTCGTCTCGGCTGTCGCCGTCTCGGGCGTCGGCGTGGGGTCAGGTGGGTTGCAGGTCTCGGTGAAGTGGACCTTGTAGCAGTCCCGGCCGTAGTCGATCATGAGAGCCTTGCGCTTCGCGTTCGACTCGGGTAGGCGCCAGTTGTCGACCCGCCCCATAGCGGCGCTGCCAGGAGGCGTCGATCACCCCGGCCAGCCAGGTCAGGGCGGCGCTGGAGAGCGCCTCGAGCTGCGGCCGGTCTACCACCGGCTCGAGGAACGGATCTGCGCACACGTCCTGCTGCGCTGGCCCGCGCTGCTGCTCGTCCGCGTCGCCGAGAACCAGGCCGGCGCGACCTGGACGCGGATGCGCCGCGAGCTCGACCGCATTCAAATCGGCACGTTCACCGGCCCGGCGGCACCTTCCACCAGGTCACCGAACTGACCAAGCCCGCCCGCGACCCTGTTCGCGGCCCTGCGCATCGACCCGCCGCGCACGATCCACCAGCTCACGATCCCGGAAACCTGACAAAAACACTCATGGCGACCAACCATGGATCATGAACAGTACCGAACCACCTTGATCCACGGGAAGTGCCTAGCCGCCGCGGCCACCAGGAGTGGCCGGGTCGGCCCGCCGGCCGGCCGGTGCTGGCGGGCTGGGGTCGAGCCGGCCGTCGTCGAGAGCTGGTCGGGCCGGGGACGGCGTGGACCGGACGATCGGCGGCGGCCGGTCCGGCGAGTCGGACCGCCCCTGTCCCGGCAGGGTCGGCGAGCCAGGTGCCGCCGGTGGCCGAGCCGGGCCGGCCGGGTCCAGCAGGCCCGGGGGGACCGGAACGCCGTGGGGGACCGGGTTCGCCCGCGGCGACTCGGGCGGCCGAGGCCCCGAGCGCCGCCACCAGCGGCGTCGTCCGCCCTGACCGGTACCGCTCGGGCCGGCACCGCTCGGGGGCGGCTCGGCGCTCGCGCGGGCCTTGGCCTCCTCATACCGGGCGGCGTTGAGCTCCGCGCCGAGCAGCACCGCCAGCGCGGTGATGTAGAAGAACAGCAGCGCCGCCACGGGCGCGGCCAGCGAGCCGTAGACCAGCTCGTTACCGAAGACCAGCTCCAGGTACATCCGCAGCAGGTAGCTGCCGACCAGCCAGAGCAGCACGGCCAGCAGCGCGCCCGGCACGGCGTGCCGCCACTGGGTCCGGATCGGTGGGGCGAGGTGGTAGAGCGAGGTCAGGATGGCCAGCGAGAGGATCGCGACCACCGGCCAGAACAACGTCGTGATCAGCGTGCTGACCAGGTGATGCCGGTCCGCGTCGAGCAGGCGGGCGATGAGGTCGGGGCCCAGCACCAGGCTCGGCAGCAGGACAATGCCGGTGATGACCTGGGCCACGTAGAGACGCAGCGCGAGCAGCCGGCTGGAGACCGCCGAACGTAGCTCCCGCTGGCCGTAGGCGATCGTGATCGTGTTGACGTAGGTCGCCATGGCCGACGAACCGCTCCACAGCGACAGCAGGAACCCGATGGAGATCACGTCCGGCCGGCCGCGGAACATGATCTCGTCGACGGTGGGCCGAACGACCTCCGTCATGACCGAGGGGGTCAGCAGGTCACTGGCGCCGTGCAGCAGGCTGTCACGAATGCTCGCCGTCGTGTCCCGCCCGACGGCGTCGCCGACGTAGCCGATCGTTCCGAGCACCGCCAGTAACAGAGGCGGCAGCGACAGCAGCTGCCAGAAGCCAGCCTCAGCGGCCAGCCCGAGCACCCGGTCGTTCCACGCCCGGCCGAAGGTCCGGCGGGCGAGCGTGAGGGGCCCCATCACCACCCGTTTTCGCAGAGCGGTCCGCCGGGCGCGTCGGTTGGCGCGCGCGGGCCAGGGGATGCCATCGAACCGTCAGGCGACGAGATGGCATCCGAACCACCGGTGGTCACGGCGACAGGCAGTCGCTTCTTCGCCGATGACACGGTTCATACCGTACGGCTTGGGAGACGCGACGGGGACGTGGGACGGCGTGTCATGCCGGGTCCGGCCTCCGCCCGCTGCCCGGAGCTGCCGGGTCCAGCGGGTCTAAGAATCTCCACGACACGGGCGGTGGGCCGTGGAGTCTGGAGGCACCGCGACGAGGGGAAAGGGTGAGGGGATAGAGATGATTACTGAGGGTAGTACTACGGAGAGACGGTGAGCTTGTCGGTTTCGTCGTGGTACTCGACCGCGACCGCACGCAACTTGGAGTCGTGTGACTTTGCGTGATGCCGGCAGAACAGGAGCTCCCCGCCTCCGGGAAGCACAACCCGGACGTACGCCTGAGCCCCGCACCGGTCGCAGCGGTCGAGGTTGGTCAGCGACGGTCTGGTAGCAGTGGTTCCAGTCACGCCCTCTCCAACATTCTCCGTCGGTGTTTGGTTCCGGAGGCCGGTGTGACAGTCCCCTCAGGAGAAGATCACCGAGGTGCTGGTGCTCCTCGTGGCCGCCGTTAGGGCAATCATGGCTTGTCCCAGCCGATAACGGAGGCAATTTCCGCATCTTCGGGCATGTCGGGTCGCAAACCCGCCTGGATGGCGACGTACCGTCACCATCCAGGGGGCCCGAAACGGGGAGGACTCAGGTCCGGCGGGCCCCGAACACGATGTCGTCCCAGGCCGGGACCGACTTGCGGCCGCGCCGGGAGCCGCCGCTGCCGCGGGATGGCTTCGCCTTGGCTCCAGACCGTCCGTCGCCGCCCTGCGCGGCGTCCCCGCCGTCGCCCTCCGGCTTCGTCGGCGCCGGCTTCTTCGGGGGTGGAGCGGGTTTCGGCTTGGCCGGCTCCGGCGCCGTGGGCTCCGGCGCGGTCGGTTCCGGCGCGGTCGGTTCCGGCGCGGTCGGTTCCGGCGCGGTCGGTTCCGGCGCGGTCGGTTCCGGCCCGGTGGGCGCCGCCGGCTCCGGCTCAGCCACCGCGCCCGGCTCAGCCACCGCGCCCGGCTCCGTCTTGGCGGCGGGCGCCGTCACCGCGGTCGGCTCAACTGCCGCGACAGGCCCTGCTTGTGCGACAGGCCCTGCTTGTGCGACGGGCCCTGCTTGTGCGACGGGCTCCATGGTCGCGACCGGCTCAGCGGCCGCCGGAGGCCGCGCATCGGCGACCACGACGGGGGTGTCCTCGGCGGGGGGAGCTGGCTCGGCCACCTCGGGCGTCGCCGCGGCCGCCTCCAGACCAGCGCCCGTGGCGGTCACCGGAGCGCTGGAGCGCGGTTCCGCGTCCAGCGGGGAGACCTGCAGCGGGGAGACCTGCTGGACCGGCCCCGAACCGGCCGCAACGGCCGTCTCAGCCTCGCTGAGGGCGACAGGGGTGGCTTCGTGAGAAGCGACCGTCCCGGCCGCCTCGGGAACCGGGGTAGCGGCGGTGTGCGCGCCGGGAACGGCCCCCTCCGGGGCCGCCCAGCCAGGGTGGGCGGCCGGCGCGGCGGGTAACGCCTCAGCCGGCATCGGGGTGTCACTCACCGACGGGCCGGCATCGCGCCGGGCCGCCGCGGCGACCGGGGCCACCGTCTCGGCGGCCGCGGGGCTGGTCGGGTCGACGCGGACGTGCTGCGCGGCGTCCACCGGCTCGACCGGCGGAGGGAACGGCGCCGGCTCGCCGAAGTGGCTTCGGCGCTCGTCCGGCGCTGGTGCTGGTGCTGGCGCTGGCGCGGGGTGGGCCCGGCCCGGCCCGGCCCGGGTGCTGCCAGCCGGCGTCGGCCCGTCCATCGGACGGGGGTGGGAACCTGGGTGGCCCACGCCCGGGCGCGGGCGGGCCGACGGCGCGCCCGAGGCGGCCGGCGCGGCCGGTGCCGCCGGTGAGCGCGGAGGGCCGGCTGTGTCCGGGCTGGCCGCGGGGCGAGGCCGGCCGGCCGGGGTCACCCGCCCGGCCGAGCGGCGCCCGCGGGGGATCGAGGCGGGCGGTGGCTGGATGGTTCCCGACGGGAAGGGGACCGACTCGATGCCCGTCCGCCCCGTCTCGCCGGGCAGCTGGAGCGGGCCGGTGCCCGCCTCGCCCGCCGCGCGCCCCTCTCCGGCACCGGCCGGCCCCGAGCCGGCGGCGGACGATCCGGACCAGTCCGCCCCGTTGCGCGCGGCGCCCGAGTCGGACCGTCGGCCCGCGAACGGGCGGCCGTGGCCCGGCTGCCCGTCGGCCGGGCGGGAGCGCGGATAGTCGGCGGCGAAGTAGTCGCTTACCGGATAGTCGCTCACAGGGTAGTCGCTCATGGGAGGGTCGACGGGGGAGTGATCGACCGGCGGTTCGGTGCCGCGGCGCCCGGAGCCGGCCGGGTAGTCGTTCGAGGGACCGGCGTAGCCGGCCGTCGGGAAGCCGGGCTCGCCGTACCTCGCGCCGGGCTCGAGGCCACCACGTCCAGCCTCGCCGGAGGCGCCGTACGCGCCGTTGCCGGGTTCGTTGTAGCCCGGCTCGTCGTAGCCTGACTCACCGTAGTCAGGCCCGCCGTATCCGGCGCCGCCGTGACGGGACGCGCCGTACTCGGCCCCGCCGTGGGCCGCCGGAGCGGGGCCGGGCTCGCCGTAGCGGCGGTCCCCGACGGGGTAGCCCGCGGTCGGGCGGTGGTCGTCCTCGCGGCGCGCGTCCGGGTAGCCGCTCTCGTGGCCGGGTGCCGGCTCGCGGCCGGCCCCGGCATAGCCGTCGGCGGGATGGCTGTTGCCGGTGTAGCCGGGGGCGTTCGACGTCGTCCGGGCCGACCAGCCAGAGGGGTGGCGCGCGGCCGGTTGCCCGCTCCACGGCGGCGAGTCGCCGGCTGGCTCACGGGCCGGCGGGTTTGGCTGGCCGTACCCGTCGGATGCCCGCCGGCCGGGCGGCGAGGTCGGGCTCGGCTCGCTGACCGGGTCGGGCACCAACGTGAGCGCGGGGGGCCCGACGCGCCCGGTCCCGGCCGGCTGACCGCCCCGCCCACCGGGACGCGTGGGCGGATAGCTGCCTGGCGCGCCGTTCACGGCCCCGTTCACCGCGCCGTTCGGCGGCCCGAACGGCGTGGCCGGCGGGAACTGGTTCAGCGGCGAGAACCGAGCCGCCGGAGCGGTCGGGGCCGACGGCTGCGACGGGTACTGACCCCCCGGGTACTGATTCGGACGCTGACCGTAGTCGCCAGCGCCGGGGTAGTCCCCGACGTACTCCTGTCCGGCGGGGCGGTCCGGGCCGCTCGGATAGTCGGTGCCGGAGCCCAGGGGCGTGAGCTCCGCGCCCGGGCCGAGATCGAGGGTCAGCCGGTGCGCCGGTTCGGCTGGAGCCTCCGGCGCGACCAGCGCGCGGGCCGCGTCGTCGTGGGGGCGCACCCGGCGCACCACCGGGTCCCAGGTCCAGCGGGCGCAGCGGCTCTCGGAGGTGAGCTGGACCAGCCAGATCCCGTCGACCCGGCGCCAGGCGTCCCACTGGGCGGTCTCCGGGTCGTCGGCCGCGCTGGTGAGCCGGGCGTCCACGACCTCGCCCAACGGCCGGCCGGGGATTCCGCCCACGTCCTTGGGCAGCAGCGCGGCCCGGGCCTCCTGGACTACCCGGGCCCGCTCGGCCAGGACCGGGCCCTCGTAGCGCTCGACCCGCTCGACCGGGATGCCGGCCGCCCGGGCCACTTCGGCCGCGGTCTCGCCGGCACGCAGCCGGGCCTGGATCTCGCGCGGGCTCAACGCGCTCTCGGCGCGGGCGGGACCGGCCTCGCGGCGGGCGCCGCGGATCGCCGTGCGCAGCCGCTCGTCGATGATGACTCGGTAGCGCTCGCCGTCCGCTCCGGCGGCGGCGTCCGTCAGGATCAGGTAGACGCCGTCGTCGCTGAGCGCGACCGCGCGTAGCTCACGCATGGCGCCTCCTGTCCGGCGTTGTCATCCGGCGTTGTAGTCCGGCGTCGTGTTCGACGTCGTTGTCCGGCGTCGTCGTCCGACGTTGTCCTGGCCACGGGCGGAACGTCGGCGTGACCTCGGCGGCCGCACGGCGGATCCCGGAACCCGGTCACCCCGGAACCAGCCACCCGAAGCGGCCGTCCCGGGAACCGTTGGAGAACCGCGCATGCTCCCACCGACACCTTGCCATTCCCGGCGCCTCACGTCTTGTGCGACAGCCCGACACGCCCGCCGGAGTTTGTCCAACGGTCACACGACGCCGTGACGCGGGCCGGAATCGGCGGTTTGGCCCGTTCGTGGCGCGGATCGACACCGGAGCTCCCAGGGTCCCACGGCGGTCAGGGGCGCCGGCCCCCGGGCGGCCGGGTGGCCGGCGAGCGCCGCCGCGGCCGGGCCGGTGGGCGGGGGCGAGTCTGGTCCGCCCCGGCGAACAGGGCCGCGCCGACGATGCCGGCCTCGTTCTGCAGCTGGGCCGGCACGACCTTCGTGCGCAGCTCGAGCCGGTCGAGAAACCTGTCCGCCTTGCGGCTGGCGCCGCCACCGATGATGATCAGATCGGGCCACAGCAGGGCCTCGAGGTGGGACAGGTAGCGGTTGACCCGCTTGGACCACTTGTCCCAGGACAGGTCGTCACGCTCGCGGGCCAGCTCGGACGCCTTGGTCTCGGCGTCCTGGCCGTGGACCTCCAGATGCCCGAACTCGGTGTTCGGGACGAGCTGGCCGTGCAGGAAGACCGCCGTGCCGATGCCGGTGCCGAACGTGGTCATGATGACCACCCCGCCGTTGTCCCGGCCGGCTCCGAAGGCCATCTCGGCCACTCCGGCCGCGTCGGCGTCGTTGAGCACGACCACCTCGGGCCGGCCGGTCGCGTCGGACAGCGCGGCGGCGACGTCGGTGCCGATCCAGGACTCGTCGATGTTCGCGGCGGTCATCGCGACGTTGTTCTTGATGACGGCCGGGAAGGCCGCGCCGATCGGCCCGGTCCAGGCGAAGCCGTCGACCACCTGCGCGACCGTCGCCGCGACCGCGTCCGGCACGGCCGGATGCGGTGTGGCCAGCCGCTGCCGGGGGGCGAGCAGCTCCCCGGTCTCGGTGTCGACCGGCGCACCCTTGATACCGGTGCCGCCGATGTCGATGCCCAGCAAGCGCATCGTCGGTCCTCTCCACGTTCTCGGGTCCACGTTCCCGGGCGGGTCCCGTCCCGTCACTACATCACGGGGTCAGGTGCCGGGTAGGGCGGTTGCTCCGGGACGCCGGAGGTGATTCGCGGCGGATCGCCCCGCGCCGTGAGGCAGGTACGCTGGGCCGGTGCGGCTCGCGGACGCCTTCGGGCGGGTGGCGACGGATCTGAGGCTGTCGCTGACCGACCGGTGCAACCTACGCTGTACATACTGCATGCCGCCCGAAGGGCTGCCGTGGGCCGCCCGCGCGGAGCTTCTCACCGACGACGAGATCGTCCGGCTGGTCGGGATCGCCGTCGGCCGCCTCGGCATCCGGCAGGTGCGCCTGACCGGGGGCGAGCCGACGCTGCGTCCCGGCCTGGTCGACCTGGTGGCCCGGCTGGCGGCGGCTAGCCCGCGCCCAGAGCTCTCGCTGACCACCAACGGTCTCATGTTGGCCGCCCTGGCCGGCCCGCTGGCGGCCGCCGGCCTGGACCGGGTCAACGTCTCCCTCGACACGCTGCGGCGCGACCGCTTCACCGCGCTCACCCGGCGGGACCGGCTGGCCGATGTGCTCGCCGGCCTCGCCGCCGCCGAGGCGGCCGGCCTGCGACCGGTGAAGGTCAACTCGGTGCTGATGCGGGGGGTGAACGAGGACGAGGCCCCTGACCTGCTGCGGTGGGCGCTCGAGCGTGGCTACCACCTTCGGTTCATCGAGCAGATGCCGCTGGAGGCCCACGACAGCTGGCGCCGCGCGGACATGGTGACCGCGCCCGAGGTTCTCGACGCGTTGCGCCGCGAGTTCACCCTGCGCCCGCTGGGCGGCCGCGGCAGCGCGCCGGCCGAGCTGTTCTCCGTCGGCGGCGGGCCCGCCGCCGTCGGGGTGATCGCCTCGGTCACCGCGCCGTTCTGCGCGGCCTGCGACCGGGTCCGGCTCACGGCGGACGGCCAGGTCCGGGACTGCCTGTTCGCCCGGGCCGAGTCCGACCTGCGGGGTCCGCTGCGGGCCGGAGCCGACGACGAGGAACTCGCTCGCCGCTGGGTGGCCGCGGTCGCGGGCAAACGGCGGGGCCACGGCGTCGACGGTCCGGGCTTCGCCCGGCCGGACCGCCCGATGTCGGCTATCGGGGGCTGACCGTCAGCCCAAGACCGCTCTCAGCCCAAGACCGCTCTCAGCTCAAGACCGCTCCCAGTCCCAGACCGCTCTCAGCTCCAGACCGACCCGCCGCCGCCGTCGAGCGACCGGCGCATGTCGATGACCATCGTCTGCAGCATCTGCGGGTCGTCCAGCCGGGGATCGTCCTCGGGCGACCAGGACAGGTCGTCCGGGGGCTCGTCGTCATCGGTCGGGCGAGGCGCCAGGGAGCGCCGTGGGTCGGGCTGGCCGGCGGACCGGCCGAGCCGCCGCAGGCGCCCGGTCGGGGCGGGCTCGGGTAACGGATCGACGATCCGGGGCAGCGAGGTAGTCTCAGCGGCGGCGACGGCATCCGGAATCGGCGGGTCGGCCGGGCGTGCCCGGGGCGCGGCGGCCCGGCCGGCGGACGCCGGGCGCAGCCGGGTGGCGACGATGGCGTAGTCGAGCAGGCCGAGCACGCCGATGACGACCAGGGCCGGCAGCACGAACACCGCGGGGCGCCAGGCGGTGAGCGCGACGAGGGCGAAGACAAGCGCGATCGTCACCGCGCCGATCGCGTGCCGCTGAACAGGCGGCAGCGCGGCGACCTTCTTCCCGCGTCGGTAGTGCGCCATGGGTCCAGTGTGCCCCAACCGACCGACAATCGGCGACGGTGGCACATTCGTCGTAGCCCGCCGTCGTCATCCGCCCTCGTCACCCGCCGCGGGAACCTCACCGACCATCCGGTCGGCCGGGACCGGGCCGGCCACATCCGGGCGGAGCGGGCGGCGGCCCGGGCCGCCCGGCGGCCGTTGCGGGGCGGCCCGAAGCGGTGAGCGGACCGGTCCGGGGCCGGCTTCCCAGCGGGCGTCGCTTAAGTTTCCCCGCGGGAGGGGCCGACGGTCTTGCGCGGCATCATTTTCCCGAGGAAGGTGCCAAGGGGAGCGGCGTGCGCCACCATGGGGAACAGGTCAGCGCTGACCCTGGACCCATCACGACGCGGTGCCCCGTTATTGCGTCGGCCGCGGCGCCTCCGGTCGGTGGCGCCGTCATAGGCTCGCGGGACACGGCGGCAGTGCCTTTTGTCGGCTGTACTGGGAGGTTGGCTCGTGGCCACGAGACGCCATCGGCCCCGTGGCCGCGCACTGCCGGCCGGTCGCCTGGCGCCGATCGGTCCTCGGACGCGTATCGGCCGATCACTGCTGCTAGCAGGTGCGCTGGTCGCCGTGCTGGCTCTCGTGGCGTCCTGCGCCGCCCCGCGTTACGACTACGTGACAAACAAGACCGCGGGTGCATATGTGAAGATCCCGCGCGCGTGGACGTCCCAGCGGCTCAACGGCCCGGCCCTGATGGGGATTGACGCCAAGAACGTGAGTCCCGAGGGCTTGTCCGTTCTGGCCAGCCAGACGTGGCTGGTCGGTATTGACTCCGCCACCTCATTCGACGCCGAGCATCTGCTCGTGCCGGACGCGACCCATCCGAAGGGCTATATCGAGGTTCGTAACCTCCTGCCCAACGAGGCGAACTCGCTGTCGTTGAACGACCTCCGGAATCTGGTGATTCCGATGGACCAGGCCCAGCTCGCGCAGACCCAGGCCATGCAGACCGACCCGCAGGCGGCGCTGGCCACTCCGCAGGTGCTGACCCTGGTCGACGACAAGGTCCATACCCCCGCCGGGGTGCACGGTGTCCATCTCGTCTACCAGATCAGGACGACCGACGGCCTGGTGACGTTCGACCAGACCAGTCTGCTCGACGCGAAGCTGACGCGGCTTTACCAGCTCGTGATGGCCTGCTCCTCCGAGTGTTACGCGGCCAGCCGCGGGGCCATTGACGACATCCAGACCTCCTTCACCGTCAAGCCGACCAGCTGAGGGCAGCCATGACGAGCCAGAACCCGTATTCGCCGCCGCCCACGATGCCGTCGGCCCCGGTGCCACCCCGGCCCCGATCCGTGCGCAAGCACCTGCCGCTGTGGGACCGGGCCAAGTTCCTGCTGCTGATCGGGTTGTTGTTCCTGTTCGTCGTCTCGGCTGACGTCTCGGGTGACCCGCTGATCACCTGGTCGGACGCGTTCCGTCAGGAGCTGCGCAACTGCTGGTACCTGGTCGCGCTGTTCGGCATCGAGCTCCTCCGCCAGCTGCACATGCTGGTCGGGGAGTTCTCCGCCGGCTACTACGGATTCTGGACCGACACGGTCTTCGGCCGGGCCGAGGGACGGCTGCTGCGGACGAACGACTGGAACCGCTACCGGCTCAGCCGCATGCTGAAGTGGCTGGTGGCGATCGCCGTCGCGCTGTTCGTGTACGCGCGGGCGCGGCACGACTCGTTCTTCCACGCCGTCGCCAACCTGCCCAGCGACATCTGGAGGGCGGTTCCACTCGTCCTGCAGATCTCCCTGATCATTCTGCTGGGGATCGGCCAGTTCGCCGCGATTTTCTGGTTCATGTCCAAGGGCGGCGTCGACGTCTACTTCCCGGAGGACATCAAGACCCGCTTCAGCGACGTCTGGGGCCAGGACCATGTGATCAGCCGGGTCAAGGAAGCCGTGTTCTTCCTGGAGCGGCCGACCGAGATCGAGAGCCGGGGCGGCCATGTCCCGGGCGGCATCCTGCTGTGGGGGCCGCCGGGAACCGGTAAGACCCTCATTGCCGAGGCCGTTGCCGGCGAGACCGGCAAGCCGTTCGTGTTCATCGACCCGGGCGCGTTCTCGGCCATGTTCTTCGGCGTCGGCATTCTGAAGGTCAAGAGCCTGTTCCGCCGGCTGCGCAAGCTCTCCCTGCGTTACGGCGGCGTCATCGCGTTCTTCGACGAGGCCGACACGCTGGGCAACCGCGGCCAGCTCTCCGGCGGTTTCGGCGGCCAGTTCGCGCCGGAAGTCGCGACCGCCTCCTCGGGGATGAGCTACGACCGGACCCCGGCCTGCAATGGCATGGCCTACGCTAGCGACTCCGCCCGGCGCCAGCTCGGCACTCCCCAGTTCGTGGTCCCGGGCGGCGGCGGAGGCCAGTCCAGCTTCGACGGCACCCTGCAGGCGCTGCTGACCGAGATGTCCGGTCTGAAGAAGCCGCGCGGCTTCCTCAACCGGGTGGTGCGCCGCACCCTGGGCATGCGGCCCAAGCCTCCGCCGAAGTACCGAATCCTGATCATGATGGCCACGAACATGCCGCAGTCACTGGACGAGGCGCTGCTGCGGCCGGGCCGTATCGACCGGATCTACAAGGTCGGCTACCCGAGCAAGGAAGGCCGAATCCGGACCTACCGGGGCTACCTCGACAAGGTCAACCACGAGCTGACCGACTCCGACGTCGAGAAGCTGGCCGTGATGACGCCCTACGCTACCGGTGCGACGATCAAGGACACGGTCAACGAGGGGCTGATCCAGGCCATCCGGGACGGACGCGAGCGGATTACCTGGCAGGACATCCTGCGGGCCAAGGCCATCAAGGACCATGGTCTGCCCGACGACCACGCCTACGTCGAGCGCGAGCGGCACAGCGTCGCCCTGCACGAGGCCTGCCACGCCGTCGTCATGTACCGGCTGCTGCGCAACAAGGTCATCGACATGGCCACGATCGAGCGGCGGGGCGGGGTCGGCGGCTTCGTCGCGCCGGTGCCGCTGGAGGACCGGTTCGTCGACTGGAAGTCCGAGGTCGAGGCGGACGTGATGACGTTCCTCGCCTCGATCGTGGGCGAGCGGATGTTCTTCGAGGGCGACCACACCCAGGGCGTCGGCGGCGACCTGGCGGCCGCGACCGAGATCATCACCCGCAGCATCGGCATCCACGGAATGGGCAGCACGCTCATCTCCCGACCGGCGCTGGCCGGCGGGGTCGGCGGCAACAACCAGGTCATCCCGCCCATCGACGGCCCGCTGCGGGCCGAGGTCGAGGACACGCTGCAGCGGCTCTACAAGAAGACCGAGGCGCTGCTGGCGGCCAACCGCCGCGAGGTCCTCGCCGTCACCCACGCGCTCGAGACCCACAAGACGATCACCGGCGACGACGTCGAGGCGGTCATCGAGGGCAAGCAGGGGCCGATGGTCGACGGGCGCCGCTACAACGAGCCCGACTTCATGCGGCTGGCCGAGGAGTACCACTCGAGCGCGGTCGGCGCCCACCGCAACCAGAACCTCGAGCAGATGGCCCTGCCGGACATCGACCGGGTCGCGGCCTCGACCGCCAACTCCACCGCCGACCCCACGCTCGGAGGCCTCACCGGCTAGCCGCCGCCCGCCCGGGGGCGGCGACCTGCTCGCCGTCAGGGCGGGGTCCGCGTCGCCACCGGCCGCCCTCCGCGACCGGGGGCTCCGCCCATTCTCCCGGTCGCTTCGGGCGGGTGGCCACCGGCGTTGGCGACCATCTCGCGGAGAACGTTGAGCGCGGCCGCGTAGTCACCGGGCGGGATCGCGTAGTCACCGGGCGGGATTCCGTCATGGATCCGGCCGTTGGCCGCTGGCCGCGCGTGCACGGCTGGCTCGTCAGCTCGTCCTCCGAACTTCGGTGCCGGCCCTCGGCGTGGCCGTCCCGTTGCCATTCGTGCCATCCGGAGCTACCGTGAACATACGTTCGAAACGGGAGGGTCGGGATGATCGAATTTGACGAGTGGCGGACCGCCGTGGCGGACGTCGACGTCGGCGCGGTGGACGACGCCGACGTAGGCGGTCTTCTCCTTGACCTGTACCGGTTCGGGAACGCCGTCGACGCCTGCTGGCTCCGGTTCGTGGCCCGGCTGGACGACTCGGAGCTCTGGCGGGCCGACGGCGCGCCGTCGGCGGTGGCCTGGCTGCGCGGGCAGTTACGGCTGACCGGCGCGGCCGCCAGCGAGGCACTGTCGATCTCGCGGGCGCTGCCGGTGCTGCCGGCCTGCGCGGAGGCGTTCCGGCTTGGGCGGATCAGCCTGGCTCATGTCCGCGCGGTCGTGCCGGCGGTGGCGCCCAGCCGGATGCGTTCGATCGGCACGGCCGAGGCGATCTTCGCCCGGTCGGCGACGTGGCTCGATGCGCGCCAGCTCGGCCGGGCGGTTCGCACCTGGATGCAGTTGGCCGACGAGAACTAGGCCCGGGCGACGACGGGCAGGCGGCGATCGCCCGCCGGGCGGCGTGCGCGGCCCGGCCGGGGGTGATGCGGGTGCCCGGGTCGGATCAGGGACCGCGGGCGCCCTGCGTCGGTCGGAGACCGGGAGACTAGAGGGGGATGTTGCCGTGGACCACGCGCTCAGCGGGCATCCGCGCGTACGCCTCGGCCAGCGCGCTGGCCACCGCCGGCCGGGTGGCGGCCGGTGTGACGACGGCGTCGACCACACCGAGCTCCAGCGCCCGGTCGATGCCACCGACGGTGCGGACGTGCTCGGAGACCAGGTCGGCCAGCACCGTGGAGCGGCGCTGGACCGGCACCTCGGCCAGCCGCCGCCGGTGGATGATGCCGACGGCGGCCTCGGCGCCCATGACCGCGAGCTCGGCCGTCGGCCAGGCGTAGACGGCGGTGGCGCCCAGGCAGCGGGCGTTCATCGCGATGTAGGCGCCGCCGTAGGCCTTGCGGGTCACCACTGTCACCCGGGGCACGGTGCACTCGGCGAAGGCGTAGAGGAGCTTCGCGCCTCGCCGGACCACACCTTCCCACTCCTGGCTGACGCCGGGCAGGTAGCCGGGCACGTCGACCAGGACGACCAGCGGGACGCCGAAGGAGTCACACATCCGCACGAACCGGGATGCCTTGTCGGCCGAGGTCGAGTCGAGGCAGCCCCCTCGGCGCAGCGGGTTGTTCGCCACGACACCGACGGTGCGCCCACCCAGACGGCCCAGCGTCGTGACGATGTTCGGCGCCCAGCGGGGGAACAGCTCGACCCGGGTGTCGTCGAGCATGCCGGCGACCAGCGGACGGACGTCATAGGCCCGCCGGGACGACTCCGGCAGATAGCCGCCCAGGTCCCGCGCCTCGACCGGGCCGACGCGGCCCTGGTCGCCCAACAGCGAGCACAGATCCCGGGTGCGGTCGATCGCGTCCTCATCGGAGGAGCAGGTGACGGCGACGACCCCGCTGCGCTTGCCGTGCACCTCGGGGCCGCCGAGGCTGTCGCCGTCGCACTCCTCGCCGGTGACGGACCGGACGACGTCCGGTCCGGTCACGAACACCTTGGCCGACGGCCCCATCACGACAATGTCGGTCAGGGCCGGGCCGTAGGCGGCGCCGCCGGCGGCGGCGCCGAGCACCAGGGAGATCTGGGGAACCCGGCCGGACGCGCGGATCATGGCGGCGAAGACCCGGCCGACCCCGTCGAGCGAGGCCACGCCCTCCTGCAGGCGCGCGCCGCCGGAGTGCCAGATGCCCACGACCGGGCAGCCGAGCCGGACGGCGGCCTCGATCGCGTGGACGATGCGGGCACAGCCCTCACGCCCCATCGCGCCACCCTGGATCGTGGCGTCGGTCGCGAAGGCGACCACCGGGGTGCCGGCGACCTCGGCCCGCCCGGCAAGCGCGCCGGAGTCGTCCGGCGCGGCGAACGGCGTGAACGTCCCCGGGTCGGCGAACTTTGTCAGCCGCTCCATGGGGGCTCGCGGGTCAGTACGGTCCATCGTCGAGAGACTCACTGTTATCTCCCCGGCCCTCGGAGAAGCTCCTGGGCCCACAGAGCGGGAAATGCCACGGCCGGCGGGATGCCGGCCGTGCTACCGACGGCCCCGGTTCCGGTTTCGGTCGGTGATGGATCAGGTGGTGAACAACAGGCACACGTCGTGGCCGCCGAAGCCGAACGAGTTCGACAGGGCGGCGCCGGCGCCGATCTCGCGGTTGTCGATGGTCACCACGTCGAGAGCGATCTCGTCATCGAGCGCGTCGAGGTTGCGCGTCGCGGGCACGATGCCGTGGTGCAGCGAGAGCACGGTGGTGACCGCTTCCACCGCGCCGGCCGCGCCGAGCAGGTGACCGGTCATCGACTTTGTGGCGGTGACCGCCATCGAGTCGATCGCTCCGCCCAGGGCGGCGCGCAGCGCGCGGGCCTCGGCCACGTCGCCGACCGGCGTCGAGGTCGCGTGCGCGTTGATGTGGACCACGTCGCCCGCGCTCGCGTCGCCCGAGCGCAGCGCGCCGGTGACTGCGCGGGCCGCCCCGGAGCCGGTCGGTTCCGGCGCCGCGATGTGGTAGCCGTCGGCGCTCATGCCGGCCCCGGCCAGCGTCGCGTACACCCGGGCGCCGCGGGCGGCCGCGTGCTCCGCCGCCTCCAGCACCAGGATGCCGGCGCCCTCGCCGAGCACGAAGCCGTCACGGGCCTTGTCGAACGGGCGCGACGCGGCCTCCGGCATGTCGTTGCGCTTCGACAGGGCCTGCATCTGGGCGAAACCGGCCAGTGGAAGCGGCGAGATCGCCGCCTCGGAGCCGCCGGCGACGACGATGTCGGCCCGCCCGGCCCGGATCATGTCCAGGGCGTAGCCGATCGCCTCCGCGCCCGACGCGCACGCGCTGACCGGCGCGTGCACCCCGGCCCGGGCCTTGAGGTCCAGGCCGACCGCGGCGGCCGGGCCGTTGGGCATCAGCATCGGCACCAGGTGCGGGGAGACGCGGCGCGGCCCCCGCTCCTTGAGCACGTCGTACTGCTTGAGCAGTGTCAGGACACCGCCGATGCCCGAACCGACGACCGCGCCGAGCCGGTCGTGGTCGACCTCCGGCTCGCCCGCGTCCGCCCACGCCTCACGCGCGGCGACCAGCGCGAGCTGCTGTGTCCGGTCCAGCGTTCGGGCTTCCACCCGACCCAGTGGTGGCTCGACGGCCGCCGGCGCGGCGATCCGCACCGGCAGCTCCCAAGACCACTCCAGGTCGAGCGGGCGTACCCCCGAACGCCCGGCCAGCAGCCCTTCCCACGTCGACGGCACATCTCCGCCGAGTGGCGTGGTCGCCCCGAGGCCGGTGACGACGACCTGCCTGGGGGCGGGGCTCACGCGGCTACACCCGCCCGCTGGATGTACGTCACCGCGTCACCCACGGTGCGCAGGCCCTTGACGTCCTCGTCCGGGATCTTCACGCCGAAGTTTTCCTCGGCGGCCACCACGACCTCGACCATCGACAGCGAGTCGACGTCCAGGTCGTCGATGAAGGACTTCTCCAGGGTTACCTCGGCCGGGTCGATGCCGGCGACCTCCTCGAGGATCGAGGCGAGACCTTGCAGGATGTCCGGCTGCGACATCGTTTCCTCCGTGTGTGTCATTGGATGCTCGGGCACAGGTTCGGTTCGGGGCCGGGCACCCGGCCGCGCGCGGCGGCGGGCGGATCCGATCAGGGGCGCGGTCGCGCCCGGGGCGGCGGATCGACTGGGGACGGCGGTTCGGCCAGGGGCAGCGGTTCGGCCAGAGGCAGCGGTTCGGCTAGGGGCAGCGGATGACCTGGCCGCAGTAGGTGAGGCCGGCTCCGAAGCCGAACACCAGCACCGGGTCGCCCTGGTTGAGCTCACCGGCGTCGAGCAGTCGGGTCAGGCCCAGCGGGATGCTCGCGGCCGAGGTGTTTCCCGCGTCCACGACGTCCCGGCTGATGACCGCGTTGGTCGCGCCGAGGCCGGCCACCACCGCCTCGACGATCCGCAGGTTGGCCTGGTGCGGAACCACGCCCGCGAGCTCGCTCGGCGCGATGCCGGCGCGCTCGCAGATCGCGCGTACCGCGGGTACCAGCGAGATCGCCCAGCGGAAGACCGTCTGGCCCTCCATCCGGAACAGGTTGTCACCGTAGCCGGGAATCTTGATCGAGTCCGCGCGGGAGCCGTCATGCCCCCATACGACCGGCCCGATGTCGTCCGACGTGCCCGGGCCGAGCACCGCCGCGCCGGCTCCGTCGGCCAGCAGGATGCAGGTCGAGCGGTCGTCCCAGTCGGTGTAGTCCGACAGCCGCTCGGCCGCGACCAACAGGACGTGGCTGGCGCTTCCGGCCCGGATGGCGTCAGCCGCCATCGACAGCCCATAGCAGAAGCCGGCGCAGCCGCCGTTGATGTCGAGGGCGCCGGCCCTCGTGGCGCCCAGCCTGGTCGCGACCCGCGGCGCCGACCCGGGGATCTGGGACGGGTTCGTGCAGGTCGCGAGCAGGACCAAGTCGATCTGGTCAGCGTTGACGCCGGCCGCGGCCAAGGCCTTGCCGGCGGCGGCCGAGCCCATCGCGACGATGGTCTCCTCGGCGTCGGCGATCCGGCGGGTCACGATGCCGGTGCGCGAACGGATCCACTCGTCGGAGGTCGGGACCCGGGCCGCGATGTCGTCGTTGGTGACCAGCCGGGCCGGGCGGTAGGCACCCAGCCCCATCAGCCGGGCGCCGCGCAGCTGCCCGCGCGGCGTGGCCGCGGGCCATCCGGCGTTCCGGGCCGGTCCCGGGCCTTCGCCCGGGCTGTCCTCCATGTGCTCGCTCGTCCCGCTCACAGAGCTGCTCCCGCCTCGGTCGGATTCCGTTGGTCGCTGACCTCGGGCGCGGCGGCGGTGTGCTCGGCGATCAGGTCGCGGGCCGCCGCGAGATCGTCCGGGCCCTTGACCGCCAGGGTCCGGATCCCGCGCAGCTCACGCCTGGCGATCGCGGTCAGCGTGCCGGCCGGCGGGAACTCCAGGATGGCGGTCACGCCGCGTTCGCGCAGGGTGGCCAGGCAGAGGTCCCAGCGGACCGGCGCGGCGACCTGGTTGACCAGGCCGTCGACGAGCCCCCGGCCGCCGGCGCTGACGGCGCCCTCGGCGTTGGTCACCAGCGGCCACCGAGCGGCGCGGGGACGCATCCCGGCCGCGAGCGCGCGCAGCGAGTCGCGTCCCGGTTCCATGTACGGGGTGTGGAACGCGCCGGCGACGGACAGCTTCCGGAGCCTGGCGCCGGGTGGCGGGTCCGCGTCCAGCTTGGCCAGCGCCTCCAGCGAGCCGGCCGCGACGATCTGGCCGGCGCCGTTGCGGTTGGCCGGGACAAGCCCGAGAGCGGTCAGATGCGCGCTGACCTCCTCGGCGTCCCCGCCGAGGACCGCGGTCATCCCGGTGGGCGTCAACGCGGACGCCTGCGCCATGGCCCGGCCGCGGGCGGCGACGAACACGAGCGCGGTCTCGGCGTCGAGCGCGCCGGCGATCGTGGCCGCCGTGATCTCGCCGACGCTGTGGCCGGCCGCGATCACGTTCGGCCCCACCGGCGGACCGGGCGAATTGTCGGTTCCGGTCAGTCCGAGCGCTTCGGCCGCGAGCAGGCCGCTCGCGACGATCAGGGGTTGGGCGACCGCGGTGTCCCGGATGGTCTCAGCGTCCGCGTGGCACCCGGCGTCGACCAGATCCAGCCCCGCCGCGGCGGACCACCAGCGAAGACGTGCGTCTGCCCCGTCGAGGTCCAACCACGGGGTCAGCTGTCCGGGGGTCTGGGCTCCCTGGCCTGGAGCGAGGAGAGCGAGCACTCATCTAGCTAACCCCGGCTCTGGCCGGGCTGTCGCTGGGTGCCACTCACCGATGTGCCGCGGGCTGATTGTGGGACGCCCACAAAACCAATCGGGCGCTAGCGGGCGGCGACAGCCAGCATGGGCGCGGACCGACATCCCCGCACAGCGGGCCCGGCGACCCTTCGATGCCGCCCTGCGCCCCGAGCCCCGTACCCCGGGCCGCCGGGGGCCGTCAGTCATCGATGGTCGCCAGCCGCCCGAGGATGAGGGCGACGTGGAGGGTGAAGCGGTCCCGGTGGTCGGTCGGGTCGAGCCCGCAGACGTCGGCCGCCTTCCGCAGTCGGTAACGAACCGTGTTCGGATGCAGGTAGAGGGCGCGGGCGGTCGCCTCCAGAGAGGCACCGAAGTCGAGGTAGGCGCCGGCCGTGTCCAGCAGCGGCGCGCCGGCCTCACGCAATGGGGTGAACACCTCGTCGACCAGCGCGCGGCGGGCGTCGGTGTCGCCGGCCAGCGCCCGTTCCGGCAACAGCGCCCGGGCCGTCACCGGCCGAGGCGCGGCCGGCCAGGCGGTGACGACGTCGGCGGCGGCCAGCGCGGCGTGCGCGGAGGCGGCCGCCGCGGCCAGGTCGGCCGCCGGGGGGCCGACGACGATGGGTCCCGGCCCGCAGACCGGCACGAGAGCCTCCGCCGCCTGCGTCAGTTGCCCGTCGCCGAGACCGAACGAGCCGCCGATGATGATCACAATGCGGTTGTGGTGGACCCCGGCCAGGGCGTCGAACCCGGCCGCGCGGGCGATGCGATGGACGTCGTCGATGACCCCCTCGGGCGAGCGCTCGGGCGCCTGCCCGACCATCACAGCGACGGCCGGCGGGTTGCGCCAGCCCAGCGCGGCGGCGCGCGAGGGCAGCCCGCGCTCGACCTCACCCCGGACCACGTGGTCGACGACCAGCGCCTCCAGCCGGGCGTCCCAGGCGCCGCGCTCCTCAGCCGCCCGGGCGTAGACGACCGCGCCGGCGAAGGCGATGTCCCGGGAATAGCGCAGCACGTCGTTCAGGAGCCGCTGCTCGTACTCCGGGCCGGCCAGGTGCGGGACCTCGGCCTCGACGGCCTCGACCGCGACCCGGACCAGTTCGACCAGCCGGCGGAAGGTGACGGCGCGGACCAGCTCGCGGGGCGCGACCCGGAAGACGTCGCCGGAGAGCTCCCGGGCGTGCTCGGGCCGTCGGCACCACTCGACGAACGACGCGATCCCGGCCTGGACGACGATCTGGATGCCGGAGCGGTGGCTGGCCGACATCGTGGCCAGCCAGGGCAGGGACTCGTGCATCCGCGCCAGCGCGGACTTGGCGATTTCCCCGGTGGAGCGCTCGACCCGGCGGATGACCTCCGCCATGCCGGGGTCGGTGCCGCTCGAGTCAGCGGCGCCGGGCACCGACGGGGCGGCGGCCGCCTGCGCCGGCACCGTGTCAGCGGCCATCGCGTCGGTAGGCAGGGGCTCGGCGGCCATCGTGTCGGTGAGCAGGGCGTCGGTGAGCAGGGCGTCGGTGGGCAGGGGCTCGACGGGCGGAGCGTCGGCGGGCGCCGTCCGGGCCGAGGGCGGGCCGGCACCCGGTTGGCCGGCGCCGCGCTGGCCGGCCGGGAAGGAGCCGGGGACCGGGTCGGTGTCGGGTGAGGGCGTCACGATGGCCAGCATGCCTCAGAAGCCGGGCGGGACCGCGGCGGATGGCCGGCCGGTCCGGCCGGCGCGGGGAGTTCCGGCGGCCAGGGCAGGCCCCGATGCGATCCTCTAGACCTGGTCGTCGAAGCGGTTGGCCCAGGACGTCACCCGCGCGATGTAGGTACGGGTCTCGCTGATGTCCGGTACTCCGTGGGCGCGCAGGACGGCCGACGGGCCCGCGTTGTAGGCGGCCAGGACCAGCGTCACGCGGTCACCGGGGACCGAGCTGACCCGGTCGGCCAGATGGTGGTCGTAGTTGGCCGCGGCCAGGATGGCATCGGCCGGGTCCAGCGGGTCGGCCTTGCCGTCGTGGTTGCCGTCCAGGCCGTACTGGGCCCAGGTCGACGGGAGGAACTGCATGATTCCCTGGGCGCCGGAGTGGGAGACGGCCTGGGTGTTGAACTTGCTCTCGACCCGCGCCTGCGCGGCCAGCTGGGCCGCGGTGAGCGGACCGTACTCGGCGGCCGCCTGCCGGAACAAGGGGATGAGGTCGGCCGGGATGCGTCGTGGCCCGCCGGTCCCGCAGCTGGCCAGCGCGGAGCCCAGGAGCCCGAGCGCCACGGCCAGCGCCAGCCACCGCGGGGACGAGACCGGTCGGCGGGCCACGGCGCCCGCTCGAGCCGGCCGGCGGAGGACAGGCGCCGCCGGCGCACCCGAGAACATGCGTCCTATTCTGGCGTCGAAACGGGTCGCCAGGCGTTCGACTTGTTGTCGCTTTTCCGCCGAATGGTTACGGCGACGGGGGCTGGCGCCTGTCCTGGGGGCGATGGGTCGGTTGCTCCGGTTCGTGGGTGGCTGGCGATGGAGGCGGGCCGGTCGCGGGCGCGTCGACTTCGGCGGCTACGACATCGACGCAGAGTAACGGGCTAGTGTCGTCTCGTGTCCGAGCTGGAGCGTTCAGTGGTCATCGTCGGCGCCGGTGGTCACGGCCGGGAGCTGCTCGACCTGGTCGAGGCGGTCAACGCGACGCCGGGCCGCGGGCCGCGCTATCGCTTCCTCGGCTTCCTCGACGCCACCGGCTCGGGTGGCACGGGTGGTGGCACGGATCCCGGTAGCACAGCCGTGAGCGACCTCGCCGAGACCGGAACCAGCGCTGACATGGGCGACGACGGCGCGCCCGACCTTGATCTGCTCGCCCGGCGCGGCGCGAACCTGCTCGGCGGTCTCGAGCAACTCGCCCGCCTCGACGCCGACTACCTCATCGGGGTCCGGGACGCCGCCCGCCGGGCCAGGCTCGACGGGATCGCGAGCGCCGCCGGGCGGCGCCCGGCCACCCTCGTTCACCCGAGCGCGAGTGTGGGCGGCGACGTCCGCCTTGGGCCGGGGACGGTCGTGTGCGCGCTGGCCTGCCTGACCACGAACGTGCGGACCGGTCGCCACGTCATCGTCAACGTCGGCGCGAGCATCGGCCACGACTGCCAGGTCGGCGACTACGCGGCGCTCGCGCCGGGGGCCCGGGTCGGCGGCGGCGTCAGCGTCGGCACCGGTGCCTGGATCGGCTCGGCGGCCAGCGTCGTGGGGCCGCGGGCGGTGGGTTCCGGCGCTGTGGTCGCCGCCGGTTCGGTGGTGCTGGCGGACGTTCCCGCCGGCCTGGTCGTCGCCGGTTCGCCGGCCCGTCCCGTGCGGGACGCCGCCGGCCGCTCGACGCCCGCCGCCTACGCGATCCCCGGGCGCCGGGATGGATCCGCGAGATCGGCCGCGCCGGGTCCGGCCGAGTCCGTACGATCTTCCGATGGACCGGTGGGTGAAGCTGGCCGGATGTGAGAACGCGCGTGACCTCGGTGGGCTGCGGCTGGCCGGCGGGGGGCTGACCCGCTCGGGTGTCCTGGTCCGCTCGGACACTCTCCAGTGGCTGACCGCCGAGGACGCCCGCGTCTTGGCCGGCGATGTCGGCCTGCGCACCGTCATCGACCTGCGGGCCGAGCTCGAGGCGGCCCGGGAGGGCACCGGCCCGCTACCGGACCTGATCGACTACCACAACGTCTCGTTCGTGCCCGGCGAGTGGGTCATGCCGGACGACCCGCGTTTCCCGTTGATCGTCCAGGACTTCCGCTCGATCGACCAGGTCGAGCACTACCTGAACATCCCCCGCCTGGCCGGCGAGCGGGTGGCGCGCGTGCTGCGACTGCTGGCCCGACCGGGAGCGACGCCCGCGCTGTTCCACTGCGCGGCCGGCAAGGACCGCACCGGCGTCCTGGCCGCGATCCTGCTGGAGATCGCCGGCGTCGAGCCGGGGGAGATCGTGGCCGACTACGAGCTGACCAACCTCCGGCTGGCGGCGGTCGACGCCCGACTGGCCAAGGCGCCGAGCTACCGCTCGTCGCTGGAGGGAGTCCCGGAGGACGTCGACCGGACCCGGTGCCGGCCCGAGGTCATGGCCGGTTTCCTGGCCGGGCTGGCGCGGGAGTGGGGCGGCGCCGCCGGCTGGGCCCGCGCGGCCGGCGTCGGCGAGGACGAGCTGGCGGCCCTGCGCGGCCTGCTGGCCGGTGGGTGAGTGACCGGCGCCTGACTAGCGGTCGTGGCCGCCGGGCCGGGCCAACCGGGCCAACCGGGCCACCCGGGACGGCTGTCAGCCGGTCTCGGAAGCGGGCCGGGAGCCGGCGGACTCCCGAGCGGTCTGGAGACCTGGCTCGTCTTGGGCCGCCCCGTCGTCTACCTGCCCGTCGTCTACCTGCCTGTCGTCGACTGGCTCGTCGTGGGCCGGCTCGGCCGACCCCGGCTCGTCCGGCTCGGCCCCACGGGGCCCCGGCTGGCGCGGAACGCCGGCCGACAGGTCCTCCCGGCGCCCGAGCCGCAGCAGGTCGGCGCGCAGCTCGGCCGGGTCGGCCCGGGGGTTGAGCGCGGCCACCTCGGCTGGATGCAGCGGTGGGACGGCGGCGTGGGAGATAACCGGATCGACCAGGTAGACGTCCAGCTCGGCCGCGTCGAACCGGTCGGAGACCAGTTTCTCCCCGTCGTCGAGCCCGATGTAGACGATCTCCGCCGGCGGCCGGTGGCGACGGGCGAACAGCCCGGCGATCTCGGCGATGGACACCGGGTCACCGTGGTCGACGACCAGCACCTCGCCGCCGGACCCGAGGGCGCCAGCCGCGATGACCGCGTCGGCGGCGTCGGCGGCGGTCACGAAGAAGCGGGCCGCGCCCGGATGCGTGACCGTCAGCGGCTCGCCGCGGGCCAGCTGCCGCTCGAACGTCTGGATGACTGTGCCCACGCCGTCGAGCACGTTCCCCAGCCGGACGCTGAAGTAGACGCCCTCGACGCGCCGGGCGATGTGGGCGGTGAGCCGCTCGTTGATCCGCTCGGAGCAGCCCAGCACGCCGGTCGGGTTGGCCGCGACGTCAGCCGAGACGTTGACGAACCGTTCGACGCCGGCGTCGGCGGCGGCCTCCAGCGTCGAGAGCGTGCCCCAGATGTTCGTTCGCACCGACTCACCGGGGAACCGCTCGAGCGGGGCTAGTCGCGCGCAGGCGGCGGCGTGGAACACGACCCGGGGCCGGGTCGCCCGCAGCACAGCCACCAACGTCGCGTGGTCCCGGATGTCGACGAGGTGGGCGTCGTCGCTCAGGGACGGGTCGCCGGTGATCTCGGTGTCGATCGCCCGCAGCGCCGTCGCGTCCCGGTCAAGCATGATCAACTGACCGGCGCCCCACTCCCGCAGGCGCCGGCACAGGGCCGCGCCGACGGTCCCGCCGGCGCCGGTCACGAGGATGGTCTCGTCGCGCAGGTAGTCCTCGATCCGGGCCGGGTCGAGGCTTGGGCGGGGGCGGTGGACGAGCGGCGCGAGCTCGGGGTGGGCGGTCAGCACGGGTGACGGCGCCGCGGGCCCCGGCCCGGCCCCGGCCCGGCCGGCCGGGCCGGGGCGTACCGACGCCAGTCGCCCCCGGCGGTTGTCGGCCCGGGCTGGCGCCCCGGTGGCGGCGAGCTTCGGCGGTCTCGCGCGGTCCTGGTTCGCGGTGTTCATGCTCGCGGTTTTCAGGTTCGCGGTTTTCAGGCTCGCGGTGTTCAGGTGGTTCGCTCCGGTCGGGCGATCCGAGCTGTGCGGGTCGAGGGCGCCGCTCTGGTGCCTTGCGCGGTCCGGGCGCTTTGCGCGGTTCGGCTGGTCGGGCCGGTCGGGGTCGAGCCCGCCTCGGCCGCGCCGAGGCGTCGAGCCGAGAGCGGCCGCGAACACGACGCCGCCGACCCCCAGCCGCGAACCAGCGCCGGCCGGTCCGCTCGGGACCCGCGGCGCCCTGGCCACGCAGCGCACCGCGACGATCATGCTGATCGTGAGGACGCCGGCCAGCGGCGGGACCCGCGGCGCGACCGGATGGCCCAGCATGAGGTCGAAGAGGACGAGGAAACCGTCCGTGACCACGACCGACAGCGCGGCGGCGGCCGGTTCGAGCAGGTCGGGTCGGGCGCGTCGCGGCCAGGCCAGCACGGGCCGACGGACCGAGGGCGGCTGACGCTCGAGCGCGAGCCGGATCGTGACGGCCCAGAAGTGGCGCAGGCACACGGCCAGGGCGACGAGCATCAGGAAACCGAGATCGGCCAGGCGCCGGAGGGCGAAGTCCGTGGTCACGAGGCGCGCGAAGAGCAGCCCGCCGAGCAGGGCGGCCGCGTCGGCCCGCATGGTCGCCGGGCTCGCCGGGCGGGGCGCGCTGACCGCCCGGCACCGCGCGGCCAGCACGCCGCGGACCACCCCTGTCATTTTGAGCACGTGCACGAGTACAGAGCGTAGTTAGTAGTCGGTGTATTGGCGGCTAACCCCCGCCCGGAGCGCGGGTGGCGTCGCTCCGCGCCCGCGCCCGTGCCGCCGATTTCAGGGTCGGCGCTCGTGACGCATTGCAATGCTTTCCGACCGTTGGTCCGCTGTCGTGACGGTTGTTGGCCGGGCCGTGACCGATGGGGCGTATTCTTCCGCCGGTTGTCCGGCCGCCGGGCCGGCGTGGGGTGAGACGGGTGGGCTCGTGCGGGAGTCAACTGAGATCATCGGTGCGGCCCGGTCCGCGCTGGACAGTCATCCTTTCGGTTTTCTGGCCACCTTGTCGTCGGCGGGCGCGCCCAGCCTTCGGCTGGTGCAGCATCTCGGCGTCGACTACGACCTGACGGTGTGGATCGGCACCAGCCCGCGGTCGCGCAAGGCCCGGGAGATCGGTGCCGGCGCGCGCGTCTGCTATGCGGTCGAGAACCGCGGCAGCATCGGCTATCTGACCGTTACCGGCGACGCCGACATCGTCGTCGACGACGAGCTCAGGCAGGCGAAATGGATACCGGGCCTGAAAAGCTTCTTTCCCGGCGGGGCGGTCGGCGACGACTTCGTTCTCATCCGGCTGCGCGCGGACACGGTGGAGCTGATGGATTTCGCCCTGGCGATTCATCCTGACCCGTTCGGCCTGCGCCCGGCGCTGGCGGTGTTCGACGGTGAGGAGTGGACGGTCCGCGACAACCGGCCGCCGGCGGCCGCCGGCTGACCCGGTCCGGACCGGTCTCCGGGCCGCCGGGCCCCCCGACCGCCCGGCGGCCTGGCTCCTCGCCAGCGGCGCCGAGGCCGACCGCCGAGGCCGACCGCCGAGGCCGACCGCCGAGCCCGACGCACCGCCGGGCCGGCCGGTCGCCAACCGGGCTGACCTGGCGATTGGCCAAACTGTCGCAGCCGGGAGGCAGAATCACTCCCGCGGCCTGAGATCATGCGGGTCGCGCCGGCCGCGCGCCGCCTGGGTGATCGCCAGATCCGGGCGTCGGACGGCCGGCCCACCGGCCCACCGGCGAACCGAGAAGACCGAAGAAGGCGGACCAGGACTGTGACCACGACGTCTGTGCAGCGGCGCATCGCCGACGAGCTCGGGGTGCGCGAGGGGCAGGTGCTCGCCGCGGTCGACCTCCTCGACGGCGGCGCGACCGTCCCGTTCATCGCGCGTTACCGCAAGGAGGCCACGGGCGCGCTGGACGACACGCAGCTGCGGACCCTCGAGGAGCGACTGCGCTACCTGCGTGAGCTCGAGGAGCGCCGGGCGGCGGTGCTGGAGTCGATCCGCTCCCAGGGCAAGCTCGACGACGCGCTCGAGGCGCAGATCATGGCGGCCGACACCAAGGCCCGCCTGGAGGACGTCTACCTGCCCTTCAAGCCGAAGCGGCGGACCAAGGCGATGATCGCCCGGGAGGCCGGGCTGGAGCCGCTGGCCGACGCGCTGCTGGCCGACCCGGACCTCGTCCCGACCGAGCAGGCGGCGGCCTACCTCAACCCGGACGCCGGCTTCGCCGACGCGGCGGCGGTCCTGGAGGGCGCGCGGGCGATCCTGGTCGAGCGGTTCGGCGAGAACGCGGACCTCATCGGCGAGCTGCGGGAACGGATGTGGTCGACCGGCCGGATCACCGCCACCGTGCGGGAGGGCAAGAACGAGTCGGGGGCGAAGTTCTCCGACTACTTCGCGTTCTCCGAGCCGTTCACCCGGGTGCCCTCGCACCGGGTGCTGGCCATCTTCCGGGGCGAGAAGGAGGAAGTTCTCGACGTCGGCCTGGAACCGGAGCCCGAGGGCGCCGACGATCCCGGGCTGCTCGCCGAGGGCATGAACGCCTACGAGCGGCGGATCGCCGAGATCTTCGGCATCCCCGTGCCTGGCCCGGCCGGCGCCGACGCGCCGGCCCGCCCGGGCGCGCGCTGGCTGGCCGACGTGGTCCGCTGGGCCTGGCGCACGCGCATCCTGGTCCACCTGGGCATCGACCTGCGGATGCGGCTGTGGCAGATGGCCGAGGACACCGCGGTCACCGTGTTCGCGACCAACGTCCGCGACCTGCTGCTGGCGGCGCCGGCCGGCGCGCGGGCCACGATGGGGCTCGACCCGGGCTTCCGCACCGGGGTGAAGGTCGCGGTGGTCGACCCGACCGGCAAGGTCGTGGCCACCGACACCATCTACCCGCACGTCCCGGCCCGCCGCTGGGACGACTCGATCGCCACGCTGGCCCGGCTGGCGGCGGCGCACGGGGTCGACCTGGTCGCCATCGGCAACGGTACGGCGTCGCGGGAGACCGACCGGTTGGCCCTCGACCTCATCCGGCGCCATCCCGACCTGGGGCTGACCAAGGTCGTGGTCTCGGAGGCCGGTGCCTCGGTCTACTCGGCCTCGGCCTACGCCTCCCGCGAGCTGCCCGACCTGGACGTCTCGCTGCGCGGCGCGGTCTCGATCGCCCGCCGGCTGCAGGACCCGCTGGCCGAGCTGGTCAAGATCGACCCGCGGTCGATCGGGGTCGGTCAGTACCAGCACGACCTCGGCGAGGGCAAGCTCTCCCGCTCGCTGGACGCCGTCGTCGAGGACTGCGTCAACGCGGTCGGGGTCGACGTGAACACCGCGTCGGTCCCGCTGTTGACCCGGGTGTCCGGGATCGGTGAGACCCTGGCCGAGAACATCGTGGCCCACCGGGACACGAACGGTCCCTTCCGCGGCCGCCAAGCGCTCAGGGACGTCGCCCGGCTCGGCCCGAAGGCGTTCGAGCAGTGCGCTGGCTTCCTGCGGATCACCGGGGGTGACGACCCGCTGGACGCCTCCAGCGTCCACCCGGAGGCCTATCCGGTCGTACGACGGATTCTTGCCGCGACCGGAACCGATCTGCCCGGCCTGATCGGCAACGGGGCGGTGCTGCGGGCGGTGAAGGCAACCGACTTCGTCGACGACCGGTTCGGCCTGCCGACGGTGACCGACATCCTGGCCGAGCTGGACAAGCCCGGCCGCGACCCGCGCCCGGCCTTCCAGACGGCGACGTTCGCCGACGGGGTGGAGACCCTGGCCGACCTCTCCGCCGGCATGGTGCTGGAGGGGACGGTCACCAACGTGGCCGCGTTCGGCGCGTTCGTCGACATCGGTGTCCACCAGGACGGCCTGGTCCACGTCTCGGCCATGTCCTCATCGTTCGTCTCCGATCCCCGCGACGTGGTCAAGCCAGGCGACATCGTCAAGGTGCGGGTGCTCGACGTTGACGTCGCCCGCAAGCGGATCTCGCTGACGCTCCGGCTGGACGAGGAAGCCGACGCGCGCGCCGGCCGGCGGCGGGAGCCGTCCGAGCGCGGTCCCGGTGGGTCCGGCGGTCCCGGTGGGTCCAGCGACGGCCGCCGGGGCGGGGCCGGCCGCGGCGGCGCTGACCGCGGCGGTTCCGGCCGCCGCGGTGACGGGGGCCGGGGTGACGGCGGTCGGAGTGGCGGGGGTCGGAGCGACGGCGGCCGTGACCGATCTGGCCAGGGCCGCCCGGGCCAGGGAGGCTCCGGCCAGGGGGGCTCCGGCCAGGGGCGGCCGGGTCAGGGCGGTTCTGGTCGCGGCGGCGGTTCTGGTCGCGGCGGCCGGCGTGATGTGCCCGACACGGCGCTGGCCGACGCGCTGCGCCGGGCCGGCCTGCTCGACGGGCCGGGTGGGGGGCGCCGCTGAGCAGCGCCATCCAAGGGGCAGCGCCATCCAAGGGGCAGCGCCATCCAAGGGGCAGCGCCATCCAAGGGGCAGCGCCATCCAAGGGCCTCCGGGCGCGCGGCTTCGCCGTGATCGCGCACGCAGTCGGTCGGCGGCCACCGGGGCGGGGCGTCCCGAGCGAGCGCCCGGGGCGCCTCGCGGCCCTGGTCACGTTACAGCCTGATCGACAGCTGTGGACCACCTGCGTTCACGTTCCGTGACGCGACTATTGTGCCGGCATGGTCGCGGATATCGGCATGCGCCGCCGTCAGCAGCGCGTCGCCCGGGCACGCGCGACCATCACCGCCGCCCGCTGGGAGGTGGGCGGCTGGCTGGCCGACCGGCGGACCGAGAGCGGACTGCGCCACCTGATCGACCACTTCGAGGTTCTCGGCACCGTCGTCGTCCGGATGCTCGAGGCCCTCGACGGCGAGCTCGACGCGATCCCCGGCAGCGCACCCTCGGGCGAGGTCTACGACACCTGCCGGGCGGTCGAGGGTGGCGTGGCCACCGTCCTGGCGATGTTCACCGCGTTCGCCCGTCGTTACGACCAGCGCGTCGACGGCGAGCGCTTCGCGCCCCGCGGCGCCGGCCAGCCCGATCAGGCCGACGTCCTGGCCGCCGCCGACGAGCTGGCGCTCAGCTGCTGGACCGCCCCGTTCGCCGAGCTCGGCACCGAACCGCCGAGCCTGCCGCTGGTCTACCTGGAACCGAACTACGGCCAGCCCGACGAACCGGGGCTGTTCGGGGAACTCGGCGCGGCGGCCTGGCGCGGCGCCGACGCCAGCCGCGCCGGCCGGCACTACGCCCCGGCCCACCGGGCCGGGGCGCACCTCGACCCCGGCCACAATCCCGGGTACCCGGCCTTGGCGCCCGGCGAGGCCGGGCACAACGGATCCGGACTCGGCGAGTTCGGGCGCGGGACCGGGTCGCCGGGAGCGGGCGACGCGGCCGAGGCGTCCGACGCCGACGGCTCCCGGGCCGCGGCCCCGCCCTCGCCCGCCGCGCTGGCCGCGTGGCTGGCCCGGGAGATGCCGCTGCCGGCGATAGCGATCCCGGCCTGGTCGGTCCGGGAGGCGTGGTGGCTGGCCACCGTGGCCCGCGAGACCGGTGTGCTGATCGGCCGCGAGTTCGTGCCGCGCGGCGGCGGGCAGTCCGGGCAGAGCGCGGCCGAGCAGCGACTCGGACTCGATCTTACCCCGGCGATCGCGGCGGCGCCGGTGCCCCGGGAGGGCGCGCTCGGCCCGGACGTCCTGGCCGAGCTGGCCGACGACTGGCGACGCTGGCGGGAGGATGCGTTCGCCGACGCCTACTCCGTGCTGATGATCGGCGACGCCGCGCTGTGGGCGGCGAGCGAGCTGGAGCACACCACGGCCGAGTCCTTCCTCGGCGGCTCGGGCTCGAGCGGCACCGGTATGCCCCCGGTCGTGCGGCTGGCCCTGCTCGACGCGCTGGTCCGCATGGTCGCGCCCGGCTCGGCCCCGCTGGCCGGCGGCCTGGCTGAGTCCGTCGCCGAGGTCCGGCGCCGGGCCCGGTTGGCCGCGGCCGGCGCGCGGGCCGTCCCGGCCCGGCCCGGTCTGGCCCGGCCCGGCGCGTCGCCGGGGCGCGGGCCGGGCGGAGGTTCAGCGGTTTCGCCGGCGCCGGCCGAGGTGCTGCGGGGCCATCTCGCCGTTGTGCCGGCGATCGCCGAGGCGCTGCTCGCCTCCCAGCTCGCGGGCACGCCGCTGACCACGGTGAGCGGCGTGCGCTCCGACTGGTTCGCCACCGGCGGCCGGGTCCGCAGCTGGTCGGCGGCGCTGCGGCGGGACCCGTCGGTCATCCCCTCCGGTGCCCGCCGGGTCCGCCCGGCCGCCCGGCAGGCGATCGCGGCCGGCGTCGGGGCCTACGTCGCCACCGTCGAGACCATCGGCTCCAGCACCGAACGTCCCAGCGCCGCGCCCGTGCCCGGCCGCTACGGCGCCGCCGGCTCGCTCGGCGGGCGGCGGTCCTGGAACTCCAGCCGGACGGTCGGCGGCCGGGTCGCCCCGCTGGAGGGCACGGCCGCCACCCTGGCCACCCTGCACAACCGGCTGATCGCGTTGATGATCAGCTGTGGTGAGGGGGTCGCGCCGAGCGCGCGGGCGACGGGGGAGACGAGCGAGGAGCTGGCCGAACGGCTGACCGCCCGCCTCGTCCAGGCGGTCCGGGTCCGCCGGGACTGGCCGGCCGTTCCCGCGCTGCCCACCCGGGGCTGACCGGGCCGCTCGCGCCGCACGTCCGGGCCGCACGTCCGGGCCGCACGTCCGGGCCGCACGTCCGGGCCGCACGTCCGCGCCGGCCGTGACCTTCCTGTGACCGGAGATACACCGTGGGGCGATGTCACCCCTGGATGCCTACTATCCGGTGCATGACATTGCCCGCGCCCGACCTCAAGCTCGCGGCCGGCTTCCCGGCGGTGAGCCGGGACGACTGGCGGACACTCGTCCTCGGGGTCCTGCGCAAGTCCGGGGCAGCCGGCGAGGACACCCCGCTGGCCGAGGTGGAACGGCTGCTGACCAGCACGACCTATGACGGCATCCCGATCTCCCCGCTGTACACCGCCGCCGACGCCCAGGCCGGGCCGCCGGACGCGGACGCGGCGGCGCCGCTGGCCGCGCTGACCGGCGCGCCGGGCCTGGCTCCCTACGTCCGCGGCGCGAGCGCGGCCGGCGCCGTCACGGGCGGCTGGGACGTCCGGACCGCCTACCGCGACCCGAGGCCGGCGGCGGTGAACGCGGCCGCCCTGGCCGACCTGAACGGCGGCGCGACCTCGCTGTGGCTGACGGTCGGGCCGGGCGGGCTGGCCCCGGCCGACCTCGCCCCGGCCCTGCGGGAGGTCTACCTCGACCTGGCCGTCGTCGTGCTCGACGCCGGCGCCGACACGCCCGCCGCGGCCGAGGCGCTGTTCGCGCTGGCCGCCGAGCGGGGCGTCCAGCCGACCGAGCTGGCCGGCAACCTGGGCGCCGACCCGGTCGGACTGGCCGCTCGCACCGGGCGCGCCCCGGACCTCGAAGCCGCCGGCGCGCTGGCCGCCCGCGTCGCCGGCCGCTACCCGAAAGTGCGGTCACTGACCGTCGACGCGACCGCGTACCACGACGCCGGCGGAGCCGACGCCGAGGAGCTCGCCTACGCCCTGGCCACCGGCGTCGCCTACCTGCGGGCGCTGACCGGCGCCGGGCTCGGCGTGGACGAGGCCTTCGGCCAGCTGGAGTTCCGCTACGCGGTCAACGCCGACCAGTTCCTGGCCACGGCCAAGCTGCGCGCGGCCCGGGCGCTGTGGGCGCGGGTCGGCGAGGTCTGTGGCGCGAGCGCCGGCGCCGCCGCGCAGGCCCAGCACGCGGTGACGTCCTCGGCGATGACGAGCCGGCGCGACCCGTGGGTGAACATGCTCCGCACGACGCTCGCCGCGTTCGGCGCGGCCGTCGGCGGGGCGGACGCGATCACCGTTCAGCCCTTCGACGCCGCCATCGGGCGGCCGGACGAGTTCGCCCGCCGCATCGCCCGCAACACCCACGCGCTGCTGTCCGACGAGGCCAACCTGGCCCGGGTCCTCGACCCGGCCGGCGGCTCCTGGTACGTCGAGAAGCTCACGGCCGACCTCACCGAGACGGCCTGGAAGATCTTCACCGGGGTGGAGGCCGAGGGCGGGATCGCCGCCGCGCTGGCCGCCGGGACCGTCCAGCGCCGCCTGGCCGAGACGTGGGCCGCCCGGCGGGCCAACATCGCCCACCGCCGCGACCCGCTGACCGGGGTGAGCGAGTTCCCGAACCTCACCGAGAAGCTGCCGGTCCGGGAGGCGCTGCCCGTCCGCGAGCCGGCGCCGCCTCCCGCCGCTACCGGTACCGCGCCCGGCGCCCTGCCGGTGATCCGCTACGGCCAGGACTTCGAGGCGGCCCGGGACCGGGCCGACGCCCACACCGCGGCCACCGGCACCCCTCCGACGGTGTTCCTGGCCGTGCTGGGGCCGCTGGCCGCGCACAACGTCCGGGCCACCTTCGCGGCCAACCTGTTCGCCGCCGGCGGCATCCACACCGTCACCGGTCCGGCCGGCGCCGGCCCGGACGAGATCGCCGCCGCGTTCACCGCCAGCGGTCTGGGCGTGGCCTGCCTGTGCTCCAGTGACAAGCTCTACGTCTCCGACGGCCAGGCCGCGGCCAGCGCGCTGCGGGCGGCCGGGGTGGCGACCCTGCTGCTGGCCGGCAAGCCCGGCGGGGCGCCGGTCACGGTGGACGGGCATCTGTACGCGGGCTGCGACGCGGTCGCGGTGCTGACCAGGACCCTGGCCGACCTGGGGGTGGCGTGATGAGTGCCGGCAACGCGGGCGGCAGCCCGATCCCGAGCTTCGCCGACGTCCCGCTGCGCGGGCGGGGCGTCCCCGCGCCCGCCGACCCGGCGGCGCTCGAGACGGACTGGCGCGCGGCGCTGCGCGCCGCCACCGGCAAGGACAGCGACGCGCTCGTCTGGGAGACCCCGGAGGGCATCCCGGTCAAACCGCTGTACACGGCGGCCGACCTCGCCGGGCTCGACTTCCTGGACACCTACCCGGGCCACCCGCCGTACCTGCGCGGGCCCTACCCGACGATGTACGTGAACCAGCCGTGGACGATCCGCCAGTACGCCGGGTTCTCCACCGCCGAGGAGTCGAACGCCTTCTACCGGCGCAATCTCGCCGCCGGCCAGAAGGGCCTGTCGATCGCCTTCGACCTGCCGACCCACCGGGGCTACGACAGCGACAACCCGCGGGTGACCGGCGATGTCGGCATGGCCGGGGTGGCCATCGACTCCATCTACGACATGCGTCAGCTCTTCGACGGCATCCCGCTGGACCGGATGAGCGTGTCGATGACGATGAACGGCGCCGTCCTGCCGGTGCTCGCGCTCTACATCGCGGCGGCCGAGGAACAGGGCGTGGCGCCGGAGAAGCTGGCCGGGACCATTCAGAATGACATTCTGAAGGAGTTCATGGTCCGCAACACCTACATCTACCCGCCGAAGCCGTCGATGAAGATAATCTCCGACATCTTCGCGTTCGCCTCGGCCCGGATGCCCAAGTTCAACTCCATCTCGATCTCCGGCTACCACATCCAGGAAGCCGGGGCCACGCAGGACCTCGAGCTGGCCTACACGCTGGCCGACGGCGTCGAGTACATCCGGGCCGGCCTGGACGCGGGCCTGGGCATCGACGCCTTCGCGCCGCGGCTGTCGTTCTTCTGGGCGATCGGCATGAACTTCTTCATGGAGGTCGCGAAGCTGCGGGCGGCCCGGCTGCTCTGGGCGAAGCTCGTCAGCCAGTTCGCGCCGAAGTCCGACAAGTCGCTGTCGCTGCGGACGCACAGCCAGACCTCGGGCTGGTCGCTGACCGCCCAGGACGTGTTCAACAACGTCGTGCGGACCTGCGTCGAGGCGATGGCCGCGACCCAGGGCCACACCCAGTCCCTGCACACCAACGCCCTGGACGAGGCGCTGGCGCTGCCCACGGACTTCTCCGCCCGCATCGCCCGCAACACCCAGCTCGTCATCCAGCAGGAGTCGGGCACGACCCGGGTCATCGACCCCTGGGGCGGCTCGGCCTACGTCGAGCGGCTCACCTACGACCTGGCCCGCCGGGCCTGGGAGCACATCCAGGAGGTCGAGGGCACCGGTGGGATGGCCAAGGCCATCGACGAGGGCATCCCGAAGATGCGCATCGAGGAGGCCGCCGCGCGCACCCAGGCCCGCATCGACGCCGGCCGCCAGCCGGTGATCGGCGTCAACCGCTACCGGGCTGACTCGGACGAGCCGATCGAGGTGCTCAAGGTCGACAACGCCTCGGTGCGGGCCCAGCAGATCGCCAAACTCGAGCGGCTGCGGGCCGAGCGCGACCCGGCGGCCGTCGCCGCGGCGCTGGATGCGCTGACCTCGGCCGCGGGCGCCGCTATGGACGGCACCCGCGAGGCCGGCCTGGACCGCAACCTGCTGGCGCTGGCCGTCACGGCCGCGCGCGAGAAGGCCACCGTCGGGGAGATCTCGGACGCGCTGGAGAAGGTCTACGGGCGTCACGCCGCCCGCATCCACACCATCACCGGGGTCTACCGGCAGGAGGCCGGCGGCGTGGACAACGTGGCGAAGGCCCGGGCAGCCACCGAGGCGTTCGAGCGGGCCGAGGGCCGGCGCCCCCGGATCCTGGTGGCCAAGGTCGGTCAGGACGGCCACGACCGGGGCCAGAAGGTGATCGCGACCGGCTTCGCCGATCTCGGTTTCGACGTCGACGTCGGCCCGCTGTTCCAGACGCCGGAGGAGGTCGTGCGCCAGGCCGTCGAGGCCGACGTCCACGTCGTCGGCGTGTCCTCGCTGGCCGCCGGCCACCTGACCCTGGTGCCGGCCGTGCGGGACGCGCTGGCCGCCGCCGGGCGGGACGACATCCTCATCGTCGTCGGCGGGGTCATCCCGCCCGGCGACTACGACGAGCTGCGCAAGGCCGGCGCCGTCGCCATCTTCGGCCCGGGCACCGTGATCGCCGACTCCGCGCTCGACCTGCTGGCCATCCTGCGCGAGCGCCTCGGCCACGGCGAGCCCGCCGGCGCCTGACGCGGGCGGGGAGCGGACGGTGGGGGAGCCCCGGCGGCGGCCCGGCACGCCGTCGGTCGACGAGTACGCCGAAGGCGTCCTGGCCGGCAGCCGCGTCTGGGTGGCCCGGGCGATCACGCTCGTCGAGTCGCGCCGGGCCGACCATCGGCGGGCGGCCCAGGAGCTGCTCGTCCGGCTGCTGCCGCGCAGCGGGGCGGCCGTCCGGGTCGGGATCACCGGCGTGCCCGGGGTGGGCAAGTCGACGTTCATCGACGCGCTCGGCACCCGGCTGACGGGCGCCGGGCACCGGGTCGCGGTGCTGGCCGTCGACCCGTCCTCCACCCGGGGCGGCGGCAGCGTGCTCGGCGACAAGACCCGGATGGAACGGCTCGCCGTCGACGAGCGCGCGTTCATCCGGCCCTCGCCGACCGCCGGCACGCTGGGCGGGGTGGCCAAGGCCACCCGGGAGGCGATGATCGTCATGGAGGCCGCCGGCTACGACGTGATCCTGGTCGAGACGGTCGGGGTCGGCCAGTCCGAGACGACCGTGGCCGACATGGTCGACACCTTCCTGTTCCTGGCCCTGGCCCGCACCGGCGACCAGCTTCAGGGCATCAAGAAGGGCGTGCTGGAACTGGCCGACGTCATCGCGGTCAACAAGGCCGACGGGCCGCACGCCGACGACGCCCGCAAGGCGGCTCGGGAGCTGGCCGGCGCGCTGCGGCTGCTGCGCACGCCCGGCTCGATCTGGGACACGCCCGTCCTGACCTGCTCGGGCCGGGAGGACATCGGGCTGGCCGAGCTGTGGGCGCAGGTCGAGAAGCACCGGGCGACGCTGGACGCGGCCGGGGAGCTGTCGGCCAAGCGCCAGCGCCAGCGGCTGCGCTGGACCTGGGCGATGGTCCACGACCGGCTGCTGGCCGAGCTGCACGACAACCCCAAGGTCCGTGACCTCGTCCCGACCCTGGAGGCGGCGGTGCTGGACGGCTCGCTGACGCCGTCCCTGGCCGCCGACCGGATCCTGGGCGCATTCACCTCCGGCGACCCGTCGACCGGCGACGAGTGAAGGTCTGACGCACCGCGAACTTAATCCGCCGTCTCTCAGGCCCGCTTGGCTAGCCTCGGATCATGACCACGGTCTCGTTCACCGACGCGCGTAACCGGCTGGCCGAGCTGCTCGACGAGGTGGAGCGGACACACGACCGCATCGAGATCACCCGTCACGGCCGCATCGTGGCGGTGCTCGTCTCGCCGGGCTACCTGGCCGCGCTGGAGGAGACGGTCGAAGTCCTGCCGAACCGGGACACGATGCGTCAGCTCACTGAGTCCGGCGGGGCGATCGAGGCCGGCGACGTGCTCGATGCCGACGAACTTGCGGAACTCATCGCGAAGCGGACGGCGCGACACGACCCAGACCGTCCAGCTGATGGCTCGCGCGCTTGGCGCCCACCTCTCTCTTGAGGTGTCCCACTGTTGACGGCCCCAATGGCTCACCCGCGACGACCTACGGGCAGGCTTCCCGGCGCAACCGGGCCCTGGGCGGCCGTCATGGTGCTACGGCTCACCCGGAATCGCCCGAGCGCTCCAACTCGCCGCGCTCGCCACCTCCGACCGCGATGGCCAAGCCGCCGCCGAGCAGGTTCTCGCGGCAGGCCTCACCGAACCCCACCTGGCCCGGCTTTCCGATGCTGGGCTTTGCCACGGGCTCGCCGGGGCCTACCAGACCGCGATCCACGCCGCCGCCGACGCGATCACGCCCGACATCGGCGCCCGCCTGCCTACGCTCGCCACCTCCCTCGCGACTCGGGCGAGCGCCACCGATGGCACGCAAGCGCTGCTGACCGGCGACACCGGCGTCCGACTCACTCTGGAAACGGCACGCCGCGGCGCGCCACCTCTCTCCGGATGGGACTCATGCCTGCTGCTCAACTGAGCCAACCGAACGCCGGCCGGGTTGCCGAAGCCATCCACGCCGTCTGTTCCGGACGCGACCTCGCCAGCGCGGCGGCCGAGGCGGGTGTGCAACCCGCCGACCTCACTGACGCGATGGATCTCTACCACCTGGCTGGGACTGTCGCGCTCGAGGATCGCGCTGGGTCCCGCTGGCAGCAGTTCAATGTTCGGCCCAACGGCCTGGAACAGGCTGATCGCATCCTGATCGCCCAGATCGGGCCCAGCCTCGACACCCTCGTGGCGGACGGAGCCGTGTCCGGCTGGTGGTACATGAACAAGCCTCCTGGCTGGCGCATACGTGTATTTGACGCCAGGCCGGACGCAGTCGGCCAGACGCAGTCGGCCAGACGCTTGATGCGCTGTCCGCCGCGGGCGCCGTCGCGGAGTGGAATCCGGCGATCTATGAGCCGGAGACCGCGGCGTTCGGGGGCGGCAGCGCCATGGAGATCGTCCACAGTCTGTTCTGCGCCGACACCGACTGGAGTTCTTGCCGTTCTCCGCTGGGGGAACGCGTCTCTCGGGCGGCGCGAGATTTCCGTCATTTTTTGCTCAGCGCCATGTTGTCCGCCGCTGGGCTGGGCTTGTACGAGCGCGGGGACGTGTTCACGCGGGTCGCCGCGATGCGCCCCGACCCTCCGGGGACAACCGTACGAACCGCGTTCGTTACACAGCTTCGTGCTCTCCTCGCCGTACCGCCGCAGGCGACATCAATGTTGTTTGAGACGCTCGGGTCCGCCGCCTTCGCCGTTCCATGGCGGGACGCCTTCGCGGAAGCGGGGCTCCGTCTCGGCGCGGCTTGCTCCGCGGGAACGCTGTCGCGCGGCCTGCGTACCGTCCTTGCGCACGTCGTCATCTTTCATTGGAACCGGCTCGGCCTGTCCGCCGTGAGGCAGGCCATCCTCGCACGGGCGGCGGCCAGCGCCTGCCTGCCCGAAGACTGAGCAGCGTGATCCTGGTCGGGCCGGAGGTCGAGGATGTGGACGTCGGACGAGGTTCGCGGCTTCCAACTGGTCCAGCAAACTTAGGGAGCAGTTGAGGCCGGAGTGGTGGGAGAGGGTCGATCGGATCGATGAACCCGTCAGGCCCGACATCAACCCAAGCGCAAGTTGACCTTCGGACTAGTGGGGGACAAGATGCCCGATGAACGTGAATTCACGCTGCGGGACGCGATGAAAGGCAACACCCACTGGGACTCCGAGGAGTCCGTCAGCTACGAGGTCGCTCTCGAGGCTGTCAACGCCGCGGTCGGCGCCTTCAGCGGACGCATTCATCTCGAGAAGAAGCGGGCGAGTCCAGATCGCGACATCCTGGAAAAGCTTGACGGGAACCGCGGCTGGTGCATTCGTCAGCGGCAGGTCCTCGAGCCGACAGACCGCCGGCAGATCGCCGCAGCAAGACAGTACTTCTCGGAGCTGACCCGACGGGTCCGTGAAGGCGGATCCATCGAGGTCGACGAGTCGTGGTGGCAGTGACCGTGGGTGGCAGGGACAGACCGTCCCGGCCGCGTGGGTCTGAGCACCGGCCCGATTGAACTCGGCGGTCCCGCTCGAGGTGCTCGTCACCGTCGGTCGACGAGTACGCCGGGGGCGTGCTGGCTGGCAGCCGCGTCTGGGTGGCCCGGGCGATCACGCTCGTCGAGTCGCGTCGGGCCGACCATCGGCGGGCGGCCCAGGAGCTGCTCGTCCGGCTGCTGCCGCGCAGCGGCGACGCGGTCCGGGTCGGGATCACCGGCGTGCCCGGGGTGGGCAAGTCGACGTTCATCGACGCGCTCGGTACCCGGCTGACGGGCGCCGGGCACCGGGTGGCCGTGCTGGCCGTCGACCCATCCTCCACCCGGGGCGGCGGCAGCGTGCTCGGCGACAAGACCCGGATGGAACGGCTTGCCGTCGACGAGCGCGCGTTCATCCGGCCCTCGCCGACCGCCGGCACCCGAGGACTTCCGGGGTGAGCGCGGCCTGCCCGGCGTGGCGGACGGCGCACGCGGCGTGGTGCGCGTCGAGCAGGGTCGTGGCCAGCGCGTCGGCCCAGACCTGCCCGGCCGGGTCACCCTCGGCCACCGCACGCAGGTCGCGGAGCAGATGCGCTCCGCACCAGGCGTGCACCGCCCCGGTCAGATGCGCGTAGCCGCCGTACCCGTCGCGCACCAGCACACCGGTGAACGCCGGCCAGACCCCACCGGCGTCGATCGCGGCCGCCGTGCGGTCCCCGACCCGCTGGCGTTCGCCGCCGGACAGGGTGGAGAACAGCCGAGCGGCGGCCCGCGCCATGCCCACGCGGTCCAGCGCGGTATCGATGATCATCTGGTCGGCGTCGTCATCGCGATCGAGGAGGCCCTTGTGGGGGGCGTCCCATCGCTACGACCTCGCGGACGGAGAACTCGGCCCCAGATCTCCGTGCCGGGTGACGACGGCGCGGTGACGGGCCGCCCGGCGGACGCGCGTCTTCCACAGATCCTCGCCGTCGAGCTGGACGGCGCCGCCCGCCGGTCGCGGGGATCGGTAGATGGGACGCCGACGAACGTGCGTCATTCATGGCGAAGCGCGCCGCGCGACACGACCCGGACCGCCCGGGGTGAAGGGTGGAAGCGCGATGAGGGATTCGTGAGCGGTGGCATAGCCGGAAAATATGAGTCCATCGCGGACCGACACATATGCGTTGGAAGGTGTCAGCCGGTCGCGATCCTGGGGCCAGGGTTCCGTCGTGAGACGGGATATGACCGTCTGTATGTTGTCGAGCGCGATCTGTAGGAGGTCGGAGTATTCGTTGAGGTCTTCGGGCGGGTCCACTAGGGCGATGTCCATGGCCTGGATTCTGTCCTGGCCGTGTACAACTGTGATATCGGAGCCGTCCGAGTTGAGAGCAAAGTTGCGCGGCAGAAGATCCGACAGGTTCTGGATCAGGTAGTTGGTCACCTCGCGTGCCGCTTCCGGATACCATTCAGGCCTGGCTGTGTCAGTCACATTATGCATCCGTTCGGAATCGACGTGTACGTGCGTCCGTCGGCATCGGCGACGTGCGTAACGGTGATCATCATGCGGTACCCGGGACGGGCGACCGAGTTCGGCAGTGAACCATGCGGAAAGTATGGGTAGTGCCCGTTCTTGCCGTCTTTTCGCTTGCTTCCGGCATATACTCCGATAACGTAGGTTCCAGGATCGAGGGCGATGGGATTCATTTTACCACTCCATACAAATGTCCCTTGCGGGGTCTCGCCCAGATCGATTTCGCCGGCCGAGGCGACGAACTTCGGATCTTTTTTGCAGCTGGGAAGAGCTGTGGCGGCCATCGCGGGCAGCCGAGTGGCGATCTCGCCCGCTAGGACGAAGATCAGAATGGCGAAAAGGGCCAGGGCGCGTCGCCTCATTTTCCACCGGTCCTCGATATCTGTTCACCTGAATACATCTCTCGATGTTACTAGGTGAATATGTTGTCTTCAACTGATTTGAGCGTTGCATCGTCCCTCCAAAGGGTGAGTAGATCTGGGCCGGAGGTCTGACCTGTGTATTTGGGCCGAAGGTGGGAGAGAACTGGTCGCCGATCGGTATTCATGATCTTTAAATCCGTCTCGGCACTCCCGCTCCGCCGACCAGAGAACCCCACGCCCAGGCCACCCGGGGGCGGTCCGTCGCCGCGGTGTGGACCACGGGCGGTCTCGCGGGAGGTCTTCGTCACCGGCCACGGCCAGGGAGGGAGTGACAGAATCCGTCCTGGGGCGCTTCGGCCCCGGGGACGAGCGGAGCCAGATGTGATCTCGTCGGCGCGGTTGAACCCGGATCGGGGGACCGGCCCGTGCGGGACCGGCCGCCCGTACACGTCCCACCAGGCGACCGTGCACCAGTCGACGTCGGCCCGGTCGGGGCCGCCGAAGACGCCGCCGAAGCCGGCCCCGCCCCCGCCGCCGTCCTGGCGGCGCTGGCTGCTGCCGATCGGCGTCCTCATCACCGCGCTCCTGCTGTTCGGCCCGGCCCTGATGGGCCCGAGCCGGACGTCGCTGACCTACAGCGACTTCGTGGCCAAGGTGACCGCCGGCCAGGTCAAGAGCGTCACCATCAGCGACTCCGGCGGCGTGGACGGGACGTTCAAGGACACGGTCAAGGGCAACAAGGACTTCTCGTCCCAGCTCCCGACCGCGCTCGACAACAGCTCGCTCGAGACGCTCCTGCGCCAGAAGAACGTCGCGATCAGCGCGACCCACGGCGGGACGTCGTTCCTCTCGGTGCTGCTCAGCTTCCTGCCACTGATCCTGCTCGTCGGCTTCTTCGTCTGGAGCGGTCGGATGGCCAGCCGCCAACTCGGCGGCGGCGGACTCGGCGGCATCACCGGCATCGGCAAGTCCCGGGCGAAGATCATTGACGCCGACCGGCCGGAGACGAGGTTCGACGACGTCGCCGGCTACGAGGGCGCCAAGCAGGAGATCAGTGAGGTCGTCGACTTCCTGCGCAACCCCGAGCGCTACCGGCGGGCCGGCGCGCAGGGCCCGCGCGGCGTCCTGATGGTCGGGCCGCCCGGCACCGGCAAGACGCTGCTGGCCCGGGCCGTGGCCGGCGAGGCCGGGGTGCCCTTCCTGTCCATCACCGGCTCGGGCTTCGTCGAGATGTTCGTCGGCGTCGGCGCCTCCCGCGTGCGTGACCTGTTCACCGAGGCCCGCAAACGCTCGCCCGCGATCATCTTCATCGACGAGATCGACGCCATCGGCGGCCGCCGCGGTGGCTCGGCGCTGGGCCGCAACGACGAGCGCGAGCAGACGCTCAACCAGCTCCTGTCCGAGATGGACGGCTTCGAGGGCGGCCAGGGCGTGGTCGTGCTGGCCGCGACGAACCGCCCGGAGACGCTGGACGCGGCGCTGCTGCGCCCTGGGCGCTTCGACCGGCAGGTCACCGTCCCGCTGCCCAACCAGGTCGAACGGGCCGCGATCCTGGCCGTCCACGCCAAGGGCAAGCACCTGGCGCCCGACGCCGACCTGACCGTCATCGCCCGGGGCACGCCCGGGTTCTCCGGCGCCGACCTGGCCAACCTGGTCAACGAGGCGGCCATCCACGCCGTGCGCGAGGACCGGGAGATCGTCACCGCCGCCGACCTCGACGCCGCCCGCGACCGCATCCTGCTCGGCCGCCGGGACGCCTCGAACGCGCTGCTGCCGGAGGAGAAGCGCTCGGTCGCGGTGCACGAGTCCGGGCACGCGCTGGTCGCGGCCCTCTCGGAGCACGCCGACCCGGTGGCGAAGGTGACGATCCTGCCGGCCGGGATGGCGCTCGGGGTGACCGAGCAGCTGCCGGAGGCCGAGCGGCACCTGTATACCGAGGGTTACCTGCTCGACAGCCTGGCCGTGCGCCTGGGTGGACGGGCGGCCGAGCTGGTGGTGTTCGGGCACGGCTCGACCGGGGCGTCCAACGACCTGGCCGGCGCGACGGGGCTCGCGACCCGGATGGTGCGGGAGTTCGGCCTGTCGCCGACGCTCGGCCCGGTCGGCTACTCCTCGAACGACCCCCAGTTCCTGGGGACGGAGGAGATCACGTCCCGGCCGTACTCGGAGGCGACGCAGCGGATCGTCGACCAGGAGGTCGGGCGGCTGCTGCGGGAGGCGGAGGAGCGGGCGCTGACGTTGCTGCGTACCCACCGGGACGCGTTGGACCGGCTCAGCGCCCTGCTGTTGGAGGTCGAGACGGTCGACGGATCCGCCGTCGAGGCGTTGGCCCGGGGCGAGCGGGTCGACGGGCCGGGCCCGTCGTCGCCGGCCCCGGCCGGGTCGGAGCCGTCGCCGCTGCCCGCCCCGCCCCCGGCACTGGGCAAGAAGTGAGCGTGCCGGGGCGTGCGGGCAGGGACGATTTTGGCTATTGGTCAGGAAGATCTGAAGGTTTCCGTCGCGCCCTTCATATGCCGAACTGTCCGGCGCCCGATGGTCCCAATTTCGTTGCCGCGCTGAGTCGCCAGGTGTAGGGGCGGTTCGTTCCCGTCCGGCTTGTGCAGCCGGAAGGTGAACGGGCGATCGGGCTCGGCGCGCGCCATTGCGCGCTCGACATCGTAGAAGAGGTCGTCCAGGCACGGGGCCCACAGGACCTGGCCGGACGGCAACAAGGCCCAGCGCCGGTCGGTGCCGGCGCTCGATCCGATAACCACTATTGGCGGCTCTGCCATCCACATATTCTCTACCGCCGGGCGCGGCTTGCTGGCGTCAGCCGAGTGAACGTCTGGCTACCTCCCCTAAGCACCCGGCGCGACCTGGCGAAACGTCTTTAGCTTCCGGAAGGTTCCCGCCTTGCGCCTTTGTCTGGCCGGTCTGGGCCCTTCGCCCGTCTCCGTCGCCAACCAGGTTTCGGCGGAGGCGGCGCCGGTGCTGCCCGGGGGCATCCGCGTGGCGCCGGGCGGTCCGGCCTGGACCGGCCCTGGAGCGGCCCGGGACCGGCCCCGGTCTGACCCCCGACCCGCCCAGGTCTAAGTGGTTGAAGCTACAAAAATAGGTAATTCGCCGCATGTCGAGGGTCGGCCCAAGGCGGGATCGTCGGGTGGCGGGTAGCCGGCCGTTCGCCGACCGGCGCAACCCGAGGCGCCGGGGAGTGGGTGCCGTCGACGTCGCGGGGGGACGCCGAAGATACCTCCGGCTCCGGCGATCAGCCTGGAGCCGGCCCCGGCGCCGCCCGTGCCGGCACCGCCGATACTCGTCCCGAGCCTTCCCCACCTCGCGGACCGGGATGCCGACCCGTCCCGCCTTCGGTACGTTTGAGCCGGTGGGCGCCCACCGCCCCGGGTGGCACCGCCAGCGCCGTTTCCGGCCCGGGGACGACCGGCGGGAGGTGGCAGGATGGCCGACGGGTACGCGGCGACGCCCGCGTCCAGCCCGGTAACGCCCGAACCCAGCCCGGAGCCCCGCCGCCAGCACACCCGGGTCGCGATCATCGGGGCCGGCTTCGGCGGCCTGGGCATGGCCATCCGGCTCCAGGCCGAAGGCGTCGACGACTTCGTGATCCTGGAGCGGGGCGACGACGTCGGCGGGACCTGGCGGGACAACAGCTACCCGGGCTGCGCCTGCGACATCCCGTCCTACCTGTACTCGTTCTCCTTCGCCCCGGACTCCAGCTGGACGCGGGCCTACGCCCCCCAGCCCGAGATCCAGGACTACCTGCGCCGGGTCAGCGCCGCCCACAACCTGGCCCCGCGCCTCCGGCTGGGCCATGACGTCCGGGGCTGCGCCTGGAACGAGGACGCCCGTCGCTGGGACATCGAGACCAGCCAGGGCCCGTGGAGCGCCGACGTCCTGGTCGCCGCGCCCGGCCCGCTGTCCCAGCCGCGCATCCCCCGCCTGCCCGGCCTGGACACGTTCGCCGGGACGGTCTTCCACACCTCACGCTGGCGCCACGACCACGACCTGACCGGCCGCCGGGTCGCGGTCGTCGGCACCGGAGCGTCGTCGGCGCAGGTCATCCCGGCGATCGTGGACGACGTCGCCCACCTGACCCTGCTCCAGCGGACTCCGGCCTGGGTCCTGCCGTACCGCAACCGGCGCTACGGCGCCGCCGAGCGGGCCCTGCTCGCGCGCGTCCCGGCCCTCGGCCGAGCCCGGCGTGAAGCGATCTTCTGGGCCCGCGAGCTGACCCTGCTCGCCCTGCGCCCACCCCGGCGCGGCGGACCGGTCGAGGCACTGGCCCGCCGGGCACTGGCCCGCCAGGTCCCCGATCCGGACCTGCGGGCCCGTCTGACCCCGGACTACTCACTCGGCTGCAAGCGCGTGCTGCTGTCCTCGGCCTTCTACCCGGCCCTGGCCCGCCACGACGTCACCGTCGCGCCGGCGGCGGCCGCCGTCCGCCCGGGCGGGATCGTCGACGCCGACGGCGCCGAGCACGATGTCGACACGATCATCTTCGGTACCGGCTTCCGGGTGGCCGACAACCCGCTCGTCGGCCGGATCCGGGGCCGGCACGGGCGGACGCTGGGCGATACGTGGCGGGCCTCGCCCGGGGCCTACCTCGGCATCGGGGTGCGCGGCTTCCCGAACTTCTTCCTCCTGCTCGGCCCGAACACCGGCCTCGGCCACAACTCGGTCGTCGTGATGATCGAGGCCCAGGTCGAGCACGTCCTGCGGGCCCTGGCCCATCTGGACGCGGCCGGCGCGGCGGCGCTGGAGCCCACGGCCGCCGCCCAGACGGCGTTCGTGAACGAGGTCGACGACGCGATGCGCGACACGGTGTGGGTTGCCGGCGGCTGCCGTAGCTGGTATCTCGACCCGACCGGGCGCAACTCGGCGCTGTGGCCCGGGTTCGCGGCCGGCTACCGCCGCCGGCTGCGCGGGTTCGCCCCGGCCGACTGGGAGCTCACCGCGGCAGCCCCGGCCGCCCCGGCAGCCCCGGCCTCGGCCGCGGCCCCGACCCCAACCTCGACCGCGGCCCCGACCCCAACCTCGACCCCAGCCGCGGGCGCGCTTCAGGTGTGACCGGCACGCAGGACCAGCTCGAGCTCGAAGCGGGCGTCCGGGTCGTCCAGCGCCGTCCCGAACAGCGTCCGCAGCTGGGTGAGCCGGTAGCGCACCGTCTGCGGATGGACCTGCAGTACCGCCGCGATCCGGCCCCGCTGGCCACGCAGGGTCAACCACTGCAGCAGTGTCTCGGCCAGCCGGTGGCGGACCTTGGCCGGCAGCCCGTCCAGCGGGGCGAGCCGGCGCCGGGCCAGGTCGGCCACCAGTCGCGGGTCGCCCGCCAGCACCAGCGCGCCCAGATGGTCGTCGGTGAACAGCACCTCGCGCCCCTCGCCGACGGCGGCTCCGCACCGGCCCATCCGGCCGGCCAGGCGTGCCGCCTGCGCGAACGAGGCCCGCGCGGCGCTCTCCGGCGCCTCCCGCCAGCCCACGGTCGGGCCCACGACGGCGCCCAGCCCGGCCAGCGTCCGCTCCAGCCAGCCGCGCCGCCCGGGCCCGGCCGGGTCGGGCACGAAGGCCCACAGGTCGTCGCGGGCGCGGGCGCGCGGCACGTCCGGGGGCAGCAGCGGCGCCCGCTGGTGGGCCGGCGCGTCCCGGCTGGCCGGGATGAGGACGGCCGCGAGCGTGTCGGGCAGGCGGAACGCGGCCGCCCGGGCCGTCGCCTCCAGGCGTTCCGGGTCGGAGCCGGACAGCAGCAGCTCGCCGATGCGGTCGCGCAGCCGGCCCCGCTCGGACTCGGCCTCGAACTGCTCGAGCGCGTAGCCCTGGGCTGAGGCGGCGGAGATCCGGTCGATGTAGGCGAAGAGGATCTCGGCCAGCGACACCAGGCCGTCGGCGTCGAGACCGCCGCCGCGGGCGGCGTCGGCGAAGCGCCGCCAGGCGATCCGGGCGCCGACCCGGTACGCGCCGAGCAGCGTGTCCAGCGAGCGTCCGGCCCGCACCTCGCCGCGCCCCAGCGCCACATAGATCTCGCGGCTCTCGGCCAGATCGGGCTCGGGCTCGCCGGAGCCGCGGGTACCGTCGGCCCCGGCCCGCACCCCCGCCCCGGCGCGCACCACGGTCAGGAACCGGCGCAGCGCCTCGTCGACGCCGCCCCGGACACCTCGGCCGAACTCGCCCTCCAACGGGCGGGCATAAGCCGGGACGTCCCGTGCGATACCAGCGATAATCTCGTCGCTCAGCGTGTCGATCTCGCGAGCCAGGGCATCGAGCAGGCCAGGCGGAAACTGTTCCGCCGGAACAGTCCCGATCACCCGCCCTGCACTCCTCGCGGTCAAGACACCAGGCCCTTCATCCCAGCATGCTTACTATCATGACCACGACGCTCGAACCTGCCCAGGCCGGCACGCCGTCGTCCACGCGACCGGCACCGGCGCCGCCGTACGGTCCGACCGGGGGCCCGGCCGACATCAGGCCGATGTACGAGCACGTGTTCCTCTACGTCTTCGTGATCCTGCCGTTCCTGGCCACCATCGCGGCGGTCGTCCTGGCCGCCCGCGGCGGCGCGATCAGCTGGCTGGACGTCGGCCTGTCCGTCGTCTTCTTCGCCTTCGCCGGCCATGGCATCACGATCGGGTTCCACCGCTACTTCACCCACGGCTCGTTCAAGGCCAACCGGCCGCTGCGCGTCGGGCTGGCCATCGCCGGGTCGATGGCCGTCCAGGGCCCGATCATCCGCTGGGTGGCCGACCACCGCCGCCACCACGCCTACTCCGACCGTGACGGCGACCCGCACTCGCCCTGGCGCTACGGGCCGGGCGTGCGCAACCTGGCCAAGGGCCTGTGGTGGGCCCACCTGGGCTGGCTGTTCGACCGCGAGCGGACGTCCAAGCAGCGCTACGCCAAGGACCTGCTGGCCGACCGGGACATCGTGAAGATCCACAAGACGTTCCCGCTGTGGACGGTCCTGACGATCCTCCTGCCCGGGGTGCTGGGCTGGCTGCTGTCCGGCCTGACCTGGCACGGCGCCTGGACGGCGCTGCTGTGGGCAGGGCTGGTGCGGGTCTTCGTGCTGCACCACGTCACCTGGTCGATCAACTCGGTCTGCCACGTGTTCGGCAACCGGCCGTTCACCACCCGGGACAAGTCCACGAACGTCTGGCCGCTGGCCGTCCTGTCGATGGGCGAGTCCTGGCACAACCTGCACCACGCCGACCCGACCTGCGCCCAGCACGGCGTCGACCGCGGCCAGATCGACTCCTCGGCCGCGCTGATCAAGCTGTTCGAGACGGTGGGCTGGGCCCGGGACGTCCGCTGGCCCAACCGGGCTCGCCTCGCCGGCAAGCGCGCCGCCGCCGCCAACGCCGCCGGCACCACCGCGGCCGACTGAGTTACACCGCCGGCCACGCTCATGCCGGCCGAGTGAGGCGCCGATAGCCTCGGCGCATGGTCGAGACCCCCGCCGTCGCCCCACCCGGTTCCGACGCCGTCACCCGGTTTGTCGACGCCCACTTCGACGAGGCCATCCTCGGCGCCGACGGCCTGGCCGGCTGGCTGCGGATTCCGTCGGTCAGCGCCGACCCGGCCCACGCGGCCGACGTGGCCGCGAGCGCCGAATGGCTGGTCAGCGCCCTGAAGCGGACCGGCTTCCCCACCATCGAGATCTGGCCGACCGCCGGCGCGCCGAGCGTCTACGCCCACTGGCCGGTCCACGAACCGAACCGCCCAGCCCATGTCCCCGGCTCCGCCCCTGTCCCTGGCGCGCCGGGGGACAGGGCCGTCCGGGTCCTGGTCTACGGCCACCACGACGTCCAGCCAGCCGATCCGGCCGAGGCCTGGCACACGCCGGCTTTCGAGCCGACCGTCCGCGGCGACGAGCTGTTCGCCCGGGGCGCGATCGACGACAAGGGCCAGGTCATCGCCCACCTGCTCGGCTTGCGAGCGCATCTGGCCGCCACCGGCGCGCCCGGCCCGGCCGTCGACCTCACCCTGCTGATCGAGGGTGAGGAGGAGTCCGGCTCCCCGCACTTCGCCGACCTGCTGCGCGCCCGGGCCGACACGCTGCGCCCGGACGTGGTCATCGTGTCCGACACCAGCGTGTTCGCCCGCGACACCCCGAGCCTGTGCACCGGCATGCGCGGGCTGATCGACGCCGAGATCGCCGTGTTCGGCGCCGAGACAGACCTGCACAGCGGCTCGTTCGGCGGCGGCGTGCCCAACCCGCTGACGGCGCTGGCCCGGCTGCTGGCCGGTCTGCACGACGACGACGGCAGGGTCACGCTGCCCGGCTTCTACGACCGGGTCGTCCCGCTCAGCGCCCGCGAGCGGGAGCTGTTCGCTCGGCTGCCCTTCGACGAGGCCCACTGGGTCGGCGTGACGGCGCGGGCCGGCGCGGCCGCGGGGGAGCGGGGCTTCAGCACCCTGGAACGCCTGTGGGCCCGCCCGACGGCCGAGGTCAACGGGATGTGGGGCGGCTACACCGGGCCGGGCGCAAAGACGATCGTCCCGGCCTCCGCCCACGCGAAGCTGTCGTTCCGCCTGGTCAGCGACCAGCGTCCGGGCGAGGTGGTCGAGGCGCTGCGGTCCTGGCTGGCCACGCGGGCCCCGGCCGGGCTGCGGGTCGAGGTGAAGGCGCCCGGACCCGGCGTGAGTCCCTGCCTGACCCCGCTGGACGCGCCCGAGCTCCAGGCGGCCAGCCGGGCGATGGCCCGGGCCTTCGGCCGCGAGGTCCTCTACACCCGGGAGGGCGGCAGCGGCCCGGAGGCCGACCTGGCCGCCATCCTGGGCGCGCCGGTCATCTTCATGGGCTTCGGCCTGCCCGACGACCGCATCCACGCGCCCAACGAGCGGGTCGTCCTGCCGATGCTGCGCACCGGCGCCCGCGCCATCGCCTACCTCTGGGACGAGCTCGCCGCCTCCGCCGCCAGCTGAGAGGGCTGCCAGTACGGGGCGCGTGGTACGCCACCGGCGTGAACGCGGCGCGCACTGTCCTTGTGATTGCTGGCCAGGCTGTGATCATCCAATCCCGCGGGCAGGGCAGCCGCTGAGCTTGGCCGAGCCGGCCTGCGCGCGTATCTCCACGCGCTGCACGACGAGCTGGCCCCGGCCGGCGTGTTCGCCGGGAACCTGTTGATCGGCGCGCTGATCGAGGGCAGCGCGGCGCACCGGAACGCGGCGGCGTGGGGCGGGAGCCAGATGCCGGTCGTCAGCGCTGACGACCTCGCCGAGCGCTTCTGGGACATGTACACCCGCCGGGACCGGGTCGAGGACACCGTGGCCCCGGGCCTGGCGGCGGCCGGCGCCTGACCAGCCCGCCGCCCAGCCTCAGGCCGAAGGGCGCGCGATCATGGCGAGGCTGCGCGCCCCGGGGCCGGTGCATGTCAGGCCGGCCACCAGGCCAGCGGAAGGTGGGCGCGGATGGTCCGATCCTTGGTGACGAAGACGGTGTCCGCGGCGACCGCCTGCGCTGAGATCAACCGGTCGAACGGGTCGCGGGTCCAGGTCAGAGCGGCAGCGGCCGCGCACACCTGAGCCGAGGGCGGGTCCGTCAGGACGAGCTCGAGCCGGGGAGCGAGTTCGGCCACGATCTCCGCCGCGGGCACCGACACCTTGCCCACCTCGTTGAGGTACTGGAGTTCGAGCCGGACGAAGGGCGACAACCCGAGCTGTTCAGCGTTGAGCCGGTCCCGAACCGGTAGGGGAAGGAGTCGTTCGGGATCCTCGTACAGCCAGATGACGATGTGTGTGTCCAGCAGGATCAAGGCTGCCACTCGCCCGACCAGTCGAGATGAACGAGGTCTTCCGGGTCGCCGACGATGGTGCCGGGGTGGGCAGACAGGCGTGCCAGCTTCGTCGGCCCGTCCACCGGTACGATCCGCAGGCGCCGCCCACCGCGCTCAACCTCCAGAGGCACGCCGCTGGCGAGCACTTCGTCGAGCAGCCGGTAGACGTTCTGGCGAAGCTCTGACGCGGAAATCGCCATGGCTACCTCCTCACGTACGTACATCATTCTAACCCGTACGTACGAGAAGGTCGACCTGTGGGCCGGCGATTCTTCGTGAAGTGCCGCGGAACGGCGCGGGGCCGGGCGGACTGGCGGACGCCTTCGGGCCTCTGGGCCCGAAAGGCCCGCGAACGCAGTAGCGTTGCCGTTCGTGGCGTCCCCTCGAACCGACACGCTCGCCCCGGCAACGCTGCCGGCCCCGTCCTACCGAGTGATGAAGGCGGCGCTGGCCAACGGCCTGCGACTCGTGCTCGCCCCCGACCACACCGCGCCCGTCGTGGCGGTCGCGGTCCACTACGACGTCGGCTTCCGCTCCGAGCCCGAGGGCCGGACCGGATTCGCGCACCTGTTCGAACATCTGATGTTCCAGGGCAGCGAGCATGTCGGCAAGGCCGAGCACCCCAAACACGTGCAGGCCGCGGGCGGCATCTTCAACGGGTCGACCCACCCCGACCACACGGACTACTACGAGCTGCTGCCGGCCGGGGCACTGGAACTGGCACTGTTCCTCGAGGCCGACCGGATGCGCGCCCCGAGGATCACGCAGGAGAACCTGGACAACCAGATCGCGGTGGTCCAGGAGGAGATCCGGGTCAACGTGCTCAACCGCCCCTACGGCGGCTTCCCCTGGATCACCCTGCCGCCGGTCGCGTTCGACACCTTCCCGAACGCCCACAACGGCTACGGCGACTTCAGCGAGCTGGAGGCCTCGAGCCTGGCCGACGCGACCGACTTCTTCGACAAGTACTACGCGCCGGGCAACGCGGTGCTGACCGTCGTCGGCGACTTCGACGAGGACGCCATCGTCGGGCTCGTCGAGCGCTACTTCGCTGGCATCCCGGCCCGCCCGGTGCCGGGCCGGCCGAGCTTCGCCGAGCCGGCGCTGAGCGCCGAGCGGCACACCGTGGCCACCGACGCGCTCGCGCCCCGCCCGGCGTTCGCGGTCGGCTACCGCGTCCCCGACCCGGTGGCCGACCTGGCGGGCTACCTGCCCTACCTGCTGCTCAGTGACGTCCTGTCGGCCGGCGACGCCAGCCGGCTGGAGCGCCGCCTGGTCCAGAAGGACCGGTCGGTCATTGGCGTCGACACCTACCTGGGCACCTTCGGCGACCCGTTCGACCAGCGCGACCCGCTGCTGTTCACGCTGGAGGCCCGCCATCCGGCGGAGTCCAGCATCGAGACGATCCTGCGCGCGGCCGACGAGGAGCTCGACCGGCTGGCCAGTGACGGGCTGGAGCCGGGCGAGCTGGACCGGGTCCGGGCCCGGGCCGCTTCGGGCCTGCTGCGCGAGGCCGACGACGCGCTGCGCCGGGCGCTGGCGATGGCCAGCTTCGAGCTGCACCAGGGCCGGCCCGAGCTGGTCAACGAGCTGCCCGCCCTGCTCGGCGCGGTCAGCCCGGCCGACGTCGCCGCGGCCGCCGCCACCCTGCGGGCCCAGCACCGGGCCGTGCTCGAGCTGCGCGCCGGCGCGGCCTGACCGGGCGTTCCCGGCCCGACCGGCCGCCGCGCCCCGGCGCCCGGCGGCCCCGTCCGACGTACCGACGACGGCCAGCCGAGGCGGCCGAGTTTTCGAGGAGGAGGTCGCGGTGAGCGCGACTGCCCAGGCCACACCAGAGCGCCAGGCCGTCCCCGGCGGCCAGGCCGCCGCGGGGATCATCCCGGCGGTCGTCCCGACCGTCCCGGCCGAGCTGCCGGAAGTCGCCGAGCGGACGCTGGCCAGCGGCCTGCGGGTCCTGGTCGTGCGCCGCGCGACCGTGCCACTGGTCGAGCTGCGCCTGCGCATCCCGTTCGCCGGGGCCGGCGACGAGCACCGGGCCCGGGCCGAGCTGCTCAGCGAGACCCTGCTCACCGGTACCGCCGAGCGGGACCGCCTCGAGCTGGCCAGCGCCGTGCAGTCCCTGGGCGGAGCACTGTCGGCCGGGGTCGACGCCGACCGGCTGGCGGTCGTCGGCTCCGCGCTGGCCACCCGGACCGTCGACCTGCTGGAGATCCTGGCCGAGGTGCTCACGGGCGCGACCTACCCGGGCTCGGAGCTCGCTGGGGAGCGCGACCGCCTCGTCGAGGAGGTGACGATCGCGAACAGCCAGCCGTCGGTCATCGCCCGGGAGGCGCTGCTGAACCGGCTGTTCGGCGACCACCCCTACGGCCGCGACATCCCGCTGCCGGCGTCCCTGCGGGCGGTGACCGACAGCGATGTGCGTGACCTGCACAGCCGGCGGGTCTCGCCGGCCGGCGCCATCCTCACCCTCGTCGGGGACGTCGACCCCGACGCCACGCTGGACGCCGTCGCCCGGATCCTCGACGGCTGGACCGGCGCGGCGTCCGCCCCGACGCCGCCGGCCCCGCGCCCCGTGCCGGGCCCGGTGGTGATCGTCGACCGGCCGGGCGCGGTCCAGACGAACATCCGGCTGGCCGGCGTCGCGCTGGACCGCGGCGACCCGCTGTACGCGGCGCAGCGGCTGGCCAGCATCGCCTTCGGTGGCTACTTCTCCTCCCGCCTGGTCTCCAACATCCGCGAGGACAAGGGCTACACCTACTCCCCGCGCAGCTCGGTGGACCACCTGCTCGGCGGTTCCCGGTTCACAGTGGCGGCCGACGTGGCGACCGACGTGACCGCGCCCGCCCTGCTGGAGATCCTCTACGAGCTCGGGAAGATCGCCGTACTGCCGATCGGCGTGGACGAGCTGGCGGCGGCGGCCCGCTACGGCGCCGGCACGCTGGCCCTGTCGACCGCGACGGCCGCCGGGCTCGCCTCCACCCTGTCCAGCCTGGCCGCGTTCGGCATCGGCGTGGAGTACCTGCGGGACCACCCGATCGCGCTGGACTCCGTCGGCATCGACGAGGTCCAGGCGGCGGCGGCCCAGATCATGGCGCCGAGCCGGCTGGTGACGGTGCTCGTCGGGGACGCGGCGAAGATCCGCCCGGCGGTGGCCGGGCTCAGCGAGGTGGCCCCGGCCGTCACGGCCTGACCCCGCGGGCGCGGCTGGCCGGCGCGGCCGGCGCGGCCGCCGGCCTCAGCGTCGGGGCGGGGCGCCGGTTCGCGGCGGCGACGGGCGCGGAGCACCGGCCCGGCCGGCCAGCTCACCCGGCAGCGTCGCGCGCGGATCGGTGATCGACTCCACGACCTGGCGGGCCAGGTCGTGGACGCGGCGGCCCATGCCCCGGGCGGTGCGGCGCAGCCGCTCGAACGCCTCTCGGGGGCGGATGTGGTGTCGCTCGGCCAGGACGCCGATCGCCTGCTCGACGACGACCCGGGACGCGAGCGCGTGCTCGAGCTGCGAGACCGACAGCCGCAGCCGCTCGAGTTCGCTCAGCTCGTGATCGGGCCGGCGCGGGCGGCCGGGGGGCGCCAGGTCCTCGGCCAGCAGATCGGCCAGGACCATTGCCGAGATGAGGTCGCCGACCGGGCGGACCTCGGTGCCCGGTCCTTCCACGATCCAGCCGGCGGGGGAGCGGCGCAGCCGGGTGTCGGCCACCTCCGGACCGGTGGGGCCGATGCCCGGGCGCTCGGTCGGCCGGCGCGACGGCGCGGCCGGACGGCCCGGCGGCGCCGGGCGGGGCGGGCTCGGACGGCCGGTGGGCCGGCCGGCGGCCGCCGCGGCGGCCAGCGTGGCGGGGCTCGGCGGGCCGCTGGGAGCGTGGCGGGGCTCGGCGCGGGGCCGGTCCTCGGGCCGGCGGGCCGCGGCATGGCGCTCGTCGGCGGGGCGTTCGTCAACCGGGTGCTCGTCGGCCGGGTGCTCGTCGGCCGGGTGCTCGTCGAAGTGCCGTTCGGGCTGGGCCGGCTCGGCCGGCTCGGCCGGCGCGGCCGGCGCGGCGGGCCGGGCGGCGCCGCCGGGCGGCGCTGGCCGCGGCGCCTCGTCGGGCGCCGGCCCGGCGACCGGGCCGGGCGCGGACGGGGTGCCGGCCGCCGCGGCCGCTGGCGCGGTCACGTCGATCCCGCCGACGGCCAGGGCCCGGCCCAGGCCGTCGGCAATTCCACGCAGCAGGGCCGACTCGGCCGGCCCGATCCGGCTGGCCTCCCGGTCCAGCCCGACGAGCACGCCGAGCAGATGGCCGGCGTCGTCGAGGACGGAGTGCGCTACGTAACCGCGTACGCCGAGTAGCCCCGGTTCGGCCGTGCCGGCGAAGGCGCTCTCGGCGCCGACGTCGGCCGCCGCCGCCGGCGCACCGTCGAGCATGCGAGCGGCGAGGGCGTCTCCCCTGGGCACTTCCAGCCCAGGGGAAAGCCCCGGCAGCTCACCTGTGACCTGCTGGTATACGGCGCCGGACGGGGTGAGGACCACGAAAGCCGCCGCCTGCATCCCGTGCACGGAACGGGATGCGCGCAGCGCGGTGTGGACCGTGGTCCCCGCGCGTCCTGTAGGTACTGACGACACAGGCCGAACTCTCCCACAAACTTCACGGGCAGTGACGGCTACCGTCGGACGTGCCCCGTTGGTGTGCGCCCTGAGCGGGAGAGTGACCGAAGCGATGTCGCTGTGCGTATCCGTTATGCGGCGGAAGCAACCTTCTCGGTAACCTGGCGGAGGCTGGGGTTAGTCATGGTCGTCCCGTCCGGAAACACGACGGTCGGTACCGTTGCGTTTCCGTTGTTGACCGACTTGACGATCTCCTCAGCGGCGGGATCGGATTCGATGTCGACCCATTTGTACGAAATACCCTCACGGTCGAGCTGCTTCTTCAACCGGATGCAGTAACCGCACCACGAGGTGGTGTAGATCGTCAACACGGTCCTCCTTCGCCGAGTTCACCCTGACCTGGACGAGCACACCCAGGACCACCCAGTCAACGCCAACTGGCAACAGCGGCCCTCGCTCGGAACTTCCCGCGACCGCTCCCACCCCTCGGCGTGTCGCCGCCCGCCCGATACCGTCGTTTGCATGACTTCGCCTGGCGGTCTCGCGACGAGTGTCCCGGCGTCCCGGCCCGGGGCGGGAACCGATCCGGACTCGATCGTCGCGCCGCTCGACCCGGAGCAGCGCCAGGTCGTGCTCGCGCCGCCCGGGCCGGTTCGGGTGCTGGCCGGGGCGGGGACTGGCAAGACCCGGGCGATCACCCATCGCATCGCCTATCTCACCGCGACCGGCGTGGCGACGCCACAGACCGTCCTCGCCGTGACCTTCACCGCCCGGGCGGCCGGGGAGCTGCGCGGGCGCCTGCGCGCGCTGGGCGCCGAGGGCGTGCAGGCCCGGACGTTCCACGCGGCGGCGCTGCGCCAGCTCGGCTTCTTCTGGCCCCGGGTGGCCGGCGCCGCGCTACCCCGGCTGGTCGAGAGCAAGATCGGCCTGGTCGGTCGGGCCGCCGGGCGGCTGCGCCTGTCGCCCAGCCGGACCGAGCTGCGCGACCTCACCTCCGAGATCGAGTGGGCCAAGGCCCGCATGGTCACGCCCGACGACTACCCGGCGGCGGCCGCGGCCGCCGGCCGTGAGGCCGATCAGCCGCCCGAGGTCATCGCCCGCCTCTACGCGACCTACGAGGAGGTCAAGCGGGCGGCCGAGGTGCTCGACTTCGACGACCTGCTGCTGCTGTGCGCGGCGATGCTCGAGGAACACGGCTGGGTCGCGAGCCAGCTGCGCGAGCAGTACCGGCACTTCGTCGTCGACGAGTACCAGGACGTCAACCCGCTCCAGCAGCGTCTGCTCGACGCCTGGGTCGGGGAGCGCGACAGCCTGTGCGTCGTCGGCGACCCGAACCAGACCATCTACTCCTTCACCGGCGCCACGCCGGGCTACCTGCTGGAGTTCCCCGACCGGTTCCCGTCGGCCGCGCTCGTCCGCCTCGTCCGGGACTACCGCTCGACGCCCCAGGTCGTCCGGCTGGCCAACGGGCTGATGGCCCGGGCCGGCCGGGGGGCCGGCGCCGGGGGCCGTCGGCCCGCCGCCGGCGCCGAGCTGGTCGCGCAGCGCCCGGACGGGCCGGCCGCGGCGTGGAGCGAGCACGACAGCGAGCCCGAGGAGGCGCGGGCGGTCGCCAAGGCGATCCAGGCGCTGATCCGGCGGGGGGTGCCAGCCGCCGAGATCGCCATCCTCTACCGGGTCAACGCCCAGTCGGAGGCCTACGAAGCCGCGCTGGCCACGGCGGGCGTGGCCTACCTGGTCCGCGGCGGGGAACGGTTCTTCGAGCGGCCGGAGGTCGTCGAGGCCGTCCGGCTACTGCGCGCGGCGGCCCGCGCCGCCGACGACGACCGGCCGGACGAGCTCGCCGCCCAGGTCGCGGACGCGTTCGCCGCGCTCAACTGGCGGGCCGACGACCCGCCCAGCGGCGGCGGGGCGGAGCGTGAGCGCTGGGAGAACCTGGCCGCCCTGGTCCGGCTGGCCACCGACCTGGCCGCGGCCCGGCCCGAAGCCCAGCTGGGCGATCTCGTCGCCGAGCTGGCCGAGCGGGCCGCCTTCCAGCACGCCCCGACGGTCAGCGGCGTGACGCTGGCCTCCCTGCACGCGGCCAAGGGCCTGGAGTGGGACGCGGTGTTCCTGGTCGGCCTGGTCGAGGGAACCATGCCGATCGTCCACGCCGAGACCGACGAGGCGATCGAGGAGGAGCGCCGGCTCCTCTATGTCGGGATCACCCGGGCCCGGCAGTACCTGTCGCTGTCCTGGTCGCTGGCGCGCAACGAGGGCGGGCGCCGGTCGCGGCGGCCGTCCCGCTTCCTGGACGGGCTGCGGCCGGCGGGGGCGGCGCGCTCGGGGTCGGCCGGCCCCTCGGGGTCGGGCGGCCCCTCGGGTGGCGGCGGCGCGGCGGCTGACGGCGCCGCCGGCGCGGCCTCGGGCCGGCGGGTCCGCGGCGCCGTGCGCTGCCGGGTCTGCGGCCAGTCCCTGACCGGCTCCGAGGCCCGGGCCGGGCGCTGCGACGGGTGCCCGAGCGACGTCGACTCCGCGCTGTTCGAGCGGCTGCGGGCCTGGCGGACGGCCAAGGCCAAGGCACTCGGTGTCCCCGCCTACGTCGTCTACACGGACGCCACCCTGCGGACGATCGCCGAGCGGCGGCCGGCGTCGGTGGCCGAGCTAGTGGCCATTCCCGGCATCGGCCAGGCCAAGCTGGACCGCTATGGCTCGGACACGCTCGACCTGGTCGCGGGCCGGCCGGTGGTGGTCGAGGGGGCCGGCGCCGAGGATGAGGGCACGCTGCCGGGCGCGGCGCCGAACGCCGGCCAGCCCGGAGCGGACGCCGACTGACCCGGGCCGGACGCGCCGGGTACCTGGCATCTCGCGCCGGTCCACCAACGGACAGCGTTCGGCCAACGCGACCGCTCCGGGCGTGTTGCCGACGCGCGATGCCCGCAGTCATGGAAACTGAGAGTGATCAAACATTCACTCATAAAATAAGTTGCCACGGATCGTGGCGACTCCTACGGTGTTCTTGACCGCGAAGGGTGGCCGAAGAAAGCCACCTGCCGCCGTTCCCCGACGATGATCGCGAAGGAGGTGCCGATGATGACGACGACCAGAGTCTCGCCCACCGGCGCCCGCGTGATCGATGCGCGAGTCGAGCGTGGCTCCGGCCAGGCCTGGCGCGGGCTGGCGGACGAGGCGATCAGGGATCGCTTCCTGACGCTCTCCCACCCGCTCGCGACCGCCGCCGACGGGCCGCTACTGGCAGGGCTGTGCCCAGCCGGCGTGGCTCTCGGGGATGTGGCTTTCCGGAGCGCGGCGTTCGCCGGCGCGTCCAGCGCTGAGTCGATCATGACATGGCCGCTGTCCACGGACGCGGGGGTTGCCGCGTCGGCGAGCGCTGGCGGGCGGGCTGTCGCCGGCATGCGGGCCATCGGCGCTGCCGGCGCCACGGCTGCCACGGCTGCCGCCGAGGCTCGGACTGCTGAGGCTCGGACTGCTGAGGCTCGGACTGCTGAGGCTCGGACTGCTGAGGCTCAGGCCATCGCCACCGCCCCGGCTTACGCCACCGCCCCGGCTACCGCCGACGTCCGCGCCAACAAGCCCGTCCACCCCGTCCCGGGTTCGCACCGGACGGTGTTCCAGGCCACCTAGGCCTACCAGGAGCGCCGATCACAGGCCGCGGATCCCGACTCGGGACCGCGGCCTTCGTGTTTTTCGCCTTCTCCTTACCTGTCGAGGAAACCCCCGCTGTCGGAGGTGACACGGTGTTCGAACCCTCGATCGTCGAAAAGATCGAGCGGGACAAGATCACGCTGCCGTGCTGGGAGGTCGACCCGGATCTCTTCTTCGCGGAGGCGCCGGCCGACGTCGAGACGGCCAAGTCGATCTGCCAGAGCTGCCCGATCCGGCTGACCTGCCTGGCCACCGCCCTGGAGCGCAACGAACCGTGGGGGGTGTGGGGCGGCGAGCTGGTCGTGACCGGCACCGTCGTCCCGCGCAAGCGCCCCCGCGGCCGGCCGCGCAAGTCGTTGGCCGCCTGAGGGGTGCCGGAGCGCGGCCCGGGAGATCCCGGGCCGTCACGGCCCCCTGACCGTCCAGCGCTCCCCTCGGCCCGGCCGGGCACCTCGGCCCCGCCGGCCGCCGGGCGCCGTACCCGTCGAGCCCGGGCCTGAAGATCCGGGCCCGGGCTCGACCCGTCCCACCGGCCGCGGCCGGCTCGGAACTCGTCGCCCGCGATCCGTCGTTGAGGTGATTAATGATGGTCCCGCCGTCGCGGCGGTGATCCCGGGTGTTGACGTGCGCTTCGCCTGGTGGTCCGGGTTGGGTGGGTAGTGTTCCTTCAGTGACCTACCGCCCGGGCGTTTTCCGGCTTTGCTCGCGCTCGGCGTGCCGACCGGCCTGGACACGGCCAGGCTGGGACGCACACCGAGGCGGCGGGAGGTCCCCGAGCGCGTGAGCAGGATGGCGGCGCCCCATCCCGGGAGGACGACATGACCCGCATTTCGGCCCATCGCGGCGGCTTCGACTACGGGCTGGTCGGAGTCAACGGCCGGCCCCTCGACGAGTTCGGCCGTTACGAGCGCGCGATCAACATCGGCGCGGAGTTCATCGAACTGGACGTCCGTCGCACCCGTGACGGCCGGTTCATCTGCTTTCACGACGAGAAGATCGAGGGCCTCGGCCCGGTCCAGAACCTCGACTACGCCACGATCGCCGCCCACAACTCCGCCGTGATCCCGCTGGAGCGCCTGCTCGCGATGGCGGCTGGCCGGGTCGTCTGCCACATCGACCTGAAGTCGGTCGGCGACGAGGTCGAGCTGGCCGACATCGCGCTGGACCTGCTCGGGCCGTCCGGGTTCGTCATCACGACCACCGAGGTCTCCTCCGTCGCGGCGATCCACGCCGCCCGGCCCCAGGTGCGGGCGGTCCTCACCCTCGGCAAGAGCATGAAGAGCATGGGCCTGCCCGCGCTGGTCCGCCGCCGCCGCGACGAACTGGTCCCGACCCGCCTGATCCGCGACTGCGGCGCCCGGGGGCTGGCGATGCACTGGGCGTTCGCGACGCCCCCGATGCTGCGCTATGCCCGTCGGCTGAACCTGCTGGTCATGGTGTGGACGGTCAACCCGACCTGGCAGCTGCGGTACTTCCTCAGCCGCGCCGACGTCGACGTGGTCGTCACCGACCACCCGTTCACCGCGACCCGGGTACGGGCCGCGCTCACCCGCCTGTCCGGCCACCTCGGCGCGCTGCCCGCCTCGGCCCGCGAGCTCGGCCCGGACCTCGGGGACTCGACCTGGTCGGGCGATCCCGTCACCCCCTGACCTGCCGGCGCATCGTGAGCCGGGTCGGCACGGGTCCGGTCGGGCCCGGCCTCAGGCGCGTGCCGTCGACGAGCGGGGCTCGTCGGGCCGCCGCCGGCCCCCGGGACGAGCGGCGGGGGGCCGCCGCCGCGGTTTGGTCGTCGTCACGGGGAGTAAGGGACTGCCGGGCAGTGCCTTCGGACCGTCATCCGACTGCTCGACCGCGAGGGCGGGCAGCTTGCGCCCGGGCCGGTTGACCCGGGCCGCGTGCCGCGCCGCGGCCGATCGCGGTTCGGCGAAGCCTGGCTGCCAGCGTTCCATCTCGGCCCGGAACTCGCCGCCCGAGCCGAGCTGGCACAGCACGCCGACCGCGCCCAGCGTCACCCGGTGGATCAGCAGGTAGGACGGCGGCAGATTCAGCTGGCGTCCCAGCTGCGCCGCGGGGGAGCGCGGATCGCCGAGACGGACCGCCTGCGAGCGCAGCCAGTCCCGGGAGAAGCGGAACTCCGGCTCGCTGACCGGTTCGAGGATCGGCTCCAGGTAGTCGAGCAGGCCGGCCGCGTCGACCGTGACCGAGGGCAGGATGAACCCCTCGGCCCGCAGCCCGGCCATCACGGCGTCCGCGTCCCCGTCCAGCGCGAGCCGGCTCAGCCGCCCGATCGGCTCCGGCAGGCCGTCGGGCAGCCGGTTCACCGCCCCGAAGTCGAGGACGCCCAGCCGCCCGTCCGCGGTCAGGCGGAAGTTGCCCGGATGCGGATCGGCGTGCAGGAGGCCGACCCGGGGCGGCCCGGAGTAGAGGAAGCGGACCAGCAGGATGCCGGCGCGGTCGCGTTCCTCGGTCGTCCCGGCCGCGATGACCTCGGACAGCGGCGTGCCGTCGATCCACTCGGTGACCAGGACGGTGTCGGTCGCCAGCAGGGCCCGGGGGACCAGCACGTCGGGATCTCCGGCGAAGACGTCGGCGAAGGCGTTCTGCCAGGCTGCCTCCAGCCGGTAGTCGAGCTCCTCGGTGATGCGGGCCTTGAGCTCGGCGACCAGCGGCTTGATGTCGAGGCCCGGGGCCAGCGCGCTGAACAGCCGGGCGGCCCGGCCGAGCTGGGTGAGGTCGGACAACAGCGCCGGCCCGACCCCGGGGTACTGCACCTTGACCGCGACCGGGCGCCCGTCCGTCCAGCGGGCCCGGTGGACCTGGCCGATGCTCGCGGCCGCCGCCGGCGTGTCGTCGAAGGCCTCGAACATCTCCCGCCAGCCCGGCCCGAGCGCGTCGGTCAGCACCCGGTGCACGCTCGCGGCCGGCAGCGGCGGCGCCGACTCCTGCAGCTTCGTGAGGGCGGCCCGATACGGTCCCGCCACATCCTCGGGCAGCGCGGCCTCGAAGATGGACAGGGCCTGGCCGAGCTTCATCGCGCCGCCCTTGAGCTCCCCGAGCACCCGGAAGATCTGGGCGGCGCCCCGCTGGCGGAGTTCGTTCGTGACCAGCTCGCCGGGGCGCCCGCCGATGCGCTTGCCGACGCCGATGGTGGCGCGACCAGCCATCCCCAGGGGGAGCGTGGCCAGCTTCGCTGTTCGCGCGACGGCCCGCTTCGGAATATCGGCCACCCATCCATCGTGCCTGTTTTCCGGCCCGGGCGAGGCCAGGATGGCCGTGTCGCCGCCCGCACCGCCGAACTCGAGGCGTCCGGTCACCATCTGTACCATCCGGCTGAACGCTGGGCGGTTCACCCGGCCGTTCCCGCGGTGTCCGGTGCCGAGGGTGTTCATGTCATCACCGCGAACTGGGGGTCGGTGGTCACTCCCGGCGGGCTGGCCGCCGGCGCTGCCGGCACCGGCGGGTGCGCGGCGCCGCAGGGGCAGCGCGGGTGCGCGGCCCATGATCTCCGCCGGATGCGCGGGCCGGCGAGCGAGACCTCCAGGCTCCCGTCGACGGTGGCCGGCGGCGCGGCGTCGGCTGGCGGGGACCCCGCCGCCGGCGCGGCCAGATAGTCGATCATCTCCAGGACCTGGGCCGCCGCGAGGGCGGCCGCCGCGGCGGCAAGGACCGTGTCGCAGGCGTCGTCAGCCCGCTCGGCCGCGGCCGCCATCTGCGCGGCCATGAGCGGCCACGCCGGGTCGAGCGCGCGGCGCCGCAGGTGCTGGCAGTACAGGCAGGTCGCGCGGCCCGGCAGGACGAACGGGCCGATCACCGCTGTCGTCTCGCGCACACCGGCCAGCAGGTGCGGCCGCCCCGACGCCGCCAGGGCCATCGCCTCGTCCGGGTCGAGGACCGGCAGGCCGATCGGCGTGAGCACGACGATCGGTGCCGGCGGCGCGGCTGACCAGGCCGGGCCGCCACCGCGATCCTCGTCCGCCGGGCCGTCGCCCCGCGATCCGTCATCCCGCGATCCGTCATCCCGCGATGCGTCATCCCGCGATGCGCCACCCGTCGAAGCCTCGTCCCGCGATCCGTCGCCCCAGGGACCGTCGCCGCCCGGGCTGTCGGCCGCGCGGACCCGGTTCATGGCCGCCTCGGCGGCCAGCGCGCGGGGCAGGCCGACGTCGACCACCCGAGCGCCGGCGGGGCACACGTCGGCCGGCCGGGTCCGCCCGGCGTCCTCGACGATCACCCGGCCGAGCCCGGCGGCGGTCAGCAGGCTCGCCAGCGGCGCCCCGACCCGCCCCCCGCCGCGTACGACCACCCGGCTCTCGGCCCGGCGCCGCAGCGACGCCCAGGCACCCGCGGGCTCGTCGCGGGCCAGCGCGGCCGCCGCCAGATCGGGCCGGCGCAGTTCGCCGCCGCTCACCGCGCCCCGCCGCCGGCCGGCACCAGCTCGACCGCCGCGCGGGCCGTCGCCGCCAGAGCCGGCCGCGACCGCCGCCCGGGCCGACCCCGGCGAGCCACCGAGCCCCGCCGGCCAGGTGTCGGGGCCGTCCAGCCGGTCGGCGTCCACGAGCAGCCCGGCCGACTCCAGCAGCAGCACCAGCTCGCGGGGGACGGGCTCCAGCCCGGCCAGCAGCTCCTCCCGAGGGCGCCGGCCGTCGAGGCGGTCGAGGACGGCGACCTCCGGCGGGCTGACCCCGCCGATGACGACCGCGCGGGCGGGATCGGCGCCGAACTGGATCGTGGAGGCGTCTCGCCAGAAGCGGCGGAGGCCGGGTGTGAGCAGTGGGCGCATGACGCTCTCCGTGGGCCGGGCTGCGCTCCGGTCGGCCGACCGTCGCGGTGTCCGTGCCACCGTGGCAGGCGCCGGCGACAACCGAACCCGGCCCGGCCTCGAGCTGTGGATAACCGTCCGCCGCGGCCGCCGGGCAGACCTGGACCGGCCAGGGATGGGCGAAACCTTCCCCAGCGAGGTTCGGTTCGCCCATCCCGGGCCGATGTATGTGCTAGGCCTTGCCGAGTATCCGATTAATGGTGGTTCCGCACACCGGGCAGGTACCCCGGGCCATGCGGCGGCCCGAATCGCTGATCCGTACCTCCCCGGAGTACTCCCTCTTCTCCTTGCACTTGACGCAGTAGCCCTCGTAGGTGTCGGCCATGCGGTTCGTCGGTCTCCTCCCGACAGGCGTCGCCGTCGACGCCGGGCCGGCGGCGGCGCGGTGGATGTCGTGGTTTCCCGTCCATCCTCTCGACTGGCCGACGACACCGGCCACGGTGTCCCGATGGTGGCCAGTCATCCTGACGACCGGACCACGGATGGATCAGCACGGAAGGCGGTTAAGCGCGGAAGGACGACCGCCTGGGCGGCGCGGCGCCCGCCCGCGCGGCGCGGCGGTGCCGGCGGCGCGGCGGTGCCGGCGGCGCGGGCCGCGCAAAGGCCCGGACACGACGAGAACCCTCGGCCCGCGCTGCACGCTCCAGCTTCCCCTTCTGGAGGTACCGCCCGTGACCGAGGGTTCCGCGCGGCCAAGCTACGGGGCCTGACGGCTCCCGGTCAACGACCGGCGCGCCGGGTTCTCGCCGACGACTCGGTCGCGGTCATCCGAACATCTGAACGAACTATCGGCGATGTCGGGAATGTGTGGTCTCGTGTCCGGTCGTCCGCCCAGCGGGGCGCGAATCATTCGGTCGGCGGTGTGTGGCGAGGGAAACTCGTGCCGCTCGAAGTCATCCGACTACCTGTCAGCCGTCCTCCCGGCCTCCGGGCACGCGGCCACGCCATGATCGCGTGCCTCTCGGCCGTCGGTCGACGGACACCCGCCGGGCCACCTGCCGGCCACCGGGCGGACGCTCAGGCGCCCGCCGGCGGACCACCGGGCTCATCGTCGCCCGGCCCGGATCCCGGTCCCGCCGCCGGAGGGCCGGCGTCGGTGTCCCTGCCCTGGCCCTCGCCCGTCCCGCCGTCCGCCGGGGAGCCGCCGCCGGCACCAGGCTGACCGCCCCCCTCGGCCTGAGCTCGACCGAGCTTCTCGATCTCCGCGATGGGGTCGTCCAGGGGGTCAGGCCCGGGGCTGACGAACCGGTCGGGGTGGGCCAGGTCGTCGGCCGTCGGCAGCAGGTCGGGATGCCCCCAGACGGCGTCGCGCCCGGTGATGCCCCGGGCCTCGCCCAGGGCGGTCCACAGCGCCGCCGCCTCCCGCAGCTTGCGCGGGCGCAACTGGAGCCCGACCAGCGCGGCGAACGTCTGCTCGGCCGGCCCGCCCTCGGCCCGCCGGCGCCGGACCATCTCGTGCAGCCGGGCCGCGTCCGGCAGGTGCCCGGTGGCCGCGGCCTCGGTGACCGTCTCGACCCAGCCCTCGATGAGGGCGAGGATCAGTTCGAGCCGGGCCAGCGCGGCGGTCTGCTCGGGTGTCGTCGCCTCGCCGAAGACGTCCTCGCCCAGCGCCTCCAGATCGCCCTGGCCGGCCAGGTCCATCAGCCGGGACGGGTCGATCATCTCCATCACCCGGCCCAGCGCCTCCGGGTCGATCGCGATGCCCCGGGCGTACTCCTCGACCGCGGACAGGACGTGTGAGCGCAGCCACGGTACCGAGTGGAACAGCCGCTGGGCCGCGGCCTCCCGCAGCGCGATGTAGATCCGGACCTGGTCGGCGGGCACGGTGATCCCCTCGCCGAAGGCGTCCAGGTTGGCCGGCAGCAGCGCGGCCATCCCGGCCGGCCCGAGCGGCAGGCCGACCTCGGAGGCGCACAGGACCTCCTTGGACAGCGTCCCGATCGCCTGGCCGACCTGGGCGCCGAACAGCATGCCGCCGACCTGGTTCATCATCTGCGACACCGGTCCGCCGGCCGCCATCATCCGGGAGAGGTCGAGCCCGGGCGGCAGGGCGGCGGCCAGCTCCGGCGGCAGCGCGCCGCCCTCGCCGAGCTTGCTCAGGCCGCCGGTGATCCCGCCGCGCATGGCCTCCACAACCCGGGTCGCCACCGGGTCGCACAGCGTGCGCCAGACCGGCAGGGTCACGTCGATCCAGCGGCCGCGGGTCCACGCCTCGGTGACGGACGAGCCGGCCGGCAGGGACGTCACGGGGTCGAGCCAGAGGTCGCCCAGGCGGACGGCCTCCACGGCCGCCTGGGTGTCCTCCGCCCGCGCCGGGCGGTCGTCCGACCCGAGCGTGCGCAGCGCGACCTGGCGGGCCAGCTCCCAGTTGACCGGCCCGCCCTTCCAGGACAGGAGCTTCTCCAGCTCGGCGAAGAACGGGCCGCCGCCCGGTCCGCCCGGCCCGCCGGGGCCGCCGAGGCCGAACGGCAGGCCGAAGCCCCCGAAGCCGCCGAAGCCCGAGCCGCCGAAGCCCGAGCCGCCAGAGCCCGAGCCGCCGCCGGAGCCGCCCTGCCCGGAACCTCCGGATCCGCCGGGGAAACCGAAGGGGAAATCGTTGCTCACCGTCGTCCGCCTCGCTGCGTCGCCGTGCGGGTGTCGCCGGGTCTTCCCAGGACGCTTGTTCCGGACATGCACCCACCGTAATGCCTCGCCCAACGAAACTCGAAACGTCGGTGGGCGCCGGTTCGATCCCGGACCGGCCCACGAGCTCGTCACGGCCGGCGCCGGGTGCGCTGGCGAAACGACCCGATACCGTTATCGGGGTGAATGACCTTCCGAGCCCGGTGGGCGACGGCCAGCCGGTGCCGGGGCGACCGCCGGCCGACACCGCCCGGCCCGCCGGTTCCGGGCCGCCCGCGGGAGCCGACCGCCGCGGCCGCGTCGCATTGACGGCCGTCCGCGACACTTCGCTGTCAGTGGACGAGTGTCTCGGGGCCGTGCGCTCGGCCGCCGTCGGCGGGGTGGTCCTGTTCGTCGGCCTCGTCCGCGACAACGACGGGGACAGATCGGTGGCCGAGCTGGAGTACACCGCGCACCCGCTGGCGCCGGCCGAGCTCGCCCGCGTGGCGGCCGAGGTCGTGGCGGATCATCCGGAGGTGACCCTGGCCGTCACCCATCGTGTCGGCGATCTGCGGGTCGGCGACACGGCGGTGGTGGTGGCGGCCGGGGCCCGGCACCGGGCGGAAGCCTTCGCGGCGTGCCGCCGTTTGATCGACGATGTGAAAGACCAGGTGCCGATCTGGAAACGCCAAACTTTCACTGATTCGTCGTCCGAGTGGGTAGGCACCCCCTGAGCCGGGAAACTATTATTGGCAACGCCTCCCTTTCCCCGTCTCGACGCCGAGGCCGCCATGTGGTTCTTGCTGATTCCTCCGGTTGCGGTACTGATCGCCATCTTCTGGCTGGTGTCGCGTAACAGACAGCCCCGCCAGGAAGCTATGATCACAATCGAGGGGTATCGGCGGGGGATGGCCGCGCTCGCGCGGTCGATGGAGGTTCCGCGCCAGCCGTCCGGACTGGACGACCCGACCGGCATCACGGGGCCTCCGGGCCCGATGCCATGCCATGGTCGCGCGCCCTTCGGGCCGTCAACCGGGCCCGGCGCCGAGGGCATTGAGGGCGCCGAGGGAATTGAGGCCCACAAGCCGGGCGACACCGGGGAGATGCGGGCCCGCGAGGTCTCCTGACCTACGCGCTCCCGCGGCGCCTGGCACCGGCCCCCGGAGCGAATCGGTCGTCCCGTAGTGTCCGAGGTATGACGCGGCGGATCCAGACACTGCTCGTTGCGTCGGTTCTGACGCTGGTGATGGTCGTGGTCGGCCTGTGGCTGCCCGTGCCGTTCGTCCAGCTCTCACCGGGGCCGGTCACGAACACGCTGGGCCAGGCCGGCGACAAGCCGCTGATCGAGATATCCGGCCGCCGCACCTACCCGACCACCGGCAAGCTCGAGCTGACCACGGTCGAGGAGATCCCGAAGCTCAGCCTGGTCGCGGCCGTGCGCGGCTGGCTGAACTCGAGGACCGCGATCGTGCCCCGCGACCTCATCCAGCCGCCCGGCAGCAGCGAACAGGACGTCCAACGGCAGAACACCGCGGCCATGCTGGACTCCCAGGACCAGGCGACGGCGGCCGCGCTCAAGCAGCTGGGCATCGCCCCGTCGGGCCGGGACGTCGTGGTCAGCCAGGTCAACCCAGGCTCGCCGGCCGACGGGCACCTGCGCCCGCGCGACGTGATCGTCTCCGTCGACGGGGCCGCGGTGACGACGCAGGACGGCCTGCGGGCCGCCGTCACCCAGGTCCGGCCCGGCGCCCGCCTCACCGTCGGCTACAAGCGGGACGGCGCCGCCGGGCAGGCGGTCCTGACCACCGCCGCCTCCCGGGACGACTCCGGCAAGGCCATGATCGGCGTGGTGACCGTGGAGAAGGCCACCTACCCGTTCACCGTCAACATCCGGCTCACCGACGTCGGCGGCCCCAGCGCCGGGCTGATGTTCGCCCTCGGCATCGTCGATCTGCTCACCCCGGGCCCGCTGACCGGCGGGGCGACCATCGCCGGCACCGGCACGATCGACGCCGCCGGCGCCATCGGCCCGATCGGCGGCATCCAGCAGAAGCTGCTGGGCGCGCGCCAGTCGGGCGCGACGGCGTTCCTGGTCCCGTCGGGCAACTGCGCCGACGCCCGCGCCTCGGCCCCGGCCGGCATGCGCCTGCTCAAGGTGGACACGCTCAGCGCCGCCATCGGCGACCTGGACGCGATCCGCGCCAACCCGAAGGCGACCGTCCCGACCTGCTGACGACCCGCGCGGGGACCGCCCGGAGCTCGACGCGCGCCGGGCCGGGCCGGGCCGGCCGGCCGGGCTCCCGGAGCGTCCCCGGGCTTCTGGACCCCGTCCCTGGCTACTGGAACGTCGCCAGCAGCCCGTCGACGAGGTTGTCGGCCAGGTCGGGGTCGACCACCAGCTCGTCCTCGCCCCGCACCCGCAGGCAGGAGGCGTGCAGGCCGTCGCGGGTCACGCCGACCGCCAGCCGCACGTCCTGGCGCTCCGGGTGGCTGGCCGCCCAGATCTCGATCTCCCGGTCGTCGTACGGCGCCTCCTGCTCGGCGCTGGGCGGCAGGACGACCAGCTCGGTCACGAGCACGCAGCCGAGGACCTCGGGCGGCCAGCCGATCCCGGCCAGCACCTCGTCCAGCCGCCCGCGCGGCAGCGGTTCCTGCTCGACCGGGGTGAGCGAGCCGGGGGGCGCGCCGCCGATGTGGCTGGCCAGGCTGGGCTCGCGGGCCAGCAGTTCCCCGGTGTCGGCGAGGGCGTAGACCTGGCTGGCCTGCTCCCACCCCTGGTCGGCGACGTGCCGCTCGACCTCGAGCACGACGGCGGTCAACTCGGTGATGTCCGGACTGGTCACGCCCGCATCCTCTCTGATTGCGCCCACGCTCATCGATTGCGCCCACGCGGCGGCAAAGCGCGTTCCCGCTCTGGCGTAGGTTGTGGCCCGGGACCTGGCTCGGGGCCTGGCCCGGGCCACGGGCGCGACCGACCGGCTCGACGGGCCGAACGGAGAGATCGTAGCGCCGGCCCCCAACCGGTGACCGCGCGGCGCGGGCCCGGCGCGCGGGACGGGATGGTACGGGCCCGCCGGGACGGGATCGGCCGGGCGGCGGCATACGCGAGCGCGGGACGGAGATCAGCGGTGGCAACTAGCCGAAGGCAGGTGGTGGCGCGCCTGCGCATCGTGGTGCCCGCCTTCGTCGTCCTGATCCTCCTGATCGTGCTGCTCGCGGTCTTCACCCGGACCTACACCGATCTGCTGTTCTTCCGGTCGGTCGGGTTCGGCACGGTCTTCAGCACTGTCCTCACCACCCGGATCGTCCTGTTCGTAGTATTTGGCGTGGTCATGGCGACGGCGGTCGGCGCCAACCTCGTCGTCGCCTACCTGCTGCGGCCGCCGGTGCGCCCGCTCTCGCTTGAGCAGCAGAACCTGGAGCGCTACCGGAGCGCCGTCGAGCCGTACCTGCGCCTCGTCCTCATCGGCATCTCGGCCGTCGTCGGCATCGTCGCCGGGCTGTCGGCGGCCGGGCACTGGCGCACGTGGATGCTCTGGCTGCACCGGACGTCGTTCGGGCAGAAGGACCCCCAGTTCCACCGGGACATCAGCTACTACACGTTCGTGTACCCGTTCGAGCGCTACCTGCTCTCGTTCGCGCTGACAATCGTCGTCGTCTCGCTGGTCGTGGCGATCTTCACCCACTACCTGTTCGGCGGGATCCGGATCCAGACCCGCCTGGAACGGGTGGTGCCGGCGGCCAAGGCGCACATCTCGGTGCTGCTGGGCCTGCTGGCCCTGCTCAAGGCGGCCGCCTACTATCTCGACCGGTTCGGGACGGTCTTCTCACACCGGGGCGCGGTCGACACCGGCGCGTCCTACACCGACATCCACGCGGTGCTGCCGGCAAAGCTGATCCTGCTGTTCATCTCGCTGCTGTGCGCGGTGCTGTTCATCTACAACATCTTCCAGCGAGGCTGGACGCTGCCGGTCCTGTCCGCCGGCATCCTGCTGCTGTCGTCGCTGGTCATCGGAGGGATCTACCCGGCGCTGGTGCGCCAGCTCGAGGTCAAGCCGAACGAGTCCACCCGCGAGGCGCCCTACATCCAGCGCAACATCAACGCGACCCGGGCCGCCTACGGCCTCGACGGCATCAAGCTCCAGCAGTACGAGGCGACGACGAACCCGGACGCCAAACAGCTCACCAGCGACGCGCCGACGGTCTCCAGCGTCCGCCTGCTGGACCCGAACAAGCTGTCCTCGACCTACGACCAGCTCCAGCAGTTCCGGGGCTACTACGGCTTCGCGCCGAATCTGGACATCGACCGGTACGCGCTGCCGGGCCCGGGCGGCAAGACCGAGACCCAGGACTACGTGACGGCCGTCCGCGAGCTCGACCAGAGCCAGCTGCCGGCGGTCCAGCGCAACTGGATCAACCTGCACCTGACCTACACCCACGGCAAGGGATTCGTGGCGGCGCCGGCCAACACCGTCGACAGCCTGGGCCGCCCCCTGTTCACCGAGGGCAACCTGCCCCAGACCGGGCCGCTGAACCTGTCCGAGGACGACGTCTACTTCGGCGAGATGTCGCCAAACTACTCGATCGTCGGCACCAAGCAGGCCGAGATCGACGGGCCGGGCGCCGGGCCCAACACCGAGGCCACCAGCAGCTACTCCGGCACCGGCGGGGTCTCGATCGGCTCGACGTTCCGCCAGGCGCTGTTCGCGCTGCGCTTCGGCGAGAAGAACATCCTGCTCTCCGGGGACATCACCGACCGCTCGCGGATCCTCTACCTGCGCAACCCGCGCGACCGGGTGGCCAAGGTGGCGCCCTGGCTGACGCTTGACGGCGACCCCTACCCGGCCGTCGTCAACGGCCGGATCGTCTGGATCCTCGACGGCTACACCACCTCCGACGGCTACCCGTACTCGGCCCGCAAGACGCTGAGCTCGATGACCGCCGACTCGCTGACCGCCGCGCCGAACGCGACGAACCGGACGGCCGAGCCCGGCGACCAGATCAACTACATGCGCAACTCGGTTAAGGCGACCGTCGACGCCTACAACGGCACGGTCACGCTCTATGCCTGGGACGAGTCCGACCCGGTTCTCAAGACGTGGGAGAAGGCTTTCCGGGGGACGGTGAAGCCCAAGGCGGACATCTCCCCGGAGCTGATGCAACACCTGCGCTACCCGGAGGACTTCTTCAAGGTCCAGCGGGGAATGCTGGCCTCGTACCACGTCACGGACCCGAAGTCCTTCTACTCGCAGGAGGACTTCTGGGCGGTCTCGCCCTCGCCGGACAACTCGGCCCAGTCCCAGCCGCCGTTCTACGTCTACAGCCAGCTGGTCGGGCACAGGACCAGCACGTTCAACCTGGCCTCGCCGCTGATCTCGCGCGGGTCGTCCAAGCTGGCGGCCTACATGGCCGTCTCCAGTGACCCGGGCAGCTACGGCCAGTTCCAGGTGCTGAGACTCACCGGCGGCGTCCCGATCAACGGCCCGGTCCAGGCCCAGGCGGCGATCGAGTCGAACGCCGAGGTCAACAAGGACCTGAACATCCTGCGCGGCGGGGGTGGGCAGACGGTCACGGCCAACCTGCTGACCCTGCCGGTCGCCGGCGGGCTGCTCTACGTCGAGCCGTACTACGGCCTGGCCCGCGACGGCTACCCGACGCTGCAACGGGTGGCGGCCGTCTTCGGCGACAGCATCGGGTACGGACCGTCGCTGGCCGATGCCATAAAACAGGTGTTCGGCTCGTCCGCCGGAGCCTCGACCAGTACCGGCGGGCTGACCGGCACCACCTCGGGTACCGCGCCACCGGCGGCGGGGACCGTGCCCGGGGGGACCACGCCCGCGCAGACGCAGGCGGCCAAGGACGCGCAGAGCGCCTACGCGGCGGCCGCGCGGGCGCTGGCCCAGAACCCGCCGGACTGGGTCGCCTACGGCCAGGCCCAGAAGGACCTTGGTTCCGCGCTGTCCCGGCTGAACCCGGCGCCCGCGCCGGCGGCCTCGGCCTCGGCCCCGCCGTCGGCGGAGCAGCCGTCGACGCCGCCGTCCGGCCGGCCCTCGGCCGCGCCGGGCGTCTCGGCGTCCAGCGCGCCGCCCTGATGACGGCTGGTCCTGGCCGGGCGCGGCAGCGGATTTGACACCTCCGGTGCCGCGCCCTGTAAGGTAGTGACACACCGACGCGGGGTGGAGCAGCTCGGTAGCTCGCTGGGCTCATAACCCAGAGGTCGCAGGTTCAAATCCTGCCCCCGCTACAAAGAGACTGGCCGGGAATCCAACTGGATTCCCGGCCAGATTCTTTTTCCAGCGAGGCCCGCCGAGCACCGGGCTGGTTCTCAGGGTTCTCAGGGCGGATCGCCGCCAGCGGGCGGCTTCACGCCCAGCAGCACCGCCAGCAGGCTCACCATGTGGCGCCGGACGTCCGGGCTGTCGCCGTCCTCCCCGGTGATGAGCCGCGTGAGCTGCGGCAGGATCGGGGGCGCGATGATCGCCAGCGACACGAGCAGGGTCGCGAATCGCGGGTCCACGCGCGGGTCCAGCCGGCCCTCCCGCTGAAGTCGCTCGAGGTCGGCCCGGATCAGGCCGAATTTCTCCCGCCGTTCGCGTTCGAACGTGATCGCGCCACCGTCGTAGCTCAGGCCCTCCCAGCCCAGCAGGCGCACCCATTCCCCGGCGTGCTCGAAGTCGAGGGCGGAGCTCAGCACGCCAGCCATCCCCGCCGACACCCCGGGCAGAGTCTGTTCCAGCATCATCCGCAGAACGGCGTCGTAGAGCCCCTGCTTGCTGCCGTAGTAGTGGTAGATGAGCTGCTTGTTCAGGCCGGAGCGGGCCGCGATCGCGCTGATGCTCGCCCCCTCGTACCCCACCGCCGCGAATTCCGCGAGCCCCGCGAGCAGGATTCGGTCGCGGTTCTCCGGGTTGCGCTGACCCTCGGGTCGTCTCCCCGGCTCGGCTGTGGTCACCGTCGTCCCCTTCGGCTGCTGGTGCGCGCGGGCGGCGGCGCGGTGGCCCGCTCCATCGAGCCCGCTCCATGAGGATGTCAGCCCGGCCCGGGAAGCGAGGGGCCGGCGCCGGGCGGGAGCGCTCGGCCGCCCCCCACCGGGCTGGCCCGCTCGGCGCCGCCCCGGGCATCCTGGCGAGATGGTGCCACCCGCCGCCGGCTGTTTCTTGACAGCGCATTCGGCTCTGCGCGACTCTTGCCAACCGTCCGGTTGGCAACCGGACGGTTGGCTGATGTAGGCGATTCCGACGGGCCAGCGCGGCGGGCCGCCGGCCGGTGTGGTCGGGACGGTCCGCGTCGCGCGGGCTGACCGATGGAGGAGACGGCGATGACGTGGCGGCACCACGGCGGCGGGACAAGCGTGATCGTCGGGTCGGGAGCGGTGGACGCCCTGCCGGACGAACTGCGGGCCCGCGGGCTGGGCCGCGCGTTCGTCGTGTCAACCCCGGGCGTGGGCAGCGGGCAGGGCATGCGGCTCGTCACCGCGGCGCTGGCGAGCGCCGCGGCGGGCGTGGCGGTGGTCGGAACCTTCGCCAAGGTGCGGCCCCACCCGCCGGAGGCGGACATCGTGGCTATCGCCGCGGGCGCGCGGGACTCGGGAGCCGATGTGATCGTCGCCGTCGGCGGCGGCAGCGCCGCGGACGCGGCCAAGGGCGCGGCCCTGTTGGCCGCCGGCCGGCGACTGGAGTTCGATCCGGCGATTCTCCGGGGCGAGGTGTCCGAGATTCCGAACCTGCTGCCTACCGTCGCCGTCCCGACCACGCTCGCGGGCGCGGAGTTCACCCTCGGCGGCGCGTACACGCTGGAGGGCCACAAGCTCTTCTTCGCCGGGCCGGGGCTGTCCGCCCGGCTGTCCGTCTACGATCCCCGCTGCCTGGCGGACACACCGGCGGACGTGCTGTGTTCCACGGGCATGAACTCCCTCGCCCACTGTCTGGAGTCCGCCTACACCCCGAACTCCTCGCCTTACACGCGCGCACTCGGCGCGGCCGCGACGGCCGCCCTCACCCGCTGGCTGCCCGTCCGCGCCGCCGGCGGCACCGCGCCGGAGGTCCTGTCCGGGCTGGCCGACGGCGCCGTCCTCGGGGCCTTGGCCTTCGTCAGCGGCGGCGGCGGCGTGCACCACGCCATCTGTCACGTCCTCGGCGGCGTGTTCGGGATCCCGCACGGCGTGGCCAACGCGGTGGTGCTGTCGTATGCGCTCGCCGCCAACGAATCCCACTCCCGGGAAGTCCAGGCCGATCTGGCCGCCGTCATGAGGGCGGAGCTGGCGCGCCGGAACATCGACGGGGGCCGGAACCTGGCTGAGAACGTCCGGGCGCTGCGCACGGTGGTCCACCAGCCCTCGACCCTGCGCGATCTCGGCGTGGCCGAGGAGAGCATCGGTTCCATCGCCGACGAGGTGCTCGAGCGCGAGCCGACCCTCGTGAGCAACCCGCGGCCGGTCACCCGCGAACTGCTCGTCCAGATCCTGACGGCCGCCTGGCGCGGCGACCTGGCGCTGGCCGCGGCCTGAGCCGTCGCGGAAGAACGCGCCGGACACCGGCGCCGACGCCGTCACCTGGGGCGAGAACGCCCTGGGTCTGGGAAAGCTCCTGGTTCGGAGCGGTCGGGACGACGTCGTTCATCCAGGTCACGAGGATCTTCCCGAGGTGCCATTGGGAACGGCTGACGTTGACTGGATGGGAACGATAGCCAGGCGGGGCCTGGTTGTTCTGACGCGCGATTTCACCCGCGCGGGGCGCGTAGCCCGGCGTACTGCCGGCCGGGACTTCAGAGCCGGCCGACGCCGCGCAGCACGGCGCGCGTGAAGGAGCTGATGGTCGTGGTGGCGAGCTCGGCCGAGGCGAACCAGCCCAGCTCGGTCATCTCCTCGGTGTCCGGCGCCGGGAGACCACCGGCGATCTCGGCCTCGTAGACCGCGGTCACGTAGGCCGAGCGGTCGCCGTTGCGGTAGACGATCTCGAACTCGGGGCCGCCGAGGACGTCGATCAGCCGGGTCAGGCGGACGTCGACCCCGATCTCCTCGCGGGCCTCGCGGCGGGCGGCGTCGGCCGGCGACTCGCCGATCTCCACCGCGCCGCCGACGGTCGCCCAGGCGCCGCCGGCCTCGGTGTGCCGGCCGAGCAGCAGCCGGCCGTCGGCATCGAGGGGGAGGACGGTCACGGACGGCAGCAGGATGAGCTCGCCGCCGAGCGCGGCCCGCAGGCGCGCGACATGCGGGGACATCGGCACGCCGCGATCGTAGCCGGATCGGGCTCTCGCTCGCGGGCCCGACCCCTGGCCCGGACTACGGCCGCGCCTTGGCGCCCGTCGACCATGACGACGCCCACGCCGGCCCGCGGGGGGCCGGCCCACAGGAGGCCGGCGGCATCAGGGCTTCGCCGGCTCGGCCCGCCGGACGCGGGGGAGCGTGACCGCGAAGACGGTCCGGCCCGGCTGACTGGCGACGTCCACCCGCCCGCCGTGCGCCGCGACGACCGCCGCGACGATCGACAGGCCCAGCCCGGTGCCTCCGCTGGCCCGGGTCCGCGAACTCTCCCCCCGGGCGAACCGCTCGAAGACGTGGGGCAGGACGTCGGGTGGGATGCCCGGCCCGTCATCGCTGACGGTCACGGTCACGCTGTCGCCAGCCGGGGGCCCGGCCAGCCCGACGGTCACCGTCGTGCCGGCCGGGGTGTGACCCCGCGCGTTGACCAGGAGGTTGCCCAGCACCTGGCGCATCCGGTCGCCGTCGCCGCGGATCGCCACCGGCTCGTCGGGCAGCTCGAGCCGCCATCGGTGCGTCGGCCCGGCGATCCGGGCGTCGCTGACCGCGTCGACGATGAGCCGGCTCAGGTCGAACTCGTCGTCGGCCAGCGGGCGTCCCGCGTCCAGGCGGGCCAGCAGCAGCAGGTCCTCGACCAGCAGCGTCATCCGGGCCGACTCGGCCTCGATGCGTCCCAGGGCGTGGACGACGTCGGGCGGCCCCGCCGCCTCACCCCGGCGGGTCAGCTCGGCGTAGCCGCGGACCGCCGCCAGCGGAGTGCGCAGCTCGTGGCTGGCGTCCGCGATGAACTGGCGCAGCCGGGTCTCGCTGGCCTGGCGGGCGGCCAGCGCGTCGGCGACGTGGGTGAGCATCTCGTTGAGCGCGTAGCCGACCTGGCCGACCTCGGTCGACGGGTCGGCGTCGCCCGGCGCGACCCGCACGGCCAGCGCGACCTCGCCCCGCCGCAGGGGCAGGTCGACGACCCGGCGGGCGGCGACGGCGACCCGCTCCAGCGGCCGCAGGGCCCGGCGGGCGATCACCGCGCCGGCCACGCTGGCCACCAGCAGCCCGGCCGCGGCCACCGCGACCAGCACCGCCGCCAGGAGCGCGACCGTGTGATCGACCGAGCGCATCGGCAGGCCCACCACCAGCACGTCCTCCAGCACGTCCTCGTCGTGCGCGCGGATCGCCAGCAGGCGGTAGTCACCGAGGCCGGGAACGTCGCGGGTCCGGATCTCACCGTCGGGCGGCAGCGCCGCCAGGGTCGCGCGGTCGGCGGACGAGAGGGAGCGCAGGCCGCCGTCCGGGGTCAGGATGGCCGGGGCGTCCCCGCCATCGGCCGCGAACCGGGCACCAATCATGCCCGCCGGCTGGCCCGGCGCGAGCAGGAACCCGGGGCCGCCCTGGTCCGGCGCGCCCGGCAGCGTCCGGCGGCCGTCGTCCGGGTCGCCCCGCTCGGCCTCGGTGCGGCCCAGCGTCGCGTGGACCTGGTCGTCGAGCGCGCCGACCAGGGAATGGCGCAGGACCAGTACCGTGATCAGTCCGATCGTCACACAGACCAGGGCCAGCAGCGCGATCTGGACGCCGACCAGGCGCGCGCGCAGGGTGTGCCGGCGCCGCCGGGACCCGCGCCTCGTCATGCGGATGCGTCGGGCGTGGCCGGCCGTAGGACGTAGCCGGCGCCGCGCATGGTGTGGATCATGGGTGGGCGGCCGGCGTCGACCTTCTTGCGCAGGTAGGAGATGTAGAGCTCGACAACGTTGGCCTGGCCGCCGAAGTCGTAGTTCCACACCTGGTCGAGGATGCGCGCCTTGCTGAGGACCCGCCGCGGGTTGCGCATCAGGAAGCGCAGCAGCTCGAACTCGGTCGCGGTCAGCGCGATCGGCTCGCCGCCCCGGCTGACCTCGCGGGTGTCCTCGTCCAGGGTGAGGTCACCGACTGTGAGCGCGCCGCTGGACGGGGACGGCCCGGCGCCGGCGCGGCGCAGCAGCGCGCGCAGCCGTAGGACGACCTCCTCCAGGCTGAACGGCTTGGTCACGTAGTCGTCGGCGCCGGCCGCGAGCCCGGCGATCCGGTCCTCGACCGCGTCCTTCGCCGTCAGGAACAGCACCGGCAGGTCGGGCCGCTCGGCCCGGATCTTCGTCAGTACGTCAAGGCCGGTCAGGTCGGGCAGCATGATGTCCAGCACGGCCACATCCGGCCGGAACTCCCGGGCCAGCCGGATCGCGGTCCGCCCGTCCCCCGCCGCGCGGACCTCGGCCCCCTCGTAGCGCAGGGCCATGCTCAGTAGCTCGGCCAGGGTCGGCTCGTCGTCGACGACCAGCACTCGGACCGGCGCTCCGTCGGCCCGCGAACCCAGCGGGTCGCTGCGTCTGGTCACGGCTTCCGTCCGATTCTCGGCGATCGCGGGCGAGCCGCCAGCGGTGTCCGTTCCTTCACGGTGGCGGCCTGGTCTGTGGGCGAGCTTGGTCATACCTGTGTATCACCCGTGGCTACGGTCGGATGGCCGACAGCTGCCCGCTCCGTCCACAGCCCGGCCGAGGCGCGGCCACAGGTTCCGCACAGCTTGGCCTTTCACCGTCAGGTGTGACGCGGCACCACAGGGTGCCACCGGACGGGAGGACGCCAGATGCGATCACCAACCAGTAGCGCCCAGCAGCCGGCCGGTCCGGCCGGTGGGATGGGCCAACCGCCGGCCGGGATGAACGGACAGCTCCCGTGAGGCGGCGTTCCCGCGGGAATGGTGACTCGGTTGGCGCGGCGGTCAGCGCCCGCACGGCCGGCATCCGGCGCGCGCGCGGCTTGAGCAAGGCGCTCGCCGCGCTCGGCCTGGCCGGCGCGATCGGCGTGTCCGTGGCGGTGCACCCGTACGCCGAAGCCGCGGCCACGTCGTCCTCGCCCGGCACCGCCTCGTCGGGCTCGTCCGCGCCCAACACCTCGTCGTCGTCCGGCACGTCGTCGGGCACGTCTTCCTCGTCGTCGTCCGGCACGCAGGGCTACACCGGCCCCGCCCTGACCGGCTCGAGCGGACCGGCCGCCGCGACCTCCGGAGGCACCTGATGGCTCCCACCAGGCCCGCGGGCGGGCCCGGCCCGCTCGTCGACGACCTTCCCCCGACGGACACCAGCGCCAGCTGGCCGGTCTGGAGCACGACCGCGCGAGTCGTCGTGACCGACCCGGCCGCCCTGGCGGCGGCGCGCCACATCGTCACCGCGCTGCTCGCCGCGGTCGACGAGGTCGCCAGCCGGTTCCGCGACGACTCCGAGGTGACGGCCCTGGCCCGGGCCGGCGGGCGCCCGGTGGCGGTTAGCCCGCTGCTGACCGAGCTGGTCGAGGCCGCGTTGTGGGCCGCTCGCCGCTCCGACGGCGACGTCGACCCGACCGTTGGCGGCGCGCTGGCCCGGCTCGGCTATGACCGCGACGTCGACGCGATCCCTCCGGACGGACCGGCGATCACCCTCCGCCCCCGCCCCGCGCCGGGCTGGCGCCGGATCAAGCTGGCCGACGGCCCCCCGACCGGCCGAGGAGTGCGCGGACACGATGTCGCCGCGCACCGAGGGGCCATGAGATATCTGACGGTCCCTCCCGAGGTCACGCTCGACCTGGGTGCTTCGGCGAAGGCGTTCGCGGCCGACCGCGCGGCCCGGCTCGTCCACGGTGGCCTCGGGGTTGGCGTGCTCGTCAGCCTGGGCGGTGACATCGCGACGGCCGGCCCGAGCCCGGCCGGCGGCTGGAGCGTCCTGGTCCAGGACCGGCCGGGCGAGCCCGCCTGCCTGGTCGGGCTGCCCGCCGGCGCCGCGATCGCGACGTCCAGCACGGTCGGCCGGCGCTGGCGGCGGGGCGGACATGCCCTGCACCACATCCTTGACCCACGGACCTGCCTGCCGGCCACGCCCGCGTGGCGGACGGCCAGCGTCGTCGCCGACAGCTGTCTGGCCGCCAACACCTTCGCCACGGCGGCGCTGGTCAAGGGGCCGGCGGCGCCGGGGTGGCTGCGGGTCGCCGGGGTGCCCACCCGCCTGGTCGCGGCCGACGGGACCGTCGTCACCGGCCCCGGCTGGCCGGTCACGGACGGCCTGGCGGCGGGGAGGCGAGCGTGATCGCCGCTCAGTACGCCGCCGCCGTGTGGGCCGCGGCCCGCGGCTTCGGTGTCATGGCGTTGGTCCTGCTGAGCGCCACCGTCGCGCTCGGGCTGGTCGCGCGCTCGGGTCGGTCCCTGCCCGGGCTGCCGCGCTTCGCGCTGGCCCGGGTCCACGGCAGCGCCGCGCTGGTCGCGGCCGGGCTCGTGGCCGTCCACGTCCTCACCATCCTGATCGATCCGTACGCGCAGGTCAGGCTGGTCGACGCCGTCGTCCCGTTCGCCGCCGGCTACCGGCCGTTCTGGGTCGGGCTGGGCACGCTCGCGTTCGACCTCGTCGGGTTGATCGTCCTGACCAGCCTGGCCCGGCGGCGTATCGGGCCGCGCGGGTGGCGGGCAGCCCACCTGACGGCCTACGCCCTGTGGCCGCTCGCCCTCGCCCACGGCGTCGGCTCCGGATCCGACGCGGGGGCCCACTGGATGTGGTTCGTCGACGCGGCCAGTGCCCTGATGGTCGCCGCCGGGGGCGCTGTGCTGCTCGGCGCGCGCCGCCCGCCCTCCCCGCCGCGGCCAGGCCGGTCTCCGTCCCGTCCGCTCTCCACTCATGCCCCGACCACAGCGCGAACGGAGGCCGTCCGGTGACCACCACCGCGCCGCTGCCCCGGTCCACCGCCCGCCCGCGACCGAACCCGGGCCGGCCGTTCACCCCGGTCTCGCCGTCCGGGCGCCTGCTCGCCGCGGCTGCCCCCGGTCTGGCCGAACACCTGCGTCGCAACGGTCCGCCGCCGTCCCCGAGCGCCGACCTGCCGGACCTGGTCGAGGCGGCGGGGCTGACCGGCCGGGGTGGTGCCGCCTTCCCGACCTGGCGCAAGCTCGCCTCGGTGGGCGCTCGCCCGATCGTCATCGCGAACGGCGCCGAGGGTGAGCCGGCCAGCGGCAAGGACGCCTGGCTGCTGCGCTCGGCGCCCCACCTCGTTCTGGACGGGCTGGGCCTGGTCGCCGGTTCGGTCGGCGCGAGCCGGGCCTACGCGTACGCGCCGCCCGGTCCAGGCGCCGCCCGGCTGCGGGCGGCCCTCGCCGAGCGTGGGCGGGAGCCGGTGCCGGTTGAGGTCGTCGAGGCGGTCGACGGGTTCCTCGCCGGGGAGGCGAGCGCCGTCGCCGCGCGGGTGGCCGGTCTGCCCGCGCGGCCCCGCGACAAGGCCGTGCGCCTGTCCGAGGCCGGTGTGCGCGGCCGCCCCACTCTGGTCCACAACGTGGAGACGCTGGCCCACGTCGCGCAGATCGCCCGGTACGGACCGGGATGGTTCCGCCGTGTCGGCACCCCGGACGAGCCGGGGACCTTCCTGGCCACGCTGAGCGGCGCGGTGGCCCGGCCCGGTGTTCGCGAGGCGGCGTTCGGCACCACCCTGGCCGGGCTCGCCGCGATGGCCGGCGGTCTGACCGGCCCGGTCGCCGCCTTCCTCGTCGGCGGGTACCACGGCCGGTGGGTGCCGGCCGACGCCGGCGCCGGGCTGGGCCTGACACCAGGACCGCGCCCATCGGGGCTCGCCGTCGGCGCGGGAGTGGTCATCGCGTTGCCGGCTTCGTCGTGCGGGCTCGGTGCGAGCGCGGCCATCCTGCGCTACCTGGCCGAGCAGAGCGCCGGGGCCTGCGGGCCGTGCCGGCTGGGGTTGCCCGCGCTGGCGGACGCCTTCGCTGAACTCGCCGGCCGGGGAAATCCCCGGGCCGCCGTGTCGGCCGCCCGGCTGGCCGGGCTGGTCGCCGGTCGCGGAGCCTGTCACAACCCCGACGGCGCGGCCCGGCTGGCCCGCTCGGCGCTGGAGGTCTTCGCCGACGACGTCGCGCTGCACCAGACCGGACGCTGCCAGGCGCGCTCGGGGCGCCCGGCCAGCCGCGGGAGCGCGCAGCGATGACGCGGCCGGGGGCGGCCCGAGGCGGGCCGCGGCTGCACATCGACTGGACTCGCTGCGAAGGGCGCGGGCTGTGCGTCGAACTGCTGCCCGAGGTGCTGGACTCGGATCCGTGGGGCTATCCGATCGCCCGGCCCGACCCGGGTCGGGCGGCGGGCGACCCCAGCGTCCCGGCCGCGCTGTCCGAGTACCTCGACGCGGCGATCGAGGCCTGTCCGCGCGTCGCCCTGAGCCGGCGGCACGGCGGCTGACCGTCACGACACCGCGCTGGGCCCGGCGGCGCGCGGAGCGCGTTCTTGTCGGAGGATGCCGGTATAACCGACTCGCGCGCATCGGGACGACACAGCAAGGGTGCGCGGTCCGGATCCAGTCGGAGGCGAGTGCGCGGTGGTGGACGACAGAACGCGGGGCTCGGGCCTCGCCGAGGACGTTGCGGCGGCCGGGCCGGGGCCCGCCCCGCGCCGCCCCCGGGTGATCTACCTGTTCGCGGCGATCGCGGTGATCCTGTTCCTGCTGGGGGCCACGGGCGGCTCCTACCAGGGCAAACTCGGGGACGTCCAGAAGAACGACAACGCCGCCTACCTGCCGAACTCGGCCGAGGCGACGAAGGTCGACCACGACGCGCAGCTGTTCCGGACCATCCAGACCGTGCCCGGCTTCATCGTCTTCCAGCGCGCGTCCGGGCTGACCGGGGCCGACCGGGCCGCCATCAACGCCAGCATCGCGACCATTAGGAAGGTCGACGGCGTGGCCGGCGACCAGGTGGCCGGCCCGACCTTCGCCGCCGACGGGAAGACGGCCAACATCGCCGTCCCGCTGATCGGCAAACGGGGGAACGTCGACGTCCAGGGCACCGACCTGGTCAAGGTCGAGAAGAACGTCCTCAAGGCGGCCCGGGCCAGTGCCCCGGCCGGTCTGGTCGTGCACAGCGCGGGCGCGGGCGGCCTGCTCGTCGCCTTCATCGACGCGTTCAGCGGGATCGACGGCGTTCTCCTGCTGGCGGCCGGCATCGTCGTCATCGCGATCCTGCTGGTGGTCTACCGCAGCCCGATCCTGTGGTTCTTCCCGCTGTTCAGCTCGGTGCTCGCGCTGGGCGCCTCGGCCCTGGTCATCTACCCGCTGGCCAAACACGACGTGCTCACCCTCAACGGGCAGTCGCAGGGGATCCTGTCCGTCCTGGTCATCGGGGCGGGGACCGACTACGCGCTGTTGCTCATCAGCCGGTACCGGGAGGAGCTGCACCTCCATCCCCGGCGGGTCGACGCGATGGTCGCGGCCTGGCGCGGGGCGGCGCCGGCGATCGGCGCGTCCGCGCTTACGGTCATCCTCGGCCTGCTCTGCCTCACCTTCGGCGAGCTGAACTCGGACCGCTCCCTCGGGCCGGTCAGCGCCATCGGCATCGGCTGCACAGTGATCATGATGCTCGTGTTTCTGCCGGTCTTCCTGGTGCTGTTCGGCCGGTGGGTGTTCTGGCCGCGCATCCCGCGCGCCGACCAGGCCTCCGACCTGGCCACCCACGGAGTCTGGGGCCGCCTGGCCGGCTGGGTCGCCCGGCGCGACCGGCCGGCCTGGGCGGTCACCACCGGCGTGCTGCTGCTGTGCTGCGTCGCGCTGGTCGGGCTGCGCACGGGCGGGCTGTCGGTCACGGACAGCTTCACGAACTCACCGGACGCGGTCGCCGGCCAGAAGGTCTTCGACGCGACGTTCAACCAGGGCGCGGGCGCGCCGGCCGTCATCATCGCGAACACCGGCGCCACCGACGCCGTGATCGCGGCCGCGTCCCGGGTGCCCGGGGTGGCCTCCGGGCCGGGCAGCGTGTGTGTCGAGGTCGACTTCGCCCGGCTCGCGAAGCTGCCGCCCGGCGCGGTCGCGGCCGCCGGGCGCGGCTGCCCCCCGGCGGCGTTACAGGTCAGCCCGGTCGGCGGCAGGATCGCGATCGACGCCCAGATCAACTACCGGTACGACACGACCCAGGCCTACGACACGATCAGGGCGATCCGGACCGCGGTGCACGCGGTACCCGGGGCGGACGCGCTGGTGGGCGGGCAGTCGGCGATCAACTACGACACGCTGGTGGCCTCCCGGCACGACCGTAACCTGATCATCCCGCTCGTGCTGGTGGTCATCATGGTCATCCTCGGCCTGCTGTTGCGGGCCCTGGTCGCGCCGGTGCTGCTGATCGCGACGGTCGTGCTGTCGTTCGCCGCCACGCTCGGCGTCTCGGCGCTGGTGTTCAACCACCTGTTCCATTTCGCGGGCGCCGATCCCGCGTTCCCGCTGTTCGCGTTCATCTTCCTGGTCGCGCTGGGGATCGACTACAACATCTTCCTGATGACGCGGATCCGGGAGGAGACGCTGAGCGTCGGCACCCGGCCTGGCGTCATCCGGGGGCTGGCCGTGACCGGTGGCGTGATCACCTCGGCCGGGTTCGTCCTCGCGGCGACGTTCGCCGTGCTCGGCGTGCTGCCGCTGGTGTTCCTGGCCGAGGTCGGCTTCACGGTCGCCTTCGGCGTCCTGCTCGACACGATCGTCGTGCGCTCGATCCTGGTCCCCGCCCTCAGCCACGACATCGGGCCGATGATCTGGTGGCCGTCCAGACTCGTCCGCACTGACCGGGAGCGGACGGCCGCGGGTGGGGAAGTGGGGTAGGCGCGCGGGTCCGGGCGGAACTTCGGGCGGACGCGCGGCTGGGCAGACGAACGGGACCGGGCCCACCGCGCCGGGTGGGCCGGCCCCGTTCCCGGTCGGTGAGGTTGGTTCAGATCCTGGAGTGCCGGCGTGAGCTGGTGCGCGCGGCCCAGGCGGGGGTGACGAGCGCCAGGACGCCGACGGCCACTCCGACCTGCAGGATGTGCCGGATCCAGTCGACACCGCCGGTGTGGCGGACCCCGATCGCGCTCGCGATCACGTTCCCGACCAGAGCGCCGATGATGCCGACAATGATGGTCAACCAGATCGGGATGGGCTGGTGGCCCCGCATCACCAGCCGGGCCAGTGCTCCGATGACGAGTCCGGCCAGGATGATCCAGATGATCTGGAACATGGTTACCCGCTCCCTGTGGTTCCGAGGGCCTCAGCGCACCCGTGTGCTAGGTAGGTGTGCCGAAACGGCCCACGTCAAACCCCGCGGCTGATCGACAACCGTACGTTGCGATCTCCTACCGTCCGTGATCAGGGTGACGGTGGTCAGCAAGGGGCGCGACGAAACCCAATAAATGGGGCAAAAGGAAGGGGCCGCGCCCGTCGGTATTGGGGGATACGCGACGGGCGCGGCCGGGAGGAGGGGCCCGTCCTGTCCGCGTCCCGGTCGGTCTGTGCCGGAGACCTACCGGGTGGGGGCACGCGGAACGGCGGGCGGGAAACGCTCGCGGGCGGTCAGGCTGCCACCGGCCGAAGAGTGTCGGCCGTCCTGACGAGTGCCTCGGCGAGCGCCCGTGCCTCCTCCGGAGTTAGGTACGCGGCGGCCAGCGCGTCCAGCAGGGGCGCGTCCAGCCGAAGGAACACGACCGGGGCCCGCCCGAGCGCCACCGGCGGCTGAGGCCGGATGGTGATCTCCGAGCGGCCGATGCGAGTGACCAGGACGCGCTCGGCGGGGTCAGATCGGACCAAGGCCATCCCGTTCTCCTTTCCGCTGGTCGGCCCGCCGGCGCCGGGTGTGGCGAGGTTGGCTGTCCCGTCGTGTTCACAGTGTTGGACTCTCGTTGCCGGACTTTGGTTGTCCGTGCGCCCGGAATTTTTTCCAGCTATATGCGCGCTACGGAACGTTGCCGAAAGCCATCCGCCCGAAGCGACCCGGGGAAATGGGCGGAGCCCCCGGTCGCGGAGGGGGCCAGGTTGGCGATGGGCCGGCGGAGGCGGGCCGCCTGGCTGGTGCTCACACCGCGCGCAGCGCGTCCTCGAGAGCCTGGGCGCAGGCGTCGACGTCGGAGTCCGCGATCATCAGTGGCGGGCAGAAGGCCAGGATCGACGTTCCGATCGGGCGGCAGATGACCCCGCGGGCGAGCATGGCGTCACGCACGGCCGGCGCCGTGCGCCCGGGCGGCAGCTCGACCGCCCACACCGCGCCGCGGCCGCGCACGTCGGCCAGCTCGTGGCGCTCGGCCACGGCCCGCAGGCCGGCCGCCAGCCGGTCCCCGACGGCGCCGGCCCGCTCGACCAGGCCCTCGCCGGCGAGGATGTCGAGGTTGGCCAGCGCGGCGGCGCACGCGGTCGGGTGCCCGGCGTAGGTGTTGCCGGTCCGCAGGACGAACTCCTCGTCGCGGGTGAGCGGGCCGTGCACGGCCGGCCCGGCCAGGACGCCGCCCAGCGGCTGGTAGCCGCTGGTCACGGCCTTGGCGAAGGTCACCAGGTCGGGCCGGACCCTGAAGTGCTCGGCGCCGAACCAGGCGCCGAGCCGCCCGAAGCCGGTGATGACCTCGTCCAGGATGAGGAACGCCCCATGCCGGTCGCACAGATCGCGCAGCCCGGCCAGGTAGCCCGCGACGGGCGGGTAGACCCCGCCGGCGCCGATCACCGGTTCGGCGATGATCGCCGCCACCCGGCCCGGACTGGCCGTCAGCACGGCCTCGACGGCGGCCAGGTCGTCCTTGGGGACCTGCTGGACGTCGCCCACGAGCGGGCCGAAGCCGGCCTGGTTGGCCGGTAGCCCGGTCAGCGACGTCCCGCCATAGGTCACCCCGTGGTAGCTGGGCGCGCGGCTGATCACGATCGTCCGCTCGGGCGCGCCGGCCTGTGCGTGGGCGATCCGAGCCAGCTTCACGGCGGCGTCGACCGCCTCCGAACCGCCGCAGGTGAAGAAGACCCGCGCGTCCGGCATCGGCGCCAGCGCGGCCAGCCGGGCGGCCAGGGCCTCGGCCGGCGGGTTGGTGAACCGCTCGAACAGGTGGAACGCCTCCAGCTCGCGCATCTGGCGGCTGACCGCGTCGGCGATCTCCCGCCGGCCGTGGCCGGCGGCGCAGTACCAGAGGCTGGCCAGGGCGTCGACGTAGCGCCGGCCGGAGTCGTCCACGACGTGGGCGCCCTCGCCTCGGACGATCCGCAGCTGGCTGCCCGCCGGGGCCGCCGGGCGCGCGAACGGGTAGAGCAGCGGGCCGGGCCCGGTCGTCGCCGCGGCGCTCGAGCCGGCGCCGTCCGACGGAGCGGGGCTCCCCACTGTGCTGCTCCCCGCCGCGCTGCTCCCCGCGGGGCTGGCGGGCGCTGTGCCGGCCGCCGCTGTGCTGACCGTCGCGGTGCCGGCCGCCGCTGTGCCGACCGCCGCCCTCCCGGGAATGTCCGGCATCGTCCAACCGCCTCTCGTCGGCGGCGCCGCCGCGGCGCGCCCCGGACCCAGGGCTAGCGGACGCCCCAGGTATATGTCTGCTTGACCAGCCGCAGGTAGACGAAACTCTCGGTCTCCCGCACCTGGGGCAGCGCACGGATCTGCCCGTTGATCAGGGCGAGCAGGTGCTCGTCGTCCTCGGCCACGACCTCCACGATCAGGTCGAACGAGCCGGCGGTCAACACCACGTAGTCGACCTCGGGTAACTGGGACAGCGCGTCAGCCACCTCGCGGGTGTCACCGGCCACCCGGACGCCGATCATTGCCTGCCGCTTGAAGCCGACCCGCATCGGATCGGTCACGGCGACGATCTGCATGACCCCGGCCTCGAGCAGCCGCTGGACGCGCTGGCGCACGGCCGCCTCGGACAGGCCGACCGCGCTGGCCATGGCCGCGTAGGAACGCCGGCCGTCCTGCTGGAGCTGCTCGATGATCGCCAGGTTGACGTCGTCGAGCTCGCCGTCCGCGGTCCGGGCCCCGCCGCCTCGTCGTGGCTGGCTCACGCGGTCGTCATTCTCCTCGGCGTCGACGGTCATCGGCAGGCCTTCCTCGCGCTGGCGGTCAGGTTACGCCGGGGTGGCGGCAGGCGACGGGTGATCGAGGGTTCGCGGGCCGGCACCTCGGCACCGAAAGCTGTCAAGAGCCCCTCAATATTGCGGATTCCATCGCGACAGCCCGCTCTGGGCTACGCTTTTCGTGGTAGCGAGCCGGATGGCCTGCCAGATCGGGAGGGGTTGTCAGATCATGACTGAGACGATCGCGGGCAGGGCCGGGGCCACCGCCGTCGACGACGGCCGGATCGTGGAGCTGACCGAGCGTGAGGAGCAGCGCCTGCGCGCGGCGACGTCGGCCTCGCACGCGCTGTTCGAGCGGGCCGCCCGCACCATGACCTCCGGCGTGCCCTCCTCCTACCAGGTACGCGACCCCTGGCCGATCTACCTCACCGAAGGCCGCGGGCCGCGGGTGTGGGACGTCGACGGCCACGAGTACTCCGACTTCCACAACGGGTTCGGCTCGATGGTCCAGGGCCACGCCCACCCCGCGATCGTCGCCGCCGTGCGCGAGCGGGTGGCCCGGGGAACCCACTTCGCGATGCCGACGGAGGACTCGGTCGCGGTCAGCGAGGAGCTGGCCCGCCGCTTCGGGCTGCCCCAGTGGCGGTACGTCAACTCGGGCTCGGAGGCGACCATGGATGCCATCCGGATCGCCCGGGCAGTGACCGGCCGGGAGACGATCGTCAAGATCTTCGGCTCGTACCACGGTCACCACGACTACGTCATGGTCTCGATCGGGACGCCCTACGGTGAGATCGGCCCGGACGACGACATGGCCTCCCTCGGCTATGGCGAGGGCATCCCCCAGGCCGTCATCGACCTCACGATCCCGGTGCCGTTCAACAACGCCGCCGCGATGGAGACCCGCATCGAGCGCCTCGAGGCCGAGGGGCGCCCGCCGGCCTGCGTGATCATGGAGCCGGCGATGATGAACCTCGGGGTGGTCCTGCCCGAGCCGGGCTACCTGGAGCAGGTCCGGGAGATCACCCGCCGGCACGGCGTCGTCCTCATCTTCGACGAGGTCAAGACCGGGCTGTGCGTGGCCGCCGGCGGCGCGACCGAGCGCTTCGGCGTCCGGGCGGACATGGTCACCCTGGCCAAGGCGCTCGGCGGCGGCCTGCCCTCGGGCGCGATCGGCGCCACCGCTGAGATCATGGAGGTCGTCGCCTCCGACCGGGTGAAGCAGGTCGGCACCTACAACGGCAACCCGCTGACCATGGCCGCGGCGCGGGCCAGCCTGTTCGAGGTCCTCGTCCCCGACGCCTACGCGCACCTCGACCGGCTCAACGACGCGCTGATCACCGGGTGCGACGCGATCCTGGCCCGCCACGGCCTGCCCGGCTATACCGTCGGCATCTCCTCGAAGGGCTGTGTGCACTTCAGCGACGCTCCGATCACCGACTACACGTCGTTCATGGCCCACCAGAACGCAGCGCTGCCCGAGCTCGCCTGGCTCTACAACGCCAACCGGGGCGTGCTGATGGCGCCGGGTCGGGAGGAGGAGTGGACCCTGTCGGTCCAGCACACCGACGCGGACATCGACCGCTACCTCAACAGCCTCGACGAGATGGCCGCCGACCTGACCCGGTAGCCCGCCGGTCACGCCCAGCCCGCGCGCCGGTCGGAGCGGCCCGGTCGGGAGCGGCCGGTCAGGAGTGGCCGGTCAGACGGTCGAGCGCGCCGGCCAGCCGGGACGGTCGACCCACGCGGTTCTCGCGCCGGTCGGCCGCCGCCGCGAGCAGCCGACCGGCGTTGATCCCAGCCCAGCGCAGCGGCTCGACCTCCCAGCGGCGCCGGGCGTGGTTCACCCAGGGCAGGGCGGTCCGGTGGGTCCGCCGGCCGGTCACGAGCTCGGCCAGCGTCTGGCCGGCAAGGTAGGAGGCGGCCACACCGTCGCCGACGTAGCCGCCGGCCGCGGCTAGGCCCGTGCTGGCGTCGAAGGTGACGGCCGGCGTCCAGTCCCGGGGGACACCGAGCGGGCCGCCCCAGCGATGGGTGACCGGGACGCCCGCCGCCGCCGGGAAGAGCGCGGCCAGCACCCGCGCCAGGTGCTCGAACACCCGGGGAGAGGCGTCGAAGGCGGGGGAGACCCGCGATCCCCAGTGGTACGGGGCGCCCCGGCCGCCCAGCGCGATCCGGCCGTCGGCGGTGCGCTGGGCGTAGATGATCAGATGGCGGCCGTCGGACAGGGTGAAGCGGTCCCGCCACCCGATCTCGTCCCACGCGGCGGCGGGCAGCGGCGCGGTCGCGATCATCAGGGAGTAGACCGGCGCCAGCTCGCGGCGCGCCCCGGGCAGGCTCGCGGTGTAGGCCTCGGTCGCCCGCACGACGACCGGGGCCCGCACCTGACCGGCCGGCGTCGTCACCAGCCCCGGCCCGACGGCGCGGGCGGGGGAGCCCTCGTGGATCGTCGCGCCCCGCCGTTCGACGGCGGCGGCCAGCCCGCGCGCGAGCCGGCCCGGGTGCAGCGCGGCGCAGTCCGGGTCGAACAGCCCGCCCAGGGCCCCCGGGATCCTGATCATCGCGGCGAGGGCGGTCGCGTCCAGCCAGCGGGGACCGGCCACGGCCGTCGCCGGGCTGGTCGCCGGGACGCCCGCCGTCGGGACAACAGTGGTCTCCGACGTCCCGGGCCCGGGGCGCAGCCGGGCCAGCTGGGCGGGCGTGGTGGCCACGGTCAGCGTTCCGGCCCGGGCGTAGTCGCAGTCGATGCCCTCGGCCGCGGCCACCGCCCCCACCCCGTCGACGGCCTCGACGAGCGCCGGGCGCATCCGCTGGGCCCACCCGTCGCGGGGGAACAGCGCCGAGCACCAGCCGCCGTTGCGCCCGGACGCGCCGAAACCAGCCCGTTCCCGCTCCACGATCACCACCCGCCGGCCCGGCTCCAGCTGGAGCAGGTGGTAGGCCGTCCACAGGCCGGTAAAGCCGGCGCCGACGATCACGACGTCGGCCTCCCGGTCGCCGGCCAGCGCGGGGCGGGCCGGGCCGGGCGGGCCGAGCTGCGCACTCCACAGCGACGGGGGCCCCGCCGGGTCGCCGCGCGCCGCCGGGTCGCCGGACCACGTCATCGCTGCTCCCCTCCGGGGCTCGCTGGCGCTCCGGGCCCGCTGGCCGCGCTCAGCGCGGCCGCCGGTGTGCGCGCCGGTGCCGTGGCCGGCGAGCGCGACCGCTGGCGCGGTTTCCATGGTGTGTAGGGCTGACGGGAACGCTATCCGTGGCCTAGGCTTCTCCACAACGCTGAATTCATGGCTGTTCCCCCCCGTGCGGGGATCTGCCGGGCGAAACGGTCGGCACTGACGCCGGCGCGCGGCCCACGACGGGGGCCGGTGGGCGTGGGCGGTGCGCGGCACGGGGACCACGACGGTGCCACGGTGACGGTGACGACCACGCCGGACCGCGGCACGGGCGAACAGTTACCTCGGGCGACTCGGGTGAAAGGTGTGTCGGCGCCAATGGACCGTATTCTGGCCAACTTCGTGGGCGGGCAGCGCGGCGCGTCGGCCGACGGCCGCACGATGCCCCTGGTCAACCCGGCGACCGGTGAGGTGTTCGCCGAGGCGCCCCGGTCCGGTCCGGCCGACGTCGACGCGGCCGTCGCCGCCGCGGCCGGCGCGTTCGAGGGCTGGCGGGACGCCACACCAAGCGCGCGGTCGCGCGCGCTGCTCCGGCTGGCCGACGCGGTCGAGGAGCGGGCGGCCGAGATCGTCGCCGTCGAGTGCGAGAACACCGGGAAGCCGGTCCAGCTCACGATGGACGAGGAGATCCCGCCCTCGGCCGACCAGATCCGGTTCTTCGCCGGCGCGGCCCGGCTGCTGGAGGGGCGGGCCGCGGGCGAGTACCTGGCCGGGCACACCAGCTACGTCCGCCGCGAGCCGGTCGGGGTCTGCGCCCAGGTGACGCCGTGGAACTACCCGCTGATGATGATGGTCTGGAAGATCGCGCCCGCCCTGGCCGCCGGGAACACGGTCGTGCTCAAGCCGTCCGACACCACCCCGGCCAGCTCGCTGCTGCTGGCCGAGATCGCGGCCGAGTTCCTGCCGCCGGGCGTGCTCAACGTCATCTGCGGCGACCGGGACACCGGCCGGGCCCTGGTCGCCCACCCGACGCCGGCCATGGTGTCGGTGACCGGCAGCGTCCGGGCCGGTACGGAGGTCGCGCGGGCGGCGGCCGACTCGCTCAAGCGGGTCCACCTGGAGCTCGGTGGCAAGGCGCCGGTCATCGTGTTCGACGACGTGGACGTGGCCGAGGCGGCCGAGGGCATCGCGGGCGCCGCGTACTTCAACGCCGGCCAGGACTGCACGGCCGCCACGCGGGTCCTGGTCGCGCCCGGCGTCCACGACGACCTGGTCGCCGCGCTGGCCGAGCAGGCCCGGGGCACGGCGACCGGCGGCCCGGACGAGCCGGACGCGGCCTACGGCCCGCTCAACAACGCCGACCAGCTGGCCCGGGTCGCCGGGCTCGTCGAGCGGGCCCCGAGCCACGCCGAGGTGGTGACCGGTGGCGCGGCGCTGGAGAGGGCCGGCTTCTTCTACCCGCCGACGGTCGTGGCCGGGCTGCGCCAGGATGACGAGATGAGCCAGCACGAGATCTTCGGTCCGGTGATCACCGTGCAGCGCTTCAGCTCCGAGGACGACGCGTGCGCGTGGGCCAACGGCGTCGAGTACGGCCTGGCCTCCAGCGTGTGGACCCGGGACCATTCCCGGGCGATGCGGATGGCCCGCCGGCTGGACTTCGGATGTGTGTGGATCAACACGCACATTCCGATCGTCGCCGAGATGCCGCACGGCGGGTTCAAGAAGAGCGGATACGGCAAGGACCTCTCGATTTACGGCCTCGAGGACTACACACGTATCAAGCACGTGATGAGCAACATCGAGTTCTGAGCCCTCGGCCGGACCCAACTGTATGAGGGTTCACGGCCGGGCCGCGCGCCACCGGTGTCCGTCCGGTCCCGTGACGCCGGACCGGCCATGCCCGGGCCGGCCAGCCCGGTCGTCCTGTCTCCAGGCGCGGTGTCGTCCGGTGAACGGTGTCGTCTGGTGAACGGTGTCGTCCGGTGGACGGTGTGGCCGGTGCGTGGTCCTTTGGTCCGGTCCGGGACGGCCGCGGCGGCTATGCCTGCCGGCCCGGCTCGCGGGCGCATCGGCCCCGCGCCCGGTCGCTGAGGGCGGCAGGTTGGCGACCCGCCCGAAGCGACCGGGAGAAGGGGCGGAGCCCCCGGTCGCGGTGGGCGGCAGGTTGGCGGGGGCCGGGATCGGCGTCCTGGTCGGCGATTGCCCGCGCCCCTGCGCGCGGGCACCCTCCGCTTCCGCTCGCGCCGGCGCCGCCGGGATGGTCGCGGGTGGCGGTGGCTGTGTGAACATCAGGCCACCCCGCAGTCGCGGCGCATCATCGCCGACACCAACGCGGTCACAATCGCGTCCCGCTATCGCATAGAGTCCGGGGAGCCGGCTATCGTAGAGTTCATCGGGCGCGGTGACGGCTAACTGGCCTATCCTCGTCCGGTAACAGGTAGGCGTCGGGGCGTCATTTGGCGCTCCGCATCGGGGGCCTGTCCGGGTCAGCCGGCATCGCGGCCTTGTCCTTGCGGCCAATGTCGACGTGATCATGCTTTTCGCGGCGACGGAGGGTCAATCTTCCCAGCTGGACGGAAGAAGGGTGTGGCACGGAGCCGGTATGGCTCCCGCGGTATGAGATGCTGGACTCAGCGATATGTCGGAGGTTAACCGTTGGCACGTCGTGCGCGTATGAGCTGGCCCGAAGGCCGACACCAGGCGGGTGAAGTCGTCGTCCGGCACGTCGACCCGGGTCTTGGCTGGTCCCTTGAGCAGGCCCGGGACCTGGTCAGGCAGGGATACTCCGTCGAGAACGTGGCCGAGCGGACCGGATTTCCGCCCAAGATGCTCCAGGTGGCGGTCGAAGAGGAGTGAGGTCCCGCCGGCCGGCCTGGCCGGCGGGGCAGGCCCGCCGGGTGGTCTTTCTGCCTGCCCGGCGCCGATATTTGTGCCGTAGCGTGATGCGGCGGTTTCACCGTTCCGGGTCAGGCCGGTGAGACGCTCCCCACCGTCGCGGCCCGAGTGAGCCGAACGAGACGGGCGAGATGGTCGGAGTAAACCCCGTCCACGCCGTATCCGAGAAGTCGCCGGATCGTGGCTCGCCCCTGTGCGTCCCAGCCGAACGCCAACATCCCTTGTTCGTGAACGCGCGACACCATCGCGGCCGCCCAACCGGACGCCCGCACGTTTATGGCCACAGCTCTCAGCTCGGTCAGTTCCCGCAGCCGCGCCTCGAGCGCGACGCCGTCCGCGACCTCGTTCACGGGGGCTGTGTTGACAAGCCTCACCGTTGCGTCCTCCTGCCGCCACTGCCGGAGACCGCCGAGCCCGCCGCACAGCCAGAGCCGGCCGGCGGCCCGCGGCCCGGCCGAGCGGGCCACCGCGAGCACCCGCCGGACGGTGTCGAGGTGGCGGGGGTCCTTGATGTCGAGGCTGAGCTCCACCTGATCGCCACCGGCGGCGTAGAACTCGGCCAGGCTCGGCACTCCCGCCGGCAGCTGCCGGCGGAGCAGGGCGGGGATCCGCCGGCGCCGGTGCGGCGGCCCGACGACGCCGTCGTGGTGCAGGACGGCTTCGCCGTCGGCGGTGAGCCAGACGTCCGACTCGACGCCGTTCGCGCCGCGGGCGATGGCGCGCCGGAAGGCGGCCAGCGTGTTCTCCCGCTGGTACCAGGCCGGCGCGCCGCGGTGGGCGAAGGCGATGGGCGGGCCGAGCCGAGGTGATGATCCCGGCGATTCCGGCGACGGCGATTCCGGCGACGGCGATTCCGGCGACGGCGATTCCGGCGAAACGGGCAACGGCTCGCCGGCGTCGGATTCGGTCACGTCAGCCGCCCACGTCAACCGGGCCGAGGTGGGCCCGACCCGGGACGTCATGGACCTGACGGTAGCTCGTGCGCCCGGCCGGCGCTGCCCGAGCGGTCCGGACGTGCTGGCTGTTACGCGACCGGTCGCCGCGTGTTCCGCCCCCGGTCGCCGCCATCCGCACCCGTCGCCGCCATCCGGGCGGTCGCGGTCCGGCTGGACGGGCCCGGCTGGACGCGGGCGGCGTCAGTTCCCGGCCGAGCGCGCCCCGAGCAGCCGGCGCAGGCTCTCCAGCCGTTCCCGGCTGGCCTCGCCCGCCGCGACCAGCGCGTCCAGCCCGCAGTCGGGCTCGTTGGCGAGATGGGTGCAGCCGGGTTGGCAGTCGGCCGCGCCCGGCTCGAGGTCGGGGAAAGCTCGCAGCAGCCGTTCGGTCGACACCGCGCCCAGGCCGAACGACCGCACCCCCGGCGTGTCGATCACCCAGCCGCCGCCGGGCAGGGCCAGGGCGACGGCGGCCGACGACGTGTGGCGGCCCCGTCCCGTCACCGCGTTGACCGCTCCGATCGCCCGGTCCGCGTCGGGTACCAGCCGGTTGACCAGGGTCGACTTTCCCACGCCCGAATGGCCGAACATGACGGTGGACCGGCCGCGCAGCGCGTCGGCCAGGTCGTCCAGCGGCGCGCCCGGCCGGGTCGTCCAGATCGGCGGGCCCAGCGGCGCGTACAGGCCGCGCAGCTCGGCGTCGCCGCCCGGGCCGGCCAGGTCGGCCTTGGTCAGGCAGAGCGCGGGGCGCAGGCCGCCGTCGTAGGCGGCGACCAGGCAGCGGTCGATCAGCCCGGCGCGCGGCGGCGGGTCGACCAGGGCGGTCACGATCACCAGCTGGTCGGCATTGGCGACGATCGGCCGCTCGAGCGGGTCCGCGTCGTCGGGGGTTCGGCGCAGGACCGAGCGGCGCTCGTCCCGGCGCACGATCCGGGCCAGGCTGCCCGGTGTGCCCGAGACGTCCCCGACCAGCGCGACCTGGTCGCCGACGACGACGCTGGTCCGCCGCATCGACCCGCCGCGCACGGCGGCGACGACGCTCGCCGCCGGGGCTCCCGGGCCGGTCGGCCGGCAGCTGTAGCGGCCGCGGTCCACCGCCACTACCAGGGCGTCGACGGCGTCGGTGTGGTCGGGCCGGTCGCGGGTACGCGGCCGGGAGCCGCGGCCGGGGCGGGCCCGGACGTCGTCCTCGTCGAGCTCGCGGGGCATGATCGTCGCACCGCGCCTCAGCGGCCACCGACCCGTCGGCCGAGGGCCGGAGCGGGGGCGAGGGTGGTGGCGGCGGCTGAGCTGGTGCTGGTGGTTCGCGCGGGGTTCACCGTGCCAGGATGCCGCACCGGCCGCCGGGGCGGGCCACGCGACTGGTCAGTCCCGGCGGCGCGCGGAGGCGACGAGGTGGATGCCGACCGATGCGTCCTCCCGCTCGGCCGCCAGCTCCACCTCCGTGCGGACCAGCGTCGGGAAGCAGGAGACGTCGGAGGCGAGCGCGCGCTTGACCGCCTCCTCGCCGAGCACCGTGCGGGGGCGGATCCAGTCGACGGCCAGGCCGGCACTGGTCAGCAGCGCCCGCAGTTCCTCCGGCCAGAACGCCCGGGTGATGGTGCCGTCCTCAGCCGGGACGAGCACCACGTCGGCCCGGGGCACGTCCGACAGTTCGGCCCACCGGTGCTGGGCGGCCAGCCGGGCCAGCCCCAGCAGCAGCGAGTCGACGCACAGCAGCAGCCGGCCGCCGGGGCGCAGCATGCGGTGGATGTCCTCGATGGTGGCCTCGGTGGCCAGGCTGTAGGACAGGGCGCGGCCCTCGGCCAGCACGGCGTCGAAGCTCTCCGGCGCGAACCAGTCCAGGGCCCGCGCGTCCCCGACGACGTGGCGCAGGCTGGCGCCCTCGGGACCCGCCGCTGGCGGTGTGTAATCCTCCAGCGAAGGAATGACGCGGATCACCTGGTGGCCCGCCGCGAAGACCTGACGCGCGAAGGGGGACCGTGGCCCGGACACGTCCAGCACCCGCGAGCGCCGGGCCGGCAGCCAGCTGGCCAGCTGCGCGGACGCCACCTCGGCGTAGAAGGCCCAGTATGGATCGTCACCTTCGACGGGAGCCTCGCAGACAACGGTCGACGTGGCTTCGCGCGACTGCTCGTGCGCGATCTCGGAACGGGTGAGCATGGTCCCTTCCCACTTTCCGAAGGACGGTGTGGCGATCCCGATCACACAGGTGTCTGTGGAGGCTGACACACCGAAGCCTGACAGACGGCCGTGCGGGGTATACGCGTGACCCGCCCCGGCGTGCCGACCGACGCCGCCGCGGCGCCGCCGGCACTGGTCCGGCGGGACGAGGAGGTTCACATAGACCTCGACGGCGGAGCACTCGCCGTGGTTCCCGCCCCGGGCGCCGCCGACGACGCCCGGGGCCTCGTGATCCTCTTGCACGGCGCCGGTTCCGGCACCGATTCGGGGGCTCTCGTCCCGCTTCGGGAGCATCTGCTGGTGGCCGGCTTCACGGTGGCTCGGCTGGAGATGCCCTACCGGGTGGCCGGCCGGCGCGCCCCCGACCGACCGGCCCGGCTCGACGCCGTGCTGCGGGCCGCCGTGGCGGCCCTGGCCGCGGCGGCGCCGTCGGGGTCGGCGGGGCCGGTCGCGCTGGCCGGGCGGTCGATGGGAGCCCGGGTGGCCTGCCGCGGCGCCCGGGACGCCGGCGCCTGCTGCGTCCTCGCCCTCGGCTTCCCGCTGCGCCCGCCGGCCCGGGCCGGCGCGGTACGGGCCAGCCGGATCGGGGAGCTGCGCGGTGCCGGGGTGCCGGTGCTGGTCGTGCAGGGCGAGCGGGACGCCTTCGGCCGGCCCGAGCCCGAACCGGCGGTGGGTGTCGAGGTTCGGATCGTGGCCGGCGCCGACCACTCGTTCGCCACCCGCAAGCGGGACGGCCGCCCGCCGGGCGCCGCCCTCCAGGAGGCGGCGGCCGTCGGCGCCGACTGGCTGGGGACGCGGCTGGCGGCCGCGTCGTCGGCGGCATCGACGGGGACATCGACGGGGGCATCGACGGGGGCATCGACGGGGGCATCGACGGGGGAGACGCCGGCGGGGGAGACCCGGCCGGCCGGCGGGAATCGAGTCCGTCAGGACGCTGTTGACGGAGGGGATCGGACGTAGTGAGCACCCGACGGAGCGTGTGACGATGAGCGATGCGGCGGCCTCGGCCTCCGCTGGGGCGCTGACCGGCTGGCCCGGCCAGCGCCGAGCGAGCGACTTCCCCGCGACAGTCGAGCCGGTACCGGCAGCGGCGCCGGTACGGGCCAACCCGGCCGGGGCGGCCAGGCCGGCCGCGTCCGCGCGGGAGCCAGCGCCGAAGGGCGCGGGCTCGCAGAAGCGCGCGAGCTCCGCCGGCGAGGTATCGTCCCCCGCGGCGGGTGCGTTCGCGGTGTCACGCGAGCAGGGGTCGCGCGGGCACGGGTCACGCGAGCGGGGGTCGGAGACAGACCCGGTGCCGCCGCACGAGTTCACCGACGGTCGCGGGCGGGCCGTCGTATCGGTGCGATCCGGGCGCGTGGACGCGCGGCCGGACCGCGGGGGTCGTAAGGAAGTGATCCTGGTCGACGAGAGTGTCGAAGAGACGGTCGAGGAGCGCGGGGCCCGGTTCGAGCGGGACGCGCTGCCCTACCTTGATCAGCTGTACGCGGCCGCGCTGCGGATGACCCGCAACCCGGCCGACGCCGAGGACCTCGTACAGGAGACGTTCGTCAAGGCGTTCGCCGCCTTCCACCAGTTCCAGGAGGGCACGAACCTCAAGGCGTGGCTGTACCGCATCCTCACCAACACCTTCATCAACACCTACCGCAAGCGGCAGCGCCAGCCGACTCAGTCGCCGACGGAGCAGGTCGAGGACTGGCAGCTCGCCGAGGCGGAGTCGCACACGTCGTCCGGGCTCAAGAGCGCCGAGGCCGAGGCTCTGGAGCACCTGCCGGACAGCGACATCAAGGAGGCCCTGCAGGCACTGCCCGAGGACTTCCGCCTGGCTGTCTACCTGGCCGACGTCGAGGGCTTCGCGTACAAAGAGATAGCCGAGATCATGGGTACTCCGATCGGGACGGTGATGTCCCGGCTGCACCGCGGGCGCCGGGGGCTGCGTACCGCGCTCGAGCAGTACGCGCGCGACCGCGGGCTGGTGCGCGCGGCCCCCGCCGGAACTGGAACGCAGGGCGGTGAGTCGTGAGCTGCGGTGACCCGCACGAGATCGACTGCGGCAAGGTGCTCGACGCGGTCTACCTCTACCTGGACGGCGAGTGCGGGAGCGACCAGAAGGCGCTGATCCGGACCCACCTGGACGAGTGCTCGCCGTGCCTGCGGGCGTTCGGCGTGGAGCACGACGTCAAGATCCTGGTCGCCCGGGGCTGCGGCGGGGACCGCGCCCCGGACGGCCTGAAGGTGAGCGTGCTGGCCCGGCTGCGCGCGGCCCGGGCCGAGGCGGCCTCCAGCGAGCTGCGGCCGGACTGAACGGGTCGCCGGACCTCCGGCGAAGCGCCTCGCCGGACCTCCACCCAAGCGGTGGCCTGGGCCGGCGGGAACCGCCGGCCGGCCGGTCGATGCGTCCGTCGTGACCCCGATTAGGCTTTGCGGCGTGCGTATTCTTGTGACCGGGGCGGCCGGCTTCATCGGCTCCACCGTGACGGACAGGATGCTGGGCGACGGTCACGACGTCGTCGGTCTGGACAACCTGTCGACCGGCAAGATGGAGAACCTGGCGGCGGCATCGGCCCAGCCGCGGTTCTCCTTCGAGAAGGCGGACATCACCGCGCCCGAGCTGACCGATCTGGTCGGCCGGATCCGGCCGGACGTCGTCCTGCACCTCGCCGCGCAGATCGACGTGCGGGTCAGCGTGGCCGACCCGCTGCTCGACGCGCGGCTCAACATCCTGGGGACGATCAACGTCCTGGAGGCGGCCCGGCTGGCCGGCGCGCGCAAGGTGGTGCACACCTCCTCCGGCGGATCGATCTACGGAACCCCGTCCGAGCTGCCGGTCGACGAGACCGTGGCGCCCGCTCCGGAGTCGCCGTACGCTGCCGGCAAGGCGGCCGGTGAGCTGTACCTCAACGTGTACCGGACGACCTACGGCCTGGGCACGACAGCGCTCGCGCTCGGCAACGTCTTCGGGCCTCGGCAGGACCCGCACGGCGAGGCCGGCGTGGTGGCCATCTTCGGGACGGCGATGCTCAGCGGTCGTCCGACCAAGATCTTCGGTGACGGGACGACGACCCGCGACTACGTGTACGTCGACGACGTGGCCGACGCGTTCGCGCGGACGGTGCCGGCCGAGGCCGCGAACGGGCTCCGGCTCAACATCGGCATGAACCAGGAGACGTCCGTCCGGGACCTGCACCGCCGGATGGCCGCGATCGTCGGCGTGCCTGACGATCCCCAGTTCGCGCCGCCCCGGGCCGGCGAGCTCCAGCGGATCCGCCTCGACGTCGGTCTCGCCGAGCGGGAGATCGGCTGGCGGCCGGCCGTCGGGATGGACGACGGGCTCGCGCGGACCGTTGACTGGCTGCGGACCCGGGTCGGCCCGACCTCCTGATCCTGCCGGATCAGGCCTGATCCGCTGATCCCGCCTGGTCCGGCCCAGGCCAACCTGCCGCCCTCCGCGACCGGGGGCTCCGCCCATTCTCCCGGTCGCTTCGGGCGGGTGGCCATCCGGCGCGTCGGCGGACCGACGCGCCGGTGGGCGGATCAGGTGTTCGGGCGCTTGCCGTGGTTCGCCTTGCTCTTCGCCCGCGCCCTGCGCTTGCGCTTCTTCTTCGCCACGTCGGTGTCCTCCCTTCCGCTCGACGCCTGTTCGTCGACCCATGTTTCCATGCCGCCGCGGGGGACCGGCGGGGCGGGACGCGGCGGCCCGCCCCCGGCCCGCCCCCGCCGCCGGCGGCGGCCGGTCAGTCGTCCTCTCCGTCGTCTCCGTCGCGGGTGTCCCGCGCGTCCGGGCCGGGCGCCGGGCTCGACGGAGGCCGACTCGCCTGGAGCGGATCACGCCCGCGGCGCGAGCCCGACCGGTGGCGCGAGCGCGGTACGTCCGAGCGGGGCTCGCCGCGTGGCCGCGTCGGCTCCGGGGCCGGTTCGTGCCGGGTCGGCACAGCCGGGCTTGGTTGCGACGGGGCCGGTTGCCAGGGTTTCTGGTGGTACGGCGGCGGCTCGTCCGGCCGGGCGGCGCCTAGGCCCGGATCGTCCGGATCGTCCGGGGCGGTCAGCAGCGGCCCGGTCTCGACCAGGCCGTCCGCGGGGGCGGCGTCCTCGCCGGTGGCCGGTCGCGGCGGGCGGCCGGCGCCGCGCCGGGCCGCGCCCGCGCGGGCCCGGTCCCGGGCCGCGCGCCGGTCACGCAGGTTGCGGTGCGCGCGAGGCGGTGCGACCGCGCCGAACAGGCCGATCCCGGCGGCGATCAGGATGTCGCCCACGCCGACGACGACCGGGATGCCGGGCAGCGCGACCGGGATGACCTCGGTCAACGGTCGCAGCGTGGTGTCGGCGTCGCCCGGGGTGAAGCCGCGGGCCGAGGCGACATCGTGGGCCGATATGCCGGCCCGGTCAGCGGCGTGCAGCGACACCGGCATCCGGCCGCCGTTGGTCAGGACCACGATCGCGTTCAGCGCGATCCCGGCGAGCACGAGCCCGCTGCCCGGGATCCGGGCGTTGGCCGCGGCGAACAGCGCGAACACGACAGCGGCCGCGAGCCAGCACAAGCCGCCCACAGCCGGCACGAGTCGGGAGAAGATGATGAGCAGGGCGGCCCCCGCGAGCGCCCACCGGCGGGGAACAACGATGCCGCGGAGGTCATTCAGGGTGCCGCCCCGGACAAGTCCGATGGCGAGTCCGATAACGAGAGCAAGTACGACAAGGGCGAACACATGGTTAGTTTGGGCCCTGGGCGCGCCGGGTCGCCGCAGGATGGCGTCGAAGACCCGGTGTGCCGCATGATGTATACGTGTCGTGAACGTGTGGTCTCGAAGTGTGGCTTCGGGGGCACACGCCGAACCGGGCCGCGCGGGCGAGGCGCCGGCTGGAGTGTCCGACAGCTCGAGGAGGCTGGTCACTGATGGCCGAGGAAGTCCGGGCCGACATGGTTGCCAACGTGTGGAAGGTCGTCGTGACGGTGGGGGACACCGTCGCGCCCGGCGACACCCTGGCCCTGCTGGACTCCATGAAGATGGAGATCCCGGTGGTGTGCGAGGACGGCGGCAAGGTCGCCCAGATCGCGGTCAGCGAGGGCGACGTCGTCCAGGACGGCGACCTGATCGCGCTGCTCGAGTAGCGCGCTGTCGCGCGTGAGCGCGCGTGCCCGTCAGGGCTGGTTGTGCTTGCGGAACATGGTGGCGTCGAACTCGCCGCCGAGCTCCGGGCCGAGCGCGTCGCGGGCGAGGGCGAGGAACGCCCCGGCACCGGCCGCGCCGGCGCCGGCCGGCAGCGCGCCGGCCAGCGGCCCGCCGCCCAGGCGCTCGAGATCGGCGATGTTGGACCGGCAGGCCAGGTCGGGCCACTCCGGCCAGGACCCAATCACGACCCCGGCCAGCGGGATGCCCCGGCTGGCCAGGGCCTCGAGGGTGAGCGCGGTCGCGTTGAGCGTGCCCAGGGTCGCCTCGGTCACGACCAGGACCGCCGCGTCGATCATCGTCGCGAGGTCGGCGATCGTCGCGCCGTACTCGTCGTAGTGGACCAGCAGGCCACCGGCGCCCTCGACGAGGACCAGGCCGCCGGCCTCGGAGCGCTCGATGATGTGGGCGGCGACGTGGGACAGGTCGATGGCCGGCAGGCCCGAGCGGCGGGCGGCGGCCGCCGGCGAGAGCGGATCGGGATAGCGGGCGTACTCCCGCAGATCGGTCAGCCCGGCCAGCCGGGCGATCTCGTCGAGGTCGCCGGCCTCCCCCGCGTGCACCCCGGTCTGGGCCGCCTTGACCGCCGTGACCTGCCCGCCCCGGTGGCGGGCCAGCGCGGCCACGGCCGCCGTGACGACGGTCTTGCCCACACCGGTCCCAGTCCCGGTGACCACCAGCGCCGCCATGGGCCGACCTACCTCCGCGAGAAACCGACGCCTGCCCACCCCACGGGCACGCGTACGGAATGCCTACATCCGTATTGTGCCGGGATCCGGCGGCGGCCGAGCGGGCCGGGCAGCAGGGCGACAGCGGGCCGGTTCACAGAACGGTCGGTTCACCCGGCGCGCCGGGTGAGCGTTGGGCAGGTTGGGCAGGTTGGGCAGGCTGGGCGGTCAGCGTCGGGCGGTCAGGCCCCGGTCGTCACGCCCGCCGCGCGCAGGGCGGCCGCCGCGCGCCGCAGGTCGGCCGCCGACAGGTCGGCCCGGGCGGCCAGCCGGAGCCGGCTGGTGCCCGGCGGCACCGTCGGCGGGCGGAAGCAGCCTACCCGGACGCCCAGCTCAAGGCAGGTCTGCGCGGCCGCGAAGGCGGCCCGCGCCGGCCCGATGACCACGGACACGACCGCGCCCGCGGGCTCGTGGGCGCCGGTGAGCGTGGCCAGCGCCCGCGCGTGGGTCCGGGTGGCCTCCGCCAGACCGGGCTGCTCGCGCAGCACCCGCAGCGCGGCCAGCGCCGCGCCGGCGCAGGCCGGTGCGAGTCCGGTGTCGAAGATGAAGGTCCGGGCCGCGTCGATCAGGTGCGCCCGGACCGCCGGCGGGCCGAACACGACCCCGCCCTGGCTGCCCAGCGCCTTGGACAGCGTCGCGGTGGCGACGACGTCGGGCTGCCCGGCCAGACCCGTCGCGGCCAGCGAGCCGACGCCGCCCGGACCGACGACGCCCAGGCCGTGGGCGTCGTCCACGACCAGCAGCGCGCCGGCCGCCCGCGCGACGGCGTGCAGGTCGCGCAGCGGGGCCGCGTCCCCGTCGGCCGAGAACACGGCGTCGGTCACGATCGCGGCCCGCCGCCAGGACCGCCCGCGCAGCACGGCCTCGGCCGCGGCGGCGTCGCGGTGGGGAACCACGGCGACCTCGGCCTTCGACAGCCGGCAGGCGTCGATCAGGGACGCGTGGTTGTACTCGTCGGCGACGACGAGGTCGCCCGGGCCGGTCAGCGCGGTCACGACGGCCAGGTTCGCGGCGTAGCCGGTCGCGAAGACCAGCGCCGAGTCGAAACCGGTGTGGCTCGCGAGCGCGTCCTCGAGTTCGGCGTGCAGGGTGGTGGACCCGGTGACCAGCCGGCTGCCGGTCGAGCCGGCCCCCCAGGTCCGCAGCGCCGCCACACCGCCCTCGATGACGGCCGGGTGCCGGGTGAGGCCGAGGTAGTCGTTGCCAGCCAGGTCGAGCGGCTCACCGACCCCGCCAGGCCGGCGCGGGACGACGGCGCGGCGCAGGCCGGCGGCGCGCCGCTCCCGCTCCAGAGCGGACAGCCAGGACAGGGGTCCCCCGCCACCGTCCGCGACCCGTCCACCCGCGTCCGCGGGCCGTCCACCCGCCGCCAGCAGCTCATCTGTCCCCATGGGCCGAGCGTAGGGTGCGCCGGGGGTCAGATGTCCCAGCTCCGGGCGCCGATGACGGGAATCCGCGCGGTGGGCGGTGGAAACCCGGCGGTGTGATACAGCCGGAGTGACACATCCGAACGGGCTAAGCGCGGAGGGTGCGGCGATGACGGCGCCAGACGGTCACTCGCCGGAAGCGACCGGGGCAGTGGGCGGAGCCCCTGGTCGCGGAGGGCGGACGGTTGGTGGCCGCGGGGACGCTGGAGCGGACGCGGTCGTTCGCCTCGGTCTGGACTCTGGCAGTCTCGCGGGCGTGGGAACCCTCGCCGACCTCCTGCGCGCGAACACCGATCTGACCGACGACGACATCGACCACCTGCATGCCCTGGTCGCGGACTGGGCGCTGCTGGCCGACCTGTCGTTCGCCGACCTGCTGCTGCTGGTGCCGCGCCGGGGCACGGGCCGGGCCGGCGCCAGCGCGGAGTTCTTCGTGGTGGCCCAGGTCCGCCCGACGACCGGGCCGACGGCGTACCACAACGACGAGGTCGGCAGCGTCGTGATCAACCGGTGGGTGGTCCAGAACGCCTGGGCCCAGCGGCGGATCGCCCGCGAGGGCGAGCCGGAGTGGGACGGCGGGGTGCCGGTCCGGACCGAGGCGATCCCGGTCGTCCACGGCGACCGGGCGATCGCGGTGCTGGCCCGGGACACCAACCTGGCCACCACCCGCACGCCCAGCGCGCTGGAGTCGGCCTATCTCCAGTGCGCGAACAACCTGGCCCTGATGATCGCTGAGGGGGCCTTCCCGTTCCGGGGCAGCTCGGCCGAGCTGCCCGAGGCGCCGCGGGTCGGCGACGGGATGATGCGTCTCGACTCGGCGGGTTCGGTCATCTTCGCCAGCCCGAACGCCCTGTCGGCCTACCGGCGCCTGGGCTACACCGGCAACGTCACCGGGGAGGACCTGCGCTCGGTGCACCGGGCGCTCAACCTGCCCGCTACGACGCCGGCGGTCTGGCACGCGCTCGGGCGGCGGCGCCCGGTCGAGGTGGAGTCGTCGATCGGCAGCACCGTCGTGCTGCTGCGGGCCATCCCGTTGTTCCCCGGGGCCGTGCGCGAGGTCCTGGTGCTGGTGCGGGACGTCTCGGAGCTGCGCCGGCGCGAGGCGCAGCTGCTCAGCAAGGACGCGACCATCCGGGAGATCCACCACCGGGTGAAGAACAATCTCCAGACCGTGGCGGCTCTGCTGCGCCTGCAGATGCGCCGCACGCCGATGGACGAGGCCAAGGACGCGCTGAAGGAGTCGGTGCGCCGGGTGACCTCGATCGCCCTGGTCCACGAGACGCTCTCGCAGAGCCTGGGCGAGTCGGTCCCGTTCGACGAGATCGCCGACCAGCTCACCTCGGTGACCGTCGACCTGGCCTCCACCGGTGGCCGGGCCACGACGCGGCGGGAGGGCTCGTTCGGGCAGCTGCCGGGCACGCTCGCCACGCCGCTGGCCCTTGTGCTCTCCGAGCTTTTGCAGAATGCTGTCGAACATGCTTTCGACGGCTCGAACGGGAAGATCACGATCCGGGTGCGCCGCGGCGCCGAACGCTTGGACGTCGTCGTCTCCGACGACGGCGCCGGGCTCCCGGCTGACTTCCAGCTCGAGCACTCCCCGCGGCTGGGGCTCCAGATCGTCCGCCAGCTCGTGCTCGGGGAGATGCAGGGCGCGATCCGCCTTCAGGCTGGCGCCGGGGGCGGTACGGAGGCCCTGCTGTCCATCCCGCTCGTACTGGGATGACTGTGCCTTCTGGGACGACGGTGTCTTCTGGGGTGACCGTGTCTTCTGGTCTGACTGTGTCGTCTTCTGGGGTGAAGGCCTGTTCTCCGATGTGTGTTTAAGAAGCTGTAGAGGTGGGTACTCATCCGGTGTGTCCGGAGTCGTCCCACCTCATAGCCGCTTCTGTGTGCCTGATGTGGCCGGCTGGACACCGTCAGCTATAGAAACACTGACGGTCCCAACCGTGACCTCCGCCGAGTCGTGCACGGACTGTGCACGACTCATGGCATGCGAAAACCACCCCCGCTCGCGAAACAGTCCCCTGGCCGGCGCTCCGGTGCCGCGGCGTGCCGCCCGCTGTCTCGCGAGTTCTGACGAACCCCGTCCCAGCGATGGAACGGGTAGATCTGCCTCGCCGCGCACACTGGTCTCAACCCGCGAGACGCAGCTCCTCCCGAGGTGGGAGTCCAGCGGAGAGGCGGTGGTTGCCGTCCTGCCGGATGGCGGAGATCAGGCGGTGCGGACCCGCGGTCGGACGAGACGCCGCTTCGCTTCGCGACGCTCCTCCTCGCTCAGGCCGCCCCAGACACCGGCATCCTGGCCGGTCTCCAGCGCCCAGCTCAGGCACTCACTTGTTACCGCGCACCGCCTGCATACGGCCTTCGCCTCTTCGACCTGGCGTTCCGCCGGACCGGTAGTACCGATCGGGAAGAAGAGCTCGGGATCCTCGTCACGGCAGAGCGCTCGGTGGCGCCAGTCCATGCGTACAACTCCCTCTCTCGTCTCGGGCATCACACCCACATCAGACGCTTTGCCTGCCGGGACGGTTGTGCCGCCACCCTGACAATGAATGGGTTGTCAGGTCCGTCCTGGCAGCCGGTCTGGGACCGGACGCGTCAACGCGTGACAGCCCGGGTGCACGTGGTCCATCCACCTCGGACATTCGCCACCCTCCCACCGGAACCGCCATGCGCGCAAGGACCAAGAACGAGCTTCACACGACTTCTTGGGCTTGCTTGTCCTTCTGGGACACAGGTGGACCACGTAAAGACGAGGTCAAATCCCCTTGGTAGCCACGTTCTTCGCCCAGGTCAGCGTCCTGATGATGATGGGCGCGTATTCACGATCAGGGTGAGATGCCTGTTTGGCCTTCTCGTCCGTTTGGGGGCTTTCGGACAGGGGGGAGCACCCCTGCTCTGTTCAAAGGCCGCATCTTCTCCCCGCATCCCGCCGCCTTCTCGCCGTGGCAAGGTTGGCGTATGCAGGTACTCGGTCACCGCGGCAGTAGAGTCCCCGGCCCAGAGAATACGGTTAGCGCGGTTGACGCCGCGTTGCGGGGCGGTGCGGACGGGGTGGAGGTCGATGTCCGGCGTAGCGCGGACGGTGACCTGGTCTGCGTCCACGACGCCCGGCTGCCCCGGCTGACCGGCCGCGCCGTCGTCCGGCGCACCACCCGTGAGCTGGCCGAGCGCCAAATTCCGACCATCGCTGAGGTGCTCGACGTCTGGGACGGGCGGGGTCGGATCATTCTGGAAATCAAGAACCAGCCCGGCCAGCCGGACTTCGACGCACCGCGGGAGAAGACCGCCCGGGCCCTGGTCGAACTGTTGCGCCGGCGTGGTGTGCCCGACCGGCCGGCGCGGGGCTGGAACGGCCTCGACGCGGCCGGCCCCGGCGGCATCACCGTCTCGTCGTTCGACTGGTTCGCCATCGAGGCGGTTCGCGACAGCGGCCTCGCCGTGGCCACCGCCTTCCTGACCATGCCGCGGATGTCGGTGGCGGGCGGCCTGGGCTACGTACGCTCCGCCGGCCACACGGAGCTGCACGCGCACGTCTCGGCCGTCCTCGGGGTCACCGGGGCCGCCGCGCGGGCCCACGCGGCCGGCGTCCGGCTCGTGACGTGGACGGTGACCGACGACGCGGCCGCGCGCGCGGCGCGCGACGCCGGGGTGGACGCCGCGATCTGCGACGATCCGGCCGGCGCCGCCCGGATGGTTGCCCGCTGACGGTCCCGGCCCGCGTCGCTCAGGCCATCACGCGGAGGGCCGAGGGCACCGAGACCAGCTCGACCTCGGCGAAGCGGCCCAGGTACTCCCCGTCGACCTGGAAGGCCAGCTCGCGGTCCGCGCGCAGGGTGATGGAGGCCTCGTCATGCCGAGCGATGACGTTGCGCCCGTGCGGCTCGCCGTCCTCGCTCAGCATCTGCGTGATGGTGCGCAGGGCGGTCACCGCCCGCAGCTTGCGCAGCGCCAGCAGGTCCAGGCCGGTGTCGAAGGACGCGTCCGGGCAGGCCCGTAGGCCCCGCGCGTTGAGGTAGGTCCAGGGAGTGGTGTTGCACACAATCGCGTTGCGGGCCGCCGCCTCGACCGGTTCGTCCGGGTCTGTCCCACCGGTGGAGACGGCGATCGTGGGCGCCGAACGGGTCGCGGCCCGGCTGAACTCGGCGATCGCCGAGCGCAGGTAGAGGCCGGGGGTGTTACGCCGGCCCTTGCCGCGCTTGTGCTCGACCTGCTCCACGACGGCGGCGTCGACCCCGTAGCCGGCGCAGAAACCGAAATAACGGGACCGGGAGCCGAACGTGGCCCGGCCCAGCCCGATGCGTCGCCCGCGGCCCTCTCGCAGCGCCTCGAGCAGCACACCGGTGGCCTCGACGGAGGAGGCCGGGAAGCCGAGCGCGCGGGCCAGGACGTTCGTGCTACCGCCGGGCACGAAGGCGAGCGCCGGCGCGTCCGGCCGCGGCCCGGCGCGCAGGACGCCGTTGATGATCTCGTTGGCAGTCCCGTCGCCGCCGAGGCAGACGATGAGATCCACATCGCCTTCCGCGGACCGCTCGGCCAGCTCGACGGCGTGGCCGCGGCCCTTGGTCTCGGCGATGTCCACCGAGAGCTCGGCGGCCAGGGCGTTGACAAGCACGTCCCGTACGCGCTGTGTCGTGGTGGTTGCGGTGGGGTTGACGACCAGCAGCGCGCGCATGTTTTCCACGGTAGCGGCCGAGAAGGGCGCCAGTCCTGGTTTGCCGCCGCCAGCGGCCCCGGCCGCCGGGCGCGCACCGGCGCCGCGTGTCGCCGGTGCGCGTAGATTCGTCTCGTGACCAGAAGGACGCGCCCGCCGGCCCGGACCGCGACGCGGCCTCGCGCCACCGCCGGCTCGACCGCTCCGAAGGGCTCGACCGCCCCGAAGCGCTCGACCGTCCCGAAGGGCGCGGGCGCTCCGAAGAGCCCGGGCGCTGAGGGCGGCCAGGGCACCCGGCGGGGCAGCGCGCTGACGGCGTCCGCGCCAGCCCCGGCCGCGCCGCCGCCCAGCGCGCCCGTCGAGGCCGAGGTGCCCTCCCGCCGCCGTAGGCCAGCCCGGTTGGCCGCGGCGGCCGGGCTCACGCTCCAGGGCCTGTTCATCGTCGCGCTGGGCGCCCTGCTGGTCGTCCGGGGCTTCGGCGCCGACACCGACGACGAGGGCCGGGCCGAGCTCGGCGGTGTCCTGGCCATCGTGGGCGGGCTGGTCGTGCTGGCGCTGGCCCGGGCGGTCCTGGCCCGCCGGCACTGGGTGCGCTCGCCGGTCGTCCTGATCGAGCTGCTCTCGATACCGGTCGCGGTCGGGTTGCTGCAGGGCGGTCGCTACGACGTCGGCGTCCCCCTGATGGTGATCGCCGTCGCCGTGCCGGTCCTCATCGGGCTGGCCGGCGTCTACGTACCGCCGCCCCGCACCGACACCTGACCTGACGCGCCGCGCCCGCGCGCCGCGCCCGCGCGCCGCTCCCGATCCGGGGCGGATCGGGAGCGGCGGTGACGGGCGCTCCAGGCTTCCGTGAGCGGTGTCAGGCGTCCTCGAGCAGGCCCCGGCGCAGCTGGGCCAGGGTCCGGGCCAGCAGCCGCGAGACGTGCATCTGCGAGATGCCGAGCTCGGCGGCGATCTGGGACTGGGTCATGTTCCCGAAGAACCGCAGCAGCAGGATGCGCTTCTCCCGGGGCGGGAGCTTCTCCAGCAGCGGCTTGAGCGACTCCCGGTACTCGACGCCCTCCAGCGACTCGTCCTGGACGCCGAGGGTGTCGGCGACGGCGGGCGACTCGTCGTCGCCGGAGTCGGGGGCGTCGAGCGAGACCGCCGAGTAGGCGTTGGCGGACTCAAGGCCCTCCAGCACCTCCTCCTCGCTCATGCCGAGGTGGTGGGCGATCTCCCCGACGGTCGGGGAGCGACCCAGCGACTGGGACAGGTCGGATGTCGCCTTGGTCAGCGCGAGCTTGAGTTCCTGCAGGCGGCGGGGCACCCGGATGGCCCAGCCCTTGTCCCGGAAGTGACGCTTGATCTCGCCGACGATCGTCGGGGTGGCGTAGGTGGAGAACTCCACGCCCCGGGCCGGGTCGAACCGGTCCACCGACTTGATCAGGCCGATCGTCGCGACCTGGGTCAGGTCGTCCAGCGGCTCGCCACGGTTGCGGAAGCGCCGGGCCAGGTACTCGACCAGAGGCAGATGCATGCGGACCAGCTCGTCGCGCAGGGCGGCCCGTTCGGGGTCGTCCTCGGCCAGTTCGGTCATCCGGGCGAACAGCGCGCGGGCGTGGGCTCGATCATGGGCGCGGTCCTGGGCCCGGTTGTGTTGACCGTCCTCGGCGGCGGGCGGAATGTCGCCCGTGGCCGCCGCCAGCGCGGCCGGCCCGGTCGTGGCGTCGGCGTCAGCGGCCGCGTCGGCGTCAGCGGCCGCGTCGGCGGCCGCGTCGGCGGCCGCGTCGACCTGGCCGGTGCCGGGGGTGTCGGTGTCGGCGTCGGCGGTCTCGGGCGCGCCGGACACGGCGACCGACCGTTCGGCCCGGGCCGGCGTACTGTCCGCGCCGGCCGGCGGCCGCGGGCGCTGGGCCACCGGCTGGACCGTGCCGGGCTGGACCGAACCCGGCGGCGGCGGCGGAGTCCGGCCGGCGGTCACGGCGTCCCCACCGTGCCGTGCGCGGTCGCGACGGCCGAGCCGGGCGTGTCACCTCCGGCATCCGCCGGCGACGGGGCGGCCGCGGGGGTCCCGGGCACCTCCGCGCGCTTCTTCTGCAGGTTGATCGTGACCTGGGACGCTCCGTCGACCGAGCTCGAGACCTCGCCGGCCAGCGCGGTCAGCACCGTCCAGGCGAACGACTCGGTCGAGGGCGGCTCGCCGTCCAGGCTGGAGACGGTCACCGACACGCTGATCAGACCGGGCGTGAGGGAGAACGTGCAGCGCAGGTCGGAGCCCGGGACCGCGCCCACGAGAAGCAGGGCGCACGCCTCGTCGACCGCGATGCGCAGGTCCTCGATGTCGTCGAGGGTGAAGTCGGCCCGGGCCGCCAGCGACGCGGTCGCGGTGCGCAGGACCGAGAGGTACGCGCTCGCGGCGGGCAGGATCAGCCGCACGACGTCCCGAGCCGCGCCACTGCTGGCGGCGGGGACACCCTCGCCGATCGGCGTCGCTTCCACTGCGATGACCCCTTTCCGATCGCCTCTGGCTGGTCATGTCCCGGCGTCGGGCGTCCAAAACGGTTCTTGTGTCGGTCTGAGTGCTTCTGTTCGGGTGCTTCTGTTCAGGCGCTCCGCGCTGTCCAGGTGTGTTGTCGCGCACGTCTTCACCGTCGGAGCCGGCGGCCGGCCGTCCCGACCACCGTACCCACCCCGGCGGCGGGCGCGGGGGCGGGTCGATCAAATAGGCTGGGACGTCCCACGGTGGCCGTCCGGTTTGGTGGGGACGGGCGCCGCTCGCGGCGCCCGTCCCCACCGGGCGGCCATGGATCGGCCCCGGCCGAAGGGTGCGCGATCATGGCGTAGCCGCGCGCCCGGAGGCCGTCAGGTGTCTCAGGCCGAAGGGTGCGCGATCATGGCGTAGCCGCGCGCCCGGAGGCCGTCAGGTGTCTCAGGCCGAAGGGTGCGCGATCATGGCGTAGCCGCGCGCCCGGAGGCCGTCAAGTGTTTCAGGCGGCGGCCTTCGTCTGCGCGAAGATGTCGGCGATCTCATCGATCAGATCGAGCAGCTTCTGGCCGTCGGCCGGGTCGACCGAGCCCTTGGCGCCGGCGGCGCCGGCGGCCTTGGTGGCCTTCCAGAACAGGTCGTGCAGCTCGGGGTGCTTCTCCAGGTGGTTCGGCTTGAAGTAGTCGGTCCACAGCACCCACAGGTGGTGCTTGACCAGCTCGGCCCGCTCCTCCTTGATGGTGAGCGCGCGCGCCCGGAAAGCCGGGTCCTCGTTGCCCTGGTACTTCTCCTGGATGGCCTTGACCGACTGCGCCTCGATGCGGGCCTGGGCCGGGTCGTAGACCCCGCAGGGCAGGTCGCAGTGGGCGCTGACGGTCGTCCTGGGGCGCAGGAGGCTCATACTGCCCGTCCTCTCCTCGTGGTGGTGCATGCGGTGGCGGTGCCTGGTGCTGGCTGTGTCGGGTGGCATGGCGATCTTTCGGCACACCGGGTCGTCCGGTCGGGATCCTTCGAGCCCGGGCGTCCGGAGCGACGCGGGTCCCGCGGGAGCACGGCCCCGGCCGCCCGTCTCGTTCTGGCTGGCCCTGCCCCCTCTGGCAACCTACCCCTGTGTTCTCACGGTGCGCGATGCGGGCGGTGTCGGTCCGGGGCGATTCGATGCTGCCCACGCTGCGCGACGGCGACGCCTGCCTGGTCCGCTGGGGAGCCCCGGCCCGCGTGGGCGACGTGGTGGTGGCCCGGCTGCCGCCGGACGCCGCCGGGCGGCCCCGGCCGCTGGGGGTCAAGCGGGTGGCGCTGCGGGAGGTTGACGGCGCATGCTGGCTGCGCTCGGACAACGTCGGCGCCGGCACGGACAGCGCCACGTTCGGGACGGTCCCGGCGGCCGACGTGCTGGGCCGGGTCGTCCTGCGCTACTGGCCGAGGCCGGCCTGGGTGCGCCGGGCCTCGTAGAAGGCGAGGCATTCGCGGTAGGTGGGCAGCAGGCCGGCCGCCTCGGCCTCCTTGAGCGACGGCGCCTCGGAGTCCTTCGGGGACAGCAGCGGGGTGATCTCGCGTGGCCACGGCAGGGCGAGGTCGGGATCGAGCGGGTCGATGCCGTGCTCGTTGGCCGGGTTGTACGGCGTCGAGCACAGGTAGGAGATCACCGCGTTCTCGGACAGGGCCATGAACGCGTGGCCGAGGCCTTCGGCCAGGTAGACGCCGTGCCGCTCGACGTCGTCGAGCAGGACGGCCTCGTGCTCACCGTAGGTGGGCGAGCCGGGCCGGATGTCGACGACGCAGTCGAGGACCTGGCCGCTCATGCAGGTCACGTACTTCGCCTGGCTCGGGGGGACGCTCGCGAAGTGGACGCCGCGCAGGGCGCCCAGGCGGCTCACGCTCTGGTTGGCCTGGGCCGTGGTGAAGGGATGACCGAGCTCCGCCAGTGCCTCGGCGCGGAACCATTCAAGGAAGGTTCCGCGTGAATCGCGGTGTTGCGGCGGCGTGAAGACCCAGGAACCGTCGATGGCTAGCGCGCGAACATCCACAAGCGCAGACCGTATCGGTTTCCGGGCCGGAGCGGGTCCCCGCGAGGCCCACGATCGGATCAAATCCTCGATAGCCGTCCGTGACGGTCCTGGGGTGGGCCCGGAGGGGCCACTAATTGTGTCAGCGGTCACTCTACCGCGCTTGCCATCCGTAAGTCCTCCGGCTACGCCTGGTCAGGCGATTCTGGATGGTTGCGGAGAGTGCCTCGTTGGCTCCAATTGAACGATCCGAGTTTTGGTGATACGTCCATCGGTCGGGCCAGCGACTCCCACTCAGGTCCACGCGCGTGACATATTGGAGTCGGAGACCCTCCGGGCAACCCCCGGTTCTCCCCCTGCCCGCCTCTCACCCGAGGCGGATGTCCACCGAGCCACGGCGACGCACCGCGGATCCACGTCCGCCCTGAGGTATCCGCCGCGCCCGGCACCGGCCCCGCTCGCCGCGAGACCCGACGAGGGCCGGAAAGGTACTGGGTCTCGCCAGGGAGCAGATCAGATGACCGCCATCACCGACCAGACCGTCGCTGCCCCCGTGGGCGACCCGACCCTGACCGCCGGGGCGCCCCTGCCGCGTGCCGGCGCCGGCGTGGGGGACGGTGACGCCGCCGGCCTGGGCGTCACCGCCGGCTCGGATGTCGCCGGCTCGGACGCCGCCAGCCGAACCAGTGACCCGGCCTTCGTCCTCCACGAGGGCGGCAAGATCGGTATCGGGCTGACCGTCCCGCTGCGGGACCGCGACGACCTCTCGCTGGCCTACACCCCGGGCGTGGCCCGGGTGTGCACCGCGATCGCCCGCGAACCGGAGCTGGCCGACGACTACACCTGGCGCTCCAACACGGTGGCGGTCGTCACGGACGGGACCGCCGTGCTCGGCCTGGGCGACATCGGCCCGGCCGCCGCCCTGCCCGTCATGGAGGGCAAGGCGGCGCTGTTCAAGCAGTTCGGCGGGGTCGACGCCGTCCCGATCTGCCTGGACTGCACGGGGATCGACGAGATCGTGGAGACCGTTGTCCGGCTGGCGCCCGCCTTCGGCGGCATCAACCTGGAGGACATCTCCGCGCCCCGATGCTTCGCGATCGAGCGGATGCTGGCCGACCGGCTCGACATCCCGGTCTTCCACGACGACCAGCACGGCACCGCCGTCGTCGCGCTGGCCGCGCTGCGGGGCGCCGCCCGGCTGACCGGCCGCGAGCTGGGTGACCTGCGGGCCGTGGTGTCCGGGGCCGGCGCCGCCGGTGTCGCGGTCACCCGGATCCTGCTTGCCGCTGGCATCGGCGACATCGCGGTGGCCGACAGCCGCGGGCTGCTCTCGATCGGCCGGGATGGGATGTCCCCGGTCAAGGCGGCCCTGGCCGCCGAGACGAACCGCGCCGGCATCAGCGGCGGGATCGAGGTCGCGATGGCCGGGGCGGACGTCTTCCTGGGCCTGTCGGCCGGGGCGGTGCCCGAGCCGGTGGTGGCGACGATGGCGCCCGAGGCGATCATCTTCGCGATGGCCAACCCGGACCCGGAGATCGAGCCGGGCATCGCGCGCCGCTACGCCAGCGTGGTCGCCACCGGCCGCAGCGACTACCCGAACCAGATCAACAACGTGCTGGCCTTCCCGGGGATCTTCCGGGGCGCCTTCGACGTCCGGGCCCGCCATGTGACCGAGAACATGAAGCTGGCGGCGGCCGACGCGCTGGCCGAGGTCATCGCGGACGAGCTCACGCCCGACCACATCATCCCGAGCGTGTTCGACGAGCGGGTCGGCCCGGCCGTCGCCGCCGCCGTCGCGCGGGCCGCCCGGGCCGACGGGGTCGCGCGCCGCTGAGGCTCGCCCGGCCTCGCCCCCGGGCGTGCCCGGGGGCGGAGGTGGCTCAGACATCCCCTCCGGCCTCCGGCCTCCGGGCGCGCGGCTACGCCATGATCGCGCGCCCTTCGGCCGGTCAGACCCGGCCGCAGCCGGCGCAGGGCGTGCGGGTCGCCACCTCGGCCAGCGGCCGCAGCGTCCCGCACCCCTTGTAGGTGCAGCACACGAAGTCGGAGCCGGTGACGATCACCACGGTGTCGCCGGAGCGGTAGGAGCGCGCGGCGGGCAGCGGCGTGCCCGCGGTGTCCCGTCGGCGCCAGCGGAACAGGCGAGGCGGGCCGTCCCGGCGAAACGATTCGGATGCCCTCGGGCCGGTCGTTCCCGGATCGTCCGCTCCCGCGTCCTCGCTCCCGAGATCGCCGCTCCCGAAATTGCCCACGGCAGCGTCCACACCGAGAGTGCAGCACAGAACACCGGGGCGCGCGACGGGCACCACGCCGCGCATCCACGGGGACACCGCGAGATTGTGATGGTGTGGTGGAAATGTCGTCTCCTCGGACGCTCGGGATTGGGCAGCCGGACCCGTCCGTGTCACCCGGGGACCGGCCAGATCACGGAACGGTGAACATCACGCCCGCCCGGGCTATCGTCGCGATGTGCTCGCGGCCATGTGCGTTGACCAGGACCAGGACGACCCGCTGTCGGGACTGCGGGTCGGCGACGCTCCCGACCCGGTGGCGCCCGAGGGGTGGACGACCGTGCGCGTCCGGGCGGCCGCGCTCAACCAGCACGACCTGTTCAGCCTGCGCGGCGTGGGCCTGGCGGCCGACCGGCTGCCGATGGTGCTGGGCTGCGACGCGGCCGGCATCGCCGCCGACGGCACCGAGGTCGTCGTCCACGCGGTCGTCGGCGACCCGGCGGCCGGTGGCGGCGACGAGACACTCGACCCGCGCCGGACGCTCCTGTCGGAGCTGCACCCGGGCACGCTGGCCGAGCAGGTCGCGGTGCCGGCCCGCAACGTCGTCCCGAAGCCGGCCGGCCTGTCCTGGGAGGAGGCGGCCTGCCTGCCCACCGCCTGGCTGACCGCATACCGGATGGTGCTGAACCGGTCCGGGCTGCCGGCCGAGGGGGGCGGGACGGTGCTGGTCCAGGGGGCGGGCGGGGGAGTGGCCACCGCCGCCATCATGATCGCGCACGCGGCGGGGCACCGGGTGTTCGCCACCTCGCGGGACGCCGCGAAGCGGGAGCGGGCTCTCAAGCTGGGCGCCGAGGCGGCGCTCGCGTCGGGCGAGCGGCTGCCGGTGAAGGTGGACGCCGTCATCGAGACCGTCGGCGCGGCCACCTGGGGGCACTCGCTGCGGTCGCTGCGGCCGGGCGGGACGCTGGTCTGCTCGGGCGCGACGTCCGGGCCCAATCCGCCGGCCGAGCTCAATCGGATCTTCTTCCTCCAGCTCTCCGTGGTCGGCTCGACGATGGGCACCCGCGACGAGCTGGCCGGCCTGGTCGCCTTCCTGGACCGGACCGGCGTGCGGCCGGTCATCGACGACGTGCGTCCCCTGTCCGACGCCCGGGCCTCGTTCGAGCGGTTGGCCCGGGGCGAGATGTTCGGCAAGCTCGTCCTGACCGTCTAGTGCGCTGACCAGGAACGTTCGCCGGTTGTGATGACACGCCGGGCGGGCCGCGGCTGGTCGTGGTGGTTTGGGTCCACCGTGAGGGATCGACAGTGGTGGTGATCCCGGGAGGTGGGTGGGATGGCGGGGCCGGTGCGGGCGCGGCGGCTGAGCGAGGAGGAAGGCCGCCGGTTACAGGCGATCGTGCGGCGGGGCAAGCACGGCTCGATCCGGGTCCG